>Ga0182035_10001293_pt1 | contig 12723 bp, 13 predicted proteins | sample flu12Cox44000170_FD_125969 | JGI IMG/M metagenome (GOLD analysis project Ga0182035, IMG submission 125969) | Lab enrichment of tropical soil microbial communities from Luquillo Experimental Forest, Puerto Rico - flux4day.12C.oxic.44.000.170 | ecosystem: Environmental > Terrestrial > Soil >...
CTGAGCATCCCCGTCACCGTGGACACCAGGTGCATCACGTGGCTATAGCGTTCGATGTGGCTGTAATCGTCGACGCGAACGGTGCCCGGCGTGCACACCCGGCCGAGGTCGTTGCGGCCCAGGTCGACCAGCATCAGGTGCTCGGCACGTTCTTTCTCGTCGGCCAGCAATTCCTTTTCCAGCAGCTGATCCTCTTCGTCGGTTTGCCCGCGCCACCGGGTGCCGGCGATCGGATGCGTCGTCGCCCGACCGTCGACGACGGTGACCAACGCCTCCGGACTGGATCCGACTATCGAAAAGTCCCTTCCGCCAACGCTATTCGGCACATGCAACAGATACATGTAGGGGCTTGGATTGGTCGCCCGCAGCATCCGGTACACGTCGATGGGATCGACATCGGTGTCCATTTCGAAGCGCTGCGAGGGCACCACCTGAAAGGCTTCGCCGGCCGCGATCTGCTCGACCAGGTAGTCGACGATCTTGCCGTATTCCTCGACGCTGCGCTGCGCGCGGTTCCGGGGCTCGGGCCTGCTGAAGGTGGCGACCGTCGACGACAGCGGCTGGCCAAGGGCCGCGGTCATCACGTCCAGCCGGGCGATCGCGTCGTCGTAGGCCTCATCGACCCGCTCGTCGGTGCCGTTCCAGTTCACGGCGTTGGCGATCAGCGTGATGGTGCCCTCGTGGTGGTCGACCGCCGCCAGGTCTGTGGCCAGTAGCAGCAGCATGTCGGGCAGGCGAAGGTCGTCGACCGCCAGTTGGGGCAGGCGTTCCAGGCGCCGCACCAGGTCATAGGCGAAGAAGCCCACCATGCCGCTCGACAGCGGCGGAAGCCCCGCCATCGGCTCGGTGGCCAACAGCTCAAGGGTGGTCCGCAGCGCCCGCAGCGGATCGCCTCCGGTCGGCGCGTCCCGCGGCACGGCGCCCAACCACACCGCTTCGCCGTCGCGCACGGTCAGCGCCGACGGCGCGCCCGCGCCGACGAACGACCACCGCGACCAGGATCGGCCGTTCTCGGCTGACTCGAGCAGAAACGTGCCCGGCCGGTTGGCGGCGAGCTTGCGATAGGCCGACAGCGGAGTCTCGCTGTCCGCCAAGACCTTGCGGGTCACCGGAACCACGCGGTGCTCCGCCGCCAGTCGGCGGAACTCCTCCCGGGAGGTGGTGGCGGCGAGGTGGGCGTGCACCGAACCATCCTCCCAGATGCGGGTAAGGCAGCTCGCGAGCGTAACACCGCTGCGATTTTTGGCCGATTTTTCGCAGCGGCGTTACGCTCGCGGCATGAAAACTGGTGACACCGTGGCCGACTTCGAACTGCCCGACCAGACGGGAACGCCCCGTAAGCTAAGCGCCCTGCTTGCCGACGGACCCGTGGTTCTTTTCTTTTACCCGGCAGCGATGACGCCCGGCTGCACCAGGGAGGCCTGTCACTTCCGCGACCTGGCCGCAGAATTCGCCGCCGTCGGGGCCAACCGGGTCGGCATCAGCGCCGATCCGGTGCAAAAGCAGGCCAAGTTCGCCGACATGCAGAAGTTCGACTACCCCCTGCTGTCGGACACCGAGGGCAGTGTCGCCACCCAATTCGGCGTCAAGCGCGGCCTGCTGGGGAAGCTGATGCCGGTCAAGCGCACCACATTTGTCATCGACACCGATCGCACGGTGCTCGACGTGATCTCCAGCGAACTGAACTTCAATTCGCACGCCGACAAGGCGTTGCAGACACTGCGGGCGCGGTCGTCCGCATAGCTGCCGCTTTTCTCACGGGATGATCGCCAGAAACACGTAAGCGGCGAGCAACACCAGATGCAGCTCGCCCTGCAATCGGGTGGCCCGGCCCGGCACCACGGTCAGCACGCTGATCACCACGGTCACCGCGAACAGCACGATCTGGATGGCGCCAAGGCCGAGCAACAGCGGTCCTTTGAGCCAAATTGAGGCGAGCGCGATCGCCGGGATGGTTAGGCCGATGCTGGCCAGCGACGAGCCATAGGCCAGGTTGAGGCTCGTCTGAATGCGGCCCTGCCGCGCCGCCCGCGCCGCCGCGAGCGTCTCCGGCAGCATCACCAAGGCCGCGATCGCCACCCCGACGAATGACGGCGGGAAACCGGCCGCCGACACCAGATGCTCGATCGCCGGCGACTCCTGTTCGGCCAGACCCACCACCGCCAACAGCGCGACGAACAACAGCCCCAGGCTCCTCAGCGCCGCTCCGGTGCTCGGTGGCTCCGCGTGGGTCTCATCCTCGAAGAAGCTCTTTTGACCCTTCTGCGTGATCGGCAGGAAAAAGTCGCGATGTCGCACGGTTTGGGTGAAGACGAACAGCAGGTAGAGCCCCAGCGAGGCGACCGCGGCGAAGATCAACTGCCCGGGTGAGAATTCATTGCCCGCGTGGCTGGTGGTGAAGGTGGGCAGCACCAGGCTAAGCGTCGCCAGCGTGGTAAGGGTGGCCAGCGCCGCCCCGCTGCCCTCGGCGTTGAACAAAGTCACGCCATAGCGCCGGGAACCGAGCAACAGCGACAGGCCGGCGATCCCGTTGGTTGTGATCATCAGCGCGGCGAACACGGTGTCGCGGGCCAGCGTCGACGTCTCGTTCCCGCCGGACGCCATCAGCGTGACGATCAGGGCGAGCTCGATGGTCGTCACCGCGGCGGCCAGCACCAGCGACCCGTACGGCTCGCCGACCCGGTGCGCGACCACCTCCGCGTGGTGGACGGCGGCCAGCACGGCAGCGATGAGGAACGCCGCCTCCACCACGGCAACTAGCGGCCCGGGCTTCATAGCGAACGTAACGACCAGCGCGACGAGCGCCAGCGGCGGCGCGACTGTGGTCCATGAGGCCCAGGACACCCGTTTCAGCATCGCCCGCCATTCTCATCGAAGTCGGCCGAGGGCGCGCCCCGAGACGAGCGCCACTCTCGGCAAATACACGCCTTCCGCGGTCACCGCGTCAGTAGCATGCTCACATGCCGATAAGCGACGGCCGCGCCGAAGGCCTCCGGGAAGGCGAGGTGTTCGCCGGCTACACCATCATTCGGCGCCTGGGGACCGGCGGCATGGGCCAGGTGTATTTGGCGCAGCACCCTCGGCTGCCCCGCCGCGACGCCCTCAAGATCTTGCCCACCGAACTCACCGCGAACGACGAGTTTCGCCAACGCTTCAACCGAGAGGCCGACCTGGCCGCGAGCCTGTACAACGAGCACATCGTCGGCATCCACGACCGTGGCGAATACGAAGGGCAACTGTGGATCTCGATGGACTACGTGGAGGGAACCGACGCCGCGAAATTGCAGCGCACCAAGTATCCGTCCGGCATGCCGAAAGCCGATGTCGTCGAGATCATTTCGGCCGTGGCCGACGCGCTCGACTACGCGCATTCGCGCGGACTGCTGCATCGCGATGTCAAACCATCCAACATCCTCCTCACCGAAGCCAGCCCCCGACGACGGATCCTGCTCGCCGACTTCGGCATCGCCCGCGAATTGGGGGAGATCAGCGGCCTCACGGCAACGAACATGCTGGTGGGCACCACCGCCTACTGCGCGCCCGAACAACTGCAGGGTTCGGATCTCGACGGGCGGGCCGATCAATACGCCCTCGGCTGCACCGCCTTTGACCTGCTGACCGGGTCCGCCCCGTTTCGCCACTCCAACCCGGCGGTGGTCATCACCCAGCATTTGTCCGCCCCACCGCCGCACATCGGGGAGCGCCGACCCGAACTGGCCGACCTCGACGGCGCCCTTGCCAAGGCGCTCGCCAAAAGTCCCGACGATCGCTACCCGACGTGCGCCGACTTCGCGGCGGCACTGGGTAGCCAGCTCAAGACCGCCCCCGCCGAGGTGGCGGCGGGTCCGACGGAAGTCATTGCGGCACCGACGGAAGTGATCGCACCGCCCCCGAGCGCATCGCCAACCGCGCCGAAGGCGCCCGGCAGCAGCCGGCGAGGACCGGTAGTGGCGATCGCGGCGCTCATCGCCGTCGCGTTGGTAGCGGTGGGCGCCTACGTCGGCGTCCGCATGCTCGGCGGCCGATCCCACCAGCACAACAACAGCAGCGCCCCCTCGCAGTCGGTGGCGCCGCCGCCCGGGAATGCCGCTCCCCCGCCGTCGACGCCGACGATCAAGCTGTCCAGCCAAATCACCGATCAATCGAATGTGCTCGGCCCCCTCGAGTACGACGCGGTGAACCGAGCGGTCACCAGGCTCTACAACGGGCGCGGCACCCGGCTGTGGGTGGTGTACGTCAACAATTTCGGCGGCCTCAAGCCGTTCCGATGGGCCGAGGACACCATGCTCGCGAACAATTTCACCGATAGCGACGCCATCCTGGCCGTGGCCACCGACGCGACGGCCTTCGCCTTCCGGGTGCCGAACGCGGTGATCAACGGGAAGGCCATCGATCTGGAGATCATTCGCCGTGACCGCATCGGGCCCGCCGTGCTCCGCCACGAATGGGCCCGCGCGGCAATAGCCGCGGCCAACGGCTTGGATGTGGCGCCCAGCTAGCCTTCAGGTTCCAGCAGCACGTCGGCGTCGAAGCAGCTGTGATCGCCGGTATGGCAGGCGGCGCCGACCTGGTCGACAGTCAGCAGCACGGTGTCGCCGTCGCAGTCCAGCCGCACCGAGTGCACGCGCTGGGTGTGGCCGGACGTCGCCCCCTTGATCCACTGTTGGCCGCGGGATCGCGAATAGTAAGTGGCCTCACGGGTTTCCAGGGTGCGGGCCAACGCGTCATCGTCCATCCAGGCGACCATCAGCACGTCGCCGCTGCCGCGCTCCTGCACGACGGCGGTGAACAGTCCTTCGGCATTGCGCTTCAGGCGCGCGGCGATTTTCGGGTCGAGCGTCATCGCACGGTGATCCCTTCTGCGGCCATCGCTTCTTTCACCTGCCCGATCGTCAGCTCGCGGAAGTGAAAGACGCTGGCCGCCAAGACCGCATCGGCGCCGGCGGCGACCGCCGGCGCGAAATGCTCGACTGCTCCGGCGCCGCCGCTGGCGATCACCGGCACCGTGACCGCTTCGCGGACCGCGTGCAGCATGGGCAGGTCGAATCCGGCTTTGGTGCCGTCGGCGTCCATCGAGTTCAGCAGGATCTCCCCCACCCCGAGATCGGCGCCGCGCGCCGCCCACTCGACGGCGTCGATGCCGGTCCCGCGGCGACCTCCATGGGTGGTGACCTCCCAGCCCGACGGCGTCGGCGCCGACCCGGCGGGCACCGTACGGGCGTCGACGGACAACACGATGCACTGGGAACCGAATTGGTTCGCCATCTCCGCCAACAGGTCTGGGCGGGCGATGGCAGCGGTGTTGATCGAGACCTTGTCGGCCCCCGCGCGCAGCAATACGTCGACGTCGGCCACCGTGCGCACCCCGCCACCGACCGTCAGCGGGATGAACACCTGCTCGGCGGTGCGGCGCACCACCTCCAGCATCGTGGCCCTACCCGACGAGGACGCGGTCACGTCCAGAAAGGTCAGCTCGTCGGCGCCCTCGGCGTCATAGGCGGCCGCCAGCTCCACCGGATCACCCGCGTCCCGGAGGTTTTCGAAATTGACCCCCTTGACCACCCGCCCGTCGTCGACGTCCAGGCAAGGGATCACACGCACGGCAAGGCCAGTACCCGAGTACATCTCAGTAATCCTCCGGTTCGCCCACGGCGCGCAGGATCTCGAGGACCTCGCCGTGCACTCCGGGCGCCGCGGCCAGTATCGACCGCGCGGCCGGGGTCCATGGTCGGCCGGCCAGGTCGGTGACGATGCCACCGGCGGACCTCACCTGCGCCACCCCCGCGGCGTGGTCCCAGACGTGGCCGCCGAAAGTCACTGCGGCACCGAGTATTCCGTCGGCGACGTAGACAAGGTCAATCCCGGTGGACCCGTGCATGCGCAACCGCGAAGACACCCGGCTGAGACTTTCCAGCACCGCCAGCCGATACCGCCCCGGGAACCTGCCGCGGGAGTCGGCGCTGAAAGTTCCAACCGCCACCAGGCGTTCGGCCAGCGCGCTGTGAGCCAGCAGCGGCCGCGGGGCACCGTCTTTCATCAATGGACGACCCGCGACGGCGGTGTAGCGCTCATCGGTGAACGGCAGCCAGGTCAGGCCCGCCACCGGATCTCCGTCGTGCAGCAGGCCCAACAGAATCGCGGCCATCGGCGATCCGGCGGCGTAGTTGAACGTGCCGTCGACGGGATCCAGCACCCACACCCACGGCGAGTCGACGGCCGTGCCGCCGAACTCCTCGCCGTGCACCCCGATTCCGGTGGCCTCTTCCAATGCGGCAACGACCTGCCGCTCGATGGCAAGGTCGACCTCGGTGGCGAAGTCGTCGCCCTTCTTAGGGACCGCGGAATCGGCGCGGTGGCCGTCCAGGAACCGCGGCACCGCCGCATCCAGAATCGCCGACGCCTCAGTGACCAGCGCGTCCAAATCCATTGCGGCTACTCCCGCACCGCGGCCAGCGCCTGCGGCAAGGTGAATCGCCCGGCGTAGAGGGCTTTGCCGACGATGGCGCCCTCGACCCCGCGGCCGGTGAGGGTCGCAATGGCGCGCAGGTCGTCCAGGCTGGACACGCCACCGGACGCGATCACCGGGGCGTCGGTGCGATCGGCCACGGAAGCCAGCAATTCGAGATTGGGGCCGCCCAGCGTGCCGTCCTTGGTGACATCGGTGACCACGAACCGCGAACATCCTTGACCGTCAAGGCGTTCCAGCACGTCCCACAGGTCACCGCCGTCGGTCTCCCAGCCGCGGCCGCGCAACCGGTGCTCCCCGGCTGGATTGCCCTTGTCGAACTGCACGTCAAGACCGACGGCGACCTTGTCGCCGTGCTCGCTGATCGCCCGCGCGCACCATTGCGGATTTTCCAGGGCCGCCGTTCCGAGATTCACCCGCGCGCAACCGGTGGCCAACGCCGCGGCCAGGGAGTCATCGTCGCGGATGCCGCCCGACAGCTCTACCCGCACGTCGAGCTTGCCCACCACCTCGGCGAGGAGTTCGCGGTTGGAGCCGCGGCCGAACGCGGCATCCAGGTCGACCAGATGGATCCACTCGGCCCCGTCGCGCTGCCAGCCCAGCGCGGCATCCAGCGCCGAGCCGTACTCGGTTTCGCTGCCGGCCTTGCCCTGCACCAGGCGCACGGCGCGGCCGTCGACGACGTCGACGGCCGGTAAGAGTATCAGCGGCATCACTGGCATCCTTTAAAGTCCGTCGACCCAGTTGCTCAGCACGGCCGCACCGGCGTCGCCGCTCTTTTCCGGGTGAAATTGGGTGGCCGCCAGCGGTCCGTCCTCGACCGCGGCCAGAAACGGCACGTGATGGGTGGCCCACGTCAGCACGGCGTCCGAGGAACCATCCCAGCGCTGCGCGGCATAGGAGTGCACGAAATAGAACCTGGCGTTCGCGTCCAGCCCCTTGAACAGCGCACTGCCCGGCCCGGAATTCACGACGTTCCAGCCCATGTGCGGGACCACCGGGGCGTCCAGCCGGGTAACGGCCCCCGGCCACTGCCCACAGCCCTTCGTCTCCACCCCGAATTCGACGCCGCGGGCGAACAGGATCTGCATGCCGACGCAGACGCCCAGCACCGGACGTCCGGCGGCGACCCGCTCCGCGATGATCCGCTCGCCGTCGATCTTGCGCAGGCCCGTCATGCAAGCCTCGAAGGCGCCGACGCCCGGTACCACCAATCCGTCGGCTGCCGCAGCGGCACCCGCGTCGGCGGTCACCTCAACCGACGCACCGACCCGCTGCAGCGCGCGTTGCGCCGATCGCAGATTGCCCGAGCCGTAGTCTAAAACAACAACCGATTTTGCTGTCACAGAACGCCTTTGGTGGACGGCACGCCCGACACCCGGGGGTCGGGCTCGACCGCCTGACGCAGCGCGCGGGCCACGGCCTTGTACTGCGCTTCGGTGATGTGGTGCGGATCGCGCCCGTACAGGACGCGCACGTGCAGCGCGATGCGGGCGTTGGACGCCAGCGTTTCGAACACGTGCCGGTTGACGACGGTGTGGTAGGGCACCGCGCTGCCGGTAATGGTGGTGTGCTGCAGGTGATCCGGCTCTCCGGTGTGCACGCAATAGGGCCGGCCGGACACGTCGACCGCGGCGTGGGCCAGCGTCTCGTCCATCGGGATGAAGGCGTCGCCGAACCGGCGGATGCCCTTCTTGTCGCCGAGGGCCTGCCCGAGCGCTTGACCCAGCGCGATGGCGGTGTCCTCGATGGTGTGGTGCCCTTCGATCTCGACGTCGCCCTGGGTGCGCACGGTCAGGTCGAAGCTGGCGTGGGTGCCCAGCGCCGTCAGCATGTGGTCGTAGAACGGCACGCCGGTGTCGACGTGAACCTGCCCGGTGCCGTCGAGGTCGAGCTCGATGACGATGTCGGATTCCTTGGTGCGGCGCTCAATACGCGCACGGCGGGTCGCTTTCGCTGTTTCGGTGGTCACGGGGCTCCTACAGGGGTGGCGGGGGCCAGGTCGGTGGCCGCGATCTGGGCGCTGGCCCGCAGGAACGCGTCGTTCTCATCGGCCAGCCCCGTGGTGGCGCGCAGGTAGCCGGGGATGCCGACGTCGCGAATCAGGATGCCGGCGTCCAGGTAGTGCTGCCAGGTGGTCGGGGCGTCGGCGAACGCGCCGAACAGCACGAAGTTGGCGTCGCTCGGGATCACCCGAAAGCCCATGCCGCTCAAGGCCGTTGTGACGCGCTCGCGCTCGGCGATCAGGGTCGCCACGCTGCCCAGGGTGTCGTCGGCGTGCCGCAGCGCGGCCCGGGCCGCGGCCTGGGTGAGCGAGGACAGGTGATACGGCAGCCGCACCAGCAGCATCGCGTCGATCATCGCCGGTGTGGCGACCAAGTACCCGAGCCGGCCGCCGGCGAAGGCGAACGCCTTGCTCATGGTGCGGGTCACGACGAGCTTGGCCGGATACTCCCGCACCAGCGCCACCGCGCTGGGCTGCGAGGAGAACTCGCCGTAGGCCTCGTCGACGATCAAGATGCCCGGCACCACGTCGAGCAGCCGCCGCAGGTCCGGCAGCGAAACGCTCTGACCGGACGGGTTGTTGGGGCTGGCGATGAAGACCACATCGGGCCGGCGGTCGGTGATGGCGGCCACGGCGACATCGACATCGAGGCTGAAGTCGTCGGCGCGGGCCGCTTCGAGCCATTCGGTGCGGGTGCCATCGGCGATGATCGGGTGCATCGAGTAGGACGGGACGAACCCGATCGCGCTGCGGCCAGGACCGCCGAACGCCTGCAGCAGCTGTTGCAGGATCTCGTTGGAACCGTTGGCGGCCCAGAGGTTTTCCACGCCAAGCTGGGTGCCCGTCTGCGCGGTGAGGTAACCGGCAAGGTCGCGACGCAGCGCTACCGCGTCGCGGTCGGGATAACGATGCAGGCCGACGGCGGCCTCGCCCGCCGACCGCACCACGTCGTCGACCAGCGCCTTGGTGGGCGGGTGCGGGTTCTCGTTGGTGTTCAGCCGCACCGGAACCGCCAATTGCGGTGCGCCGTATGGCGATTTGCCGCGCAGGTCGTCGCGCAGTGGCAGGTCGTCCAACGTGGGCTCGGGCGCGGTCATCTCTCGAACCTCCGCCGCACCGCCTCGCCGTGCGCCGGCAGGTCCTCGGCTTCGGCCAGCGTGACCACGTGTCCGGAAACGTCTTTGAGGGCCGCCTCGGTGTAGTCGACGACATGGATGCCACGCAGGAACGTCTGCACCGACAGGCCGCTGGAATGCCGGGCGCAGCCCGCGGTCGGCAGCACGTGGTTGGATCCGGCGCAGTAGTCGCCGAGGCTCACGGGTGCCCACGGGCCGACGAAAATGGCTCCGGCCGAACGTATTCGGCTGGCCACCCGCGGCGCTTCGACGGTCTGAATCTCCAGGTGTTCGGCCGCATACGCGTTGACGACCTTGACGCCGGCGTCGACGTCGTCGACCAGGATGATCGCCGATTGACGGCCGCGCAGCGCGGCTGTCACCCGTTCGCGGTGCACCGTCGTCTCCAGCTGCGCCGCCAATTCGATGTCGGTGGCGGCGGCCAGGCTCTCGCTCGGGGTCACCAGCACGCTGGCCGCCATCACGTCGTGCTCGGCCTGGCTGATCAAGTCGGCGGCCACGTGCGCGGGATCGGCGGTGTGGTCGGCGAGGATGGCGATCTCCGTCGGCCCGGCCTCGGCGTCGATGCCCACCCGTGAGCGGCACAGCCGCTTGGCGGCGGTGACGTAGATATTGCCGGGCCCGGTGACCATGTCGACCGGCGCGAGTTCCGTGCCGTCGGTGTCGGTGCCGCCGTAGGCCAGCAGTGCCACCGCCTGGGCACCGCCCACGGCCCACACCTCGCCAACTCCGAGCAGCCGGGCCGCGGCCAGGATCGTCGGATGCGGCAACCCGTCAAAGCGCGCCTGCGGCGGGCTGGCCACCACCAGCGAGCCGACGCCGGCGGCCTGCGCCGGCACGACGTTCATCACCACGCTCGACGGGTACACCGCGTTGCCGCCGGGCACATACAGCCCCACCCGCTCCACCGGAACCCAGCGCTCGGTGACCGTCGCGCCCGGCCCGAGCGTGGTGGTGACGTCGGTGCGGCGCTGGTCGGCGTGCACGGCGCGGGCGCGCTCGATCATCACCTGCAGCGCGTCCCGAACGTCGGGGTCCAGACCGGTCAGCGCGGCGTCCAGCGCGGCCTCGGGGACCCGGACGGCCGCGGGCCGCACTCCGTCGAACGAGCCCCCGAACTCCAACGCCGCGTCCGCCCCGCGCTCGGCGACGGCCTGCACGATCGGGCGCACCTGCGGCAGCACGCTCTCCACGTCGGCGCCACCGCGCGGCAGCGCGGCCCGCAACCGGGCAGCCGTCAGCTCCGCGCCCCGCAGGTCGATGCGGGCGATCAGAGGTGCTGAAGTGGTGCTCATTGCGTTCATTCTCCCAGAGGAACTCAAGTCGATATCCGACCGGTACAGTGCCGTCATGTCGAAAAAGGATCATCCCAACAATGCCCCGGGCGTCCCGATGGTCTTTCCGGTCTGGTTTGAGAACTTTCAGGTCAAATACCTCAACAAGGCGCTCAAACCGATCGCGCGCTACCTACCGGGAACGGCAACCATCGAGCATCGCGGTCGCAAGTCCGGCAAGCCGTACAAGACCATCGTGACCAGCTACCGCAAAGGCGACACGCTGGCGATCGCACTGGCCCACGGTAAAACGGACTGGGTCAAGAACGTGCTGGCCGCCGGCGAGGCCGACTTGCACTACGCCCGGCGCCAGGTGCACATCACCAACCCCCGGATCCTGCCCGCCGGTTCCAGCGATGGCGAGGGGCTGCCGCGGATGGCGCGCGTCCAGCTGCCCCGGATGGCGGTTTTTGTCGCCGACATCGCCTGACGCTCCTCGTCGCCCCGTCGAGTGTGCGCTGAGGGCGGCGTTTCGGCGATTTCTCCGCCGAGGACACACTCAAAGCCCAGAACGCACACTAAGCCCTGGTGAAGACGGTCTTGCCGGTCATCATCGGCCAGGCCGACGGCGCGTCCTCCCACGGAACGACGCGGTCGACGGCCGGCGACAGATCCAGTCCGTCGGCGAGCAGGTCGATCACCCGCGGGATCACCACACGCGCATTGACCCGCCCGGTGACGAACCGCACACCGCGGGTGTACATCGACAGCAACGGCACCTCGACCGTGGGCTGGAAATAGACCCCGGTGTCGGTGCACACGCCGTCTGGCCAGGTCGCGCGCAGCGTCGCGGCAAGTAGCGCCGGGTCGCCGGAGGTGTGCACGGTGACCGGATACCGCTCCCAGGCCTTGTCGGGTTTGGCGACGTCGTGGGCCACCGCGCCGAGTTTCTCGGCGGCGGCCAGGCGCCGCGGGTCGGTGTCGACGTAGTCGACGTGGGCGCCCAGGGCCGCCGCGATGGCGGCCGCATACAGCCCGATGGACAACCGGCCCACCACAAGCACGCGCCGGTCGACCTCATCGAGGTCGGCCAGCTCCGTTGCATAGGGCGCGACGGCCCGCCAGGCGTCGGGAATGTTGTCCGATAGCGAGGCGATGGCGACCGGATCCGCGGTCGCCGGAATTGGGATCAGCATCGCGTCGGCGTGCGGCACTAGCACCAGATCGGACATGAAGCCCCCGCCATCCAGGCCGGAAATCGGGGCCATCCCGTATGCCGCCATCAATGGGAACGAACCGCACGAACCCGTCACGCCACGGCGGCATTCGCGGCAGGTTCCGCAGCTGATCTGGAAGGGCACCACCACCCGGTCGCCCGCCTGAACCCCGCGCACATCGTCGCCAACGGCGACGACCTCGGCCAAACCCTCGTGACCGACAGCGTGTCCGGGCGGCATCGGCAGCCAGCCTTGGCTCACGCCGACATCGAGATCACAACAGGCCACCATCAGCGGCCGGACCAGCGCCTGCTCGGGCGCCGTGATCTTCGGGTCCGGCACCTCGCGCCACGCATACCGCCCCGCATCTTCGAACGTCAACTGCCTCATCACAACATTTTTGAGCGATCACTCAAGTATTGTCAATAGCATGCCAAGACCCGATCGCAGCCGCGCCGCCTTGGTCGACAGCGCCGCCACCCTTTTTCGGCGCCAGGGCTACGCGGCGACCGGACTCAACCAGATCCTCGACGAGGCCGGCGTCAAACCCGGTTCGCTGTATCACCACTTCCCGCGGGGCAAGCAACAGTTGGCCGCCCAGGTCGTGGACACCGCCGGGGCCGGC
>Ga0182035_10001305_pt1 | contig 12686 bp, 7 predicted proteins | sample flu12Cox44000170_FD_125969 | JGI IMG/M metagenome (GOLD analysis project Ga0182035, IMG submission 125969) | Lab enrichment of tropical soil microbial communities from Luquillo Experimental Forest, Puerto Rico - flux4day.12C.oxic.44.000.170 | ecosystem: Environmental > Terrestrial > Soil >...
CGAATTAACTATGTAACTTGCTACAAATAAGGACGTTGCACACGGCCATTTCCTTTGGGTCGGTGGTCCGACGCATGCAGTGTGCAAGATTTCGGGAGCATTGTGCATTGCTGCAAGCTTTTCCGGGCCTGGAGGGCTGCGCTCCGTCACAGCCGCAATCTACGAAAGCTGCATCGTTGACAACGGCGCCGACGGAGCGGACGTCCTCCAGCTCCAGGGGAACCGGCCCAGTAATGGTTGGAAATCAAAAAGAAAGAATCATCACGCCAAGGCGTCCCCTCGGAGACCGGACCCTACCGGCCGTTTTGGCTTGCGAGATCTTCGGGCTGAAGCCATCGCCCTGTTTTTGAACAGAATTGTGCTAAGCTTTGGGAACAAGATGTCTCTTTGTCAGCTCTGAATAACTGAATTTGCGATGAAGGTTTTCGCAGGAGAATTGTCGTCCTGGGCTGCGCGACGGACGTGGATTACACTAGGCATCTGTTTTCTTTGTGGATTGCAAGCGCATGCTCAGCAATACAATGGCAAAGAACTGGTTAAGGCGTCTCTGATCTCGGATACAGATTCGATTAAGCCAGGTCAGAAATTCCGCGTTGGGGTGTTCTACAAGATCGAACCGGGATGGCATATTTACTGGAAATACTCGGGTGACTCCGGACTTCCTACCAAGATAGAGTGGCGCCTGCCGCCCGGATTCAAAGTTCATGATTTGCAATGGCCGCTGCCTCTTCGCGATAAGGAGCCTGGCGATTTGGAAGTTTTCGACTACACCGGCGAGACTTTGCTGTTTACCACTGTCGAGGCACCGGACCCATTGCCGGCCGGTCCTTTTGCTATAGAAGCCAAAACAGACTGGCTCGTCTGCCAAAGCCTATGTATCCCGGGTCACGCGCAGCTCACGCTGAAGCTCGACTCCGGGACCCCCTCCGCTGCAGGTGCTGCCCAGGTTTTCGAAAAATATGCCGCCCAGCTGCCAAAACCCCTTGCAAAAGGAATTCAGGCTCAGTTTAGTCGCGCCGGTAAGAATCTTGAGATTGCTGTCTCGGGAGTTTCGAATGGCGATGCAATAGACTTTTACCCTGTTCCTCCCAGTGATGCCGTGATTGGGCACGTGACCCGAAATGGTTTGAAATTGACGCTCCCTGTCGAATCTGAAACCAAAGCGCTGGATCAAATCGAGGGGGTTCTCGTTGTTGGTTCTGGAGAAAGCAGGCAAGGATACGAAGTCAATGCTGCCATCGTACCCGCCAATACCCACAACCTTGCTGCCTCGGGCGGTTTAGGCGCCATCTTGCAAGCTTTAGCGTTTGCGCTGATCGGGGGGCTGATCCTGAATATAATGCCGTGCGTGCTTCCCGTGATTTCCCTGAAAGTTTTCGGGTTTGTAAGTGAAGCTGGTGAGCGGCCGGAAAAAGCCTTTCGGCTTTCGATGGCCTTTTCGGCGGGGATTCTTATCTGTTTTGCGGTTCTGGCTGTGGTCGTGATTCTGCTGAGGGCGACAGGGCTGCAGGTCGGCTGGGGGTTCCAGTTCCAGGACGATCGATTTATCCTTGCGATTTCCTGCCTGGTTTTCGCATTTGCTCTGAATCTGTTCGGTGTCTATGAGCTTTCCGTTTCGGCCAGTGCTACTCGGGGATTGGCTAAGCTCGCCAGCGGGCAGGGCTACGGAAGCGCATTTTTCCAAGGGGTGTTTGCGACCATTCTGGCGACCCCGTGCACCGCTCCCTTTCTCGGCACCGCCTCGGCTTTTGCATTTGCGCAACCTCCATGGACAACGTTCGTTGTGTTCATGTTTGTCGGTCTGGGTATGGCCCTGCCGTACCTTGTCCTTGCATTCAATCCGAAGTGGCTCCGATTTTTACCCAAGCCGGGCGATTGGATGGTGCGATTCCGCCAATTCATGGGCTTCCTGCTCATGGGTACGTTGCTCTGGTTGATTTGGATTCTAGGTCAAATGAAGGGGGTCGATGCCATCGTACAGCTCGGAGGAGCTCTGCTGCTGATCTCTGTTCTGGCATGGATAAAAGGCTCGTTTTGGACTCCTGTTTCCTCACCCCGTTCGCGAGTAATGGCGGCGGCCGCAATGTGCGTTGCGGTTTTGCTTGCCGCCGGTCTGTACAGGTTTGTTACGCGACCCAGCCAGCTGGTTTGGGAAGAATTTACCAAGGACTCTCTCCAAAAGGCTTTGGCCAGCGGACGGCCGGTATTCGTCGATTTCACGGCGGATTGGTGTCTTACTTGCAAGACGAACGAGCGTTTTGCGATTGATACGCCGCAGGTAAGACAGGCGTTCTCAAGCCGGAAAGCAATCCTTTTGCGAGCAGATTGGACTAAAGGCGACCCCGCGATTACCGAGATCTTGAAGAGCCACGGTCGAGCCGGGGTTCCAATGTACCTGGTTTATCCGGGTGGACGAAAAGAGGAGGAGCCAGTACTGTTGCCGGAGCTCATCACCTCGCAAACTGTTTTGGACGCTTTAAACAAATCCTGACCGATCGGGTCAAATATCGAAACAACAACTGGAAAAAAAGAAGAAACACTATGCTAGGAAAATTGTTATTATCCTGCGGATTTCTGGTCGCGACTTGCGGATTTAGCCTCGCGGAAACGGAGATTGGCAAGGCTGCTCCCAACTTCACGTTGCCAGACACTAACGGAAAGGAATGGAGTCTGGCGAATTTCAAGGGAAAATACGTAGTGTTGGAATGGTACAATCCCGATTGCCCGTTTGTGGGAAAGCACTACAAATCGGGCAACATGCAAGGCCTGCAGAAGGAATTCACCTCCAGAGGCGTTGTCTGGCTTTCAATTGATTCTTCGGCGCCCGGTGAACAGGGCAATTATCCCCCGGCAAAATTGAATGAAATCAGTGCTCGGGATGGTGCGGCTCGTACGGCGTTATTGTTGGACCCGGATGGCAAGGTCGGCCGGCTTTACGGGGCAAAAACAACCCCGGACATGTACATCGTTAATCCGAACGGAATTCTTGTTTACAAAGGGGCAATCGATAACAAGCGAAGCACCGATTTGTCCGATGTGAAGACGGCGACAAATTATGTCAAATCGGCTCTCCAGGCGGTGATGGCGGGAAAATCTGTGACCACGACCGATACCCAACCCTATGGGTGCAGCGTCAAGTATAGTTCGAATTAACGAATATACCCGACTCTTTCGGGAGGGCCGGATAACTTAATTTTATTTGGAGCAGGGCCGGCCGGCATTCTATGGTCCCTTCCGGTCTGCTCCGGATACGGTATACGGATAGCGCAGCTTTGCAGGGAGGATTCTCTGTGCTACCATTAAATGTTGTTTAGTCTATGGCACAATTAGATCCCAGGTCCAACAAGGACAGAAACTCACGCAATTTTGGCAACGATAACAATTTCAATTGGCGCGGTATTCTCCTGTTTGCATGCGCCATCGCCCTGTTGGGCGGGTTTTTGTTTTCACGAAACGGTAGCTACGGAAATGTGGAAGACATCAGCTTTACCGAATTTCAAAAGTATCTCGATGAAGGGCGTATCAGCAAGGAAGATCCGCTGCAGCTGATCGTTACGGAGGGGCGAACCACACAGATGCTTCGAGGTACCTACGAAAGAGGGAAAAAGCCGTCTTCAGTCGCAGGGGCTCCGGACCATTTTAAAACGACAATATTCATCGAGTACAACAAGGATTTAAAATCCGAGCTCGAAAGTCGGGGTTACAAAGTAGACATTAAAGCCGACTCGGACGTGATGTTGTCTGCCCTGCTCCAGTTTCTACCGATTGCCCTCTTTTTCTTAATTCTTTATTTCTTTTTCCGGCAGCAGATCCGGAATGCAGGTAAGGGAGCGTTGAATTTCGGAAAGAGTAAGGCGCGAATGCTCGCTCGAGATCGGAACCGGGTAACCTTCAAAGATGTTGCCGGCATCGAGGAGGCAAAGGAAGAAGTGCAGGAAATTGTCGATTTCCTCAAAGATCCCAAGAAATTTCAGAAGCTCGGTGGCCGAATTCCCAAGGGCGTTTTAATGGTCGGTCCTCCCGGAACCGGTAAAACGCTACTGGCTCGGGCGATCGCCGGTGAGGCCGATGTACCCTTTTTCAGTATAAGTGGCTCGGATTTTGTAGAAATGTTTGTCGGGGTCGGGGCCTCAAGAGTGCGTGACATGTTCGAGCAGGGCAAAAAATCCGCGCCATGCATTATTTTTATCGATGAGATCGATGCTGTTGGACGGCACCGTGGTCATGGACTTGGTGGCGGACACGACGAGCGCGAACAGACGCTGAACGCGTTGCTTGTTGAGATGGACGGATTTGACACCCAAGAAGGGGTTATCATTATCGCAGCAACAAATCGGCCCGATGTGCTCGATCCGGCGTTGCTTCGACCTGGACGTTTTGATCGCCAGATCACCGTAAACCTTCCGGACGTTAAAGGACGTGAGGAAATTCTGCGAGTTCATTCCAAGCGTGTGAAACTCGCCGAAGGCGTGGATCTCGGCGTGGTCGCTCGAGGCACACCCGGATATTCCGGTGCGGAACTTGCCAACGTAATCAACGAAGCAGCATTGCTTGCTGCTCGGCGTGGGTTAAAGGCCATAACGATGGCCGAAATGGAGGAGGCTCGCGACAAGGTCCGATGGGGGAAGGAGCGACGCAGCCTTGCCATTAGTGAAAAAGAAAAAGAGAACACTGCTTATCACGAAGCGGGCCACGCTTTGTTGTGTGAGGTGTTGGAACATACTGATCCGCTTCACAAAGTGACCATTATTCCTCGTGGCCCTTCTCTAGGGTCGACGATGTATCTGCCCGTCGAGGATAAATATACCAATCGTAAGAATGAATTGTTGGATCGCCTGGTCGTGATCATGGGCGGGCGCGTCGCCGAGGAAATCGTTTTTGGAGACGTTACGAACGGAGCCACCGGTGACATCCGTATGGCTACCGGCATCGCGCGAAAAATGGTGTGCGAGTGGGGCATGAGCGAACGTCTCGGAATGGTGGAGTATGGTGAGCATGAAGACTATGTCTTCCTGGGCAGAGATATTGCCCGCTCGCGGGCCTATAGTGAATCGACGGCGCAGGAAATTGATCGTGAAGTCAAAAGACTTTGCGACGATGCGTACCAGCGCGCAATGAAGGCCTTGACGCAGCGCAAGGAAACTCTGATCGCAATCGCCAAGGCCCTTCTCGAATATGAAACGCTCGACGGCAGCCAGATCCGAGAGATTATCAACAACGGAAGACTCATTAATCCGCCCCCGCCGATCTCCCCGGTGAAGCCGGAGGATAAGCCGCAGGAGTCATCTCGTCCTGAGCCTCAAGGTGTAGGAGGGCTGACCGAAGCGCCAGCCTGATCCTTTGGCGATTGCGCTGATCATGAAGTCCCAGCTCCCTGTGCACCCAAGGGAGGGCAGGGTCCCGTTTCCAGATCCCGCTCATCAAACACCCTCATCTTTTCGAATCCGTTTGACGGTCTGTCATCGGCCCGATTAATTGGAGTGTCTTTTGAAACCTTAACTCACAAAAGTCACCATGAGGAAAATCGGAATTAATGGCTTTGGACGGATAGGGCGTCTCGTCTTTAGAGCACTTGTCGAACAAGGCTTGCTTGGTAAAGAGATCGATGTTGTTGCTCTGAACGACCTGGTACCTGCGGATAATCTCGCCTATCTGTTAAAATACGATTCAACTCAGGGTCGATTCGGAGGTGAGGTTTCCAGCCAGAAATCCAGTCCGGAGGTGGAGAGCGATGACCTCCTGGTCGTAAATGGGCACAAGATACGCTGCCTCGCCGTCAGGGAAGGGCCCTCCGAATTGCCTTGGGCGAAGCTTGGCTGTGAAATTGTGATCGAATCAACCGGGCTTTTCACTGCGGCCGACAAGGCAAAAGGTCACTTGGAAGCCGGAGCGAAGCGGGTATTGATCACTGCGCCGGCCAAAGGCGAAGACATCACTGTCTGCATGGGCGTGAACCACGAAAAATACGACGCATCGAAACATCGAATCATCTCCAACGCCAGTTGTACCACCAACTGTTTGGCCCCCGTGGTTTATGTACTCCTGAAAGAGGGTTTTGGAATTGAGGAAGGTTTGATGACAACAGTTCACAGTTATACGGCAACGCAGAAGACTGTTGATGGCCCATCTCGAAAAGATTGGAAAGGCGGACGCGCTGCCGCCGTGAATCTCATTCCCTCGACGACGGGAGCCGCAAAGGCAGTTGGTCTGGTTTGCCCGGAGGTGAAAGGAAAGTTGACTGGCATGTCTTTTCGTGTTCCTACCCCGGTCGTTTCGGTGGTTGATCTGACCGTAAGAACCACAAAGGAAACAAGCTACAAGGAAATCTGCGCTGCAATGAAGCAGGCCAGCCAGACCTATTTAAAGGGCATCCTCGCCTACACCGAGGACGAGGTCGTTTCAACAGATTTCCTGCACGATCATCACTCCAGTATATTTGACGCCGGATCGGGCATCGAACTTAACGGTCGCTTCTTCAAGCTGATAAGCTGGTACGACAACGAATGGGGATACTCCAATCGTTGCATCGACCTCCTGAAACATATTCTCTAGAAAGGATTCGAAGCTATGGCGAAATTGTCGGTTCGCGACTTGGAAGTCAAAGGTCGGCGCGTTGTCGTTCGCGTCGACTTCAACGTTCCTACGAAGGAGGTCGAGGGTAAACCTCGAATCACGGATGACACGAGAATTCGGGAAAGCCTCCCGACCATCGAGTTGCTTCGCAATAAAGGTGCCAAGGTGATTTTGCTGGCACATTTTGGCCGTCCCAAAGGGCAGCCAAATCCTAAGTATTCCCTTAAGCCGGTTGCCGACTATCTGAATGAAATCCTCCCGCCGCCGGTGCGTTTCAGTCCTGATGTCATTGGACCGGCCGCCGAAGCGGCTTCAAAAGAGTTGCCCGAAGGCGGTGTTCTCCTTATTGAGAACGTCCGGTTCTATAAAGAAGAAGAAGCAAATGCGGACGGCTTTGCGGCGTCTCTCGCGAAATTGGGTGATCTCTATGTAAATGACGCTTTTGGTGCGGCTCATCGCGCTCACGCGAGTACAGCCGGCATTGCCAAATATCTCCCGAAAGCTGCTATGGGTTTACTGATGGAGCGCGAGCTGAAGTATCTTAAGGAAGAACTCGCCGAGCCGGATCGGCCATTTCTCGTCATTCTTGGTGGCGCGAAAGTTTCAGATAAGATCGATGTCATCAAGGCGCTGATGGCAAAGGCCGACGTGTTTTTGATCGGCGGAGCAATGGCTCACACTTTCTTTAAAGCAAAGGGGATACCTACCGGCGCGAGCCGCGTGGAGACCGACAAAGTGCACCTTGCCGAGGAGCTTTTGGCACTCGCAGAGAAGAAAGGTATCAGGTTCCTTATCCCGGTCGACAGCATCGAGACGGATGAATTCAGGGCTGGTGCGCGCTCCCGCAACACGCCCGTTCTTTCCCCAGCGCAGGGAATCACGGAGGGATGGCAAGCGGTCGATATCGGACGGGAAACAATCGCCTTGTTCAAGGCGGAGATTTCGCGAGCCAAAACCATCGTTTGGAACGGACCGGTCGGAGTTTTTGAGATTCCCGATTTCGCCACAGGAACAAGAGAAATCGCAGTAGAGCTCGCCGGATCCGGTGCAAAGACCATTATTGGGGGAGGAGACATCGTCACCGCGGTGAAGCAGTTTGGTTTGGCGGACAAAATGACGTTTATTTCGACCGGAGGAGGCGCATCGCTCGAACTCTTAGAGGGAAAAGAACTGCCGGGAGTCGCCGCTCTGACAGATAAATAACAAATGCGGAAGAAAATTCTGGCAGCCAATTGGAAGATGAACCTCACGCCTAGTGAAGCTGAGGCTTACATGCGATCATTCGAGTCCGAGATTCGAGACTTCAACGACGTTGACGTTGTTATTATCCCTCCTTTCACGGCCATTCCGGCGATAGTAGCGGCCGCAGAAAAGATGCAGACGCTGCGTGTCGGCGCCCAGAATATGCATTGGGAAAAGGGCGGGGCATTCACCGGGGAGATCAGTGCGACGATGCTTCGAGCGCTCTATGTTCGCTATGTAATTTTGGGGCACAGCGAGCGCCGAACGCTGTTTGGCGAGACGGACGAAATCATCAACCGCAAAATCAGAGCGGCTCTGGAGGCCGGCCTGCGGCCCATATTTTGCGTAGGTGAATCACTGCACGAGCGTGACAGCAATCAGGTTGGGCAGGTCCTGGAAGGCCAGATCCGAAAGGGTTTGGAAGGTGTCTCGCCGCGAGATTTAATGGAGGTGGTCGTAGCCTATGAACCCTGCTGGGCGATCGGCACTGGACGAACGGCAACTCCAGCCCAGGCGGAGGAAGCGCATGCGCTTATTCGGTCGGTACTTGCCAGCCTTGCCGATCAGACGACTGCTGACCGGATACGGATTCAGTACGGCGGTAGTGTGAAGCCGGACAATGTCGAGCAGTTGATGCGCCAGAAAAACATCGATGGAGCTCTCGTTGGAGGCGCCAGCCTTGATCCACGGAGTTTCGCACAGATTATTCGCTCGACTGAAGCAGCGATGGCTAGTTAGCGTTCACAAATACCTGCTGCTATTCGGCCGGCGCAACGACTCGAGATTGCGCACTGATTACGGCTTGTCTAGCCTGTATTGATCACAAATCCTTAGCTCCAGCCATGCAGTTGCTTTGAATTGGGTAAGCATTTGTGCTGAATGCAGGCTCTGGCAGCCGAATTCTCCGGCTGCCGCCGGAAACCACCTTCGCTCTTCGAGGCACGGCGTGCTTGCAAAGCGGGAAAGGTCACTTTCTGACTTGGGCCGCCCAAAAGATGTCAAATCAAAACGCGACTCGCCGGGAGGCTCTCCCTACCGGCCGCGGGCCGCAGAGACATCACGCGGTAGGGCGAAGCTCCGCTCAGCCGCGGCGGAAAGCCCTGAAAGGCGGGTCGTCCGGCAAGGCCGGGCTCGCCTCACCGATCGCAGGCGCTGATCAAATTAACCGTCGCCTGAAAATCTTTGCCGGAGGGCGTCCGCTCCGTTTGGCGCCGGGAACCCGATGCTGATATCGGTGCTCCGCGGCTCGCCAAAGGCTCGCCCTACCGATGCAGGCCGCGGAGATCTCACACGGGCGAAGCTCCGCTGAGCCGCCACCGCCCGCAAGACCTGAAAATGCTGTTCGCCGGGAGGCACTCCCTATCCTCCACGTGTTGTGGAGATGTCATACGGCATGACGAAGCTCGTTGATCAAATTAACTCTCGCCTAAAAATCTTTGCTCCAGGGGATCGTCCAACAATGGCGTCCATTCCCGGCGCCAAAGTTCGGCCCTGTGTTAATCAAAAATCCAGCTCTTTCGCCGAACGCCTAACTATTTTGCCCCTCAAGGACTTCCACCATTAGTGCTTGGCTGGCCCATTACGCTATTTCTGGCGGGGTTTTTGTTCTCGTTGTGACGCTAAATCTTAAAAATCGGCCTCGACCTCGTCCTTGTTCTCGATTGCTCCAGAATTTGGCTCTCAGGTGAGTACTTTGGGTAGAATTGACTTCGGTAGTGCGATAACGGATTCGAGTTCGAGTTTGAGTTCTACGAGAAGGATTTGAGGGATTATCAAGGGTCAAGCCCTTGCTTGGTCAGCACCCCCGCAAACTACGATCATTTCTGCCTTTCGGGCTTTGCTGGCGAAGGCGCGACTTTGACCACCATATCGTTGGCAAGACCGTCAGATGGATTCACGATGACCCGGTCAGATTTCGATATTCCCTCTGAAATCTGCAACTTATCCCCAAGATCTCGATCGATGACGATTTTTCGGATTTCCACCCTGCCATCGGAATTCACAACTCCGACCGCCGGTCCCTCGGATCGGAATAACAAGGCATTTGACGGGATGAGGACCGTGCCGATATCACCCTGCAATCTCAAAGTGATTTGTGCGTACGAGCCCGGCAAAAGTTCCCCTGTGTCGTTTGGAACCTCAAGTTCAGTCAACAAAGTTCGTGACGCAGGATCGATTGCTCCTGCAGTGCTCGTCACGTGCGCCGGATATTTTCGGCCTGGAAGTTCGTTCAGCGTCAAATCCGCTTCCACCCCCGGCTTAACGAAGCGAGAGAATGTCTGGGGTACGTTAACGTACACACGCAACGGGGCAGTCTGGGCTATCCGGAACAGTTGAGTGCCGGTGCCGGACGGCACGTAGCTTCCAATATCGGTATCGCGTTCCGTGACAATTCCATCGAACGGCGCCCTCACCGTCTTGAAATTCTCAAGAGCTTCCAGGGCGCTGACGCTGGCTTGATCCGCTACCACTGTTGCCTGGCTTTGCCGGGCGGTATCGGAGGCGGTGTCAAAATCCTGTGCTGAGATGACCTTCCTATTGAAGAGATCCTGGTCCCGTTTTAATGTCGCTTGGGCCAGATCACGCGCGGCTTCGGCCACTTTTAACTGCGCACGAGCCTGGTTGTACTGTTGATCTACCTGCGGTGTATCGATCTCGGCCAGAATCGCGCCTGCCTTGACTCTTACTCCGATATCAAAATACCATTTCTCCAGGTACCCGGTTGTTTGGGCGAAAATTGGGGCTTCAATATAGGCACGGGTCTGTCCTGGGAGCTTCAGCGGAATCGAAGGCGCGGAGGTCTCGGGGTAAATTGTGCTTACAACCATTTCAGCCGCTTCATTGGAACGTTGCTGAAGTTCTTTGGTAGACTGTGACCTCACGAACACGCCGTGGACAGCCAGTCCGCCCAGGAGAATAACTACCGACAAAAGAAAAAGGGCAATGCCCGCCTTTTTGCTCCTTGCCGGAGCAGTTGATTTGCGTTCCAAGGGTTCGATTACTGTAGTGTCTCGCATGAATTAGCTTGATGCTTCAATAACAATGGCCTTTCTGGGAAAGCGCTTCCTTCTATGAACGATAGAGAACACAGTCGGGACAAAAAAGAGCGTCGCCACCGTCGCGAATAGCAAGCCTCCGATAACGGCACGCCCAAGCGGAGCGTTTTGCTCCCCCCCTTCGCCCAATCCCAAGGCCATAGGTACCATGCCGACGATCATTGCTATCGCGGTCATCAGCACTGGACGTAAGCGCACATATCCCGCCTGCAGAGCAGACCGGAACGAGTCGCTATGTTCCTGCAGTTGTTCCCGCGCAAAGGTGACAACCAGGACGCTGTTTGCCGTACCCACACCCATGCACATGATTGCTCCCATCAGCGCTGGCACGCTTAGAGTTGTACGGGTTATGAATAGCGCCCATACGATACCGGCGAGCGCAAAGGGCAACGCCGAAATGATAATCAAGGGATCGGTCCAGGACTGAAAGTTCACAACCATGAACAGATACACCAGAACCATTGCAAAGATGAGTCCTCCAATGAGATCGACAAACGATTCCCGCATTGTTTGCACCTGGCCGCGCAACACCATCCGGCTTCCCTTGGGAAGATCTTTCTGCGCGGCATCCATCACTTTTTGAACTTCTTTGGCCACATATCCCAGGTCTTTCCCCTCTGATGCGCCGAAGATGTCGACGACCGGTTGGATGTTATAGTGCGTGACGATTGGCGGCTCTGAAGATCGGGTGAGCTCAACAACATTCCCAAGAATCTGCGTCGGAGCTCCCGGAGAGCTCGACGTGCTTGTATTGCCCAGAATGGGAACCGCTCTGAGGGCATCCAGCGAATTGATTGTGTATTGCGGCGACTGGCTATTGATCGTGTAGCTGACGCCATTCTTTGGATCCACCCAGAAATTCGGATTGACCTGCGTTGAGCCGCTTAAAGCTCCGAGGAGTGCATTGGCAATTTGGCTTTCGGTGATTCCCAGCTGCGAAGCTTCAGTCCGATCAACCGTAAGATTGATTCGCGGTGAATCGAACGGTTGCTGCACGCGCACGTCGACCGCCCCAGGAATGCGCGCGATCTTGTCGACCAGACGATTGGCAAATTGCGCGTTCGCAACCGCATTTGCGCCGACGATCTGCAGATCGAACGGCGCCGGTAGTCCAAAATTCAAGATTTGAGCCACGATGCCGGCGGGTGGAAAAGATGCGGTAACGCCCGGGAAATCCCGATGAATGCGTTGGCGGGCTTTGTCAACGAACGTCATGGTAGGATCATGTTTCTCGGCCAGCGAAACCAGAATATCGGCATCCGCTGCGCTCGCGACTCCGGAATTGGAGTAGGTCAGATTGATGCCGCTGTAGGGGAGGCCGATGTTATCTATGATTCCTTTGAGCTGTTCCTTAGGGATCTCCTGGCGAAGCGCCGTCTCAATCTGGTCCACTCGCCTTGCGACCTCTTCAATACGTGTGCCGCTCTTCATCCGCACGTGCAATGTGAATTGCCCGGAATCGACCAATGGGAAAAAATCCTGGCCAAGCCACGGAACCAGAAGGGTCGTTGCGCCTGTAAGACCGAGAAATAGAATCACGACGAAAGATGTGTTGCCGAGGCACACGGCCAGCAGATCACGATACGCCTGCCGAAACCGCTCGAACCTTTTATTGAATTCGCGACTGAATCCCCCAAAAACACTGAATATCCCAGCCTTGCGCTTCGTCTGAGAAAACTCGCCATTGCGATTTTCATTGTGCTTTGCGTGATCCCCTCCGAGCCAATACATGGCCAGGGTCGGGACCAGGGTCCTGGATAAAATGTAAGAGGCAATCATCGCGAAAATGACCGCCTCCGCCAAAGGTGCGAACAG
>Ga0182035_10001306_pt1 | contig 12682 bp, 12 predicted proteins | sample flu12Cox44000170_FD_125969 | JGI IMG/M metagenome (GOLD analysis project Ga0182035, IMG submission 125969) | Lab enrichment of tropical soil microbial communities from Luquillo Experimental Forest, Puerto Rico - flux4day.12C.oxic.44.000.170 | ecosystem: Environmental > Terrestrial > Soil >...
GACACGTTGGCGAACCTGGTCGCGCGGCCGGGTATCGGGCTGATCTTCTTTGTCCCGGGGATCAACGAGACCCTGCGGGTCAACGGCAAGTCGCTGATCACAACCGATCCCGCCTTGCTCGAACCCCTCGCAGTCAACGGCAAGGTTCCGCGCAGCGCCATTCTGGTAACCGCCGAGGAAATCTACTTTCACTGCGGCAAGGCGTTGATTCGCTCGGATCTATGGAACCCGGCCAAGCAGATTCGACGCACGGATTTTCCGTCGCTCGGCCGCATCCTCGCCGATCAAATCGGCGGCATCAGCGTCGAGGAGTCGGAACGGTACTCGGCGGAGAGCTACAAGACGCGCCTTTATTGAAGCGACTTATACTAAGCGGATCGCGCGCCAATCACGTCTGGCTGTTGCGATGCCAGTTTGGCATCAAGATCCTCAAGCAGCGGCTTGGCTTCTGCCAGGCCCTTGCTGATCGCTGAGCCGGCGACCGGCGTCAGCGCGACGGCTTTGTGCCTTTTTATCGTTTGTTCAGCAAGAAAGCCCCAACGGATCAAGTTGCCGACACGCTCCTTGATCGCCAGATGCCCGAGCCGCAGTGCGTCCCACATCCTGCTGTTGATCTCGTCGATTACCAGCGCCGGCGAGTTCGCATCGTCGCTCCCGAACGGGCTCGCCCACCACAGCAGCGTGACGATCGCCCAATACTGGTAGGTCACCAAATGGTCCATCGCGTCGTTGACATGGGCCGGCGTCAGCCCCTTTTGCCTGACCACGAATTCGCAGGTTTCCCGCCATTTCTGTTCGTAGGCGCCGAAGAAGCCGAAGATTGCCGCGATAGCGGCGTCGTGACATTTTGCCGGCGGCAAGCGCCGGCGTTCCCGATCCCCTAATGCCGAACGCAACGCATCGATCGTGTCTTTACCGTGGCGATCGAAACTCTCATACAATTTCCCCGTTGCCGTGATCAGACAAGCAGGGGACGCAGTACATGGGCGATTAGACGCATCAGTAACCTTGATAAATCCGTCCCTCTCGCAGTCTTTTATTCGTTCGATGCAAGTCCTGATGTCGGTGCCATAGAAGCCATAAAGGGTACGATGGATGGATCTGCACGAGACCCCGTCGGCAGGTCCGGTTCGCGCCGAAAAGATGACGTGCCAGTGCGCACGCTTGTTCAATCCGGAGAAATGATTTTGCCAGATCCTATGGTATTCGCACAGAAACCGCGCGACGGTGCGATCAGCGGATTCGCGTTCGGCGTGGCCAGCATTCATCCAAGATCACCGTGCTCACACCCTCTCTGCACGCCGATTGTAGTCGAGTTAACCATTGCGTGAAAGAGAACGTTTCGGGGTTTTGCAACAGAACTCCAAGTGCTCTCTGGTGCAGCGCACCAAAGCGCTTCTGGGGCAGCTCATCGGTCCGGGCACGTCGGGCAGGGCGGCCGTCGTGACACGCCGACACACTCACGTTTTGCGCAGGATCACCAAATGCCGGCCTTCCGGCTTGACCGGGGCGGTGAAGCTGAAATCGTTGTACCATCCGATAAATTCAAATCTTCCGCTCGATTCGATGAGGCAAAGAAATTCTTGCGGGAAAAACACCTTCGCGGGAATCCGTCCTTCAACAGTGATTTCTTTCCCGTGATCGTCGACGGTGAAAGTCAGCCATTCATTGTAGGTTTGCGCGACCGGGTCGAGCATTTCGGCGCGATAGCGGGTGTGAACCCTCACACCGCCTCTTTGCCGAGTCCAACTTCTTTTGTAGTCGTGAAACATGCGAAACCAGATAAAGCTGTCTAACAGGTAAAGGCCGCCCGGAGCCAGCAGGCCGGCGATGCGATCGAGGTGATTGAGGAATTCGCGGTTGGAACGGACGTAGAGCGAACCCAGCAGCACATAAACCAAGTCGAATGGACCGAGACCGCGATCGAGGTCGCGCATATCGCCGAGAACAAACGACGCTTCGATGCCCTTGCGCCGCGCTTTGTCGCGGGCGAAATCGATCATGGCTGGACTGAGATCGAGCCCGCAATAGGAATATCCCCGGCGGTGCCATTCCTCCAGATAAGGCGCGGTGCCGGCACCCAACTCAAAGACCCGGTAAACTTCAGTCTTTGAGAATTTGTCGATTACTGCTTCGAAAAAGTCGAGCTCCCGAACGAGATTGTCGGGGGCTAAAGCGATTTCGTAATAATGAGGGTATCGATAGACCTCCATCGGCCATTCAAGCGGCTTTGACAAATTGCCCACGATCGTGGGGCGCGGTGAAAGCGAGTTCGGGGCCGAGTGGGATGATCCCGCTCGGGTTGAGATTGGGCATGCCGCCGTAATAGCCGAGCTTGATCGCGGGCATGTCCACCGTATCGGCAACGCCCGGCATCTGATAGATCTCGCGCAAATAGTTTGACAGGTTGTGATAGTCGGCGATGCGCCGCAAGTTGCATTTAAAATGGCTGTAATAGACCGCGTCGAACCGCACCAGGGTTGGAAACAAACGCAGATCGGCCTCAGTAAAGCGATCGCCGACGAGATAGCGCTGACGGCCTAGCCGCTGCTCGATCTCGTCGAGAGCCCCGAACAGCTTGTGGAAGCTCGCTTCGTAAGCCTGCTGGCTCCTGGCAAAGCCGCAGCGATAAACACCGTCGTTGACCGTCTCGTAGATGAAGGTGTTGATCGGGTCGATCGCGCTGCGCAGCTCTTCGGGGTAGAGATCAACCGTTGAATCGCCGAACGCGTCGAACTCCGAGTTGAGCATCCGAATGATCTCGGAAGATTCATTGTTGACGATCGTGCGCGTTTTGCGGTCCCACAGCACCGGAACGGTCGCGCGCCCGATAAAATCCGGACGCGCCGCGCTGTTGACCTGATGCACGTGGAAGACGCCGTCGATCGGCTCGAGGTCGTCGAAGCCGCGCGAGTAGGCCCAGCCTTGTCCTTTCGGCAAATCCGACTGCAGGAGCGCGACGGTACCCTCGAGCCCTTTGAGCTTGCGCATCAGCACCGTGCGGTGTGCCCAAGGGCATGACGGTGCGGTGATCAGCAGATAGCGCCCGGCTTCGGCTTTGAAGCCAGACGAGCCGCCGCGCGTCACGCGGTCGCGAAACCCCGATTCGGGGCGTATAAAGCTCCCGTCGCCGCCCGTCAGCCTTAGGGCCTCCTGGGGCGGCCCTTCTTGGTACCAGACGCCGTTCACGAGCATACCCATCGCCGTCTCTCGTCTTGGCTGCGATCACGCACAAATGATCGACACGTTTCGAAGCTTCAAACTCTTTATGCATCGTGCGCGAGCATATGGGCCATATATCTTTTAGGCTGGAAACTGGGAGGTGACATGGTTCGCTTGAATGATCTGCCTCCGGCCCAGGCCAGGCGCTATGCGGAGCTCGAATGCCCGAGCTTCAAGACAACGCCCTGGGTCACCGGACGGCCGCTGTCCGAGCGGTGTATTGCGATCGTTTCGTCCGCCGGTCTCGTCGTCAGAGGAGAAAAGCCGTTCCGTGGGCGCGATGCCGATTACCGGGTGATCCCGTCCAGCGTGCGGCCCGATCAACTGCTGCTGAGCCATATCTCGATCAACCTGGACCGCACAGGCTTCCAGGAAGACTGGAATGTGGTGTTCCCGCTCGACCGGTTGAACGAGCTCGCAGCCAAAGGGGAGATCGGGTCGGTGGCGGCGACCCATTACTCGTTCATGGGCGCCACCGATCCGGGTCTGATGGAACCCTACGCACGGGAAGTTGCCTCGCGTCTGAAGGAGGATTCCGTCGACGGCGTCCTGCTCTCCCCGGTTTGACCGCTCTGCACGCGCGCCGTGAGCGCGCTTGCGCACTATCTCGAGGAAGAGGGTATCGCGACGGTCGCCATCAGCTTGGTTCGGCCGCAGACTGAGAATGTCCGACCGCCGCGCGCGCTGTGGGTGCCGTTTGAGCTTGGGCGCCCGTTTGGTCCGCCGAGTGACCCGGCGCTCCAGACAAACGTTGTCATGACCGCGCTGCGGCTGCTAGAGATCGGGATAGGGCCGGTGATACTGCGGGATTTTCTGTATGACGATCCGCGCGAGCGCCCCGATCCGGGGTGGCATCCGCCGCTCTCTGTGGCCGCGGCGGGCGGCGTCTCGGGTGATCTTGCAACCCTTCTCGAATCTGAAATTTCCATGCTGGAGAGCAATTACGCGCAATCTGTCGCGCAACGGAGGCGCACCATCGTGGGGCTCAGCGGGATGTCGATCAAAGAAGCCGGCGGCTATGTCGCTGCCTGGCTGCGGGGAGAGATACCGCCGAGCCCGACTGCCGAAATGTCTGCCCCTTTGGCCCTGCGCTTTGCGGTGGACGATTTGAAAGCCTACTACATCGAGGCGGCGCTCATCGGCCCCGCCAAGCCTTCCAGCACGCAGATCTGGGATTGGTTCTGGGACGAAACCGCGGCCGGCAGGGCGATCGTTAATTTGCGCCAGACCCACTTGGCGAGTCAGGACGATCGCCTCAAAGCGATAGCGGGTCTGTTTCTCGTCCCTGGGGTCCGGGTGCCGCCAACCGGCTGAGTCCATCATGGAGAAGCTGCCGCCGATTTTGCTCGGAAAGGATTTTGCGGCGCCCTCGATCTTCGAGCCGGAGAACCTGTTGCGCGAGGCACGGCGACAGAGGAGCCTGCCGGATGAGAAGGTGCCGGACATCTGCATTCTCGATCCGGACGGGGACATCGTGCGGGCCTTGAACAAGGCAGGGCGGACACACCGCTCACCGGGCTGGGCGTGCTACCACACCGAGCTTTACGAATTCGAGCACGCCGACGAAGGCTTTGGGATTATCGGGTGCGCTGTAGGCGCCTCTTTCGCGGTGCTGGTCGCAGAACAACTCTACGCCTCCGGCTGCCGGTTTCTGATCAGCATGACCTCGGCCGGGCAAATCGTGCAGCAAGCATCGCCGCCGCCTTATTTCATCCTGATCGATCGTGCTTTGCGCGACGAAGGCACGAGCTATCATTATCTTCCACCGGCGGAATTCGTTGCGGCCGAGGAGAGGCTGGTCGAAGCTGCCATGAAGGGGGCGGCGTCATCCGCGCAGCCGATCTATTGCGGCGCCAGCTGGACGACCGATGCGCCGTTCCGTGAGACCGCTCCCGCTATTGCGCGCTGCCGCGCACGCAATATCTTCGCCGTCGAGATGGAAGCCGCGGGGCTCTATGCCTTTTCTCGGGCGCGCTGCAAGCCGGTCTTGTGCTTTGCCCATGTCACGAACCAAATGGCCGTGATCGAGGGTGATTTCGAAAAAGGCGAGGCCGACGGGAGCTCTGCCTCGCTGAGCGTGATCACGGCAGCAGCGACTGCCTGGCGCCGGCTGGCGATACCCGACCTGAGCCCTGGTTGACCTAAGAGGAGGTCCACCAAATGAATCCCGACCCGATTACCGACGTCCTTGAATTCCTGCAGCAACCCGCTTGGACCACCGGAATATTCTGGCTACTCGGTTTCGTCAGTCTGGTCACCGCGGTTTATGCCTTCGTCACCATCCCGAGCCAGCGCCGCGTCACCCATATCTTCGACTGGGCCTTTCGGTTTCTGATCGGAACGATGTGGTGGCAGCAGACGTTGTGGAAGCTGCCGCCGTCTTATACCGATCACCCCGAGCAGCCGTTCGGCGAAACCGGTCTAGCCTACTGGATGGGGCTGATGGGAAAGCACGCCGCAATTCCGCTGCAGGCCGATTTCGTCAACAACATCGTGCTGCCGCATTTCTATTTGTTCGCGCCGATTGTCTATGGGCTCGAAGTGCTGACTGCGGTCTCGCTGATTCTCGGCCTTTTCGTGCGCCTCTGGGGCGTCATCGGCGCGCTGCAGATCCTCAATCTGTGGCTCGGCCTCTACAGCGCTCCCGGCGAGTGGCCGTGGACCTATTTCTTTTTGCTCGTGCTGATGTTGATATTTGCGCTTCACCGCTATGGCCGCCGTCTCGGCTTCGACGCCATCATCCTGGCGCGCTCGCGATCCCGGAGCATCCTCGGGCGGATCTTTCTTGCAGTGGTGACATGACCGGAGCCGGCACAAGACCTCGAACGAATATAGCCTGCTCCGTCGACGGCCGGACCCGCCCGGCGAAAGGGTTTGGTCGTCACGGACCGCTGATATTAGCCTGCCGCACCGCTGGGAGGTAACTGAGCCGATGGCGAGGTCAGCAAACACAGGGTTGCGCGCGGCAGCCCCGCGAACCGCAGAGGCTTCGCGCCTCGAACAAATTCACCGGGGTGTGCATTGGCGGCGCTGGGGGCCGTACCTTAGCGAGCGCCAGTGGGGAACGGTGCGCGAGGACTACAGCGAGAACGGCGACGCTTGGGAATATTTTCCGCATGACCACGCGCGCAGCCGGGCTTATCGCTGGGGTGAGGATGGAATTGGCGGCTTTAGCGACGATCGGCTGCTGATCTGTCTCGGCCTCGCCCTGTGGAACGGTCGCGACCCAATCTTGAAGGAGCGGCTCTTCGGGCTGACCAATAAAGAAGGCAACCATGGCGAAGACGTCAAGGAGCTCTACTATTACCTCGACGGCACGCCGACCCATTCCTATATGCGCATGCTCTACAAGTATCCGCAGGAGGAGTTTCCTTACGACCAGCTGGTCGAGGAGAACCGGCGACGCGGGAGAACCGAGCCTGAATTCGAGCTGCTCGACACCGGCGTGTTCAATGAAAACCGCTATTTCGATGTCGAGATCGAATACGCAAAAGCCGATGTCGACGACATCCTGATGCAGGCGACGATCCATAACCGAGCGGCCGAGCCGGCGCCGTTGCATGTGCTGCCGCAGCTCTGGGCTCGCAACACCTGGTCGTGGAAGCCCGATTCGATTAGGCCGCAGCTCATTGCTGATGAGGATCATTCGATCTCGATTGATCATCCGCTGCTGCCGCAGCTGCGGTTTTACTGCGACGGCCGTCCGCAATTTCTGTTCTGTCAAAACGAGACGAATATCAGGCGTCTGCGCGGGATCAGCGCGCCCGGCCACCACTTTAAGGACGGCATCAACGATTATGTGGTCCATGGCGACACCGAGGCCGTCAGAACGGACCGCAGGGGCACGAAAGTCGCGGCGCATTATCAGCTGAGCCTGTCGGCCGGAGAGAGCCGCAGGTTGCGTGCGCGGTTGACCCTTGCCGACCACTCCTCCGGGCTCGGCGATTTCGACCGCGTATTCGATCAGCGGCGAGCCGAAGCCGACGAATTCTATGCAGAGCTGCAGCAGAACATCACGGGCCCCGATGCGCGGCTGGTGCAGCGCCAAGCACTGGCCGGCATGCTCTGGTCAAAGCAGTTCTACTACATCGACATTCCCGAATGGCTAGACGGTGACCCGCTCTCTCCGCCGCCGCCCGCAGCGCGGCGGCAGGGACGCAATTCCGACTGGCTGCATCTGAACAATGCCGACATCATCGCGATGCCGGACAAATGGGAATACCCATGGTATGCGTCCTGGGATCTCGCGTTTCATGCCGTCACCCTGGCACCGATCGATCCGGGCTTTGCCAAGAACCAGCTGCTGCTGCTGACGCGCGACTGGTATATGCACCCCAATGGCCAATTGCCCGCCTATGAATGGGCGTTCGGTGACGTCGATCCGCCGGTGCACGCTTGGGCGACGTGGCGTGTCTATGAGATCGACCGCGAGCATCGCGGCGGCGAGGGTGACTGGGATTTTCTCGAACGTGTCTTCCATAAGCTGATGCTCAACTTCACCTGGTGGGTCAACCGCAAGGACGTCGAGGGCAGAAATATCTTCCAGGGCGGGTTTCTGGGGCTCGACAATATCGGGATATTTGACCGGAACGTAGCGCTGCCGAGTGGGGGTCACATCAACCAGGCGGACGGCACAGCGTGGATGGCGATGTACACGCTCAATCTGATGCGTATCGCCCTCGAACTCGCGCTCAAGGACCATGTGTATGAAGACATTGCCTCCAAGTTTTTCGAACACTTCCTCTATATCGCCGAGGCTATGACCAATATCGGCGGCGATGGGATCGGCTTGTGGGATGAGGAGGACGAGTTTTATTATGATGTCATACACCTTCCCGGTGGAGAGCGAATTCCACTGCGACTGCGCTCGCTCGTCGGCCTGATCCCGCTCTTTGCCGTCGAGGTTCTCGACGCTTCGGTGTTTACCCGATTAAGGACATTCAGCGCCCGATCGCACTGGTTTCTCGAACACCGTCCGCACCTAGCAAAGCTGGTGTCACGCTGGCATGACGCGAGCACCGGCGAGCGGCACCTGTTGTCGCTATTGCGTGGCCATCGCATGAAGCGCCTGCTCAGCCGGATGCTGGACGATAGGGCATTTCTATCGGAGTTTGGGGTCCGTTCTCTGTCCAAATTTTATGATGAAGATCCCTACGTGCTCGAACGTGCCGACCACCATTTCGAGGTGCGCTACGTTCCCGGCGACTCGACCTCCGACATGTTCGGCGGCAATTCCAATTGGCGCGGCCCGATCTGGATGCCGATGAACTTCCTGATCATCGAATCTTTGCGCCGCTTCCACAGTTATTACGGCGACGATTTCAAGGTCGAATGTCCGACCGCGTCAGGCAGGTTGCATCATCTCGGCGAAGTGGCCGACGAGCTGTCCCGGCGTCTGTGCCGGATCTTTTTGCGCAACGAGGAGGGTCGGCGACCGGTTTTTGGGGATTCGGGGGTCGAGCAGACGGATGTTCGCTTTTGCGACAATGTGCTGTTTTACGAGTATTTTCACGGTGACACCGGCCGGGGCCTGGGTGCCTCGCATCAAACCGGTTGGACCGGGCTGATTGCGCTGCTGCTGAGCTCTCACGATGCCGCTCAGCCGAGAGCGGCTGCACCGAAAGCCGCAGAGCTTAGTCCAGTGGGCGACAAGTGATGATCAAAGCCGGAGCGCTTTTTCTATCCCTCTGCCTGATGGTGGCCATAACCCCGGCGCACGCGGGTGAACGCCCCATGGTGGTCGAGCTCTTCACCTCCGAGGGCTGCTCTTCTTGCCCGCCGGCCGACGCGCTGCTCGCCGAACTGGCTAGCCGTCCGGACGTGCTAGCACTGTCGTTCCATGTCGATTATTGGGACCGGCTCGGCTGGAAGGACCCGTATTCCAGCCGAGAGGCGACCGAGCGCCAGAACCATTACGCCACACTTCTCGATCTTTCTACGGTCTATACCCCGCAAATCGTCGTCGATGGCAAATGGCAGGCCGTCGGCTCGGACCGTACCGAGGTCGAACATGCGCTCGACCTCGCGCGGCGCAACCGTCAGGAAGTTCCGGTCGTCCTCGCTCTCGATCACGGCCGGGCGCGGATCAGCCTGGGTTCGCGGGGCGAGGGGGTGGCGGCGTCGGTCCTGCTGATCGGCTTCGACCGCCGGCACGTCAGCGCGGTGAAGCGCGGCGAAAACAGCGGGCGGACCCTCGCGCATGTCGATGTCGTGCGCGGCATCGAGGAGGTGGGCCGACTGCGCGGCGGCGCCGGCGAGATCGAGGCGCCGATCCCCTGGAATTGCGACCGCATTGCGGCGGTCGTACAAGCCGCCGACGGGCGCGTTCTCGGCATCGCCGTCAGCGACGCCGAGGCGCTTTTGACGTCCGTGTGCGGTCGACCCCGCCGTCGCTCATCCGCGCGGCGTCAGCTATAAAGCCCGCATAATCGGAGGCGAAAAAAGACGGTGCCCTTGGCGATGTCGTCAGGCACGCCGAGGCGGCCGATCGGAAGCCTCGACATCGTTGGTGCTGACATTGCGCGTGCGGCCGCCCGAGACTAGAGGTGGGATTTTGGTGCGCAACCAAGTCGACCGGGAAAAAGGCCTTACCGTCAGGACATTTGAGCCGGGATCTCATGTGTTTGGATCTGAGCACTAGCGGTTCGTACATACCAGTCGTCGAAGTAAGACAATTGATCGAAAACGCGCCAGTAGCCCTTCGACGTCGGCAGATCGTGAATTCGTGATCTCCGATCCGAATGATTGTGTTCCACCGTGATGACTCGAATCTCGTAGTCATCAAACACAAAGCTGTTCAATATCTCTAATTCCCAGCCTTCGGTGTCGATTGACAGGTAATCTACTACCTTCGGAGCATTATAATGGCGTAGCAGATCTGCTAAGGAAACCGTTTCGACAACATAAAGATGTCCATTCACGCGGATTCTGGCATAACAATCTGCGTCGGTAAATGAGTTGATCGTTGAAAATTCGGGTGCTCTAGTCTCGTTGAACTCTAACAGTTCGCCACTTGTTTTCCAAACACATCGGAAGTCAATAGAACAGTTCCGATTATGTTTGAGTTCATAATGCCAGCGGCGTGCAGGCTCTGCAACAATCCCGGACCAGCCATAGCGACTTTGGAGGAGAAACGTATTGCTCAATGTAACTCCATCCATAGCACCGAATTCTACAAAATATCCACCCACCTTCTCGTCGAGAGTAAACAAAACGAATAAGTCCTGGAGAAGTTGTGCTTTGGAATATTTCATATTGTTAAGACAATATTTGATGAAATTCAACGTTTTTTCGTTTTCAACTGAATGAATATCGCGAAAATTGAGCATGCTAGCAAAAAGCACACTTGCTGGGTGGGGCTGCAATTTCTTGCGACCCCGCTCTTGATGCGGCTCTAATCTCTTCAGTTCGAATCCCAGTGCGCGTATTGTTTTAGTGATACCGTGTTTCACGCCGGACCGGACGAAAGTTCGGAGCCTCGCCAGGGACCCGCCAGAATTCATGGACCCTTACCCCCAGTAAACAAAACGTCCATCTGCAACAGCTCGTTGTCTCTCTCCGGCATTCCCCCGATTTCGGTGATTGTCCGACGAGGATCGCCCCTCTGAGCGTGTTGGGCAAGAGTGAAGCGCGTTTCGCGTGCGCAGGAAGTGGTCCAACCGGCCGGTTGGACCACTTTGGTGTGCATAAACACGCTGATTTTGTTGCCGGCCTGTAGCATCCGACCGCAGCGCGCCCCTTGTGCTGGCGTGGGTGGTGCCCGCAGCCGGGGCGATCAGCGACGGGATGTCGGCGAACATTTGCCCCGGCATTGCCACTTCGGCCATCTGGAACGTGACGCAACGGCCGTGGCTCACGGCCCTCGCGCCCATATTGACCCATTAAATCTGGTTGGATTCCTCGCCCTGGCTTTCAGACGATCGGCTATACTCGGTGGGTGGCGAGGCTCACGCTTAGGCTCGATTTCGCACCAGGTCGGGCAATTGGACACGGCAAGATTCGATTGCTCGAAGCCGTGCGCGACCATGGGTCGATCTCGGCAGCCGGGCGAGCGATGGGGATGTCTTACCGGCGCGGCTGACTCCTGATCGACGAATTGAACAGTATGTTCGACGAGCCGGTCATCCAGACCAAGCACGGCGGCACAGCGGGCGGCGGAGCCGAGTTGACTCCGCTCGGACACCGCGTCATCCAGAATTACCGCGCTATGGAAGACAAGGCCCATGCGGCGGTGAATGCCGAGCTTGCTGAACTCGCCGCCAATGTTACTCGTCGGCGGCCGTGAACCCATGCTTCTGAAATATCGATTTTGGGGCAGCCGATAAGGGGAAGTCGATACGACCGCCTGTCTGGATCAGGTTTCGTTTTTCCAGGTAGTCCATCCAGTCCAGATCGGCGGAGATAAAGATGTTTGCTGGCGTTAGGAGCTTACCGGTGTAGCAGGCGATTGGTCCGGAACGATACGGTCCGCATGGGGATGTATCTCATGGTATCTATCGCTGCTCGACCATAGGGAATTGGAGCACGCCACCCAGCGCGGCTTGCCCGCAATCAGGAGTGCAGAAGTGAAGCTCAGCGCCCGAAATCAGCTTCAAGGCCGCGTCGTGGAGGTCCGTAAGGGCGCCACAACCGCGCATGTCCGAATCGACATCGGCAACGGAGTGATCGTCATGTCCTCCATCACAAACGAGGCCGTTGACGAACTCGGTCTCGCGGTAGGCGATCAGGCGATCGCGATCATCAAGGCGTCAGATGTCATGGTGGCGAAGTAGCCGCCATGATCACCAAGCGCATCTTTTTGGCCTTGATGGCGCTGGTCGCGTCGGTTGCAACCGCCTCGCTGCGCGCAGCTGAGGCGCCAGCGGGTATCACGATCATCGGACCATCGGGTGCTCCCGCAAATTTCGGCCTCAGAGAACTGGCCGAGCTGCCATCCACCCAAGTCCAAACCAATTTCCTTACGGAAAGTGGTCCGCACTCGGCCTCCTTCGAGGGACCGCTTTTATGGGCGGTGCTGCAAAAGGCCGGTGCGATCGACCCGGCCAAGCATCGGGATGAGGTATCCCAGACGATCATGGTCCTCGGTCGAGACGGTTATCGCGCGGTGCTGGCGCTCGGTGAAATCGCCCCCGAATTCGAGGCAAAGCAGGTCATTTTGGCCGCGCGGATGGATGGCAAGCCGCTCGATGCCGATCATCTTCGTATAGTCGTGCCCCTGGATAAACGAGGCGGTCGAAGCGTCCGGGACGTCACTCGCATCGAAGTCGCCGCGCCATCGCTTACCCAGTAGGCATCACTGAAGGTCAATCGGAGATGGTCCGCGAGAACGAGATACGGAGGGCAGAAGTCGCGATAGAGATGCCGCCCACGACGGATGCCGGGCTCGTGTTCATTGGGCGCATTTTCCTCGCGCATGGAAACGCCGAGGCAGGGCCGAGCCGACGGGCCGCGTTGCCGGATC
>Ga0182035_10001309_pt1 | contig 12675 bp, 11 predicted proteins | sample flu12Cox44000170_FD_125969 | JGI IMG/M metagenome (GOLD analysis project Ga0182035, IMG submission 125969) | Lab enrichment of tropical soil microbial communities from Luquillo Experimental Forest, Puerto Rico - flux4day.12C.oxic.44.000.170 | ecosystem: Environmental > Terrestrial > Soil >...
GAACCGGCCGGCTCGGAGATCCGGCCCTACCAACACCGGACACCGTTGGGGACTATGAGCAATGTTGCAGCGAGTCTGGTCGCTCCGGACACATGGCGCCGTCGCGGGAATACACCGAACAATACTCTATTCGTAAGAACTAATCCGGGCGCAGTGTTTCGAATAAGAACCAGGTGCGGCGCTCGGTCTCGTCAATCCAGTTCTCAATCAAACTGGCAGTAGCGACATCGTTGTGCCGATCGCAGATCTCATGGGTAGAACGCAGGTATCGCGTCAACTGCTGGTTATCTGTGCAAAGTTCTGCAAGCATATCCTTGGGAGAGACGAACTCGGCGTTGTTGTCTTTCAGGCGCTGATGTCGCGAGATATCGCCGATGGAATGAAGCGTAATCCCGCCGATCTTCCGGGCTCGTTCTGCGATTTCATCTGTCATGGCGAAGATCTGTTCGGCGTGTTCGTCCAGGAGCAGGTGGTAATCACGAAAGTGCCGCCCGCTTATGTGCCAGTGGAAATTCTTGGTCTTGACATAAAGCGCGAACACATCTGCCAGTAATTGGCGTAAGGCACTCGAAATCTCCTCTACACCCTCATGGCCGAGATCGGTTGGAGTTTGTAGTGCGTTTTTTTCTCGCCCTTCTGATTGATTCGTATCAGTTTTTTTCATCGTTTTGTCTTCCTAACGCCTTTCAGCGCCAAAGGTTAGTCTTCGCCAGATCGAGGACTTCGTTTCCCTTTCCGTTGAAAACGGCCTTGAGCATGTAAAGGGTGAATCCCATAGCCTGGCTAAACTGAATTGTCGGGGGCATGGAGAGTTCTTGTCGGTTGACCAACACGTCGACGAGAACCGGGCCTTCATGGTCGAACGCCGCCTGGACCGCCGCTTTCACGTCCCCCGGGTCTTCAACGCGAATACCGCGAACTCCGACGACCTCTGCCATTTGGGCGAAGTTCGGGTTGTCCAATGTTGTGCCATGCTCCAACAGACCCGCCGCCTTCATCTCCAGTTCGACAAAAGCCAGTGCGCCATTGTTGAAGAGAATTATTTTTACCGGGAGCTTGAGCTGCCGGATGGTCAGGAAGTCGCCCATCAGCATGCTAAAACCGCCGTCACCGGAGAGTGAAATAACCTGTCGCTTGGGGAAGGTCAGCTGAGCGCCGATGGCCTGGGGCATCGCGTTAGCCATCGAGCCGTGATTGAACGAGCCCAGGAGGCGGCGCTTGCCATTCATCGTCAGATAGCGTGCGGCCCACATTGTGGGAGATCCCACGTCGGCGGTGAAAATTGCGTCCGGCGTCGCGAGCTCATTAACAACCCGTGTGAGGTATTGCGGATGAATTGGCTTATGCCCAGCCGTGCCGGTTGCAAGGTCGTCAAGCCCGGCGCGGTTGCTGGCGTAATGCCGCAAGGCCTGATCGAGATGGGTGCGATCCTGTTTTGGCTTGAGCAACGGAAGCAGTGCCGCGAGTGTTTCACGTACATCGCCAATTAGCCCGAGATTCAGGCGGGTGCGCCGGCCGAGATTTTCCGGACGCAGATCCACCTGCACAATTGAGGCGTTTTCAGGATAGAATTGCTGGTACGGAAAATCCGTCCCCAGCATGAGGAGGACGTCACAGTCCATAATCGCGAAGTAGCCAGACGAGAAGCCGAGCAGCCCGGTCAAGCCGACGTCAAAAGGGTTATCGTATTCGATGTACTCCTTGCCGCGCAACGCATGCACAACCGGTGCTTTCAGAGCTTCGGCGGTTGCGATCAACTCCGCATGAGCGCCCGCGCAACCGGCACCGCCGAGAATTGTCACTTTCCTGCCCTGATTGAGGAACGCCGCGAGTTTGGCAAGTTCCCCCGCTGAAGGTTGAATGGTTGCGGACGACCGCTCGTGAGTCGCCAACCGGGGTTCGGATGTCGGCGCTTCGAGCAAAGCCACATCGCCCGAAATCGTCACGACTGACACGCCTCGCTTGCCGATTGCTGATTGAATGGCAAGACCAAGCACTCGCGGCATCTGAGCGGCATTGGAAATGGGTTCGCAGTAGTGGCTGCAATCCTTAAACAGAATATCTGGCCGGGTTTCCTGAAAATAGTTGCTTCCGAGCTCACCGCTGGGCACTTGAGCGGCAATGGCGAGCACCGGCACCCGGCTGCGATGACAGTCGTAGAGGCCGTTGATCAGGTGCATGTTGCCGGGCCCGCAACTTCCTGCACACACGGCCAGCGAACCGGTCAAGTGCGCTTCGGCGCCGGCAGCAAAGGCTGCCACTTCCTCGTGACGGACCAACACCCAATCGACAGTGTGCTCCTTTCGCAGAGCTTCAATGAGCCCATTAAGCGAATCGCCTACGACTCCGTAGATTCGCTTGACGCCTGCAGCCGCGAGGGTTTTAACGATTAAATCAGCGATGTTCAAACTCATAAGACTGAACCACTCACTTGTTCGGCGTATGTCCAATTAGAACTTTACCGTTGCGCTTGACAAGTCTGAGATCGAGGGCGCAGAGAAGGGCGAATTTCACCACAGAGGCACAGAGGACACGAAGGTAATTTTGAGGGTTTTAGGTTCGCGGGTTCGCCGTTCACCGTTCTGAATTCTGAATTCTGTATTCCACCCTTTCCCCCCAAGCCTCCGCTTAGTTGCGCGGACCGCGCGTTCGCCCGATAGTTCTTTGTGAGACCGATTGAACGCGGTTTGAACCTGCCTGAGAGTGCAGTCGGCTCGAAAAGCCTCGTATTCATTCGCTATGCGCTCCTCCGCTTTCGGTTGGTTTTCCTTTTACCTTGATAGGAATATTCATGAAAGCTGTTTACTTCCTGATTTTAGCCTGCTTGAGCGTGTTGCCTGTTCCATCCTCGGCACAAAATCGACTCCCGATTGCTACTCCGGTCCGGATCGCGGTACCGCGCGTTAACCTGAGTCCGCAGCACGCGCCGTTGGGAACCGACATACGCACAACCGGTTATCCGACCGGGCCATCTTTTTTGCCTTATCCGACTGTTTCCACGCCCAGCAATGACGCGATCTCGCGGCAAAATGCGTGGGCTGCGTACAATGCTCAATTGCATCGAATTCCAACTGCGCCCAACCCGAATCGGCTGGCGCCGCGTCAGAAGCTTGTTGACCCGGAAGGATTGATCCAGGCGCCCACATCTGCGCGGCGTTACAATTTTCAATTCTCGGACAATGAAATCCGATCGGTTCAATGGGCTTTAAAAATTCGTGGAATCTATTCAGGGCAGGTTGACGGAATTCTTGGGCCGGATACGCGAAGAGCGATAGCGACCTATCAATTGCAAAACAAGCGTCCGGTAACCGGCCAACCGGATGCCGGACTAAACGCTTTGTTGGGGATCTTTTAGCCTATCAATCCAATTGCGGATAGTCCTAGCCCGCAAAAATCACGCGATGTGAGAAGCCACGCGCATATTGCGGGCTAGAAAGCGCTTAAACAGACGCTGCCATAGCCTGCATTCAGCACAAATCCTTAATCAATTCGACGCAACTGCGTGGGTACAACGAAGGATTTGTGATCAATGCAGGCTAGCGAGGCCTTCTCTCAGATGTGCCCCTGTTATCGCGGGCTTTTAACGCTCTCGTCATAAATACGCCGCGCTTCCTCGGTGTCGCGTCCAATCTGAGCCTGAAGTTCCTCGATCCCCGGGAATTTTTGTTCGGGACGCAGATACCGGAGGAAGGCTAGCTCGACATCACGGCCGTAAATTTCCTGCTCAAAGTCGAACAAGTGCAATTCAAGCAGCCTTTCTCCGGCTTCATGCTCAACCGTCGGTCGGACACCGATGTTCACCACGCCCCCATATTCCCCGCCCTCAAACCACGCCTTGGCGGCGTAGACACCGTTGGGTGGGAACTGTTCATTATGGGCGCGGAGATTCGCAGTGGGAAAACCAAGGCGCCTGCCCAATCGTTTGCCCTCAGCTACCGTTCCAAGAATCGTGAATTCTCTTCCTAACAGAGTTTTGGCTAAGTCCAGGGCTCCGCATTCGATTGCCGAGCGGACCAACGTGCTGCTGACCACCTGGTCGCCCACGACAATTGGAGTTACCGTTCCAAGCTCAAATCCCAATTTTGGCGACAACTCCTCGAGCAGCCGGACTGACCCCGAACGATTGGCCCCGAAAGTGAATTCCCTGCCCACGCAAATCTGGCGAAGCTGATTCGATCCCCTGACCAGATCTTGGATAAATACCTCGGGGGGAGTTTTCGAAAATTCGGGAGTGAACCGCAGAATCAACAGGGCGTCGACGCCCAGGGAACGGATCAATCGAATTTTGTGTTGGGTGGAAGTCAGCAGCCTTGGGGCTTTTCCCGGTCGGAGCACACGAACCGGATGGGGGTGAAAGGTTACGACGACCGTACTTCCGTTGGTCAACTTCGCACTTTGAATCGCCCTGCCGATCACCGCTTGGTGACCGAGGTGAACACCGTCAAAAACGCCGATCGCAAGGTGTGTTGGTCCGGGAACGGTTTTGAGTTCGGCTATGTCGTTTAAGACTTCCATAACGAAAGAGACCTCATGCGCCCCGCATGCGTGAGATATCCGGCAGCGAGATGATTCGGGATGCGATACACTCCCGGGTTTCGGTTTTTAACTGCTCAACAGTTACCGTTCCTTCCACCTTGAAGCGGCCGGATTTTGTTCTCCGTAAGGCGGCTAGATGGGCGCCGCAACCCAGTTCCTGACCAAGATCATGCGCATAGGTCCGCACGTAGAACCCTTTGCTGCAAATGACTCGAAAATCGATTTGTGGCAGGCGGACCGATCGAATCTCGTGTGCATACACATGAACAAGCCGCGGTTCTCGTTCCACGACCTTGCCTTCTCTGGCCAGCTTATAAAGGGGAACTCCTTCCCTCTTGATCGCGGATACCATCGGAGGAGTCTGGTAAAAATCTCCATGATATTTTGCAAAGGCCGCCTCGATCCGCGAAAGAGGCAAATCAGCGACAGGATGTGTCGCAATGATTTCTCCGTCCCGATCCTGGGTATTTGTCACCTCGCCAAGTCTAATGGTGCCCACGTACTCCTTATCTTCGCTCATGAGGAGATCCTGGATCTTTGTTCCGCGACCAACCACAATCAAAAGCAGGCCTGTCGCAAACGGATCCAGCGTACCGCAGTGGCCAACTTTTTGCGTTTCGAGGCGGTTGCGGACAATGGCCACAACGTCGTGGCTGGTCATTCCCGCTGCCTTATCGATTAGCAACACGCCGTCATAGGGACTTGGCGATTTCATCAAGCACTCTTTTCAAAACTAAACTGCGCACCTCTTCCAATTTTCCACGAATTCTTGCTCCGGCGGCCCTCGGATGCCCCCCGCCACCAAATTCGCTGCAAACCCTGTTTACATCGATCTTGTCACTCTTCGAACGGGCGCTGATTCGCACCTTGCCTTCTGCGAGTTCTTCGAAGAACAAGGCCACAACAACCGTATCGATGCAGCGCACATAATCAATGAGTCCATCAATTTCGTCGTGCTGAATATGAAGACGTTCTTTGGCCTCGTTGGTAAGCGTCAGACTGGCGACCTTGTCATCCAGGTCGAATGCGGCTTTAGGCAAAATTTCGCCCAGGAGCTGCACCCTTCGTTTTGGATAGCTCTCGTAAAGCTTGTTGGAGATAGCTCCCGCGTTGACTCCGCTCAGAATCAGTTCGGCCGCGACTTCAAACGTACGGGCGGTGGTATTCGGATAACGGAACGAGCCGGTATCAGTTGAAATAGCGACATAAAGCGCATCGGCCGCAGCGTAAGTCAGGGGAAGATCCTCAGCCCTGAGAAGCTCATAGATGATTTCACCGGTCGCGGGTGCGGCAGGATCGATATAGACCAGGTCGCCATATCCCGGATTGCTGATGTGATGATCGATGTTAATCCAGGTATCGCCATGATGGACTGCACTCAGGGTTGAACCCAAGCGTTGTTGACTCGCCGTATCAAGCGCGATGACAACATCAAAGTCCTGCGCTTCGCTCGGTGGAGTGGTGATCAGGTTCGATTCTTTGAGAAATCGAAAGCTTTCGGGCAATCCCTGCTCATTCCAGGCTGCAACGGTTTTGCCAAGTTGTTGAATGCTGAGGGCCAAGGCAAGCTGCGAGCCGATCGCATCACCATCCGGCCGGACATGACTGAGAATCGCAAATCTGTTCGCCGTGCGGATCGCTCTGGCGATTTCACGAAACGAGACGTTCATCAATCTTCGCTCGATCTTTCCAGATCCTGCATTATCTCCAGCACCCGGCTCCCTCGCTCGATGGAGTCATCGAGTTTGAAATTAAGATGGGGCGTATACTTTAAGACGACTCTTTTAGCAAGTTCCCGTTGAAGTGTGCCACGTTGCTCTTCCAGCTCGGCCAAGACCCGGGTTTTTTGAGCGGGTTTGCCAATGACGCTTATGAAAACGTGACATTGTCGAAGATCAGCGGTGATGTCCACCGCATGAACCGTGACCAGGACCTGAGTGCTGAAATTCATCTCACGTGAAATGATTTCACTCAACTCCCTTTTGATAACCTCGTTTACGCGTTCAAGCCGATGTTTCATAACGACCTCGAATGTTTTGATGGGCAGGACCCGATTACTACAAGCAAATCTTCCCTTCCAATCCAATTTAGCAGCTCAGCCGACGCTCGAGCGCTCCCCTTTAGCCAGCCGCGCCTCAGAGCAGCGAAGGATTTTAGCCGATGTTACAGCTGTTGAGGCACTTTCTCGAGGTTGTAGCACTCGATGATATCACCGACTTCGTACTCAGTGAAATCTCCAAGCTTGATCCCGCACTCAACCCCGGCTCGCACTTCTTTCACGTCATCTTGGAAACGGCGCAGCGTAGCGATTCCCCCGTCGTAGATTGGTTGGCGCCGGCGCAGGACGCGGGCTCGGCCCGTGCGTGCGATGCGCCCGTCCAATACGAAAGATCCCGCAACTGTGCCTTTTGACAGCTCAAACACCTGCCTCACTTCCGCATGGCCTACCACGGTTTCGCGAATTTCGGGATCGAGCATTCCGACCATCGCTTCCTTCACTTGATCGATCAGCTCATAGATGATGCTGTAAAGCTTGATCTGGATCCCTTCCCGTTTTGCAGCAGATGCCGCCTGGTTTTCCACCTTGACGTTAAAGCCAATGATCACGGCATTGGAAGCCGTGGCTAGAAGCACATCGGATTCCGAGATGGGTCCGACTCCGACGTGGATGATTTCAAGGTCGATTTTTTTGCTCTCGATCTGATTGAGTGCGGCTGCCAGCGCTTCAGCGGACCCTTGTACGTCACATTTCAATATGATCTGCAACGTTTTGTGGTCGTCGCCCATCGTGTCGAACAGGCTTTCCAGGGTCGCACGCTGCGGCATCGACAGCTTCTGGTTTCGCAAATCGGCAAGACGTTCCTCGCTTAACGCCCTGACGGATTTTTCCGCTTCCATCACCGTTAACTCGTCTCCGGCATTTGGCAGACCGGTGAATCCAAGAACTTTCACCGGTGTTGCCGGCTTGGCTTCCTTGACGCTCTGACCGGCATCGTTGATAAGCGATTTGACCTTGCCCCAGAAACTGCCGCAAATGAACGGCTGGCCCACCCGCAGCGTGCCCATTTGCACAATGACAGTTGCTGTCGGGCCGCGGCCGGGCTCGACCTGCGCTTCGATGACTGTCGCCCGAGGCAGCACGGTTGGGCTCGCCTTGAGTTCCATGATTTCAGCCTGCAGCAGAATCATCTCAAGAAGCCGGTCGATACCCTTGGCTTTGGTGGCCGACACGGGAATACAAATCGTCTCGCCGCCCCAATCTTCCGGGGTGAGGCCCTTCTCCTGGAGTTGAGTCTTTACCCGATCGACATTTGCCGAAGACAAATCGATCTTGTTAATGGCTACGATGATAGGAACTTTGGCTGCTTTCGCGTGGTTAATCGCCTCGTTGGTCTGAGGCATGATGCCATCGTCCGCCGCAACCACTAGCACGACTACATCCGTTACCTTCGCGCCGCGAGCCCTCATCGCGGTGAAAGCTTCATGGCCGGGAGTGTCCAGACAGGTTATTTGCTGGCCGTTGTCATTGACGCTGTAGGCCCCAATATGTTGCGTAATGCCGCCGGCTTCGCCGGCAACTACACGGCTTTTGCGAATGGCATCCATCAACGAAGTCTTGCCGTGGTCGACGTGTCCCATGAAAGTGACAATCGGAGCGCGAGGCTTGAGTTCTTCTTCTTTTTCAATCACCGGCGGAGGCGGCTCTTCAACAATGACCGGGCGCGTATGAACGCCCGCGCCCTTCTCGCGCTTTTCGACCTCAAAAGTGTATCCGTGCTTCTTGCAAATCGCCGAAGCAATGTCGGGTTCAATCGTGTGATTGATTGCGGCGAATATGTTCATGTCCATCAGATCGTGAATCAACTGAAAGGGCTTGAGCCCAATCTGTTGCGCAAGCTCACGAACAATGATCGGCGGTTTGATGTGGATGATTTTGTCCTCGCCAGTCGCTCCGGGCGGCGCGGGCAGTTCGGCTGTCGCCACCGGAGCCGGTTCCGGCCGAACAACCTGGACCGGTGGCGCCGGTGGTTTGGGCAGGGTCGGCGTCCGAATTTTTGAAATAGGCGGGAGTACCGATTTCTGTTTCGGTTCAGAACTCGGTTCTTCAGAGCGCTTCGATCGGTTGTCGTCGATCAGCGAGACGGTTTCGGGCTTTTGGGGCGGCGCAACGGGTGGTTGCGCAGGCGCCAGCGCTGCGGCTGCGGCTGGGGCAGGGGGAGGAGAAGGTTGAGTTGCCTTAGTGATTGGCGGAACCGTCGATCTCGCGGTCTTCCGCGTTTCGGTCGGTGTTTTTTTCCTGGTTGTAGAGATCAGATCGGTGGCTGAAGCGGACGGAGCGGTTTTGCTGGCTGGTGGATCAGCTTTGGGCGCCGCTTTCGGCGAAGGATCTTTTTTGCTGCTCGCGCGTGTTGCCATGAATCTGTCTCTCTAAAATTTTCATCGCTCCACCTCTGTCAGATGGAAGCCATTTTCTTTTCGTGTTCCCTGCGCGCTGCGTCATGAATGACGCGTGCACGTTCGACATCGACCTGCAGAATTTCGGCAATGTCATCAGGGTCTACCTCCAAAATTCCCTCGATACTGTTGACCCCGGCGCGAGCAAGAGACCGAGCTGTCTCTTCGTCGATCTTTAACGTCTTGGCAAGTGTCGTGATCGCCTGTGCAATTTTTTGCTCAAACGCCTGAGTCGCGGATTCGTCCTTGGAGATGTTGATCTCCCAGCCGGTTAGCCGCGCCGTGAGACGCGCATTTTGTCCGCGCCTGCCGATCGCCAGCGAGAGCTGGTCTTCTTCCACAGTGATGTTCACCGCGTGGCGGTTCGGATCAAGGGAAAGCGACTTGATCTTGGCCGGTTTCAACGCCTCCATCACGAATTCTCTCGAATCCTGGCTCCACCGGATGATATCGACCTTTTCCTGGTTTAGCTCGCGCACGATATTCTTGACTCGGGACCCTCGCATGCCAACGCACGCACCCACCGGATCCACTTTCTCGTCCGAAGACCACACGGCAATTTTCGTCCGATAGCCCGCCTCCCGCGCGATCGCCTTGATCTCAACCGTCCGATCCGCGATCTCGCTCACTTCAACCTCAAACAGGCGCCGCACGAAATTAGGATGGCTGCGTGAGATGATGATTTCCGGCCCGCGATTCGAATTCTCGACTGCTACCACGTACGCTCGGATGCGGTCCCCGATATTATAATCTTCGGTCGCGACTCGCTCGCGCGCTGGCATCACCGCCTCGAATTTTCCTAAATCGACGATGACGTCAGAGCGCTCAAATCGGCGCACAGTACCGCTCACGATTTCGCCTGCCCGATCCTTGAATTCATCATAAATCATTTCCTTCTCGGCTTGGCGGATCCTTTGGAGAATCGCTTGGCGCGCGGTCTGTGCGGCGATTCGGCCAAATCCCTCAGGAGTGACTTCGACCTCGAGCATGTCTCCCGGAGCGGCATCAGCTTTGATCTTACGGGCGCGCGAGATGTGGATTTCGTCATGAATGTTTCGAACATCCTCAACGACAATGAGATTGGCTAATGCAGTGATCTCGCCGCTCTTTGGATCAATCGTGACGCGCAAGTCGCGGGCGGGCCCGACGCTTTTCTTGGCTGCCGTCAACAAAGCGCTAGAGACTGCATCAAGGAGCACTTCGCGCTTGATGCCCTTTTCGCGTTCCATGTAATCCAACACCGCCAATAGATCACTGTTCATAAAACAATAACGGACCGATCGGGTCACCACCAACCGAATCAAGAATTCACGTTGGATGCGACCAGTTTCGGTCTAGTCGGTGAATCTAAGACTGAAAAAAAGGGTCGTCAAGCAAGGGGCCTCTGCCCCTTCCAGGGCGCCTGGGGTACGTGTTTAGCGTAATCGAACGCACTTCGATTAAGTGGTACCACGAGATTTTCCGCAAATACGCCGAAGGCGTAAGAGACCTCACCCTGGGCTTTAGTCCTGTTACGCCTTCGGCGTACCTCCTGAAAATGCCCCAATTGCAGAGCTTTTTTACACTAACCAGATACCGCCTAGGAGGTTGGAGGTTGGCAAGGCCGGCTCTGCGGGCCGGCTCTTGTCGCAAGAGTTGTAAGGTCGTCGCGAAGATGGCGAACGAGCATTTCCGAAGTAGAATGCTGGAAAAGCACGCAAGTCCGAGGTGATACGTGATTCGAGTTGTGACATTTGACGCTGCGGGTACGCTTATCCGCCTCATCAAACCGCCCGGAACAACATACGCGGATTCGGCGCGCAGCTTTGGTTACGACCTCGATCCTGACCGGCTGCAGGCTGCTTTTCAACTGGCTTGGCGATCCCTGGCTCCCCCACAGGAAACAACCGGTCCGCGGGCCGACGATGATCGGGCGTGGTGGAAGGAACTTGTCCGCATGACCATGGAGCAAGCCGGTTACAGGCTCGGGGCGTTCGACGCTTATTTTGAATGCGTTTATGAGACCTTTGCTCAGCCGGGGATTTGGGAATTGTTCCCGGATGTTCCCGATATTCTGGCGGACCTTGGCCGATTGAAAATCCGGCTTGGAGTCATTTCAAACTTCGACCGGCGTCTTTACATTGTTCTGGATCACCTCGGCATTCTTCGAGCATTTGAAAACGTGATTATCTCAAGCGAGATCGGCGCCTCCAAACCTGCGCCGCGGATCTTTCTGGAGGCGGCCCGGCGCTTCCAGGTCGATCCGGCTGAAATTCTCCATATCGGCGACGATCTCGATCTGGACGAAAAAGGAGCGCGGGCCGCCGGGTGCAAGGCCTTTGTAGTCGACCATGAGAGCAATCGGATCGAAACGATTCTGAGTCTTTTATAACAAGGAGTAAAATGGGACGGTAGGGAGGCTGTCCTCTAAAATGAATTGCTGGTGCATTCTAGCGCCGTTAAAGAGACAGGATGCAAGGAGAAAACGATGCCATTACCATCTGATGAAAAGCTTATAACACTGAGCCAGGATTTACTGCGGCAATTTGATGCAATTTTCGGACTGCATCCAGGATTTCGGGCGGCTCATGCGAGAGGGACCATGCTGACGGGGAGATTTACGCCATCGATCGACGCCGCTTCTCTGACGCGGGCGCCTCACATCACTCGCGAGTCCACGCCGATCACCGCAAGATTTTCAAGCTCCACAGGGCTGCCGCTTATCCCTGACGATGACCCCAATGCAAATCCGCGCGGGCTTGCTCTGCGGTTCAATCTCGCTGAGCACGTGCATACAGATATTGTCAGCCATTCGACCGATGGATTCCCAACCAGGACCGGGCAGGAGTTTTCGGAGTTTCTGCGGGCTGTGGCCGCGAGCAGCTCGCAGAAGTCCTCGCCAACTCCAATCGAAACGTTCCTCGCCAACCATCCAAAGGCGCTTTCTTTCGTGCAAACGCCGAAGCCCACACCGTCCAGCTTTGCAAAAGAGTCCTACTTTAGCGTAACAGCCTATCGTTTTACCAACAAGGATGGCGTTAGCCGCTACGGACGATACCGGATTACGCCCGACGCAGGCAACGAGTATCTGGATGAGGCTACAGCAAAGAGCAAGGGTCCAAATTACCTCTACGACGAGCTCGCAGAAAGGATCGCCAGGGAGCCGATCGGTTTTCAGGTCCTGGTGCAGGTGGCAAATGATGACGATATTGTCGATGACGCCACGATTCATTGGCCGGAGGATCGGCCGTTAATCAATCTTGGCAAGGTCATCCTGACAAATCCCGTAGCGAACGACGCGCGTGAACAGAAGAAGATCATCTTTGATCCTATTCCACGCGTCGACGGAATAGAGCCCTCAGCTGATCCTTTGCTCGAGCTTCGTGCCGCGATCTATTTACTCAGCGGCCGTCGTCGGCGGCAGGCTCCCTAGAGGAGAATACGGATACAGAATACAGAAGGCTCCGAACTCCAAACCTCGAACCCAGCCTTCGAAGTCTCCGCCGATCATCGTTGCTGGCACCGGATGGGCTATTTGCCGGCCAAAGCCCTGGAGGGCGCCCGCTCCGTCGGCGCCGTGGTAACGCTGTTGATTTCGGCGCATCACGCTGCAAGGGACCGGATCAAGCCCGCAAAAATCACGCGCTGAAAAAAGCGGCGCGCTCATTGCGGGCTAGAGAGCATCTTAAACAGACGCTGCGCGTC
>Ga0182035_10001312_pt1 | contig 12664 bp, 7 predicted proteins | sample flu12Cox44000170_FD_125969 | JGI IMG/M metagenome (GOLD analysis project Ga0182035, IMG submission 125969) | Lab enrichment of tropical soil microbial communities from Luquillo Experimental Forest, Puerto Rico - flux4day.12C.oxic.44.000.170 | ecosystem: Environmental > Terrestrial > Soil >...
CGTGGTCTTCCACCTGGCGATCACCCCCGACCGTGGCTACTGCATGTCGGTGCGTGGCTTGGCCCGCGAGATCGCGTGTGCCTACGACCTCGAATTCGTCGACCCGGCCAGCAACGACGTGGTGAAGCCGTTGCCGGTGGAAGGGCCGGCTTGGCCGCTGACGGTGCAGGCCGAAACGGGCGTGCGCCGATTCGCGCTGCGCCCGGTCACCGGGATTGACCCCGCCGCGGTGTCGCCATGGTGGATCCAGCGCCGGCTGCTGCTGTGCGGCATCCGCGCGACCTCGCCGGCCGTGGATGTGACGAATTACGTGATGCTGGAACTGGGCCATCCCATGCACGCCCACGACCGCGCCCGCATCACCGGGGGCTTCGGCGTGCGGTTCGCCCGGCCCGGCGAGACCGTCGTCACCCTCGATGACATCGAGCGCCGGCTCGACCCGGCCGATGTTCTCATCGTCGACGAGGTGGCGACCGCCGCGATCGGCGGCGTGATGGGTGCGGCAAGCACCGAGGTGCGCGCCGATTCCACCGACGTCCTGCTGGAGGCCGCGGTGTGGGACCCGGCCGCGGTGTCGCGCACCCAGCGGAGGCTGCACCTGCCAAGCGAGGCCGCCCGTCGTTATGAGCGTGGGGTGGACCCGGCCATTTCGGTGGCCGCGCTGGACCGGTGTGCCGCGCTGCTCGCCGAGATTGCCGGGGGAGCGGTATCGCCGACCCTGACCGACTGGCGAGGCGATCCGCCGCGTGACCACTGGTCGATGCCACGGATCCGCATGGTCATCGACCTGCCGGACCGCGTCGCCGGGGTGGCGTATGCGCAAGGCACGACCGCCAGGCGGCTGACCCAAATCGGCGCGGTGGTGGCCGAGAACGACGACATCCTGATGGTCACGCCGCCGAGTTGGCGACCGGATCTGCTGCAGCCCGCCGACCTGGTCGAGGAAGTTATGCGGCTGGAGGGGTTGGAGCTCATTCCATCGGTGCTGCCCTCAGCTCCCGCGGGCGCGGGGCTCACGGCGGTGCAAAAGCGCCGGCGCGCAATCGGTAAGTCATTGGCACAGTCCGGTTACGTCGAGATCCTGCCCACCCCGTTCTTGCCCGCGGGTGTCTTCGACCTCTGGGGCTTGCCGGCCGAAGATCCGAGACGCGCGACGACACAGGTGCTGAACCCGCTGGAGGCCGACCGTCCGCACCTGGCGACCACGCTCTTGCCCGCCTTACTGGAAGCCTTGGTGCGCAACGTGTCTCGCGGTCTCGTCGACGTCGCGCTGTATGCCCTGGCGCAAATCGTGCAGCCGACCGAGGAAACTCGCGCCGTCGAGCTCATCCCCGTCGACCGGCGGCCGACCGACGCCGAGATCGCCATGCTGGATGCGTCGTTGCCCCGACAACCGCAGCACGTCGCCGCGGTGTTGGCCGGTATGCGTGAACGGCGGGGCCCCTGGGGCGCCGGTCGCCGAGTCGAAGCGGCCGACGCGTTCGAGGCGGTGCGAATCATCGCGCGGGCCAATGGAATTGACGTGATTCTGCGGGCGGCGCAATACCTGCCCTGGCACCCGGGCCGGTGCGCGGAGGTGCTCGTCGGGGAGACCCCCATCGGACACGCGGGAGAGCTGCATCCCGCCGTGATCGAGCGGTCCGACCTGCCCGCAGGCACCTGCGCCATGGAGCTCAACCTCGATGCGATTCCCATAGTCGAGGCGTTGCCGGCGCCCAGGGTGTCGCCGTTTCCCGCCGTGTTCCAGGATGTCAGCCTCGTAGTGCCCGCCACGGTATCCGCTCGGGCGGTGGCGGACGCGGTCCGGGAGGGCGCCGGTGAACTGCTGGAAGACATTCAACTTTTCGACGTGTTCACCGGTCCGCAGGTTGGCGCGGATCGCAAATCGCTGACCTTCGCCCTGCGTTTCCGGGCGCCCGACCGCACCCTGACCGAAGACGACGCCAGCGCCGCTCGCGATGCCGCGGTGCGACGCGCCGCCGAGGCGGTCGGCGCGGTACTGCGCGCTTAGCGATTTTCTGAGCGGAGTTTTGGCATTCTTAACGCCCGCTGCGTCCTACAGACAAGGGGGCGATCTTTCACGAACTGCTAGGCGTGTGTCGGCACAGTTTGCTGAGGCAATTGGCGCACGCCCTTCCTAATCGCAGTCGCTGAGGGCGAGGGGAGGGAGGTTGGCTTGTGCGTTGCCGCGTCAAAGCCCTAATTGATCTTGGTTCCCCACTCGGCGTTGCTGCATGTGGAACGCAACCGCAGCGGGTGCGCTAACCGGATTGACACCAGAAAATCCCAATTTGCCGCGAAGACAGATGGCGTCCTATTAGCCTCATGTCAAGTGAATTAACGCCAGGTAACCGTCGTATCCGGCTCGATGGGAGATGGAAGATGTCGTTCGTCATAGCGGCACCGGAGCAGGTACAGACGGCAGCTCAAAGTTTGGCAAGTATCCGCTCGACGCTAGCCGAGGCCAATGCGTCGGCTGCGGCGCCCACGACTGGTGTGGTGGTCGCGGCCCAGGACGAGGTTTCGGCCGGCGTCGCAGCGTTGTTCAACGGTTTCGGCCAGGAATACCAGGCCCTCAATGCCCAGGCGCAGGCGTTCCATGCGCAGTTCGTCAATTTGATGAACGCGGGCGCTGCTGCCTACCTGAACACCGACGTCGCCAATGCCGAGCAGAATCTGCTGAACGCGGTGAATGCGCCCGCCCAGTCCGGGGGCGCGGCTGCCGGCGCAGGCGGTGGCGTCGTGCGCGCTCTGACGGCGGGCCTGACCACGGCTCAGTCGGCGGTTTTCCCGCTCCTCGGTGGCGGCGGCACTTTGGGGGGGCCACTTCTTAGTGGTCTCGGTGGCGGCGGCACGTCGGTTGGCTCACTCCTGGGTGGTCTGGGGGTTGGCGGCACGCCGGTGGTTCCGCTGCTGGGCGGCCTCGGTGGCGGCGGCTTATCAGTCGGCCCGCTGCTGGGTGGTGTTGGCGGTTTCCCGTCGGTGAGTTCGCTGCTGGGCGGTCTCGGCGGCGGATCCGTGGGGCAGGGCATCAACGGCGTTGTGAACGCGCTGGAGAGCCGCGGCGTCGGCTCCCTGCTGTCGAGCCCGCTCGTTACCGGACTCCCCGGCCTGCAAGGGCTGCTGGGGTCTGCCGCCAGCACCGGCGCTGCCGGCCCGTATCAAATGCTTCTGCAGAATACCCTCGGCAACCTGCAAACCTTCACCTCCGCCATATCGGCTAATCCCAACCCGTTCCTGAACCAGTTCTTCAAAAACCTCATGGGCTACGGAAACACGATCAGTTCGCAGCTCGCGTACGGCATCCAGAATTTCCCCGCCGTGTTGGCCGGCCTGCCGGCGAGCATCCAATCCGGCATCCAGGGGCTCTTGGCCTTCAACCCGTCGCCCTATGTGCAGCAGATCATCATCAACCAGATGATCTACGCGGAGCTCACCTACTCGTCGCTGCAGAGCGCGGGAGGCTACTTCACTGCGGGGTTGCAGGCCTTGCCGCCTCATCTGGAATCCGCCCTCCGGTTCACGCTGGCGGGCAATTACACCGCCGCGCAGGGCGAACTTTTCCAGGGGGTCTTGGGTTTGCTCGTCGCACCGCCCGGTGCTGTGGTCACTAGTCAGACCCAAAGTCTCACCATCACGACGCAGCACTACTCGCTCATCAACCTTGACCTTCCAACGAGCGTTGTGGGAAATGTTGGCGCCGGTATCGTCCCGGTGGGCACTGTGGGATCCCTGTTGCCGATCTTCACCATCCCGGGAATGGAGGCGCAGAACTTCACCAACCTGCTGCCAGGCGGCTCGATCGCGCAACAGATCGCGCAGCACTTCACCAACGTGGTCAAGACGGTTTCGGACACGTCTATAGGGTTGACCGGGCTCCTCGATCTTGGCCTCAATTGGGGAGGGGGCCCCTTGTTCTTGTTCCCCTCGAACATCCCCCCCTTAGTTACCGACGCGTCCCTTGGTCTTGGTGCCCACTTGGGGCTCCCGCTGGCGCTTTTCATCGATGCCGCGGGCGGCCCCGTCAACGCTTGGGACGGTTTCAACGCCAGCACGCAAGCATTCAACAACGCGGCGCTGTCCGGACATTATGTGCAGGCGGCCTCCGCACTCATCAATGCTCCGGCCAATATCACCAACGCCTTCCTCAATGGCCACGAGGTGCTGCCCGTAAGTGCCGTTCTAGACGGCGTCCCAATTACTCTGGATTTCCCGCTGGATGGCATTCTTGTCGGTCAGACCCCTGCGACCCTGACGTTGGATAACGTTGTCACGCTTCCCATCGGAGGCACCCCAATCAGCGGCCTCGTTCCCGGGCTGTACTACGCGTCCCAACAGCTCGCGAACGCAATCGCGCCATAGTCGTGGAGGGCACGGCGCCGAGGGGTGCCGTGCCCTTACTGAAAATGGATCCGTGTCGGCGCGACATGACTTCGTCGGCTGTTCCAATCTCAGACCGCGACGGCGACGGTGCGCGGCTTGCACCCATCCATCGGGGCACGGTGGCGACGCTCGCCGCGCTTGCTGGCGAGGTCTCGGTTTTGCGCGTGAATTTCCGCTTAACTGCACCAAAACACTGGCTTTCGTGCACGGGGAGGCTGCGCCTATTACGCTCATGTTGACTTTGCGATCGGCTGATCGCTCTTAACGAGCCGAGGGGAATGGCCATGTCGTTTGTCATTGCCGCGCCGGACCTGGTTCAGGGCGCGGCCCAGGACTTGGCGGGCATACACGCGTCGCTGGCCGAGGCCGCGTCGGTTGTTGCAGGTCCCACGACGGGAGTTGTGCCTGCGGCCGCCGACGAGGTATCGGCCGCGATCTCGGCGATGTTCGGCAACTTTGGCCAGGAATTCCAGTTGCTCAGCGCCCAAGCGCAAGCGTTTCATGCCCAGTTCGTCAGCTTGATGAATGCCGGCGTGGGCGCCTACGTCAGTACCGAGGTCGCCAACGCGCAGCAGGCTGTTGCGAACGCGATCGGGGGTGGCGGCGCCGCCGCTGCCGGCGCAACCCCCAGCGCCGGCGGCGGCGGCCTTCTCGGAGGGGTCCTTGGTGGTTTAACCGGTGGTAGCGGCACCGGCGGCGTCGTCGGCGGTCTGACTGGTGGCACGAGCGGTGTCGGCGGGCTGCTTGGTGGTCTGACGGGTGGCACGAGCGGTGTCGGCGGGCTGCTTGGTGGTCTGACGGGTGGGACGAGCGGTGTCGGCGGGCTGCTTGGTGGTCTGACCGGTGGCACGAGTGGTCTTGGCGGGCTTCTTGGTGGTCTGACTGCTGGCACGAGCGGTCTTAGCGGGCTGCCGGGAGGTCTCACTGGTGGCACGAGTGGTCTTGGCGGGCTGCTTGGCGGTCTAACCGGTGGGACGGGTGGTCTTGGCGGGCTGCTTGGTGGTCTGACCGGCGGGACCAGTGGTCTTGGGGGCGGTGGGACGGGTCCTTTTGGCGGATTCTTTAGCAACGTGTGGCGTGAGCTGCATGCACTCGAGCAGGCGTTGCTGAACGACATGAATTCACTCCAGCAGGCTGTGGTACACGCGATCGGTGGTGGCGCGGCCGCCGCGGCTGCCGCTACCCCACTTCTCGGAGGGCTCCTTGGTGGTAGTAGCGGTGTTGGTGGGCTTGTTGGCGGTGTGACCGGTACGACGACCAGCGGTGCCGGTGGGCTTCTCGGAGGCCTGACCGGTGGCACGAGCCTTGTCGGCGGGCTCCTCGGCGGCCCTGGGAATCCACTGACCGGCGTCGTCAATTCGTTGCTGCCCGGGCTGATCAATATACAAACCGGAGGGGGCACCGGCCCCGGCTTTACCGGCATCTGGGGCCCCTACGAAGAGCTCGTCTTCAACACGGCGGACAACTTGCAAAGCCTCACTGCCGGCTGGTTGGCCAACCCGTACCCGTTCCTGCGTCAGATCGTCGCCAACCAGATCGGCTACGGGCAGATCATCGCGACGAGCCTCGCAACCGGGAATCTGCAGCCGATCACTGCCATACCCGGCGACATAGCGCACAATGCGGGCGCCGTTTTTGCGACGCTTACCAATACAAGCATCACCCCACACCTGGAAGTCCTGTCACTTCTGCCCCTCAGCCTGACCCTCGACACCGTTGTGGGGTTGCCGGTGGTCGCTGGGGTGGATTTGATAGGGGCGCCAGCCGCCACCGCGGAGGCGGTCGCTTCCAGCTTCGCAACAATCAGCACCGCGCTGGCGACAGGGAACCTCGACGGAGCGTTCGCCGGACTCATCGATGCACCCGCCGTCATCGCCAATGGCTTCCTCAACGGCCAGACGGCGCTGCCCGTGGGGCTGAGCCTTACGGGTGTGCCGGTGCTGGGGAACGTGGCCAACGTCGAGGTGACCCTCAGTCTTCCCCTTGACGGAATAATCCATCCTCCCGGCTTCTACGCGGCGACGGTGGCAATTGATTTACTCAACGGCACTGTTATTCCTCCAACCACGGTTAACGTCGGTCTCGGAAGCACGCCGTTCAGCGGCCTCGCGCCTTTCGTGGTGAACTACGCACCCGAGCAGCTCGCGCTGGCGATCGGTGCACCCGCGTCACCGCCGCCATTGATCGACCTGCCCCTCCTCACCCTTGGCACGAACGGCCTCACCGGGCTTCTTGGCACGAGCCTTGGCACGTCCGGTCTTGGCGCGCTTCTTGAAAGTCTGGCTGTTGGCACCGGAGGGCTCCTGGGGGTCTGACCGGCGGCACGCCCGCTCTTGCGGGCTCCTCTGCAGCCCTGGTAGCCCGGGTTCGCTTGGCAGCGACCTGAATTCACTAATCTCAGGTGGTATTCCGGGCTTACCCGGTCTCTTGACCAGACACACGGCGCTTGACGGCGCCGCAGGTCCTCAAGCAACTTGCAGCATGGATTTGCAAACTACTGCATAACCATGCAGAATCGACGGAATGGCCGACGTATTAAGGGTGGCGGTTGCCGGTGCCACCGGCTACGCGGGCGGTGAGATCCTACGACTGCTGCTTGGGCATCCGGCCTACGCGGACGGCCGGCTCAGCATCGGCGCGGTGACAGCCGCGGCCAGTGCCGGCAGCACCCTGGGTGAGCACCATCCGCACCTGATTCCGTTGGCCCAGCGCGTGGTCGAGCCCACCGATCAGGGCGTCCTGGAGAACCATGACGTGGTGTTCCTGGCCCTACCGCACGGACATTCGGCCGCGCTGGCCCAACAGCTCGCCCCCGAAACGCTGATCATCGACTGCGGCGCCGACTTCCGCCTCGCCGACGCCCCCACTTGGGAGCGGTTCTACGGATCCCCGCACGCCGGCAGCTGGCCTTACGGGCTGCCCGAGCTGCCCGGCGGACGGGAGCGGCTGCGTAACGCGCGCCGCATCGCGGTTCCGGGCTGCTATCCAACCGCAGCATTGCTCGCGTTGTCGCCCGCGATGGCCGGGGACCTCATCGAGCCCGCCGTCACGGTGGTCGCCGTCAGCGGCACCTCCGGAGCCGGTCGCGCCGCCAAGACCGACCTGCTCGGCTCGGAGGTCATCGGATCGGCGCGGGCCTACAACATCGCCGGCGCCCACCGACACACGCCCGAGATCGCTCAGGGACTGGGGGCCCTCACCGGCCGCGACGTCACCGTGTCGTTCACCCCGGTGCTCATCCCGACGTCGCGCGGCATCCTGGCCACCTGCACCGCGCGCACCCGATCACCGCTGTCACAGCTGCGGGCCGCCTACGAAAAGGCTTACGACACAGAGCCTTTCATCTACCTGATGCCCGAGGGGCAACTGCCCCGCACCGGAGCGGTGACCGGCAGCAACGCGGCGCACATCGCAATCGCGGTGGACGAGGCGGCGGAGACGTTCGTGGCGATTGCCGCGATCGACAACCTGGTCAAGGGCACGGGCGGCGCGGCAGTGCAGTCGATGAACCTGGCGCTGGGTTGGCCGGAGACAGAGGGACTTTCGGTGATTGGGGTCGCGCCGTGACCGGGTTGGCCGCCACGGCACGGTTGGTGCGCGAGCAGGGCGTCACCGCCCCGGCCGGATTCCGGGCCGCCGGCATCGCCTGTGGGATCAAGGTATCGGGGGCTCGCGACCTGGCGCTGGTCTTCAACGAAGGGCCCGACTATGCGGCCGCGGGTGTGTTCACCCGCAACAAAGTCAAAGCCGCGCCGGTGTTGTGGACCCAGCAGGTGCTGACCACCGGGCAGTTGCGCGCGGTGATCCTCAACTCCGGCGGCGCCAACGCCTGCACCGGGCCGGCCGGCTTCCAGGACACCCACGCCACCGCGGAGGCGGTCGCGGCCGCGTTGTCGGACTGGGGAACCGAGACGGGAGCCATCGAGGTTGCGGTCTGCTCAACGGGGTTGATCGGTGACCGGCTGCCGATGGACAAGGTGCTGGCCGGTGTGACCGAGATCGTGCACGAGATGGCCGGCGGGCTGAGCGGCGGCGGGGACGCCGCGCAGGCGATCATGACCACCGACACGGTGCCCAAACACGTTGCGCTGCATCATCCCGACAACTGGACAGTCGGCGGGATGGCCAAGGGCGCCGGCATGCTGGCGCCGTCGTTGGCCACCATGCTCTGCGTGCTGACCACCGACGCGGCCGTCGAGCCGGCTGCGCTCGACCGGGCTTTGCGCCAGGCCGGCCCCCGTACCTTCGACCGGCTCGACATCGACGGCTGCTGCTCGACCAACGATACGGTGCTGTTGCTGGCGTCCGGGGCCAGCGGGGTCAAGCCGACCCAGGCCGAGCTCGACGACGCCGTGCTGCGGGTCTGCGACGACCTATGCGCTCAGCTGCAAGCCGACGCCGAGGGCGTCACGAAGCGGGTCATCGTGACCGTGACCGGAGCAGCCTCCGAGGACGACGCGCTGATCGCCGCACGGGCGGTCGCCCGCGACAGCCTGGTCAAGACGGCGGTGTTCGGGTCCGACCCCAACTGGGGCCGGGTGCTCGCGGCCGTCGGCATGGCGCCGGTCACCCTCGATCCCGATCGAATCACGGTGTCGTTCAACGGTTCTGCGGTGTGCATCGATGGGGTCGGGGCCCCGGGCGCGCGTGAAGTGAACCTTTCGGAGGCCGACATCGACATCACCGTCGACCTCCGTGTCGGCGACGGTCAGGCCGCCATCCGGACCACCGACCTCTCGCACGCCTACGTCGAAGAGAATTCGGCCTACAGCTCATGAGCGTAAAAATCGACTCATTGCCCACTCAGGTCAAAGCGCAGGTCCTGGCCGAGGCTCTGCCCTGGCTCAAGCAATTGCACGGCAAGATCGTCGTCATCAAATACGGCGGCAACGCCATGACCGACGACACCCTGCGGCACGCGTTCGCGGCCGACATGGCGTTTCTGCGCAACTGCGGCATCCACCCCGTCGTCGTGCACGGCGGCGGACCACAGATCACCACCATGCTGCGCCGGCTCGGCATCGAGGGTGACTTCAAGGGCGGTTTCCGGGTCACCACACCGGAAGTGCTCGACGTGGCGCGGATGGTGTTGTTCGGACAGGTGGGCCGCGAACTGGTCAACCTGATCAACGCGCACGGACCGTATGCCGTCGGCATCACAGGCGAGGACGCGCAACTCTTCACCGCCGTGCGGCGCAGTGTGACCGTCGACGGCGTGGCCACCGACATCGGCCTGGTTGGAGACGTCGAGCACGTCAACACCGCGGCGGTGCTGGATCTTATTGCGGCACGCCGTATTCCGGTGGTGTCGACGCTCGCGCCGGATGCCGAGGGGGTGGTGCACAACATCAACGCCGACACCGCCGCCGCGGCGCTGGCCGAAGCCCTGGGGGCCGAGAAGCTGTTGATGCTCACCGATGTCGAAGGCCTGTACACCAGCTGGCCGGACCGGGATTCGTTGGTCAGCGAAATCGACACCGCCACATTGGCGCAACTGCTCCCCACGCTGGAGGCGGGCATGATCCCCAAAATTGAGGCCTGTCTCAGAGCAGTCTCGGGGGGAGTGCCCAGCGCCCACGTCATCGACGGACGGGTCGAACACTGCGTGCTGGTAGAGCTTTTCACCGACGCGGGCACCGGCACCAAGGTGGTGAGCGCATGACCGCGCCGGCGACGATGCAGAGCGCAGCGATGAGGAGGAGCGGCGCCATTGACTGAGACCGACGCCATGAAGGCCAGATGGCAAGCCGTGATGATGAACAACTACGGGACCCCTACGGTGGCTTTGGCCAGCGGTGAGGGCGCCGTGGTCACCGATGTGGACGGCAAGACCTACCTGGACCTGCTCGGCGGCATCGCGGTCAACGTGCTCGGCCATCGCCACCCGGCGGTCATCGAGGCCGTCACGCACCAGATGGCCACGCTGGGCCACACCTCCAACCTGTATGCCACCGAACCCGGTATCGCGCTGGCCGAAGAACTGGTCGCGCTGCTGGCGGCGGACGCCCCGGCGCGGGTGTTCTTCTGCAACTCCGGCACCGAGGCGAACGAGGTGGCGTTCAAGCTGTCGAGGCTCACCGGTCGCACGAAACTCGTTGCCGCACAAGAGGCTTTCCACGGCCGCACGATGGGTTCGCTGGCGCTGACCGGCCAGCCGACCAAGCAGGCGCCGTTCGAGCCGCTGCCCGGTGAGGTCACGCACGTCCCTTACGGCGATACCGCCGCGCTGGCCGCCGCGGTCGATGACGACACCGCCGCGGTGTTCCTCGAACCGATCATGGGGGAGAGCGGGGTCGTCGTCCCGCCCGAGGGGTATCTGGCCGCCGCGCGGGACATCACCGCGCGGCACGGCGCCCTGCTGGTGCTCGACGAGGTGCAGACCGGGATGGGCCGCACCGGCGCATTTTTCGCCCACCAGCACGACGGCATCACCCCTGACGTGGTGACCATGGCCAAGGGGCTCGGCGGCGGGTTGCCGATCGGGGCGTGCCTGGCCGTCGGGCCCGCCGCCGAGCTGCTGACACCCGGCCTGCACGGCAGCACCTTCGGCGGCAACCCGATCTGCACCGCGGCAGCGTTGGCGGTCTTGCGGGTGCTGGCGGCCGAAGATCTGGTCCGGCACGCCGAGGTGTTGGGCAAGTCGGTACGCCACGGCATCGAGACGCTCGGGCACCCGCTGATCGACCACGTGCGCGGCCGCGGATTGCTCTGGGGCGTGGTGTTGACCGCGCCGCGGGCCAAGGACGCCGAGGCCGCCGCGCGCGACGCCGGATTCCTCGTCAACGCCGCCGCGCCCGACGTCATCCGTCTGGCGCCGCCGCTGATCGTCACCGAAGCCCAGCTCGACGGCTTCATCGCCGCCCTGCCGGGCATCCTCGACTGTGCTTCCACCGCGGGGGCGCCAGCATGATTCGACACTTCCTGCGCGACGACGACTTGTCGCCCGAAGAACAGGCCGAGGTGCTCGGGCTGGCGGCCGAACTGAAGAGGGACCCGTTCGGCCGCCGTCCCCTCGAGGGGCCGCGCGGGGTCGCGGTCATCTTCGACAAGAACTCGACCCGCACGCGGTTCTCGTTCGAGGTGGGCATCGCACAGCTCGGCGGGCACGCGGTCGTCGTCGACGGCCGCACCACCCAGCTGGGCCGGGACGAGACGCTGGGAGACACCGCGAAAGTGTTGTCGCGGTACGTCGACGCCATCGTGTGGCGAACCTTCGGCCAGGATCGTCTGGAGGCGATGGCCGCGACGGCGACGGTCCCAGTGGTGAATGCGCTGTCCGACGAGTTCCATCCCTGTCAGGTGCTCGCGGACCTGCAGACCATCGCCGAGCGCAAGGGGTCGTTGCGCGGCTTGCGGCTGTCCTACTTCGGCGACGGCGCCAACAATATGGCTCACTCGCTGCTGCTCGGCGGGGTGACCGCCGGCATCCACGTCACCGTCGCCGCGCCGGACGGCTTCGCGCCCGACCCGGCGGTGGTCGGCGCGGCGCGGCAGCGCGCCGAAGCCGGCGGCGCCTCAGTCACCGTGACGGCCGCCGCGGACGAGGCGGCCAAGGGCGCCGATGTCTTGGTGACCGACACCTGGACGTCGATGGGGCAGGAGAACGACGGGCTCGACCGGGTCAAGCCGTTCCGTCCGTTTCAGGTCAACGCGCGGCTTCTGGCGCTGGCCGACCCGGAAGCCGTTGTGCTGCATTGCCTTCCGGCCCACCGCGGCGACGAGATCACCGACGAGGTGATGGACGGGCCGGCCAGCGCGGTCTGGGACGAGGCCGAAAACCGGCTGCATGCCCAGAAGGCACTGCTGGTGTGGCTGCTGGAGCGGTCGCGATGACGCCGCGCCGTCGACGATGCAGAGCGCAGCGATGAGGAGGAGCGGCGCAATGACCCACAGCGGTTCGAAGACCACACCCGAGACCACCCGGGCCGGCCGCCAGGCCCGCATCGTGGCGATCCTGTCGTCTTCGTCGATAAGCAGCCAGGGTGAACTCGCGGCCCGGCTGGCCGATGAAGGGATCGATGTCACCCAGGCCACGCTGTCGCGGGATCTCGAAGAGCTTGGCGCGGTGAAGCTGCGCGGCGCTGACGGCGGGGTCGGGGTCTACGTTGTGCCGGAGGACGGTAGCCCGGTGCGCGGGGTGTCGGGGGGGACCGACCGGATGTCGCGACTGCTGGGCGAGTTGCTGGTGTCGACCGACGCCAGCGGCAACCTCGCCGTGCTGCGAACGCCACCGGGCGCGGCCCACTACCTGGCCAGTGCCATCGACCGCGCGGCGCTGCCC
>Ga0182035_10001325_pt1 | contig 12606 bp, 7 predicted proteins | sample flu12Cox44000170_FD_125969 | JGI IMG/M metagenome (GOLD analysis project Ga0182035, IMG submission 125969) | Lab enrichment of tropical soil microbial communities from Luquillo Experimental Forest, Puerto Rico - flux4day.12C.oxic.44.000.170 | ecosystem: Environmental > Terrestrial > Soil >...
AGCTCGACGTCCGGTGCCGCGTCTGCGGCTGCGCGGATCTGATCCGCGTCAGTGACGTCCAGCTGCAGCGAGACGACGCGTTCGTCGCCTAGAGCGCGCAGCGCCTCCGGATTGCGCGCCGTCGCGTACACCTTCCTCACGCCTCGCGTCAAGAGCGCTTCAGTCAGCGCTCGCCCGATACCTCGATTGGCACCCGTCACCAGGGCGGTTGTTCCCGCGATTCTGTGTCCGTTCATGAGCTCTTCCTTTCTTGCCTTTCTTGCTGGGTTGGTCCAGTCGTTTCTCGATGCAACCCGGTGGTCGTTCGTCATGAGACGATGGCGCGCGTGCCTGTCGCCAGGTCCAGATCGACGATCGCTCGTGAGCGTTCATTCATCCACCTTGGATATTCGGGGCCATCACCGATTGCCTGCTCCCGCGAGCTGCAGCGCGGCCCAGCGATCGCGCGCGAGCACGGAGAGCGCGGAGAACCGCAGGCCTGTCTGCATGGCCGGCCGCCAGGTCGTATGCCCATAACCGCCAAACACCGTTACTCTTCGATTCGGTGGCATGCGTGCAGTACAACACTCGCCGCGAGACGACGGCTATCGAAATGTTTAGCGAAAAGGGACGCGCGCATCCAGGGCCAAGCTCTTTTCCGGAGGAGATGCCGGAGCTGATTGCCGAAGAAGCCACTTGTCTCTGGAGCGTGGGAGGTAGACGGCGGCCCTCGAACGTGGTGAAATCGAGGCGTGGCGGAAATCGTTGCGGAGACGCTCTACCGATCGCGGACGGTCACGGTTCGCGATACTCGTTGCCGCGGAACCTGCGCCCACGAAAGTCCCGAAGAGTGGACCACCAGCACGCAGCTGGTGTTCCCGTACCGGGGCGTCTACATCAGACATGTCGGGCACGATCAGGCGGTGGCAGACGCCAACCAGGTCTTGTTCTTCAACGCCTATCAGAGTTATCGCGTGAGCCATCCCGTTGCCGGCGGCGATGCCAGCCTCTCACTGGTCATCAGCGAACCGCAGCTCGACGAGCTCGCCCCGCGAGAGTTGCTGCGCGACGATCCCGGTCCGATGTTCCGTCCGCTGCGCGTGCGCATCGATGCGCGGACGCAGGCGCTCATCACGCGCTTGCGTCACCGCCTTCGCCGGCAGATCGCGGAGCCGCTTGAAGTAGAGAGCCTTGCGCTGGCCATGGCGCGGCGCGCGCTCGGGCGCCGGACGGCGCACCAGCCGGGCGCCAGTGCGGGACGCCAGCGACTGGTGGATCGCGCGAAGCTGGCGCTCGCGAGCGACCTCGCGCGACGTTGGACCCTTGCGGACATTGCTGCCGAAGTGCGCGTGTCTGCAGTGTATCTCACGCAGCTGTTCCAGCAGGTGGAAGGCGTGCCGCTCTATCGGTATCAGCTGCGTCTGCGACTCGCGCGTGCGTTGGATCTGCTGGCCGAGTGCGACGATCTGACCGCGCTCGCCCTTGAGCTGGGTTTCTCCAGCCACAGTCATTTCAGCGCTGCGTTCCGCCAGCTCTACAGTCAGTCTCCTTCGGGCTTGCAGTCCGGCCTGCGCCATTAGCGGCTCGCGCGCGCGCCAAATCCGGAATGGCCGTGTTTCCCTCCTGGTAGAACACGATCAGCGTGATGGCGGCAATCTTCCACGTGCTCGCGTCTGGTACCAGTTCCCGCTCGGCAGCTCGACGTCCTCTCGCGCGAGATTGCACGCGTCGGCAATCGCACACGCGGCTTCTGCGCCTCGACTGCCCGGAAGACAGCTCGCTCGAGGTGTCACGAACGCGTTCTTCACGTCGCGCCTCTCAGCCACTCTGAGGCGCCGCACCGGCATGTGCAATTTGTGGCTTGGGTGCGGCGCTCGCGAGGACCAATTTCGCCTGTCGTGGCGTCGCCTCTGATGGCGGCAGGTCTTCAAGCGAAAAACCCAAGGTCACCCTATTCAACAACGCAAGGTCTGACGGTGTCGCACCGAGCATACGACGGAATGTGCGTGTCAGATGAGCGCCGTCCGAAAATCCCGCTCGATGAGCCGCGCTCGTCACCGTGGCGCCCTCCGTCATGTCGCAGGCAGCCTGCTGGAGTCGAAGCCAGAGAATGTAGGGTCGCACTGGAACGCCGACCGACTCCGTAAAGGCGTGCATGAAGCGCGACGGAGAGAGGGCAGCGATGTCCGCCAGTTTCTTCAGAGACAGATCTTCGAGCATGGACGGTGAGTCCTGCAGGTAGCTCAGTACACGCAGGACCCCGGGATGGATCGCCACGGTACGTTGGCCACGCAGGAGGAATTTCAGCAGCCAACGTTCGACGCGCGCTTCGTTTGGAGTCGGCGCCAACTCGATGCGCCAGCGGCCAACTTCACGTGCAGGTACGCACTGGATCGCACTGCCGATGTGGTCGCAGAGGGCGGCACCCAGGTCGCTCTCCGCGCTGATGAATCCGATCAGCAGGGTGCCGCCCCGCGCGTCCAGTTCATGAAGGGCGTCTGGCCGGATCCAGACCGCAGGACATTTCCGCCATCGTTTCTGCGGCGCGCCGCGTATTCGGAGTGACCCGCGGAGCGTCATCAGTAGCTGGACGCAGTGATGACGGTGAGGCGCGGCCGCGAAGCCCGGGCCCCAGACGATCTGCACCTGTGGCCATGGTGCCATGCCCTTCCGCGCATGGAGCCGCATGCGGTGGATTCTGGCATCGCGCTGCGCCGCCTGCAAGTAGCCAGTTCGTTCAAGGCCCGAGCGAGTCTTGGTATTAGATTAGGATGGGAACGATCTGGGCTTCCTGACGTCCGGTTGGCGCCGCCGATACCGCCTCGAGGTTGCGTTGCCTCCGACCGTCGTTCTCAGCGTTGAAGGAGATTCACATGCCCGTCGCCCTCGATCCCAGACACGCGAGTTCTTCTTCGCGAATGGCCTGCGGAGCAGATGAGTGTCGACGGTGAACTCGGTCACCCAATGCGCCCAATCTGCAATTTCGTCGTCCCGCCAGGGCTAACGGTCGAGGCGACACGCCAGCTCGTCAGCAGGGTCAGCTCCGCAATCGCCGAGGCATGCAATCTGCCGCGAGAGAACGTCCCCCTCCCGAGCGGCAAGAAAGTCAGTACGAGGTGGGTACTCGGATTCTTCATCGAATACCCACTTGACCAGGCTTCTCTCGATGACCTTAATGGCGCTCGAGAATCCGATGGTTCTCGAAAGCATTGAGGCAGCCATGCAAACGCCGAAGGGGCAGCTCCGGTAAGGCGGCGGAGATCCTGGCGATGGCAAGCACATAGAGCCTGGCCAATAGACAACACAGGGAAAGCGCCGCCCGCAATGGACCCATGCCACCGGATGCAGTCATCGAGTGGAACGAGATCCATTGGACGCCGCTCACGGCGGAGCCCCGCGGAGTCGACTACATCGAGGCGAATGCCATTGGCCGAGTGGGTGCGGCCGAAGCTGGGCCTGTGAGGCGAAGGAACGAAGGTAACCGTGGCCGACGGCGCTCACTGACGAGGAGAGATTGATGAACCTCGTCGTGGGCGCAACCGGCCCAGTTGGCTTAGGAGGTGAGATCTGCCACCAACTTCGTTCCGCTGGGCAACCCGTTCGTGCGCTCGTGCGTCCGACGGCGAACGCGGACCGGCTGGCAAACCTCGCGCGGATCGGCGTCGAACTCGTCCACGGCGATCTCAGAAATCGGCCTTCGTTGGATGAAGCCTGTCGGGGAATCGAAACGGTGATCTCCACGGCATCGATTATGGTGTCGAGTCAGGAAGGTGACACCATCGAGAACGTCGATGCGACCGGGCAAACCGATCTTGTCGATGCAGCCAGTGCCGCTGGAGTTCCGTCGTTTGTGTATGTCTCGTTTTCGAAGCATATCGACCGGGACTTTCCCTTTCGAAACGCAAAACGTGCCGTCGAGCAGCGCCTGAAACACAGTCGACTGGCTTACACGATTCTCCGGCCGACGTTTCTGATGGAGGTCTGGCTGAATCCGATCGCCGGTTTTGATTTCCGTCACGGCCACGCGCGGATCTTTGGTCTCGGTCGCAACCCGATCAGTTGGATTTCGATGTACGACGTCGCGCGTTTCGCCGTGATGTCCCTTGGCACGCGGCTGGCTCGCAACGCGACGTTCGAGCTGGGCGGTCCGGAGGCGTTAAGCCCTCTTGATGCCGTCCGGATTTTCGAGGAAGTCAGCGGACGTGGATTTCAGCTGGAATTTGTTTCTGAGGAAACGCTCGCCGAACAGCAAGAGAATGCCCCGGATTCGTTACAGCGCTCTCTTGCGGGCCTGAGCCGGTGCTATGCCGCTGGGGATGCGATCGACATGACTGGGATCCTCAGGTCATTCCCCGTGGCACTGACATCCGTTCGAGATTACGCGCGCCGCATTCTCGCAAGTGATCAGACGATGACCTGACAGACTCTGAACACGATCTGCAAGTCAGCCAATTCGTTCAAGACGCGAGCGAGTGTCGCTCATTAGGATGAAGTGATTCTGAGGTGCTAACGCTGCGATCGCGAGGCAGTTCGCGTCGGCCCGACGGTAAGGATGGGGTGGCGTCCAATCGCGGTCGACACGCCGGGAGCACAGAGGTGATGCGGCACGGGCGCTGGCAAACACCCTCGCAAACGCGCAGTACCGCACGCTCGACGGACAAACGCACATGGTGAAGGCGATAGCGCACGCTCCGGTACTGGCGGAGTTCTTCAGAGGTGGATCGCGGCGGAGGATGGTAATGTCTTGAGTCTGGTGGAAAAGCAAAAACGCGTCATCGTCCGGCGCAGTTTCAACCCAGAAGCTGCACCCGCATGCCGGCGGGTGCCGGAGGATGACGCGATGGACCACTGTACGAGGAAGCTTCAGCTCTCCGCACACGGGTCTAACGCGACGGGAATGAGCGCCTGAATCAGTGCCACGCGCGCATCCACGTCCGGCGCCGCCGTGTTCGGCACCGGCAGCAGGCCGATGTCCTTCCTTTCTGTCGAATCTGTCGTACCTTCCGTGCCATGGGTGGTGCCCTCCTTACGAAGTGAGTTGTTCTGGTCGGGGAACACTCACTTCTATATCCGCCCGGCAGCCACGAGCACGGTTCCATCAGCCAGCGCCGTCGCTGTGTGTCAGGCACCATCGTTCGAAGAACGCTGCAGGGACGAAACCGCACGCACCGAATTCACGTCCAGCTATCCACTTATGGTCGATGCGGCCTGGCTTCACACGACCGTCACACAAATTCAGGCCGGTTTAGGGCCGTTTTCAGATGCCAAGACCCATTCGACGAGTTCGCGTGTCCAAGGAATCAAGGTCCAATCCTTGACAGAATCCTTGACCAAGGCGATGATCACGCTATGGCGAAGGTGACGGGCAAGTTTCAGATCACGTTGCCAAAGGCGTTGGTAGAACGATGCGGAATACGGGTCGGTGACGAACTAGAGTTGCGGGCGATTGGTCATTCGATTCACATCGACTGTCGCGGGCCAAAGGCAGAATCTCAGCGGTCCCGCGACAGGCTTGCCCACTTTGATCAGGCCACACGACGACAGCAAATCCGAGCGCGCAGTCATCCACTGCCTCAGACACGTTCGCGCGGCTGGACGCGCGAGGAATTGTACGTACGTGGCCGGGCTCGTTGACACGAACATCCTCGTCTACCGGTTTGACGCGCGTTTTCCGGACAAGCAGAGGCGAGCCGCGGAATTACTTCGGAACGGTATCGCCGATGATTCCATTCGCGTGCCGCACCAGGCGCTGATCGAGTTCGTCGCCGCCACGACAAGGCCGCTCGCCCGCAACGGCCCGTCGATACTGCCGCCTGACGATGCGCGACGCGAGATGGAAGAGATGCTCTCACAGTTCGAAGTGATCTATCCGGACGAGGAGTTAGTAAGGGTCGCAATCCGCGGTGCGGCGACTTACGGGCTGGCGTGGTTCGACGCACACATGTGGGCGTACGCCGAGCGGTTCGGTCTTGAGACGCTCTGGTCGGAAGACTTTGAGAACGGCAGACTCTACGGCCGCGTGCTCGCCAGAGATCCGTTCGTTGCATCAGCGTGACCGCCGACCGGCGCCAGGACGGCAAGATCTCGCCGGAACCGTACATCTCGTGGCAATTGAGCGAGACCGTGCATGAATCATGGCCCAAATGTCGCTGCCTTTTTTGCGGCGATTCGTTGCAAGGTTCGAACGCGAGCCAAACTCGGATCGCTGAACACCGCCGTGTCTCGAACGGCGTGAGGCGCGTGGCCAATCACAGCTCGGTTCCGGTCAGTGAGCCATTGCGCGCGCCGTGCGTACGCGCGGCCCACCCTTCTCGGTCTCAGTCCAGGCGATGAGCAGCTCGTTTCCGCTCCGCGCCACTCGTGGATAGCGCATGCCGCCCAATTCAGCGACACGGATGGCGGGTCCACGTGCGCCGGTTGCATTGACGCGTCGGACCATCAATATCGACGGCTGGTTCTCGCTGGCGTATTCAACCCAGCCGGCGACCGCGGATCCGTCACCGAGAAGCGTTACACCGACTCGGCCCAGCGAGCTTGCGTCGTCGAGCCGCGTCGGCGATCCGAACGTGTTCCCGCCGTCGTGCGAGAAGGCTACAAACGCGTGGCCGGTTTCTTCCTTGGCTGTGAACCATGCCACGCCGACATCGCGGCCGTGCGCGCCGACCGCGGGCCCGTTGACCGGGCAGGCGTTGATCATCCAGCCATCACGATGGACGGCCACTGGCGGCGTCCAGTGGCCGTTCACGAGCCGGGTGACGTGGATGTCACGGATTTCGCCGGCGGTTCGGCCTCGGTAAGCGACGATGACGCCGTCGGAAGTCTCCGCGGCTGCCGTGGGACAGCACTCGCAGACACGTGCGTCGACGACGGACTCCTTTACGAACTTGCCGCTTGCGTCGAACGTCGCCGCGCGCAGCGCCATGTTGCCGACGCCTTCCGGAGCGTCTGGCGGGATCGCGCGTCCATCCAGCCATACGAGGCCAAGTCCGGCGCCGGGGACCTGAAAGAGCGAGCCAAAGCCGTGCTGCGCCTGAACCCGGTCGCGATGCGGCGTGATCGATGGTGACCACGAACCGCCCTCGTCCCTGGACCACGACAAGCGCAGCTTGTACGACTCGGGATCCGCACCGTCCTGCTGCAGCCAATGCGCCACGAGCGAGCCATCGGCAAGCCGGCGTACCGATGGCACATCCGCCGCATTCACCATGAAGTCATCGCCGGCCGCCGCGGTCCGCGCTTCGGTCCAGCCCGACGGCGTTCGCTCGGAGAATTTCAACGACGTGCGCCTGCCGCCGAGCTCAAGCCAGCTCAGAATCACGCGGTCGCCCTGTACGGTCATCTGCGGCTCGGAAGTGTTGGGGCCGGCCGGCGCCGAGATTGGCTCAAGGGTCAGCGATAGGGCCGTGTTTATTGATGGCGGTTGCTGCGCATGCGTGACGGTCAGGAGCGCGAGAGCCCCAATCAGCGAAACGGTCGACACCATCGAAGCCTTCATGATTCGACTACCTGTAACGCGCACAACGCGCACGACAACGGCAACGGCGCATAATCCGGCGCAGACGCCACCGACTCACGAGTGTGAACGCTGAATCTTGTCATAGACACACCCAGCCGAGCCCCACGAAAACCTTGCACGGGTCTCAACTGCACGCGGGATCCCCGAGTTTCCCAAGGTGCCTTGCGCTTGGGGTTACTCACTCTATGATGGACGGAGATGGGAGCCTTGTTGTGCGTGCTGGCGCTGGCACTGGCGCAATTCAGCCAGACGAACACCGGCGAATTGCGCCTGGTTGTGACAGACGCTTCGGGTCTTCCCGTCCAGAGCACCGTGGAGCTCGTGAGCGAGATGAACCAGCTGCGCGAAACGCTCGAAACCACGAGTGACGGGACCGTCGTCGCGAAGCGCCTGGCGTTCGGCACCTATCAAATTTCCGTAACCCATACTGGTTTCGCGCCCTTCGTTGGGTCGGTAGAGATCCGGTCCGCGCTGCCGACAGAGTATGCCGTCACACTGAGCCTCGCCCCCCTTCAGGCACAGGTCACTGTAACCTCTGGAGACACGCTGGTCGATCTCCATCAGGTCGCGACCGTCCAGCACCTTGGCGCCGAGACCCTGCAGCAGCGTCTCACGGCGCTCCCCGGCCGATCGTTACCGGATCTGGTGAACACGCAGCCTGGCTGGTTGCTGGAAGCGAATGGCGTCCTGCACCCCCGCGGGTCGGAGTATCAGACCCAATACGTCATTGATGGTCTGCCGTTGACCGACAACCGATCGCCGGCGTTTGCGCCGGACACCGATCCCGAAGAGGTGCACTCTCTGAGCGTTCTCACGGGCGGTTATCCGGCCGAGTACGGCCGGAAGCTTGGGGGCGTTATCGAAGTGGTCACCGGCGGGGAAGCCCGCCGTGGTTTCCACGGCAGCGTTGGCGGGTCACTGGGGAGCTTCAGCACGAAAAGCGGTGATGCCTTCGCTGGATACACGTGGCGACGCACGGCGGTTAATTTCGGCGCGGGCGTCGCTGCTACAGACCGCTACCTGGACCCCCCGGTGGAAGAGAACTTCACGAATCACGGACGGACATCCCATGCGACCGTCCACATCGAACATGACGTCACCGACGCCGATCGGTTTGGGATCATCGTGCGGGAGGGTCAATCGCGTTTCCTCGTGCCCAACGAGCGCGTGCAGGAGGCCGCTGGGCAACGGCAGGATCGCCAGAGTCAGGAGACGGTCGGCCAGTTTTCGTACCAACACGTATTCGGGATCCCGCTGGTTGCCGATCTGCGCGGCATGGCGCGTGACCTCTCGTCAGGCCTCACTTCGAATGCCGCCGCGATTCCAATCCTCGCCACCCAGGATCGCGGGATTCGCGAGGGCTATGTCAAGGGCACGGTCTCCGCCCACATTGCCGTCCACGAAGTAAAGTCCGGCGGAGACTTCAGCGTGGGCGTCGTTCGAGCGCGCTTCGCATATCAGATCACCGATCCCAGCCAATTCGATCCAGGGACGCCGCCGGCGTTTGCGTTCAACGGCCAGCAGACCGACCGGGAGCAGGGGTTGTTCATTCAAGACCAGATCCGAGCCGGTCAGTGGACGGTGAATGCGGGCCTGCGCTGGGACCACTACGCCCTCATCGTCCACGACAGCGCGATCAGTCCCCGCCTGGGCCTGGCGTGGTCCTGGCCTGCCGCGGGGCTGGTTCTTCGAGCGTCTTACGATCGCGCGTATCAAACCCCGGCGGTCGAGAACCTCCTGCTTGCCAGTTCCCCGGCCGTCGACGTCCTCAACGACAACGTCCTGCGGCTCCCAGTGCCGCCATCGAGGGGGGACTTCTACGAGGGCGCCGTTTCGAAAGCACTTCTAGGGGTGATGCGGCTGGAGGCTAGCTACTTCGAGCGGCATATGTCGAACTTTGCGGACGACGACCTCCTTCTCAATACCGGCGTCAGTTTCCCTATCGCGTTTCAGCATGCGGATATCCGGGGGACTGAGATAAAGCTCGCCGTACCGCACTGGAAGCGTCTCTCGACCTCAGCCAGCTACGCGCTTCAGAAGGGAACCGGGACGCTCCCGATCACCGGCGGTCTGTTTCTTGGCCAGGACGCTCAGTCGCTGCTCGCCTCCACCAATCAGTTTCCAGTTTCCCAAGACCAGCGACACACGGTTCGGGGCCGCCTTCGGTGTGATCTCACCGCAGCCACGTGGGCGGCTCTGGCCGTTGCGTACGGGAGTGGGCTGCCGGTCGAGTTTACGGGTGACTACGCGCAGGCCGTCGCGCAGTACGGGCCACGCATTGTCGATCAGGTCGATTTCCAGACCGGACGTGTCCGACCCAATTATTCGCTGGATGGGTCGGTGGGCCTCACGATCGTGAAGCGACCGACACGACGCCTCGGCCTCCAGGTCGATCTCCGCAACCTCACGGACCACCTCAACGTCATCAATTTTGCCGGCCTGTTTTCCGGAACAGCCCTCGCTCCGCCCAGGAGTGTCGCTGTCAGGGCGCGCGCGGATTTCTAAGCGGAAATCGGCCGTGCCCGCATCCGGTCCCGTTACGTTGACTGGTAGTAATGCGTACACATCACTAGACTGGTCGGAAATCCGTTGAGAAGTCAGCAGAAAGAGGGATACCGATCCGGTCAGTCAGCCGGGTCGATCGAGTCGAACAAGGGCGGTCGGAACAACGGCCTGGTTATCGCGACATGATGCGTGCGCTCCTGGCGGCATTGCTGTTGGCTCAGTCGCCCAATACTGCCACCTTGGTCGTCGTCGTCCTCGATCAAAGCGGCGGTGTGGTGCCCGGAGCACAGGTATCGATTGTCAACAGTGACGTCGGGGTGTCGCGCGACACGACGACCGGCGATGACGGCTCCGTCACGATTACTGCATTGTCGATCGTCGGCGCGTCTGCCGTGACGGTGACGAAGGAGGGCTTCCAGCTCGAGACCCTGCGACCGGTGATTCTGCGCGCTGGAGAAACCGCGACAGTTCGGGTGAAGCTGACCGTGAGCGGCGGCACCAGCGAGGTGACCGTGTACGGCACCGCGCAGGGAGTGCGCACCGACCCCGAACTCGGCAGGCGCCTCGACGCTGCCGAGATCGAGCAGACGCCGGTGCTCGGCCGGAAGATCTCCTACCTGCCGCTCCTGAACGCAGGGTTCCGCAACGCCAAGGGCACAGGTGACCTCTTTATGAACTCGGTCTACGTCGTCGCCGGCGCTGGCGGCCGACGTGAGGCCGACTACATCGTCGACGGCGCGACCGGTGACGAGCCGTGGGGGCGCCAAACGATGTTCTCGACGATTCCGCTCAGCGCCGTGGAGGAAATGAACGTCCTGTCCCGTGCGCTCTCGCCTGAGTTCGGCTGGACGTCGAGCGCAGCCATCAACATCGTGACCAAGTCGGGGACGAACAGCCCGCATGGAGAAGCGCTCTTTCTGGGAAGGCCGGGGAGCACGCAGGCGAGCACGCTTTCGAGCGACGCGCAGTGCCCCGACTCCATCGTCACGTGCGTGCCGCCGTCAGTGGGCGGCGTGGCGCAAAACCTCGTGCCGCCCGATACGCCTGATGCGCTTGCGCAGGGATCGTTTGCGGTGGGTGGTCCGTTCGTGAACGATCGGTGGCATTACTTCGTGGCGGCGGAGGGAACGTGGCAGGATCGGAGGGCCGCCGTGACATCGCCGCTCGTCCCCAGCGGCACGACGTACCTGGGCCATTATCGCCAGGCGCTGGTCAATGGCCGCGTCGATTACGCCATCACCGCCACCAACGGCCTGATGGCGCGGGTCAATCTCGATCGCTTTTACGACACGAACCCACAAGATGCGGTTGGCGGCAACGTGCTCCCGAGCGCCGGCCGCCAGTTCTCGCGCCACGGCTACACGGCGCAGATGAACGAGACCGCGGTGCTCTCGTCGTCCATGCTGAACGAAGCGCGGGCTGAGTTCCAGAACGCGGAACCGGTCACAGCCTTCGATCCGCTGACGCCATCGACGCAATTTACGCGCGCTGGTTCGGTGCCTTTCACCTCGGGCGAGTCGCGCTTCGCCCACATTGCCAGCCGAATCGGCCAGGTCTCGGACACGCTGTCGTGGACCAAACAGCGGCACACCGTGCGGATCGGCGGCAGCCTTGCCGAACACACGTCCAGCGGCGACGGCACGGAGTTCGGCAGTGCCTTCGTCCTCGGGCAGTTCACGGTCAACGCCACCTCGACGAAGCCGATCGATCAGCTCACACTGGCCGATATGCAGCGGTACCAGCAGAGTTTCAATCTCGGCGCCGGCACGTACGCACTCTCGCAATGGATCTATGATGTTTTTCTCCAGGAGAGCTATCGCGCGCGCGACGACCTCACGCTCGATCTCGGGCTGCGGTATGACCGCCAGACCTTCAGCGACGGGACGAAGAACGTCGCGCCACGCGTCGGCTTCGGCTGGCACCCCGGCGGTGATGCGAAGACATCCGTCAGGGGAGGCTATGGCCGCTACTACACGATGCTGCGCGCGAACATCGAGGCAAACTTCACCCTCGGGGGCCCGCAGGGCATCTTCACGTATAGCGCGACACCGGGACAGACCGGCTTCCCGATGTGCCTGACCTGCACACCGGTGCCGTTCAATTCGGGCACTGCGGCCTCCACCCTGCCCCCGCGAAACATCACGATCCGTCCAGGCATGGCGTCCCACTATGCCCAGTTTTTCAACATTTCCGCCCTGCCCGGCTACCCGGGCGCTAGCTTCGTCAACCCCAGAAGCCAGGTGACGTCTATCGGTATCGAACGCGAGGTCGCCCCGCGCGTCTTTGTGTCGGCCGACTACGTTACGCAGCATTGGACCGGCCTCGATGAGACCGTCGATCTGAACGCGCCCTCCTTATTCGTGCGCACGGCGCCCGGCCAGGTCCGCTCGGTCGCCGTTGCCGATTTGACCCGACCGATCCCGCCGGTCAACGGCGGGTATCGCCAAATCAATGTGGTCGAGAACCTCGGCGTGGCCGACTACGACGGGCTGCAGACGATGCTGCGCTGGCAAACCGAACGCGGCTTGCTGTCAGCAAGTTATACCCTCTCGAAGGCGACGAATACGACCGAGCCGAACGGCAACGGCGCAGGACCGAACGACTTC
>Ga0182035_10001330_pt1 | contig 12580 bp, 8 predicted proteins | sample flu12Cox44000170_FD_125969 | JGI IMG/M metagenome (GOLD analysis project Ga0182035, IMG submission 125969) | Lab enrichment of tropical soil microbial communities from Luquillo Experimental Forest, Puerto Rico - flux4day.12C.oxic.44.000.170 | ecosystem: Environmental > Terrestrial > Soil >...
CGTCCAGATGCGGCGAGTGCTGCCCGAGGCTGTGCTCAACGAAGTCGGGCGGCTGGACCAGACAGCGATTGCCCGGGTGCGGGAGGAAGCGCGTCCCGATGTGCGCGATGCCGATGAGCTACACGATACGCTACAGACGCTGGTAGCGCTGCCAGAGAAGATGCCGGATACGGAATGGCAGGAGATAGTCGAGCGGTGGCGCCCGCTGATCGGCGAGTTGCTGGAGGGATGGCGAGTGCTGCGTGCGCGAGTGGGCGAGCGGAGTTACCTCGTAGCTGCAGAGTGCGCGAAGCAGTTTGCGCTGATCTATCCCGAGGCAAAGTTTGAGGTAGCACCCCCGCAACTGCCGTCAAATGTAAGCACGAGCGAGCAGGCGCTGCTAGGGATGATGAAGGGATGGATGCAGCATTTAGGACCGACGAGCGCTTGCGCGCTGGCGTTTCTTCTGGGGGTGCCGCAGGGTGACGTCGTCCGCACATTGCTGCAGATGGAGGCCAGCGGGTCAACGCTGCGGGGAAACTTTACGAGCCATGCATCCGGCAATGAACCCGAAACCGCCGAGTGGTGCGATCGGCGGTTGCTGGCGCGGATTCATCACCTCACGATTGCGACGCTGCGCAAACAGGTCGAGCCGGTCACCGCTGCGCAGTACATGCGCTGGCTGCTGCGATGGCAACATGTGGCGCCGAACGCGCAAGTCTCGGGAGAGCGAGGGCTGCTAGAGGTGCTGCGGCAATTGCAAGGTTTCGAGATTCCGGCGAACGCATGGGAGAAGCAGGTTCTGAAGCTGCGCGTGAATTCGTACGATCCGGCAATGCTGGACCAGCTCTGTCTGACGGGCGCGGTGGGGTGGGGACGGCTGTCGCCGCATCCGGCCACGCTGGAGGAGGGCAGCAACGGCAGACGGCGGGTGGTGCCAACGAGCGTCGCACCGATTACGTTTTTCGTCCGCGAAGAGTCGGACTGGCTGCGGCCGCGCAATCCGGAAGACGTGGAGGCTGAGGAGCGCGTGCTGACGGACAATGCACGTGCGGTCGCTGATTTTCTGCGCAAGCGGGGGGCATCGTTTTTCGCCGACATCGTGCGTGCGGTGGGCAAACTTAAAGCTGAAGTGGAGATTGCGCTGTGGGAGCTTGTGGCGGCGGGATTGGTTACGGCGGACGGCTTCCAGAACCTGCGGGCGCTGATTAATCCCGACAGACGTCCCCTGCCGGGAGCACCCAGGGTGACACGGCCACGGCATTCGACGGGAAGGTGGTCGCTGCTCTATGCGGCCGATTCGGCTGACCGTAATAAGGCACTCGAGGCGACATGCTGGATGCTGCTGAAGCGCTATGGCGTGGTGTTCCGCGAGGTGCTGGCGCGAGAGTCGAATTTGCCCAAGTGGCGCGAGTTGCTGATTACATATCGCAGGCTGGAAGACCGTGGCGAAGTGCGCGGGGGCAGGTTTGTCAGCGGGTTTCTGGGCGAGCAATTTGCGTTACCCGAAGCCGTGGAGTCGCTGCGGGGTATGCGGAATTTGCCGCCAACCGGGGAGACGCTGGTGATCTCGGCAGCCGATCCGCTGAACCTGGTGGGCTTCATCGTGCCGGGCGAGCGCACGCCAGCGATTTCGGGGCGCTATGTGAAGTTCCGCGATGGTGTGGCCGTAGATCCGGAGGAACGGGCTACTCTGTTGCGTAAAGCCGGTGCACAGTGATCGACCGCAAACTGGTTGAGGGTGTCGACTACTATTTCGAGAACGGGCTGATGGTGTTCACGGAATACTATCTGCGCGAGCGAGGATCCTGCTGCACGAACGGGTGCCGGCATTGCCCGTACGGGTTTGAGCCTGCGGAGTCGATGCGGGTTGCAGAATCAAACATTCACCAGGGAGGCGCGGAGGCCACGGAGAATTCTTAACCTGCTTCTCTCTCAGTACCTTTGTGTCTCAGTCATGCATAGTTTTCCGACTTCACATTTGTGGAAGTGGTTGGTTAAGCCTGGGCCGCGAGGACTAAGGCCGCGCGGCGGGTTAAGAAATTGAAGGACTCAACGGCACGACTGAAACCGTGCCCTGACAGCAATCCGTTCGCAACAGTCTCTCAGAAACCTGTTTAACCCATCGTGTGGAATTTCTCGGGCGTGATCTTGATCAGCACGCGCTGCTCGCCGGGTCGAGCCCAAGGGTACTTGTCCTGGCCAATGTACTTCTTGGCCATTTTGTCGATGTGCTGCGTGGCGCCCTCGGTGGTGATTTCGTCGACCTTGCCACGAATTTCGAGATAGCGATAGGGGTTCTGCGGATCCTGCAGGGTCACAGCAACTCGTGGATCTCGGCGAACATTCTTATCTTTCTGCCGCCCAACGGCGGTGTTGACCAGGACCTTGCCGTCCACGAGATCAACCCAAACCGGCGTGGTTTGTGGGCTGCCGTCGGGCATGAGAGTAGTAAAGGCACCGAACGCTGGTTTGTCGAATAGATCTTTGTGGCTCGCGGGAAGCGTAACCGCCATCTTCATCCTCCTTGCGAATCGGACGTTCTTTCAGGAAACATCGGAATCGGTTGGCTCGTATTTTAAGCTGTTTTCGCTCCAACGGGGGCAGCGGAAAGAAATGTGGAAAGCAGATCTGTCGGCGACTGAGTGAGCTCGAAATGACAGAAGTAAGCGATTTATGCAGCACAACTTAAACTCGTGCCCTGACTCATTGTTGTGCCCAAATGAGGGTTTCGGGGAGTCTGTGAGGTCACGGGCTGACAACAGGGCATTCGCAAGAAGGAAGTTTTTCCTGCAGTCTATGATGTCAGTCGTCAAACGTACCACCTGCATAGAACCTATCAACGCACGCCCATCAGCAGTTCCATAGTGAGCTGATCGAGGCGCTCGTACCGCAATCCTTTCTTCGCCAACGCCGTGCGGTTGTATGGAGTCGCGAGCAGCTTTTTTGCGCCTTCGGGCGAATACCTTCCTATCGAACTGCCGTTCGAGTTGGCTGCGGCGATTTCTTTGACGATGGACTGTATTTCAGGATCTTGATTCCACTGGCACCCTTTTTCTTTCAGGATGAGGTAGGTGCGCATGCAGCCGCGGGCGAAGTCCTTTACGCCTTCGATGTCTTCAGTGCGATACGCGTGCGCGTCGAAGTGACGGGGACCTTCGTAGCCGACGTCCTCAAGGAATTTCACCAGCCAGAGCATGGCTTTCGGGGTTGAAGATCCAAAACGGAAATCCTGATCGTAGCGTCCGGGATACTGGTCGTTGAGGTCGATGTGGAAGAGTTTTCCGGCTTCCCAAGCTTGAGCAACGGCATGCAGCATGTTCAGTCCGGGCATCTGCTCGTGGGCGACTTCGGGGTTTACGCCGACCATGTCGGGATGCGCGAGGGTTGGAATAAATCCGAGGTAGGCGCCCGTTGTCGCCATGTAGATGTCGCCGCGCGGCTCGTTAGGCTTGGCTTCAAGTGCGAACTTGAACCCGTACTTTTTGTCGAGGTTGTATTCGCAGAGGTAGTTAATGGCCTCGCGCAGCCGCTTCACCGCTTCATCGGGGCGCCGACAGGCATCGGTCTCGGTTCCCTCTCGCCCTCCCCAAAGCACGAAGATCCTAGCGCCCAGCTCGGCACCGAGATCCATGGCGGTCATGGTCTTCTGCACGGCGTAGGCGCGAACGGCGGGATCGTTGGAGGTAAAGGCTCCGTCACGAAACACGGATTCGTAGAAAAGGTTCACGGTCGCCATCGGCACCACGATGCCGTGCTCTTTGCAGGCCGCTTTGAACTCACGTACGATGCGATCGCGCTCGGCAGGGGTGGCGTCGATCGGAACGAGGTCGTTGTCGTGCAAGTTCACGCCCCACGCGCCGACCTCGGCCAGAAGGGCGACGATTTCGTTCGGCGGGATGGTCGGCCTCACTGCTTCGCCGAATGGATCACGTCCGCGATTGCCCACGGTCCACAAGCCGAAGGAGAATTTGTGCTCCGGCCGGGGGGTGTATTTATGGTCTGCCATGATTCCTCCGAAAATCGGGTTGGGTGAATTCAGGCGCTACAGCGCAGAATTTGCTGAGTCGCCGGTGCGTTTGAAGAGTTTGTCAAAACAGTCAATTTTTCTGTCTTCAGGAACTTATCTCAGGAGCCAACGCCCGTACGTCTTTTCAATGCGTCTACAGCACGACGGAAGTCGTGTTCTGACACGTGACCTTTGGAAAAGCGATTTCGTCGCAAGCTAGTCAATTCCCCCGTACGGCCCGCAGCGCCGGGTAAAGACGGCGGTAAGCTTCGTACTGCCTGTTCATGATGGGGGCGTTCGCCTTGTGCGGCTGGATCTCTCTGGCCACGTGCACAGCTTGTTCGCAAGCATCGTCTACGCTGGACCACATGCCCGCGCCGACGCCGGCCAGCAGCGCGGCACCGTAAGCTGCGCCCTCCTCGGCCTCGAGGATTTGCACCGGCTGGCCGTATACGTCGGCCTGAATTTGCCGCCAGAGCCAGGAGCGTGCGCCGCCGCCGCCGAGGCGAACCCTGGTGACCGGTACGTTCATCTCGGCAAAGATTGAGAAAGAATCGCGAAGGCTGAAAGCGACGCCTTCCATGATGGCGCGCACGACATGTCCGCGACTGTGACTGGCTGCCAGCCCCGCAAGCGCTGCTCGGGCGTGAGGGTCGAGGTGCGGCGTACGCTCGCCCATGAGATACGGAGCCCAGAGCACGCCATCGCATCCGGGCGGTGCCTCGGCGGCTTCCTCGGATAGACGATCGTAGGGATCACGGCCATCGGTGGCCTGCGTACCGAAGTTGTCGCGGAACCAGCGCAACGAAAGTCCAGCAGCTTGGGTAACGCCCATTACATGCCAGCGTGCTGGAATCGCGTGGCAGAAGGTGTGCAGCCGACCTCGGGGATCGAGCGCGGGACGATCAGTAGCGGCAAACACCACGCCCGAGGTGCCGATCGTGGCGTGCACGGCTCCGGCACGAACAATGCCTAGGCCGACGGCCCCGGCGGCTTGATCGCCTGCTCCAGCGACGAGCAGCGTTCCCTCCTTCAGGCCTGTCGCCTCCGCTCCCATCTTCGAGACCCTGGCGCAAACGTCCGGCGATTCAAACAACGGAGGCAGGCTGGCGGGATCGATTCCACTTGCGTTCGCAATTTCGTTCGACCAACGGCGGTTTGCCACGTCGAGTAAGAGCGTGCCTGAGGCATCGGCCATGTCCATGCCGTATTCGCCGGAGAGCCGGTAGCGAACGTAGTCTTTGGGGAGCAACAGCCTTCGGTAGCGGTCAAACAAATGCGGTTCGTGCTTACGCACCCACAGGAGCTTCGTAAGTGTGAAATTCGGCAGCGCGGGATTGCAAGTCCAGCCTATGATTTTGTCGGCGCCGAGTTGGGCGGTCAGCTCGTCGGCTTCGGCAGCACTGCGCTGGTCGCACCAAATGATCGAATGACGGAGCACGTCACCGGCGGCTCCCAGCAACACGGCGCCATGCATCTGTCCGGAGAAGCCGACGGCCGCGACATCGGTGGCGGGTGTGGCGGATTTCGCTAGCACCTGTTTTACGGCATCGCAGGTGGCGCGCCACCAGTCGTGTGGATCCTGTTCAGCCCAGCCGGTCTGCGGAGAGGCGAACGGGACGTGGTCAGACGTGCAACTGGCGGCAACCTTGCCGTCACCATCGATAAGTACGGCGCGCGTGCCGCCGGTCCCAACGTCAATTCCCAGGAGTTTTGCAGGCATGAGAGCGATTCCCCAAGGCTTGCCTCTGCGATTATCGCCCGGATTAGTATGAAAGAAAAGTCAAATCGTGTACGTTAACGGTGATATATTGAGGGCGTACGAATCCAGCAATTGCACCCTTGCCATGAGGCCCTTCCTGATGAGATTTCTACTCTCTGCGATCGTTGTCGTTCTCTTCGGTCTGACGGCAGTCACCCAGCAGTCGACCCCGTTATACAAGAGCCCGTCGGCGCCCATCGATGAGCGCGTGAAAGACCTGATGGGCCGCATGACCCTCGAAGAGAAGGCTGCCCAGTTGCAATCGACATGGCAGAACCGAACATCTTCCATGCCGCCGTCGCAGTTCTTCATGGATGCGAGCGGCAAGCTCGATGTAGCGAAGGCTAAGGAAATACTGAAGAACGGCCTCGGCCAGCTCAGCCGTCCTAGTGAAGCGCTGGCCGGAGTCAACCACAACCCTGCGCCTCCCGAAGCCATGGCGGAGTTCACGAACCAACTGCAAAAAATGATGCTGGAAGATACACACCTCGGCATTCCACTGATGTTCCACGAGGAGTGCCTGCACGGTCTGGCCACGACAAAGGGCACGTCCTACCCCCAGGCGATCGCCCTGGCCGGCACGTGGGACCCAGCGCTGCTGCGGGAGATATTCACGGCGACTGCGCTGGAAGTCCGCACTCGCGGCGTGCAGGAATGTCTGATGCCAGTAGTAGATTTGGCGCGCGACCCGCGCTGGGGACGCACGGAAGAAACGTACGGAGAGGATCCTTACCTTGTCAGTCGAATGGGGAATGCCGCCGTATTGGGATTGCAGGGTGTCGGCCCATCCGCGGATGCCGATCATGTTTACGCCACCCTGAAACACTTGGCCGTACACAGCCAGCCGGAGGGTGGAACCAATGTCGGTCCAGCTCCCTATGCTGAGCGCACGATTCGCGAGAGTTTCCTGGTGCCGTTCGAGACGGGCATTCAGCAGGCGCACGCGAGCACTATCATGCCCTCCTACAACGAACTCGACGGTATCCCTAACCACAGTAATGTCTGGCTGCTGCGCGACGTGCTGCGGAAAGAGTGGGGCTTCAATGGACTGGTGGTGTCCGACTATTTCGCGATCGACGAAATGATCACGAAGCATCACATCGCCGCCGATTGCACACAGGCGGCAAAATACGCCATCGAGGCTGGGGTTGATATTGAGCTCCCTTTCGGGAAGTGTTATGCCGAGTTGCCGGCGCTGGTGAAGAGTGGACAAATTCCCGAGTCGCTAGTGAACGAAGCGGTGGCGCGCGTGTTGAAGGCAAAGTTCGAGCTTGGCCTGTTCGATCATCCCTACGTAGATCCGAAGCGCGCGCAGGAGGTCAGCAACAATGCAGGGCATCAGCAGCTTGCCCTGCGTGCAGCACACGAGGCGATTACGCTGCTGAAGAACCAGAACAATGTTCTGCCGCTCGATCTCAGCAAAATGAAGCGTATCGCCGTGATTGGCCCGAATGCCGCTGACGTGCACCTTGGCGGCTACAGCGGTCAGCCGGGTCGCGGTGTCAGTATTCTGCAAGGCATCAAGAACAAGGTTGGCGCTAAGGGCGAGGTCCTGTACGCGGAAGGCTGCCGCATTACCGAGAGTATGCCCGACTGGAATGCCGATGCGGTGGTACCCGCCGATCCCGAGAAGGATCAGGCGCGCATCGTTGAGGCGGTTGCAACGTTGCAGAAGGCAGACCTAGGCGTGGTCGTTGTTGGCGAGAACGAGCAAACGGTGCGCGAGGCTTGGGCACCGAACCATCTTGGTGATCGCGACAGCCTTGATCTGTTGGGTCGGCAGGATGAGCTGGTGAAACGGTTGCTCGCCACTGGGAAGCCGGTAGTGGTCGTGTTGATTCACGGCCGCCCGAACTCGGTGAACTTCATCGCGGAGAACGTACCGGCCATTCTCGATGGTTGGTATCTTGGGCAGGAAGGCGGCACTGCCCTCGCGGATGTGTTGTTCGGCGATTACAATCCCGCGGGCCGCTTGCCGATCACAGTTCCCCGCTCCGTTGGCCAGCTGCCCGATTATTACTATTCGAAACCGACGGCCAAACGCGGCTACATTTTCAGCGATACATCGCCACTGTTTCCCTTCGGTTTTGGGCTAAGCTACACCACATTCAACTATGCGAACATGCGGGTAACTCCCAGTTCCATGGGAGCAAGCGCGACAGCTACTGTGAGCGTGGACGTCACCAATACCGGCAAGCGTGCCGGGGACGAAGTGGTGCAGATGTACATTCGCGATGAAGTGAGCTCGGTCACTCGGCCGGTGAAGGAATTGCGTGGTTTCGAGCGCATCACGCTGAAGCCGGGCGAAACGAAGAGCGTCACCTTCAAGCTTGGTCCGCAGGAACTGCAGTTCTATAACCGACAGATGAAGCGGGTAGTCGAGCCGGGCAAAATTAGGGTAATGGTGGGGCCCAACTCAGTCGATTTGCAAAACGCCACGCTGGAGGTCACGCCGTAAGCGGCGCGGCGCAACGAAGAAAAACACACGCAGCGGAATTCCGCGAATTGCCGAACTGGCGGGGGTGTCCATCGGCACGGTGGACCGCGCACTGCACCGAAGGCCGGGCATCAATGAGGAGACTCGGCAGCGTGTGCTGGATATTGCGAAGAAGATCGGCTATCGTCCGAACCTTGCGGCGCGCTCACTGTCGACCGGCAGGCGAATTCGAATTGGCGTGTGCGTGCCGAGGGAAATTCGCTACTTCTACAACGAAATGTGGGACGGCATCCACGACGAAGTACGCCGCTACGAATCACGCGGCGTCGATTTCCTGCTGGAGGAGGTGCCCGAGCTCGGCAAAGGTGAGCGCCGCCTGTTTCTCAAGCTGCTGGATACGGGCGTGCAGGGTATCGTGGTCACGCCGGGGAATCCGGTAACCATGACGCCGCTCATCGATACGGCCGAGTCCAATGGCACGCGCGTTGTGTGTGTCTCGACCGATGCACCTGCCAGCAAGCGCTCGAGCATTGTGTGCGTAGAGCCGCGACTTAACGGGCTGATTGCCGGAGAACTGATGGCGAAGTTTGTGCCGCCGGGGTCGGTGACGGCAATCATTACGGGGATGCTCAAAACGGTTGATCATCGCGAGAAGGCCGAAGGGTTCACCCGCAGCTTCAAGCAATACTGCCAGGGCGGGTCGGTGGTGGCGACTATAGAAGGTCACGAAGATGCCGAAGAGAGCTTTCGCAAAACGCGCAAGCTGCTAAAACGAGTTCCCCAGTTGGCGGGCATTTATATCAACACAGTCAACTGTTTGCCGGTGTGCAAGGCGCTAACCGCAGCGCGCAGGGCGGGCAAGATACGCGTCATCGCGACTGACCTCTTCCAGGCGATGGTGCCACTGTTTCGTAAGGGCATCATTGATGCCTCAATGCACCAGCGGCCATACCGGCAGGGCCAGATAGCTGTGCGCAGTCTCGCCGAGCATCTGCTGCACGACGCAGAGCTGGTTACTCACTACCTGAATCCCGCGGTGATTCTGCGCTCCAATTTGCAGCTGTTTCGCGAGACCAAGCGGAGCGAAGCATAGTAGCTCGTGTTCTCGCCGCAATCGCGCAAACTGCTTGGATGCGGGCAAGGCGATCTGTTACCTTTTTGTGCTACGCAGTCAGGAGGCCGCTTTGCCCGATCCCTCGTCCCACGCGGACCCATCCTCGAAGGCGATTACCATTGTTTGCCTGGCAAGCTACTTCAAGGGAACTGAATTTTTGCTCGAGTGCAAGCGGCAGGGGTGCCGGACGCTGCTGGTAACTTCGCAAAGCCTGGCTAATGCGGCATGGCCGCGTGAGGCGCTGGACGACATTTTCTATGTGCCCGATGTGGACAAGACGTGGAAAATTCAGGATGTGCTGTTGGGCATCAGTCACCTGGCGAAAACTGAGGTTATCGATCGAATCGTGCCGCTGGATGATTTCGATGTGGAAATCGCGGCAACCTTGCGGGAGCACCTGCGCGTGCCGGGCATGGGCGACACAACCGCGCGTTATTTTCGCGACAAGCTGGCGATGCGCGACCGGGCGCGCAGCGCGGGCCTGCAGGTACCGGATTTCATCCACATCCTGAACTACCAGAAGCTACATGAATTTCTGTCGCGTGTCCCCCCGCCGTGGGTCTTGAAGCCGCGCTCGATGGCGGGCTCAATCGGCGTGAAGAAGATCAACAACGCCGACGAGTTTTGGGCCGCGGTGGCCCGGCTGGGCGACCAGCAGTCGTACTTTCTGCTGGAGCAGTATGTTCCGGGAGACATCTTCCACGTGGATACCATCACCTACGAGAAGGAACTGTTGTTTTCAATCGCTAGCAAGTATGGGCGCCCACCGATGGATGTCTCGCATGAGGGTGACATCTTCACCACGCGCACGTTGCCGCAAGGCTCGGACGCAGAAAGAGGGCTGTGCTCGCTTAATCAGGAAGTGCTGAGAGCATTCGGGATGGTACGAGGGGTGTCACACAGTGAGTTTATCCAGGGCCGCGATGGGAAGTTGTACTTTTTGGAAACGGCCGCGCGCGTTGGTGGGGCTCACATCGCTGACCTGGTGGAAGCTGCGACAGGAATTAATCTTTGGGCTGAGTGGGCTAAGTTGGAAATTGCCGGAGGCCAGAAACCGTATAGCGTATCGCCAACCCGGAATGATGCGGCCGGTCTGCTCATTTCGCTGGCAAAGCAGGAGCATCCGGATACCTCGGCCTACACCGACCCTGAGGTCGTCTGGCGAATGAACAAGGAACATCATGCCGGGCTGATTGTGCGCTCGCCCGATGCGAAGCGGATTGAGGAGCTGATTTGGAATTATGCGCAGCGCTTTCGGCAGGACTTCTTCGCCTATGCGCCTCCAAGAGAAAAGCCGAGCAGCTAACTAGAGAATAGAAAGGAAATGCTTTTGTTCAATTCTAGAGACTTACCTCAGCGGCCGAACCAGAATATTTTCAGCGCCTGCGGCACGACCAAAGTCGTGCCCTGACTCATTTCCTCGTACAAAAGAGTTTTTCCGCAATGCAGGCCAACCAAGCCCTTCAGCAGCTCGCTTACGCGTGCTGGTAAAAGCGGAAGAACAGCGCCTGCTTCGAAACCGGTTCCACCTTCTGCACCAGTGCTGCCATCTGCTTTTCGCTGTAAGGTGTGAACTCGCGCGCAAGTTGGACGTTTTGTTCCAACTGCGGAATGGAATCACAGCCAACGATGACGGTCGAGACCGGCAGCGACAGCGCGTAGTACATGGCCTGACGCATATCGAGCGTGCCCGGCATCGTCGTTTGTATCGCCATTCCTTCCCAGGAATGTTTCTGCGCCTCGACAGACGGCGGGGTCCAGGTGTTGAGAATGCGGCCGCGCGCCGGAACCTTCATGCCGATGATGCCCATCTGCTTTTCGACTGCTAACGGCAGAAGCTCCTGCGAGAAGCTGTAGTGATGTGGGTCAGCAGCGTTGACCGCCATGAGAATGCAGTCGAATGGGTAGCGGTGAATGCAGTCGATCAGCGGCTCAGGACGAAAGTGGCCGGTGATGCCCAGGAAGCGGACCATCTTCTGGTCTTTGGCTTGCAGCAAGGCTTCCATCGCTCCGCCCTTGGCAAAAATCTGTTGTACCTCATTGTCAGACCCGATGTCGTGCAACTGCCAGAGATCCAGGTAGTCAGTGTTGAGCAGCTTCAATGAGGTTTCGAGCATCTGCAGCGAGCCGGCTTTGGTGCGCTGGATCGTCTTGCTGGCGAGAAAGGCCTGGCCGCGGCGCTTCCTCATGACTTCGCCGATGTATTGCTCGCTCCAACGCTTGGGACCGCCGTAGATTGAAGAGGTATCGATGTAGTTGACGCCGAGATCGAGCGCTTTCTCGATGATGGGCACGGCAATAGCGGCGTTGTCGGGGCGCTCAAGGGCAGCCTGGCCGCCGAGACTGAAGATGCCGACGCGGTAGCCGGTCTTGCCGAGGTTGCGGGTCGGCATGGCGCCTTCGGTGGCGGGATTCTTGGGTAGCGCCGGAATTGTTGCCGACGCTGGCATGGCCGACAGTGCGATTAGTCCGGCGGTGAGGGTGGTACCGGCTTTCAGAAAATCACGGCGATTGCGGGAATCGTTCGGCTGCATGAAGACCTCCGATAGCCACTAGCAAACCGGTTTTCTAGCGACTCGAGGGAATTATACGCGCGGAAAGAAAGTTATCAGTTTCTCAGTGTCAGGCTTTTGCGAAAGGCAAAAAAGCAGGTCCCACCCTGTGAGCCAAAAGAAGGCGCGCAGGATGGAGTACCAGACTGACGACTAATACCTACACCTTCTCACTGGTTCACGCCGCCGGCGAGGAATCCGCCATCGACGACGAGCACTTCGCCATTCACATAGCTGGCCGATTCGGAGGCGAGAAAGATGGCAGCGCCGCAGAGTTCCTCGAGCTTGCCATAGCGCCTCAGCGGAATGCGCAAAAGAAATTCGCGGCCACGTGCGGTTCCTTCCAGCAAGCTGCGGTTGAGATCGGTAGGAAAGACGCCCGGGGCGATGGCGTTGACGCACACGCCGCGATCGGCCCACTCCAGAGCAAGCGACTTGGTAAGCGACGCTAATGCCGCTTTGCTGGCAGCGTAAGCGGCGACCTCGAAGAGCGCCACGTAACTCGCAATCGAAGCGATGTGGATTATGCGTCCGTGGCCGCGCTCCAGCATGTGCCGGCCAAAGACCTGCGATGCCCGTAGCGCGCCGGTGAGATTGGTTTCGAGGATCGCGTTCCAGTCGGCCTCGGAGAAGTCGAGCGTGGGAGCGCGCTTGGTGCGTCCGGCGCAGTTCACGAGGATATCGACGTTGCCGAAGGTCTTGATGGCTTCCGACAGCAAGCGCTCCA
>Ga0182035_10001332_pt1 | contig 12576 bp, 10 predicted proteins | sample flu12Cox44000170_FD_125969 | JGI IMG/M metagenome (GOLD analysis project Ga0182035, IMG submission 125969) | Lab enrichment of tropical soil microbial communities from Luquillo Experimental Forest, Puerto Rico - flux4day.12C.oxic.44.000.170 | ecosystem: Environmental > Terrestrial > Soil >...
CACTCAACTTTGCACGGCGATTCGGATCGCTGAACCGTGGCGGATCCGCTTTGAACGAGGGACGATCGGTTTGCGCGGCGGGTTGAAGTCCGAACCCACAGAGCAAGGCAAGAGAGACGATCACGTGGACAGCGCGCATGGCGCCTACTGTACTCGGATTGTCACGGAAGATCCGGCATAGGATGGCGATCGCCTGGGTTTGCGAACTCGAGCGTCGGCTGAGAACCGGGACGCTGCGGGCTCGCTCTGCGTGTGGCCCGTCCACACCTCAACGCGAGCGCGAGTCAAATCCTCATTCCGGAAGTACGTGGCCCTCCGTATCCACAACGAACGATCCCGTGCTCGAGGCGGCAAAGGTCCCCTCACGCAGCCAGTCGGCGGCAGCCCGTAGCAGGACCATGTGCTGGTTTTCCCAGACCAAGTAGTGGGAGGCACAATCGACCGTGACGAACACCTTGTGGGCCGTGCCCAGGTCCGCGAACAGGTCGCGCTGCAGCGGTTCCGGCGCCACGGTATCGAGCTGACCGCGAATGATGAGCGTCGGGGCAACGATTCCTTGCGCAGCATCGAAATTCCAGCCCCACAGTGTATTTTGAAGGGGCGCTCACGACAGAGTCCCGTCTCCCCATGTGCTCCCGAGCGGATCGAATGCCAGGATGGTGTTGGCGATCGTCTCCCGGTGCCGAGAATCCCGAGCTCGCAGGACTCACAAGTCATTCCCCGAATAGGACTGATTGAAGGACTTATTGCACAACGGAAAATCAGGCACGATATTGCCGACGAGCGCCTGAGAAAGCGCTGGCCAGTTGAAAAACGACGGGTCGACGATCTTGACACGATGCAAACGGCCATCGTCCCCAGTCATGACCCAATGGATGATTCGTCCTCGCCATCCCTCGACCAGCCCGAACGCCGGCGCGAACGGGTCCAGGCGGCCGAAATCCGCTCGGACGTGTCGCGAGGGCAACTGACGGCACGCCTGCCGGATGAGGCTCGCGGACTCGTGTACTTCCTCAATTCGCACCCGCACCCTCTCCTTCACATCACCGTTCGCAAAGACTGGGACGTGCAATGTCAAATGGGGGTATGCCGCGAACGGATGGTCGCGTCGCGCGTCGATGTCAATGCCCGAGGCGCGCGCCACGTAGCCGAGCACGCCGTGATCAGTGGCAACCTCCTGCCGCAAGATGCCCGTGCTTTCGAGTCGATCCAGCACGAGCGTGTTGCTCAGGCAAATCTCCGCCATCTGGTCGAAGTCACCAACAAGCGCATCAACACGGGCAGCGAGATCTGGCGGGATCGAAAGATCGCGGACCAGACCTCCCGGACACAACACACCACGGAGCAGCCGGGACCCGGTGACCTGTTTATTCAGGCGGAGCAGCTGCTCCCGAATCCGATAACAGTGGGCGTGCGCGACAGCAAACCCCGTGTCGTTGGCGATCGCGCCGACATCCGCGATGTGGTTGTAGAGACGCTCGAGCTCGAGCAGGATCACGCGCAGATAGCGCGCTCGCGGTGGCGCGTCCATCCCCCCCGCCGCCTCGACGGCCTGACAGTACGCCAAGGCGTGCCCGACGCTGGTGTCCCCTGAGACGCGCTCGGCGAGCTCCGCGCCCTCAACAGGATGCCGCCCCTCGAACAGCTTCTCGGTGCCTTTGTGCGTGAAGTAGAGCCGTGACTTCATGTCGATGATGGTCTCGCCCATCACGCTGAAACGGAAGTGGCCAGGTTCGATCACGCCCGCATGAACGGGGCCGACCGGGATTTCGTACACGCCCTCTCCCCCCACCGGTGTAAAGGGAAAAGGCTGCCCATCGTCGATGAACTCCGACCGCTGCGCGTCCTTTCGCAGCGGGTAGAAGTGGTCTGGCCAGAAGCCGTGCTTCACGAGTGGCCGAGGGTCCGGATGCCCACTGAAGACGATGCCGAAGAGATCTCTGATTTCGCGTTCGAATCGCGAGGCCGGATAGTGGAATGACGCCAACGACGGCACGACGGGTTGCTCAGGCGCGACACGCGTCGAGGCATGCAGGAACCAATTCGCTCCACGATGCGCAAAGAGATAGTGGACACAGAACGCGCCTGCCTCGCGTCGGCGATCATCGGCGGCCATGAAAATCAGCTCCGCACCCAGCGTGCGACACGCGACGTCACCCAAGTACTTGACGTCAGCGGCCGACACGCGGCAATGGACCTCATTGGGACGTGGCGCGGTAACGTCGGTTACGGGCACGGGGCCCTCTGCGACTGCAGCCAAGACGGGGTCAAGCGTCCGCGTCACGGGATGACCCCCCGGACCGACTGTGTGATCAGAGCCGCGACCGGCCGCGGGAGCGTCACGCCTAGCACGATGAGCATGCCAACCGACACGGCGAGGACCGTGACGGACCAGTCACGCCGCTCGCCGACCGTGACGGCCGGCGGCGGCTCACCGTACAGCATCCGATTCAGGTGGTGGACCAACGACGTGAACGCCGTCAGGAGGAGCACCAGCACCAGACCGGCCACCCAAAAGCGCCCCGTGACGACGGCCGCGCGCACCAGAAGGAACTCCGACACGAACAACCCAAACGGCGGCAGCCCAACGAGCGCCAAGATCCCGATCGCGAACAACGCCCCCGTCCACGGCATCACCCGCAGCAGGCCGGTGACCTTGCCGATTTCCGTCGTGTCATAGCGGTGCAAGATCCGCCCGGCCGCTAGAAAGCTCAACGATTTGGCTACCGCGTGATTCATCGTGTGCAGCAGGGCAGCGAACGCCCCCAACGGGCCGAGCGCCAGGCCGATGCTGACAAGGCCCATGTGCTCCACGCTCGAGTACGCCAACATGCGCTTGTAATGGCGTTGAATCACCAGACTGAAGGTGCCAACCACCACGGACACCACGCCGAACCCCATGAGCAGACGGTTCGTGAACGATGGATCCACGGCAGCATCGACGACGGCTTTCCACCGACCGATCGCGTACATGGCCACCGCGAGCAGCACACCGGACATCAGGGCGGAGACGAGCGACGGCGCCTCGGCATGCGCATCAGGAAGCCACGTGTGCATGGGCGCCAGTCCAGCTTTCGTGCCGTATCCGATCAGGAGGAACGCGAACGCCAGTTGCAACAATGGTGGATGCAGCGACGGCGCCGCGCCCCGCAGAACGGTCCAATTCAGCGCGCCTGGCACCTCGCCAGCCGTCGCGACGAAGTCGAAATAGGCCAACACCGTACCGGCAAAGGCCAAAGCGATACCGACCGAACAAATCAACAGGTACTTCCACGACGCCTCGACCGAGGCCTTCGTGCGCGTCAACGGAATGACCATGGCCGAGGTGATGGTGGTGGCCTCGATCGCGACCCACATGAGTGCCACGTTTTGGATGGTGACGGCGATAAGCATCGTGAACACGAACGCGTTCGTGAAGATCCAGAAGTAGCGCGTTCGCGCGAGTTCCTCACGATCGGGGTGACCTGCCCTCTGGCCCAGGAGCATTGCCACCAGGGCAACAAGGGTGACGCACAGCGCCAGTAGCGCCGAGAGGGCGTCCACACGCCACAACGCCGTCGCGGGCACTGCCTCTTGCTGCGGCCCCGCACCCATGACGGTCGTGCAGAGCGCAATGCTGGCGGCCAACGACAGCGCGACACCGATCGTGCTGACCCAGCCGACGAACCGCCGGTACGGGCGCACGAGAATCGCCAGACTCGAGGCTCCTAGCGGCGGCGCCAACAACACAGCAAGAATCAGGCTCATGGTCACACTTAGTGGCGAAGGCGCGCCAACGCGTCGACATCCAGCGTGTCAAACGTGTCGTGAATGTGGTAGATGAAAATTTGCATGACCAGGAATCCCATCAACGCGTCGAGGAATACGCCGAACTCGACCAGCAACGGCACGCCGAAGGTCCCGACGACAGCCAGCAAGGCGATCGCGTTCTCGAGCATCAGGAAGCCGATGACCTGCGTGATGGCCTTCTTGCGGCTCACGATGATGAACAAGCTCACAAACAGCACGCTCATCGCCAACGGTAATCCCTGGCGTGTCGGCAGCTGTGTGAGGGCCATCCACGGACGCCCCAGCAGGTACGCGAACACCACGAGGACGCTCGCGATGAGCAGCGAAACCTCAGTGTTGACATACGGCGTCGCTTCACGCTCGGTCCCGAACCGCCGTTGCATGGTGCGCAACAACGCCGGGATCGCGACGCCTTTCAGCCCCAGTAACAGCGCTGCCACCCAGTACAGCTGGCCGTCACCGCCGTAATAGCCGACGGTCGCCGTGAGCGCCGCCAGGAGCCACGACTGCCATCGATACGCCGTGATGTACGCCGGGACGCCTTTGCGCCACAGCACGATCAGCGCCGTCAGGAGCATGCCGCTGCTGCCGAGCATGACCAACTGGGAAAACGCGCCACCCACAAGCTCACCTCACGAGGAACGTCGACATGACCGCCAGCAGCGCCAGTACAAAGGACGCGCTCAAGAGCTCAGGTACCCGAAAGAGGCGCAGTTTGGCGACGCGGGTTTCCAGGACCGCGATTGTGGCGGCCAGGGCGCCGAGCTTCACGATCGCGCTCGCCAACCCAATCGCCAGCGCGCCCGGGGCGAGTGCGAACGCCAGGCCCCACGGTATGAAGAGATTCGCGGCCAGCGCGAGAAAGACGAGCAGCTTGAGCGCGGATCCCCATTCGATCAAGGCGAGGTACGGTCCCGAGTATTCGAGCACCATTGCCTCATGAATCATCGTGAGTTCCAAGTGCGTCGACGGATTGTCGACGGGCAACCGTCCCGTTTCCGCCAGCGTGACGACGAACAACGCGATGAACGCCAGCAGATGGCCAGGTCCGAGCGCCGCCGCCGGTTCCGCGATCGTCCGAGCCACGATCTGCGAGAAGTTCGTCGATCCGGCACTGAGCGCCAACGCGACAATCGACAACGCGACCGTCGGCTCGGTCAACGCGACGACGGTCATTTCGCGGCTGGCGCCCATGCCCCCAAACGGCGACCCGGTGTCGAGGCCGGCGAGCGCCAGGAAGAAGGTCCCGAGCAACAACAGATAGACGGCGGCGAACACGTCGCCGGCGACCAACGGGCTCGCCGGCACGAGGATAAGCGGCACGAGCGAGGCAACGACGACGCTCGTGCCGAACACCACGAACGGCGTCGCGCGGAAGATCCAGGAGGCAGTGTGCGAGACGACGGCTTCCTTGCCGAACAACTTCCGGATCTCGAAATACGGCTGCCACGGCGGGGCGCCCCGCCGGCTCTGGAGCCGGGCCTTGAGCCATCGGACGAAGCCGACGAGCCCGGGCGCCAGGGCGAGTGCCACGAGCGGCTGCACGACCAGCACCACGTATCGGCTCATTGGAACCACCATGCGCAGGCGAGCGCCGCCACGAGCGCGGCGACGACATAGAGCAGGTACAGGTGAAGCGAGCCAGCCTGCAACCGGCGTGTCTGCGCCGCCAGCCCTCGAGCCGCTCGGATCACAGGGTCATAGAAGACGTGCTCGAACCACGGCACGACATGGCTGGTGTACGTGATCGACTGGATGAAGTAGCGCGCCTCCGGATGCATACTGATGCTCAGATCCTGCGTCGGCTGGTACACCTCGGCGAAGACACGGCGCAAGGGCTCGGCAAACGCCGATGCCGTGTATTCCATCCGGGCGGTTTGGCTGATGCGGCCGCACCCCCAAGTGTCGGCCCGCCGGACGCGAAGCCCTCCCACATGAATCGCCCCCAGGACGGCAACCGTGATTGCCCCCAGCAGCACTGCCAGCAGAAGCGGCGAGACTTGCGCGCTGCTGCTCGGGACGGTCAGCCACAGCGATGATGATGGCGGGATCGGCTCGCCCGCTGATAAACCCGGAACGCCGTCGATGATGCGGCTCATACCGCGGGTGACCCACGGTGCAGCCAGGCCCAACACCACGCAGCCCCCGGCCAGCACCAACATCATTGCGCGCATCGACCAGTGGCACTCGCGTGCCTGTGCCGCGTGATCCGAGCGCGGCATCGCGAGAAAGCTGATCCCGAACGCCTTCACGAAGCAGGCCGCCGCGAGGCCGCTCGTGAGGGCGAGCATCCCGACTGCGATCGGAAACCCGGCAGCAATCTCCGGCCGGGAGATGTGCGCGCCCGCCAAGAGGGATTGGAAGACCAGCCACTCCGAGGCAAACCCGTTGAGCGGCGGCAGCGCCGCAATGGCGGCCGACCCTACGAGAAAGTACAGCGCCGTCTGGGGCATCCGCGTGATGAGGCCGCCCAGCTCCTCCATGTTGCCGGTGTGGGTTTGTTGCTTGACGCTGCCAGCGCCCAAGAAGAGCAGCCCTTTGAAGCAGGCGTGATTCAGCGTGTGGAAGAGGGCCCCGGTCCAGCCAATCACGGCGAGTGTCCGCAGGCCCACACTGTGCAGGAGCGATCCGGCCCCGAGGCCAATCAGGATGATGCCGATGTTCTCGACCGAGTGGTACGCGAGGAGTCGCTTGAGGTCATGCTCGACCAACGCGTACAACACGCCGAGCAGCGCGGAAATCGAACCGACGGCGAGGAGCACGCCTCCCCACCAGGCGGGCCCGCCGCCTAAGAGGTCAAACAGCACGCGGATCAGACCGTAGATCCCCAGTTTGATCATCACGCCCGACATCAGCGCGGAGACGTGGCTCGGCGCCGCGGGGTGCGCTCGTGGCAACCAGACATGGAGCGGCACGATGCCGGCCTTCGACCCAAATGCTGTGAGCGCCAGGAGGAACACCGCCGTGCGCGTGCCTGCGGTCAGCGTCGCGCCATACGCTCTGAGGTCGACGAATGCCGTCGCCTCGTGGCCAGCCGCGATGAGGAAGAACATCGGCAACAGGAGCACGAGCCCCAGATGCGTCATGGCGGCGTACCACAGACCCGCCTGCCGGGTTTCGCTGTTCTCACTTTCGGTCATGACGAGGAAGTACGACGACACGGCCATGAGCTCCCACGCCATGACGAATGTAAAGATGTTCGCCGCGCACGGGACCACGCTCATTCCGAGCAGAAAGGCGTTGAACATGAGCCCGAAGACCCGCAGCGAACAGCGGCCGTCGTATTCCGCCATGTAAGTCGTGCCATACACCGCGGCGGGAAGGCTGACGGCGGTAATGAGCGCCAGGAAGAAGGCTCCGAGCGGGTCCAGTCGGATCACGATGCCACCGGCTGCTGACACGGCAGTCGGGAGTACGGCGTCCACGGACACCCGCGTCGCGAGCACGCTCACCGCCGCGGCTAGGCCGCCAGCGCCACCCACGACTGCGCCGACCGCGGTGAGCACGCGGGCCGCGCGGTCCGATCGCGCCACAAGTGAAAGAACGGCACCGAGGGTGTACCCGACGGCCATCACAAGCAGCGCTACGGTTCCAAATGCCATCAGCGAACCGCCGCTTCACGTTCGACGGTCAGGCCCGTCGTGTCTCGCTTGTGAGACCAGCGATCGAGCCCTTCGAGGATCCCGCGCAGAATGTCGGCCGGTTCCGGGGGACATCCCGCAACGGAGATGTCCACCGGAATGACGCGGTCGACGGGTCCCACGACCGCGTAGCTGTCTTTGAATACACCGCACGTCTTCGCACAGTCGCCGACGGCCACCACAAACTTGGGGGAGGCGGCGGCCTCATAGGTGCGGCGCAGGGGGATTTCCATATTCCGCGTCACCGGACCGGTCACCAGGAGCATGTCCGCATGGCGAGGGGAGGCCACAAAATGCATCCCGAACCGTTCCATGTCGTAGACCGGACTCGTGAGCCCGCTGATTTCAAGTTCGCAGCCGTTGCACGACCCGGCATCCACCTCGCGAATCGCCAGTGCCCGGCCGAAGAGGCGCGTGATGCGACGCTCGAGCGCGCGACCGACTTCAACGGCGGCGGGATTCGCGGTCTGCAGGACTTCGGTCACGATTCCCGTGTGCCAAATCTTCCACAACAGCTGCATGCGGCCCCTCAGCTGTTCATGGACGACAGCGCGGACGTCACCAGTCGAGCGATGGGGAACACCATCCCACCGTGTCTGACTGTGTGTGGCTGACCATGGTCAGCGGGAACTGGCGGGTCGGCTCGGACGCACCTGATGTCAGGCGTCGTGCCGGCTGTGGAGTGGCATGCCACACAGAGAGGATTGGGCTCGGTGTCTTCACGTGGCGTGATTCGGCTCATGACATCCGTCACTGCAGCGGGGCTAGCGATGCTCGAGCCGCTACTGGCGCGCCTCCCGTTGGAGCTCTCGCAACATCGTTTGTGTGTCAACAAGGTGGTTATTGAAGATTTCCCTGGCCACCGACAGCAGTTTCGCGATCAATCGATCGCTCAGCGCATACTTCACCGTGGTGCCCACCTTGCGTGTGGTGACGATGTTTTTTGCCCGGAGAATGGCGAGCTGCTGCGATACCAGCGGCTGCTCGAGACGGAGCGCTTCCTGCAACTCCTGAACGCTGTGCTCCCCGGTTCCGAGGACCTCAAGAATCCGGATCCGGACGGGGTGCGCGAGGGCGCGGAAGAAGTCCGCCTTGAAGATCTGAAGGGAACGGGGCATCGTGCGATCGGGGACAGTGGTTGTCGTTGGCCCTAGCTTACCATCATATAGTGATATTCCTATATTGCACAAAATGGCAAGCGGCGCGGTCCGGTGCCGCTACTTTAACCAGGCCGGACTAAAACAGCCCACGGGTCGCTGCGTCTGATATTTCTGCTGACGGAGGCCGCGACAAATAGTGACGATCAGCTCTCATCGCGGCCGGCGTTCCTTTGGGATGTCCGGCCGCGGGTCGGCGACGAAGCCATCGCGGTTCGGCATCTTCACCTTCGGGAGGCTCGTCGCGTCGATCACGCGGTCCGACTCAATGATGCCGTTCAGGTTCAGCACGTAAGCCACGGCTGCATATACCTCGGGCGGCTGGAGCAAGCCGGGGCGATCGAAAGGCATCGCTCGATTGATGTAATCCCACAGCGTCGTCGCGTACGGCCAGAAACTCCCGACCGTTTTGAGCGGCCTCGGCGTCGCGAGCGTTCCTTGTCCACCGACGAGTCTCGCGCCAATGTCTCCTTCGCCGCTGGGTCCATGGCACCGCGCGCACTGCGCCACAAAGATTTCCCGCCCGGCCGCGACGGTGCCTGACCCTGCCGGCAGGCCAGTCCCATCAGGCGCGATCGCCGATCCCAACTCGCGGACCTCTTCCGGCGTCGGCGGCCGGCCAATTTGATAGCGAGGCGACTGCGCCGACAGCGTCACAGTCGCCACCAGGAGGATCGCGCTAAGCTTCCACATGGCTCACCCTCCCGTCAGCCCCAACGCTCCAGACCTTGATGCCGTTGTAGTGATAGACGGAATTCGTCCCACGTGCGGCAATCAATTCCTCGCGCGTCGGCTGCACGTACCCAGTTTCATCGACAGCGCGCGAGGCGATGAGGGCGGCCTGGCCGTCGAACCGCCAGGGCAATCGGAACCGCGTCAGCGCAATCGGCAGCCGCGGCTCTTGCAACGCCGCGGGTACCCAAGTTTTTCCACGGTCCGTCGTGACCTCCACCCGCTCGATCCGCCCGCGTCCGGACCACGCCAGTCCGGTCAGTTCGTACAGACCGCGCGCCGGCACCATCTGGCCGCCGGACGGAAACGTGATGACCGACTTTGCCTCCATCGTGTAAGTAAAGATGCGCGCCTTGCCGTCCGGCATCAGGTCCGAGTACTTGGACGTTTCGTCGCGGGCCATGTACGGCTGGTCGGTAACCTTCAGGCTGTGCAGCCACTTCACATTCGTGTTGCCTTCCCACCCCGGGTTGATCAGCCGCAGCGGGTACCCCTGTGATGGTCGCATGGCCTCGCCATTCTGACCGTAAGCAAGCAGCGAGTTTTCCAACGCCTTCGCCAGCGGAATGCTGCGCATCATGCGGCAAGCATCGGCGCCCTCCGCAATCACCCACGACGCGCGCGGCTGGACGCCGGCTTCAGCAAGCAGGAGCGACAAGGGCACCCCGGTCCACTCGCTGCCGCTGACGAGGCCGTAACTCCGCTGGACATCGGCTCCAGTCGGTGAGCCCCACTCGCCCGCACTGTTGCCGCCGCATTCGAGCACGAGGACGCGCGTTACGGACGGGAAGCGGCGGATGTCAGCCATCGACAGGGAGAGCGGTCGATCCACAAGGCCGTGAATAACCAGGCGGTGTCTCGCAGGATCGAGCGCCGGTATGCCCGAGTGATGCCGCTCGTAGTGGAGCGCCGAAGGGGTCACGCTGCCGACTGAATCGTGGAGGGGCGTGAAGCTTGAGCCGGTCTCGGGCGTCTTCGACTCGCGCCGCCATCGGACCGCCTTCTCGAAGGGTGACCGTTCGCTGTACGGCCCCAAGGGATCTCCGAGTTTCCGCGGATCTGTTTCGAGCGCGAAGGCCTTCTGGGCGGCCAGCAGGCTTCCACCAACTGCCGCACCGATCCGCAGGAGTTGCCGTCGACTCGGCCTGCGTTGTTTCATCAACTCAACCTCCGGCGCGATTCTACTCTGCTCGGACGGGGTATCGGTTTATGGCGTAAAGAACGGTGAAATCTCTGCGGGAACCCTCCGGCGCAATCGCAAGTGGCTACGGTCTATGACTTTGTAAGTAATGGGGAGAATTTGAGTTGTGCCACCTCAGGACTCGAACAACTGGGGCCTGCTAGCCGATCGCCTCGCTCGCGGCCGCAAAACGGCTCCCCAATCGCGCGCCGCCCCGCGAGATTGGGACTCACTCACCAGTCGGCCGACCGCTGTGCACCACGGCCCTCCGTGGTGATGACAACTCTCATTCCGGACTTCCGGAGTCGCGGTATATGAGAACTTTGATAACGGGCCGTCGAAGGCTCCTCAGGGGCGCCGACAGAGTTTCTGGTAGGGATTGGCCTTACAGATGTTTTTGCTAAGGACAACCAAATCGGCGGAATCTCCGGCATTTCGGAGAGGCTACGGAAGTAGGCGGCCATTGTCGCAGCGGCTGAACGATGACAGGCACGATTTTGGGGATTTAGCTCTGGCACATCATATGCCCCTAGTGGGGCGACGCCGTCCGCGGCGCTGTAGGCACGCCCGACCGCAAGGGGGTACCTTGCGGCGGAGAGCACGAATTCCCCGCGAGCTGAATCTCGATGAAAAGGGAGCACGTTGAGATGTCAAACAAAAAAGCTGATGAAACTGCCGACACACCTCGTTCCACAGCAACACGCTGTGAACCCTCTCGAGAGGATCCGTTAGCCGACACACGCCAATTGATCGCGTACGCGATTCCAGACGGCGTGGATCGCCGCCGTTTCTTGATGCGAACCGCGGTGGGCGGCGCAGCCGCCGTGTTGACTGGTTGCTCTTCCTCGCCCGAGGAACGAACTGCCAAGGCCGTCGCAACAGCGCAACCACCAGCTGCTCCGTCGGCGCCGCCGCTCGCTGCGGACCTGAATGTGGTGCTGCAAGAGAAGGGACCAGTTCTGACAACCGTGGACGAGTTCTACAAGGTGGGGCCGGGCCCATCCAGCTCGCACACGATTGGTCCGATGCGCATTACCTACGACTTCTACCAGCGAGCCGCCAAACTGCCGGCCGACAAGCTGGCGACGGCGACGAAGCTTCAAGTGAACCTATTCGGGAGCCTTAGCGCGACCGGCAAGGGACACGGCACCGAGCGGGCGGCGCTCGCAGGGCTGGTCGGGAAGGAACCAGCTACGGTCGACCCGAAATTCCTCGACAGCCTGCGCGACAAACCCGACCAGGTGTTCCCGGTGAAGCTCGGCGACAAGTCAATCGACGTGAGCCTGAAGGACATCATTTACGACGCGACCAAGGGTGACTTCAAGCACCCGAACACGATGACGGTTAAGCTGCTCGCCGGCAACGACGTGTTGCTCGAGCAGGAGTACTACTCAGTGGGCGGCGGATTCATCGAGTGGAAAGGCTACACACCTCCGAAGAAGAACCAGCCGAAATACCCGTTCGCGACGATGAAAGAGCTGCGGGCCCACGCCGACACCAACAAGACCACGATCGCCAAGATCATGCTTGCCAACGAGACGTCGATCGCGGGCAGGACGGACGAGGAGGTTTACGCCTTCATCGACAAGATCATCAACGCCATGCTGGCGACGGTGAAGTCGGGGCTGTCGATGCCGGAAGACGACGTGCTGCCTGGCCCGATCAAGCTGCACAGCAAGGCTGCAACCGTCTACAAGCGCGCCATGGACGACAAATTTCAATCAGATCGCGGTCTCGGCGCGTTGTCGGCGTTCGCGTTGGCGGCATCCGAGGAAAACGGTCGTGGGCACCTCGTGATCACCGCTCCGACCGGCGGATCCGCCGGTGTGATGCCGGCGCTGGTCTATGCGCTCATTGAGGTCCGGAAGGTTGACCGGCAGAAGGTTCGTGACGGCATGCTCGCGGCCGCGGCGGTCGGCTACTTGTGCAAGCACCATGCGACTCTTTCTGCGGCGGAGGGCGGCTGCCAGGCAGAGATAGGCGTCGCGTCGTCGATGGCTGCGGCATTGACTGCGACAGCGTACGACGCACCGTCGCTGGTGGTGGAGAACGCTGCCGAATCGGCACTGGAGCATCA
>Ga0182035_10001335_pt1 | contig 12569 bp, 7 predicted proteins | sample flu12Cox44000170_FD_125969 | JGI IMG/M metagenome (GOLD analysis project Ga0182035, IMG submission 125969) | Lab enrichment of tropical soil microbial communities from Luquillo Experimental Forest, Puerto Rico - flux4day.12C.oxic.44.000.170 | ecosystem: Environmental > Terrestrial > Soil >...
CGGAGACGATGTGACAATTAGCTTGAGTATGAGGACGTGCTCGTGCAAGGAACGGTTTTTTCGTACGTGCCAAACCAAAACAGGTGGTGTTTCGCTGTCGGCGCGGGTTAAGAAGACAGCAGTGCCAGGAACACGCGCAACGTCGCCAAGCGTTTCAACGAACTTTTTCAATGGCACTTGATCTGCCATGATTTGCGCGCGGACCGCACTCGTGCCCCGATGCCAGATCCACATGACACCGTAGACCGCCGCGGCCACTAACAAGGGTACGTAACCGCCCTGCAATACCTTTGTGACATTGGCGGTGAAAAAGCCAAAATCTACAACGAGAAACATGAGTGCCACAGCGCCCGCCTTGACAGGCGACCAGCCCCAGATTTCGCGCATTGCGATGAACAGCAACACGCTCGTCAAAAGCATCGTCAATGAAACAGCAATCCCATAGGCAGCTGCGAGGTTGTCAGACTTACGAAAACCTATCGTGAGGCCAAGTGTGGCAATCATCAGCAACCAATTAACGGCGCCGACGTAAATCTGGCCATAACCCTCCTCGGAAGTTTGGGTAACACGCAGACGCGGCATCCATCCAAGCGCAATCGCTTGCCGTGTCATTGAAAAAGCACCCGTAATGATCGATTGGCTGGCTATGATGGTGGCGATGGTCGCCAACACGACCAGAGGCGTTAGAAGCAAGGACGGACACAGCTGGTAGAAAATATTGCCCTGTGTCGGCGAGCCTTCAAGGACGATGGCGGCTTGGCCTGCGTAGTTCAGAATAAGACTGGGAAAAACAATGAAATTCCACGCCCGTTGAATGGGAACTTTCCCAAATTGGCCCATGTCGGCATAGAGTGCCTCAGCCCCGGTCACGCAGAGAAACACTCCGCCAAGCACGAGGAAGCTTTTTAGGCCGCCGTTTGCCAGATACTTGATGCCATAGAGCGGACTTATCGCGGCCGCTACGCCAAGATGTTTGGTTATTCCATATACGCCGAGCGCCGCCATGACTGCGAACCAGACAAACATTATTGGACCGAACGCTTGGCCGATTTTCCCGGTACCGAGAGGTTGCAAGGCGAAGAGCACAAATAGGACGGCGACTGAAGCCGGCAACACATACGACTGCAGGCTTGGCGCAATCTGCTCCATCCCCTCAAGGGCTGACAGGACAGAGATTGCCGGCGTGATAGTGCCGTCGCCATAAATCAGAGCTGCACCAAATAGTCCGACTGCAACGATTACTGGTCGGTGCTGTTTTTTCACTCCAATGAGCGCCAAAAGTGCAATGATGCCGCCTTCGCCGTCATTGTCGATACGCATTGCGAAGTTGACATACTTGACCGTGGTTACAATGAATAAGGTCCAGAGGATCAAGGACAACGCGCCGAGCGTCGTTGATGCGTCAGGATTCGCGCCTGTGAGATTGAGGACCGTCTTCAGCGTGTAAAGAGGGCTCGTGCCGATGTCGCCGAATACGACGCCAAGCGCGGCTAAGCTTAAGCCAGCCGCGCCGATTGCTGAGACGGGTTTAACGTTTTCTGCGGAGGTTTTGGTCACTCGAATTTCTATGGATCACAGCAGTCTTCAACCCAACGCCTATCTTTCCGCCTGGTTCTGGTCGCAGCTTTGCCTTTTCCGCCGCGCCGCAGGGTATGTCGACATTGAAAGGTACGGAACCAGGTGAACTACCAGTAAAAATTCGAGCCGGTCATCAATCTAAAAACCGCCAAAGTGCTCGATCTCAGCGTACCGCCGTCATTGCTCGCCCGCGCCGACGAGGTGATCGAATGATGTCCCGTTGTTCGCTGCACTGCGTGCGGCCGCTTGTGGCACTTAGCGGATATGCCAGTTGCCTTAGCTATACCTGCTTTGGGAAGTAAAGCAGACAAACCGCGAAATTGCTCATCATATGAGATCGAAATGCAAGAAAACTTCCGCCAATTCCTCGATCGACTACGGCAAGCCGGCGAATTGGTCGACTTGCATCAGCCGGTCGACATCCGCCATATCGCCACCCTGGTCGATCAGGCGAAGACTGCTCTCTGTTTCCATAACGTGATCGGCTACGACATGCCGGTCGTCTCTGGCCTCATTCGCTCGCGCGAGCGCGCCGCGATGTCGGTAGGCTGTGATACCTATCGCGAGATCGAGGACAAACTCGCGCAAGCAATCGCGACGCCGATCCCGCCGCAATATGTCAAAACCTCGCCGACGCGCGAGGTGACGCTCGTTGGCGACGACGTCGACCTGTTCAAGTTGCCGATCCCAATGTCATCAATTTATGACGGCGGGCCGATGATCACGGCTGGCGTAGTCATCGCGCGCGATCCCGAGTTTGGATGGAATTCAGGCATCTATCGGTTCATTGTCAAGGAAAGGGCGCTGACTGGCATCGACATCGTCACGCCGAACAATATGCGACTGTTCGCGCAGCGGGCGTTGGAGCGCAAGGAGCCACTGCCGATCTCGATCTCAATCGGCACTCATCCGGTGGAGATCACCGGATCCGGCTATCGCGCCCCGCTCGGCGTCGATGAAATGGCGATCGCCGGCGGTCTGCGTGGCGAGTCGGTCAAGCTCGCGCCGTGCTCGACCATCGATCTGCCTTACATCGCTGACGCCGAAATCGTGTTGGAAGCGGAAATTCTCCCAGTCGGTTGGACCTTTCCCGAGGGTCGTTTCGGCGAATTCACCCGGCTGATGGGCGGACTGCACTGGAATCCGCTGGTGCGCATCAAGGCAATCTCGATGCGCAAGGATGCGATCTACTACAATCTGCACATGCCCTGGGAGAACACCTGGCTCGCGGCACCGACGCGCTATGCCGCTATTCGCGCAGCGCTGCGCACCGCCGGCGTACAGGTGAAAGACATCAACGTCACGCTTGGGGGCTGTGCTTTCTGGCACGCCGTGATCTCGATCAGGAAGCAGCCAGGCGAGGGCAAAAATGCGCTCCTTGCCGCGTTGTCGGTGATGGACCTCAAGCATGTCGTCGTGGTCGACGACGACATCGACGTCAACGATCCAACCGAGGTGGAATGGGCGATCGCCACCCGTGTGCAGGGCGACCGCGACGTGATGATCGTATCAAACGCGCGGGCTAAGCCGCTCGATCCCAGCCTACCCCAGGGCTATGGCGTGGTGCCGACTGGCGCCAAGGTTGGCATCGATGCCACCGTTCCCGAAAACATCCCGCGCGAATATTACGAGCGCATCACCTACGCCTACGCGGACACGGCCAAAATTGACGACTACGTCAACGGCAAGAAGGATACCGCAGGTGAATCAGGCGACGAGGCGACGGTCGCTACGCTTGCCGATGAGATCGCGGTAGCGATCGGCAAGGCGCCGCTATACTACACCGATCTTACTGAGAGATTCTCCAAATACGATTTCGTCACGATTGCCCGCGCCATTGGGCAATTGCATGAAACTGAAAAGCTCTGGCAGGACTATCGCGGACGCTTGTGCCTACGCGACTCGACCTTCGCCGCAAAGCCGCCAGGGAAGTGAGACACGCCCGTCGTTACACAGGAAATGTCGGCGGCGAAGTTTCATGGCGGAACAATGGCACGCCTCCGCTCGGCTTCGAGGAGCTTGTTGAGGACGCGCTTGTAGCGCACCGGCCCCACGTCGACGGCGAGGATTACCGGATTGAGCGGCGTCGTCGCGTTCTCGATCATTCGCTGCTGGGCCTCGATCATCGGGGCGTCCTGCTCGGCAAAAGCGAAGCGCCGCATCTTGGCGATCCGCTCCTGCAAATCGCGGTTGACCTTTTCGTCGGTCGTCATCACGCCGAAACGGACGGCCGTAAAATGATAGAGCGTCGAGCGCTCGCACTGCGGCGTCAGCATGTGAATCGCGTTATAGCCGGTGCCGCTCTCCGGCGCCGCGCCGATCGTGCAGATGCCCGTGAACAGCCGAAGCGTCGATGGTGCCATCCAGCGCATTTTGGTGAATTTATCGACGCGCGGCGGATGGTTCGGCCAGAACGGCGCGAACATGCCGGGCGGCGTTGAATTGGTGGCGTGCCGCCCGACTATCACGTCATCGCCGTCCTCTTCCACCGTGATCTCCGACTCCACAGTGTCGGCGTTGCCGAGAACGCCTTCGTGCAGGTAGGAGGTGTGGCTAAGATCGAGCAGGTTGTCGATGACCAACTGGAAGTTGGCTTTGATCACGATCGAGTCGCGCTTGGTGGTATAGAGCTCAGGCACATTGTCGAGCACGGCGAAGTCCGGCACTTTTCCGGCATCAGCCGATCTGTCGCCCATCCAGATCCACACCGCCTTATGCTTCTCGAAGACCGGATAGCTTTTCACCCGCGCCCGCGGCGGGATGCTCTTGGTGCCGTGGGGATTCTTCACGCAGGCGCCGCTGCCGTCAAATTCCAGCCCGTGATAAGGACACCGTATGCGGTCGCCGCCGACGATCTTGCCCATGCTCAGCGGCGCGAACCGGTGCGCGCAGCGATCCTCGATGGCCGCAACGCCCCCGTCGGCCTTGCGATAGAGCACGATTGGCTCGTCCATGATGGTGCGTGCGACCAGCGCGCCGTCGCCGATGTCTTCGGACCACGCCGCGACATACCAGGCATTGCGCAAATAAGGCCCGCTGATTAGGTCTTGCCGCGGCCGCCGGCTGGAGTTTTGCAATTCGGGAGCGTGCGTCACGCTTCAAGTCCTTCACGCCGGGCGACGTTGAACGGCGCCGGATGGGTCAGGCTATGCTAGACACTCCGGCACCCATTGCCAAACCGGCACTGCCGCAATGAACGACATTCCGCCCGGCTCTTTCGTCGGCCGTTCCTTCCCGCGCCGCGAGGATCGGCGCCTGCTCAACGATTATGTGCCGAGGTCTTACAGGCCACGACAACTTCTGGCGAAGATTCGGCAGTGCATTCGCTAATAGATCGTAATCGATTTTACACCGTGGCCGCACAGTATGGGCACCCGCACGCTATAGGCCGGCGACACAGTCTAAGCGGCGACACTGTATAAGCGGTTGCCACACAGTAGAGGCGGTCACACTGTATAGGTGGCCACACCGTATAGGCAGCCACACTGCATAAGCGGCCGCTGTATAAGCGGCCAGCGCATAAGCGGCTCAGCACAGAAGCGACCTGAGTGCATAAGCGCCACAACACATAAGCGGCTCGCCATATAAGCGGGTCGCCGTATAAGGCTCACCGTATAAGCGCTCGCCATATAAGCGGCTCACTGTATAAGCGCTCGCCATATAAGCGGCTCACTGTATAAGCGGCTCACTGTATAAGCGACTCACTGTATAAGCGGCTCGCCATAAAGCCGCTCACTGTATAAGCGGTTCTCCGTATAAGCGGCTCGCTGTATAAGCGACTTGCTGTATCAGCGGGTCGCGGCTCAGGCCCCGTAGAAAGCCGGCGGCGAGAACTGCCGCAGATGCGCTTTGCACGCAAACTACAATGCGCGTGCGAACTAACAGAAAATTGTACTTTCTATTTACATCGAAGGCTCGGTGTGCAAGATGACGCCCATCGACGAAGGCGATTCGCCCTACCGAGGTCGCCTTCTGGAGGCGAGTCTCACTCAGGGTGGAGTCGCCTCCATGCGCAAACGCAATCAGCATCGCAATATCCCACCGACTCTCAAGCACAATGGTCGGCTGAATAATTCGGTCGTCCCTCGCCGCAAGCCTAAAGGCCGCAACGCCTTAAAAAACGGTGTTTTCGCCGAGCCTCTCATCCTGCCCGGTGAAGATCCGCACGAATTTGAAGCATTACATTCCGCGTTGATCGAGGAATGGACTCCCTCTGGTCCAAGCGAGCAGAGTAAGGTCTTCGGTATTGCAGACGCGGAGTGGCGCAAGCTTCGGTCGCGCAGATTTGTGCAGGCCAAGGCGATTGCCAACAGTTTAACCCCCTGCCATCCCGCTTTCGATGAAACGCGTGGCCTGATCGCTTTTGGCTACCTCATATGCCGCCAACCAGAAACTGCTTTCGCAGAATACGCGAGCAGCCTCCTACGCGCCGATAAAATCGACTATCTGAATCAGAAATTTCCGCGGCAGAATTTTGAGTCGACGGAAGAGTGGACCGTGGCTGTTGCAAAGGAAATCCAATCAATTCTGCCGGTCACGCCGGGTTTTGACCCGCTCGAACCGGATAGCCTCAATCCTGCCAGAGACACACGTCGTATCGCGCAGTTATTCCTCACCACTATTCACGCCAGAAATTTCCTTGATGATGACCTTGATCAACAGGAGCGCCTCGACGCACGGATCATGCGGTTGACTAAGGAGCTCGTCGAGATAAAAGCCATGAAAGACGTGCTTCGGAGAACATCAGCAAACGGTACGCGCGATTGATCGGGGGTCGTTGCAAGAAAAGCAAACAAACAGGTTCTTCGAAGCGAACGTCGGTGAACTAATAAGACGAATAACCAGCACTTGCCGCAATTAAGTTCACCTGCCGCGGCACCCAGATGCTCACGATACCGTCGCGCAGCTTGCCAGGATGTGTCGGCCCAAACCTAATCGTCTGTGGAGGATATTGCTCGCAGCACTTTTTTCGCGCGAAATTTTTCTTGGTTGTTTAACTACTCCCGTGTCGATGCTTGACGTAATCCGAGCCGCACTTTCTCGTCGGACGGGGACACAAGAAAACATCAGCGCAATATCAAAATAAAATTTGCGGCAGCAAACGAGCAAGATTGTGTGTTGACGTTATTACAATCTAGAATTGTATATTCTGGAAATTGAAACGAATTAAGTTAACAAAATTAGGTAGTTACAAAATGGAAAATCAGGGCCCGGTGATTTTTAGCGGCCGACCGCGATTTGCAAAACGAACCCAATTTGCGCGGCCCGTGCGCGCAAGCCATCCCGTCATTCGCCCCGATAATCGGCGCTGCCTTGCGTGAGATCCGGAAAGCCGATTTCATTGTCAATACTCAATTCTGGAGTCAGTATTGTTCACCTTTAGCGGGGTCGGTTATGTGCAAATTGCTTGCGTGCTTCCCAATCACGATTGCTTTTGCTCTCTGCGTATCCGGAATTGCCGGGGCGCAGGAGTCTACACAAGCGCCGACGCAAGCGCAGCGCGATGCCGTCCGCGCCTCGTGTCGCTCCGATTTCATGGCAAATTGTTCTGGCGTGCAGCCTGGCGGCAAAGACGCGCTGGAGTGCCTTAAACGCAACGAAGCGAAACTGTCAGCACCCTGCAAGACTGCAGTGAATGCCATTGCGCAAGCAGCGAGTGCGCCGACGCCGGTCGTGTCGCCTCAGGCGAACACCCCGTCTTCGGGGGTTCCGCAAGCAACGCCAGCAACGGCCGCAGCAGCGCCGTCGCCAGAGAACCAATTAAAAATGGTCCGGCAAGCCTGCACGATGGATGACTTCATGACGCACTGCTCATGGATTGCACCGGACAGCCCTGAACTGTTGCTTTGCCTCAAGGGCAATCTTCCCACGCTCTCGCCGTCTTGTCAGAAAACGGTGCAATCACTTGCAGAATCATCACCTGCATCTTCATCCTCACCTGCATCCTCACCTGCATCCTCATCTGCATCGTCCTCATCTTCCTCCTCACCTGCCGGCACCGCGCCGGTCGTGGAGAGCTCGCCGGCGCCGGCATCGATCGCTCCCGCCGTGCGGCGATCGGAAGCTTCGCGGGAATCCAAGCCGGCGGCGTCGGCAGCCGCTTCCACAGCTCCAGCATCGCAAAAACCGAGTGCTGAGCAGCTTAGCGCCATTCGCGCCTCGTGCCGATCCGACTTCATGGCCCATTGTTCCGGCGTGCAGCCGGGAGGCGCGGCAGCGCTGCAATGCCTGCGAAAAAATTCAGCGCGGGTATCCGCAGCTTGTCAGACGGCACTGGCTGCGATTGGCCAAAGCGCGTCTAAAGGAACGAGCGCGTCCAAGGGATCGACCGCCAGTGCCACAGCAACGCCGGACGTCGCGCCGCTTGGCGCCATGCCGCAAATGCGCCCGCGCGAGGCGCTCGTCATTTTGCGCTTGTGCAGCGTCGATCAGCGAACGCTGTGCCCAGGCGTATCGGTCGGTGGGGGCAGGGTGCTCTCCTGCTTGGCGGCAAATGCGTCGTCACTGTCGCCAAGCTGTTACGCGGCATTGAGTGCGGCCGCCCGTCGATGAACGGGCCAAGCATTGGCATTGCCGAACGCAAAGCTTCGACCAAAGCGAAATGATTTTAGGTTGGTTCGTTATTTCGCTTTAGCGTGTTGTTTGAATATGATCTTTTCGGAAAACCGGTATCCACTTTTCCGGATCATGCTCTAAGGAACAAAAAATGAGAATGCCACGGTTAGTAGCATTTGTCGGCCGCGTTGGCGTCTGCGGCGCCGCAACTTGCGTGGCTATTAGCCTTGCCGGCTGCGGTGAGAACAACGAATACGCCGCGCCGCCGCCGCCGAAGGTCACGGTCGCAGCACCTATTGAGCGGCCGATCCCGCGCTATTTCGAAGCGACCGGTAATGCGGCGGCTGTCAATGCAGTGGATCTGGTGGCGCGCGTGCAGGGGTTTGTTCAGGCGATCAGCTACAACGATGGGGACTTTGTGAAGAAGGGCACTTCGCTATTCACCATCGAGCCGGAGCCGTACAGGCTCAAAGTCGACGCCGCGAAAGCGTCCGTGGTCAGCGCCCAGGCGGCGTTGACACAGGCGGAGGCCGAGTATCAGCGCCAAGCTGCTCTGGTCGGCAAGCAAGTGTCCAGTCAGGCCAATTACGACAAAGCGCTGGCCCAGCGCGACTCGGCGCAAGGCGATCTGCAATCGGCGCAAGCCAACGAACAACAGGCGGAAATCAATTTCGGTTACACCAACGTAACCGCACCCTTCGATGGCGTCGTGTCTGCCCGGCAAGTCTCGATCGGTGAACTTGTTGGCGCGACTACATCACCAACAGTGCTTGCCACGCTCGTCGAACTGGATCCGATTTGGGTGAATTTCAACGCCAGCGAGCGTGACGTATTGCAGGTGCGGGCCGCTCTGGCAGCCCGCGGCGAAACGACGGCCTCCCTGATCGGCATTCCGGTCGAAGTCGGGCTGCAAACCGAAGAGGGCTACCCGCATGAAGGCAAGCTCGACTACGTCGCTCCAACCGTGAATGCCTCGACGGGAACACTCGCTGGCCGCGCCATTCTTGAGAATGCCGATCGCGCGCTGCTGCCCGGCTATTTCGTGCGTGTGCGCATTGCCTCGCGCCGACAGCAACCGTCATTGCTCGTGCCGAATGTCGCGCTTGGTAGCGATCAAGGCGGGCCTTACGTGCTTGTGGTGAATCAGGAAAATGTCGTGGAGCAGCGCCAAGTAGAGGCCGGGCAGGTCGTCGGCGATTTGCGGGTCATCGAAAGCGGCCTCGGCAAGGACGATCGCATCGTTGTCGGCGGCATCATGCGTGCGATTCCCGGCCAGAAAGTAGACGCCGAACTGCACTCGGCCTCGGCGGCGAACTAGTGCGTCACGGCAATGCTTTCCAAATTTTTCATTGAGCGGCCGGTTCTCGCCAACGTCATCGCCATTCTGATGATCGTGGTTGGCGCGGTCGCGCTCTATGGTTTGCCGGTGGCGCAGTATCCGAACGTCGTACCACCAACCGTACAAGTTACAACTCGCTATCCCGGCGCCAGCGCGCGCACGCTCATGGATACGGTCGCGCTGCCGATTGAGCAACAGGTCAACGGGTCGAGAACATGCTCTACATGCAATCGACGAGCGCAAGTGACGGCAGCTATTCGCTGACCGTGACCTTCAGGATCGGCACCGATCTCGATGCCGCGCAGGTGCTGGTGCAGAATCGCGTCGCGAGCGCGCTGGCGTCGCTGCCGCAGGCAGTGCAGGCGCAGGGCGTCACCGTACAGAAAAGGTCGACCGCCGTTCTTATGTTCGTCACCCTGACATCGCCTGAGAACCGTTATGACAGTCTTTATCTTGCCAATTACGCGACCATCAACCTGAAAGACGAACTGGCGCGGTTACCGGACGTCGGCAATGTCAACGTGTTCGGTGCCGGACAATATTCGATGCGAATCTGGCTCGATCCGGAAAAGCTGAAAGCGCGCAGCCTCAATGCCCAGGATGTCGTGCAGGCGCTGCAGCAGCAGAGCCAGGAAGTTGCCGCTGGCCAGGTCGGCATGCCGCCGACGCCTCCCGGTGTGGATTTTCAATTGACGATCCAACTGCAGGGCAGGCTCAACGATGTTAGCGAATACGAGAATGTAATCGTAAAGACTGGCAGCAATGGCGAAGTTACACGTGTGCGCGACGTCGGACGCGTTGAACTCGGTGCCCAGACTTACAGCCAGTATTTTTCGCTCAACGACAGGCAAGCGGCTGGCATCGGCATCTATCAATCACCTGGCGCCAATGCGCTTGAAGTCGAGCAGGCGGTCAAGGCCAAAATGGAGGAATTGGCGCGTGCTTTTCCGCAGGGCATTGTTTACGCAGTGCCATTTGACACGACCGTATTCGTGAACGCCTCGATTCACGAAGTCTATAAAACCCTGGTCGAGGCAGCAGTGCTGGTGTTGATCGTCATTCCCCTGTTTCTGCAAGACTGGCGCGCGATGTTGATCCCGGCAACGACAGTGCCGGTTACGATCATCGGCGCTTTCGCCATGATGTGGGCGCTCGGCTTCACCGTCAATTTCTCGACGCTGTTTGCCATCGTGCTTTCGATTGGAATCGTCGTTGACGACGCCATCGTGGTCGTCGAGGGCGCCGCCCACAACGTCGAAAAGGGAATGAGCGGGCATGACGCGGCGATCCGCGCGATGCAGGAGCTTCTGGGCCCAATCATAGGCATTACGCTCGTGCTGATGTCGGTATTTCTGCCGGCCGCATTCCTTCCGGGCTTGACCGGTCGAATGTATGCGCAATTTGCTCTAGTCATTGCCGCCACCGCGCTGTTATCGGCAATTAATGCTGTAACGCTCAAGCCGACCCAATCGGCGTTATGGCTAGCCCCCGCTGTGCCGCTGGAACGGCGCAATGCATTCTATCGCGCGTTCAACGCGGCTTATGGCCGGCTTGAGCGTGGCTACGCCAGGCTTGTTCGCCACATGGTGACTCATGCCGGAGTCATGACACTCGTTGCTTTCGCAATCATGGCTTTGGCGTTTTGGGGTTTGGCGCGTGTGCCAACTGGCTTTTTGCCGATCGAAGATCAAGGCTACGTACTGGTGAGTGTGCAGTTGCCAGACGGCGCCTCGCTGGCTCGCACACAAGCGGCCCTCGATCAGGCATCGATAATTGCGCGCAAGGACGCCAGCGTCGCTCAAGTGATCAGCATCGCCGGAGTGTCCGCGCTCGACAACAATGCCACCTTGGCCAATGCCGGCGTTGCCTATGTGGTGCTAAAGGACTGGAGCCAGCGGGACGATTTGCGCGCCGTGTTAGCGCGACTTGCGCCGGCGCTCGACGCCGTTGACGCGCGTGTCGTTGTGCTGCCGCCGCCGCCGATCCAGGGCATCGGCAATGCTGGCGGCTTCACAATGCAAGTTCAACTGCGCGATGGCAGTACGGATTTTGCCAAGTTGCAAAACGTTACCAATACGATCGTCGCCAATGCGCAGTCGCAGAGCGCATTGCAGCGCGTCTCAACATCGTTCCGGGCACTTGCCCCCCAATTCAGAATCGACGTGGATCGCGTCAAGGCGCAGACGCTCCATGTGTCGATCGATCAAGTATTCTCGAGCCTGTCGACTTACCTTGGTTCTGATTACGTGTCTCAATTCAACAAATTCGGCCGCGTGTTTCAAGTCTATGCACAGGCCGATGCGCGCTTTAGGTTGCGTCCGCGCGATATTGAGAATCTCTCCGTGCGCAACCAAGACGGCGACATGATACCGCTTGGAACCATGGTGACGATCGAGCCCGTGGTCGGCGCACCTTTGATCAGTCTCTATAATCTCTATCCTTCATCGAGCATTATCGGCTTGCCTGCGGCGGGCTTCAGCTCCGGAGAAGCGATCCATCTCATGGAGACCGATGTAGCGCACACGTTGCCACGCGGCATGGGCAGTGAATGGACCGCGATGTCCTACCAAGAAAAGCTCGTCGGCAATCAGATGTATTTTGTCTTTGCCATGGCTTTGCTCCTGGTCTATCTGGTGCTCGCCGGCCAATATGAGAGTTGGTACGCGCCGCTCGCCGTCATTCTTTCAGTTCCGCTTGCGCTCACCGGACCGGTGCTGGTTCTCAAATGGCTTCGCATTGACAACAATCTTTACACACAGATCGGTATCGTTTTGCTGATCGCACTCTCGGCGAAGAACGCGATTCTGATCGTCGAGGTGGCGCGCGAGCACCGTGTGAGGGAAGGCAAGTCGCTGTTCGATGCCGCGGTCGATGGCGCAATCGCGCGCTTTAGGCCGATCCTCATGACGTCATTTGCATTTATCCTCGGCGTGGCGCCGCTCGTCATCGCCAGCGGCGCCGGCGCCAGTGCGCGCAAATCGATTGGAATCACCGTATTCAGCGGAATGATTGCATCGACGTGTCTTGCAATCTTGTTCGTGCCCTCGCTCTTTGTGGTGGCGCAACGGTTTGAGGAGTGGCGCGCGGCGCGCAAGCA
>Ga0182035_10001338_pt1 | contig 12545 bp, 14 predicted proteins | sample flu12Cox44000170_FD_125969 | JGI IMG/M metagenome (GOLD analysis project Ga0182035, IMG submission 125969) | Lab enrichment of tropical soil microbial communities from Luquillo Experimental Forest, Puerto Rico - flux4day.12C.oxic.44.000.170 | ecosystem: Environmental > Terrestrial > Soil >...
ACGAGCACAGCCTGAAGCTGCAGCGATTCGCTCTACAGTTAGGAGGCCTGGCGTGGTAGAGTTATTCTCTCGCTTTTTGTGAAGATGCTCGCCATGCCCGACGCGCAGTCCGTTCCCGCAACCGACAGGATCAGCATCAATCCGGATGTCTGCAATGGCAAGCCGGTGATCAGGGGAATGCGCATCACAGTCGAGAGCATACTCGATTATTTGAGCGCCGGCGAAACGCCGGACGCGATCCTGCGCGAGTATCCGATGCTCGAGCGTGAAGACATCTCGGCCTGCCTCGCGTTCGCAAGCCGGCTGATGGCTCACCGATACAGCATCAAAGAAACGGCCCCGGTTGCTGATGCGCTCGCGCCTTAAGCCGGCCGCCAAGCAATGCCTCAATTCGACTTGATATCATCCCGGCCTAAGCAGCGCGTCTGACGCGCTCGACCTTGATTTGCTTCTTCTTCCTCATGGCTTGCGCGAGGTCATATGCGGTCTGTAGGCGGAACCAGGTATCGGCTCCGCCGCCGAATGCCTTGTGGAGACGTATGGCCATTTCCGGCGAGATTCCGGCATGTCCGTTGAGCAGGCCTGAAAGCTGCTTCCGGCTGACCCCAAGCCTCCTGGCCGCCTCCGTTACGCTCAGGCCCAGCGGCTCCAGACAGTCATGACGCACCGACAGACCCGCGTGCGATGGGCGCTTGATCGGCATGTGGTCTCCTTCTTGACGCACGAATCAGTTACAAACCTCTGCATAAGAGGACGCCATGGCCGATTCAACCTACAATCTGAACGGTGGTTTCAAACCCACAATGAAACGATTCGCTGACCTTGACGGGCCGGATTTTTTCCCGACCCCACGATGGGCAACGTTTGCATTGATCGAAAATGAGAAATTCAAAGGGGAGATTTGGGAGTGCGCGTGTGGTGACGGAACCATGTCGCGCGTGCTCGAAAAAACAGGGTGCACGGTTACAAGCTCAGACCTTTACGAACGCGGTTACGGCGAGCCCGGGTACGATTTTCTGAAACCGCACCGTTCGGCCGACAACATTGTGACTAATCCTCCATACAACTGCGCTGAGGGTTTTGTCGCAAGCGGCGTGAAGCACGCGCGAAGTAAATTTGCACTGTTGCTTCGACTTGCTTTTTTGGAAGGGGCAAATCGAGCCAACACCATATTTTCGCGCGTTCCACCCTCGCGCGTGTGGGTATTCAGCGAGCGGATTACTTTCTACCCGTCCGGCGCAATACGCAAAGGGACCGGCACGACGGCGTGCGCTTGGTTTGTATGGGACAAAGCTGCGCCAACTAAAACCGAACTGAAATGGTTCAAGCCGGGCTACAGGGCTAAATACTCGTAGGCTACTTAGATCGTCGATCAGTTGTCGGTTTCTCAAATACCGCCATCCTGCCTCCGATAGCCGATACCGGCCCCAACCGACGTGTTGAACGTAACCCTCCGCGATGACATTCCCTCGCGTTTTGCCGTGCGATTTCAAATTCCGGACTTGCTGTTCCCACATTTCTTCATTTGGCCGAGTCCAGGACCGCTCCCGATCTTCCTTCATTAGTGTCACGTAATCTGGCACATGCTGAATCAAATAACGGACTGTAGCTTCGCCGTTTGGGCAGGTAGCCAGAACCCGCATTACCGCTATTCCGATAAGCCACTCCGTCGTCTTCACCATGGCATCCTCAATCGAAGGTGAGTGAAGGGGCTTATGACTCAAGCCATTCTTTCAACTTTCCCTTGGGCTTGCCGCCCCAATGCCGGTAGACGTTGCGCAGATCGTCTTTATACGCTTGGACTTGCGTCTTATTATTCGGATCGATTGTGATGCTTTGTGCTCTTGCTCCGCGCGAATTGTATCGTCCGAACCAACTGCCTGAATAGTGTGGGATTAATGTCAAGTCGGGGCGCGGTGGTTGAGCACTTATTTCTGTTTGATAAATTGGGTTTAGGCAGTCAGCGAGAGACTGCCGACCAATGCCAAGAGCACGCATTAGGTCGCCGTAGGTTATGCGGTCGCCCGATTTTGCCAGGTTCTCGAGAATTTTTTGGCACTGCGCAATCGTGTGTCCTGAAAAGGGCATGGTACGCACTCCGGTCAGACCTTTAGCTTATTTCGCTCGGGGCGGACCCCTGCCCTACGTCGGCCTTTAACAACCGATCATAGACGGCTTCGTCCAATTCTTCGGCTCTGACGCCCTTCAATTTCAGCACGTCATTGTCGAGCACGTTCTCAAAATTTTGTTCAGCGTCTTCATCGGAAAGCACCTCGCGCACCTTTGCCTCGTCCATCTCCTGAATGCGAAGTGCCGCACGGGACGCTTTAAGAACTTCTGTCTTTGTGATATCCACTAGGGCGGCAAGAGCCATTTGTTCCATGAATCTCCGATCCACCTGTTGGGGAAAGGCAACATACACAACCACCGCGGAGAAGCGGTTCTCAAACTCACTTGCCCCCAATCCTTATTGATCCGCTGCCGGAAGTAACGAAGAAGGGCTGTCTTGCCCATCCCACGACCGCTTTCCTGATCGCCCTTCGACCACACGTATGCCAACCGGACACGATTGGGGAAATCGTCAGGTCGGATTAGAAGGCGCTCAAATTTTTCAATCTGCGGCCTCACGATGTTCTCGGCATAGATTGCGCCGTTTCTGCGTTCGTCGTGGCTGTATGGATTAAGTACAGCTTCGGTGGGAAACGGTAGGTCCCGCAGTCCTAACGCTTCGTAGGGTGATTTAAGAGTAGTCGTCGTTCGTTTGGGATAAGCATCACGGTCTCCTGATAAGATTGTAGATTTGGGTTGACTCGCGGGTGCGCACTAGCGGCTTTCGGCGTCCCGAAATATGTTCGTATTGGAGGCCAAGGGTCAAAGGAGACGGCCGCCTATCAAGTAGCTCGTTTATACCTTCGTCAAATGCGGCCTCAGGAATCATAAGTTTGTCGCAAACAAAGTCACGCACATCCGGAAGATCATAATAACCGGCGGCATCGCATAGCGCTGTGAAAGATTGGTTCACAGCGTCCAAAAGCTTCTGTTGCATAACCGAATCGGTCATGTCCGGCTCGCTGAGATAGAGTCGAACAGGTGGCACCTCCTCGGGAGTGACAAGCAATTCCCTATGCCAATTTCGGGGTGAGTTTTCGACACATGGGCTGTAGCTTTTCTCAAACTCACAGCCTGACAGCTGCATTCGCATTACGTTTACAAGCCGCAGGCTGACCAACCGATCTCCCATCGCGCGGAACAGCGGTACACTCAGCTTGGTATCCGATAGACGGTGAGATAAGATGGCGGCTCGCATAGCGTCTTCCACCTTCTTTGGACTTGCTGCGCCGATTTCAGAAGCGAGACTCTCCAAAATCTCTTCTGAGCGTTCCCCGAACGTCGGCCGCAATAGAGCCGTCAGATATGAGCGGTCCCGTCCACGGGCAGTTTCCACGATGGGGTACATCAGCGGTCCGCGGCGGATATAGTGAAGCACTACATCTCGCAAGTTATCGTACGTCTCCAAATGAGCCTTGGTCATGAGGCGACGCAAGGAAGGAAAGTTTTTTGCGTTGAGCGTCTCCAATGCCAACGTGCCAAATTCCGTCAACTGATAGCCCTCGCCACGGACCGGGCGAGCGAGATTCAAATGCTTTAGTTCTTGCAACACCTTCTCGCCCACTGATGTGAAGTCACTGCGCGGTTCCGGCAACAAGAGCCGAAGTGCCCGTTCCACAGAGTACTTGGCAACGTTCTTAGATACGGCAGCGAATTGGCTCTCTCGGCTAGCATCCGGCATAGCCGCCACTACACGCAGGCCGATGTAGTGGTAGCCCACATCGGTGATATTGTAGCTAGTGATGTTCATGGCCGCGCTTTCTGTCGCCGAAACTGAGTCAGGAGTGCGGAGCAATTTGTGCTGAGCGTCTGCATCTCTTGACCTAGTTGCACCGTCTGTAGGGGCGACACGGCTTTGACAACGATGCGGCTCTCAGATACTGCGCCAAACCGCGTTGAAAACCATGTCTCCTCTAGGGCTACGGTGAGGGCATTGATCTGCGCACAGTGATCATCGAAAAGCTGCGCAGTTGAAGTGTCAATTCTGAGTCCTCTATCCATTTCGGCCTGCATCCGACGAGCATAGTCAATCAGTAGCGGCAGTGGCCTCAGGCCAGGGGCGATAGGGTGAATGCCAAGACCCACGCAGGCGGCAAGTGCGTGAGGCTCAAATGTGCTTGTGGAAATGAATGCGGGACACAGTTCACGCTCTAGCAGGCCCGGATTCGCCGCAAGGTAATCAACGAGCTTAGCGAACAGTACAATTACTTCATTCTTGTTTGAGGGTATCTGCCAGTTCTTCAACTCAACAATACGTTAAGGTCTGAATTCCGGGCCACGATATCTATCTCATGCAAAATTCCCGACGCCGTATCCAGACCATAGCCCAATTGCATCTCTCGATGTTGAGAGACAGTCCAATCCTGAGGAAGTCTGCCAATACACGCTTCGCGGAACTGTCGCTCAAATCCTTGGTCCGGCAGACTGATATCGCGGGTGGCATGTTGCCAATCCGCAGCGACGAACTTGTAACAGTGCGCAAGGAATTGGATGCAGAACGCGGCAGGATATCGCCAGCCCTGATCGCCATGTCCGCCAACGACTCCCCTCACAACAGGTACGACCTGTCTTGTCTCAACCACAGCCGTATATGCCGAATCCCGGCCGGTTCGGATGCCGATAGACACGCGTCTGCCACCGCGCTGGGAGGAAATCCACTAATCCGACCATTGGCCAGCTCCGATATTGGCGACGGCCCGGATTCAACCCCGGTTCATAGACCGTAGCTGCGGACCAATCATGCCCAATAAGAACATATAAAGAACCCTCGTCATAGGCACAGAGGCGGGTGTACATTACGATTCTGCATCGGGAGGGGGTGCCCCCTCGAAGGGTCATTCTTGCTCGCCACGACTTCGCCCCCGTGCGGCGTACTGCTGTGGCACACATGGGTGCGTGCTCTCAGGAGGACGATGGATGGCGATAGCAGAGGGTAATCTAGCCGCCGAGATGGCGAGTTTCGATGCCGAGGTCGCGGGCGCGGCTTCCAAGCGACTCGTGGCCCTGATTAGGCCTGAAGACCTGGTCGGAGACCTCCTAAAGATCGACTATGCAGAGGCCGAGGTTCTAGTTCATGACCACCTTCGCCAGAAAGTCGGTGGCCTACCGCTTGGATGTTTTCTCCTTGCAACAAGACTTGCACCAGGAAGCGGTGCTCCTCCCGCAGACGAGGACACAAGCCTCATTCTGCTGCGGGTGACCGGTCAATGTAAGTTGCCAAATGCCGCGGAGACTGACCTCAACCGGTTCTTGGCAGGGCAGCGCGTCGCAACAGAAGACGACGTATGGGACGCAGAAGGTAAAACAGATCAGTTCACTCTGCATCAGCTACGGTACGCTGGCGTCAAATGCCGAGTTCTTGGCACCTATCGCATGCGCGAGAGTAGGCCGAGTGATTGGAGGCTCACCTTCGGAGCGGACATCTCAAACTTCTATTCAGGGAGGGGAATGAAGGTCTACAAACCGGTCGGAACCCGGTTATCTCAGATCGTGAATTTTGCAAAACCCGGAATGGATGATGCCCATCCACTCTCTGGCAAAACGAGTTCCTGTTGGGCGGCTTCGATATGCGTCTTCGGAGTGTGTGATCGATCCCGAAGGAGAGGGCGTCGAAGTGAGTCTTGATCCGACTGATTTGATAGCAAGACGAACTGCACTTTTTGGTATGTCTCGCACAGGTAAGTCGAATACCACCAAGGTCATTGCCGCTAGCGTATTCAAAATTCGAGAGCAAGACCCATTGCGAGGACGAATTGGTCAACTGATCTTTGACGTGAATGGTGAATATGCAAATGAGAACACCCAGGATGGAGGCGCTGAAAATCCATCGTGTTTAAAGAACGTCGCACAACACACTCGGGGTGCAAAGCCCGACGACGTTGTGACATACGGAATGTGGCCGCACCCCAATGGTCCAAATCGGAGAATTGTAAAAATCAATTTCTTTGGAAACGCGGCCAATTGGACGGATAGAGATGCAGTGATCGAGGGTCTTGAAACGCTCTACATTGGCAAGACTTTGATCGATGCTAAATTGGCCGAATACGGAGACAAATACATCAAGAGTTTCCAAACAACATTATTGGAAGCGCCAAAGGAGTGGGATAAGGGCACGGCCATTCGGTATCAGCGCCTAATCCTTGCCTATCGAGCTGCCCTGGCCGCGGCTGATTTCGAGCCGCCTACTAATCTATCACGACCAATGTTTAAGGGGCTTTTCAATGTAGAGCTACGAAATGCAATGACTAACTCCGCTTCGACGGATGGAAACGATGTTGCGCTCTACCAAGAAGCAGCTACCATCTTCGCGAAAGATACCGGCAGTTGGTCAGAAGCGATTCAGGGCATGAAGGGTTTGAGACGCTTTATGGAAGACTCGCGCTCAGGCTTCCAGGCCTTCAACACCAACTACATGCGAACTCACGACGGTCGGAAGTTGGGCTGACCCTAGCCTAGTCAATCTCTTGCAAATTTTTGCGTATCCGAATGGAGTCCTGCCATTTCGCCGGTCCGAATTAGCCACGATCCGAACACAAGGGGGGACTTCGCGCAAGCAGTCGTCAACGATCTGCTACAGGGCAGACTAGTAATTTTCGACCAGTCTCTTGGAGACCCGGACCAAAATAAGCAAGCCTCTGAACGCATCATGTGGTCGATATTCAATCGCCAGAAAGAGGCGTTTATCGCTCCCGAAAGGGATCAGACGGGGGCCATCAAGCCGCCTTCGGACGTTCTCGTTTACGCGGAAGAAGCGCACAATCTACTTCCGGTGAACACGCCATCTGGCATTCTGTCGATTTGGTCTCGAATTGCGAAAGAGGGATCTAAATATCGAATTGGGTTTGTGTACGCTACCCAAGAACCCTCTTCGATCCAGTCAAATATAATGAAGAATACTGATAATTGGTTCGTCGCTCACCTCAACAATGCGGATGAAACAAAGGAGCTCCGTAAATACTACGACTTTGACGATTTCGTTCAATCCATTTTGCAGGTGCCTGATCCAGGGTTTTTGCGGATGCGAACCCTCAGCAATCCCTACATTGTGCCGTTGCAAGTAAATCGTTTCCGGACCGCAAGCTGATGCCATTCGACAAGGAGATAGCGACAGGCGAAAGCCTGCTGGCTACAAAAAAGCGCGGCATTGCGCGAGTTCGAGGGCGTCATCGCGATTCTCGACGGGGCGGTCCCACGCGATGCAGCGCCGCTTATGAAAGTACAACGGAATGATTGGCTGCCCCGCCGCATCGTAGCGATAGATGGGTCTACGATTACCCATAAAGTAAAGAACGGCTTTCCGGGCGCGGAAGCTACACTTCTGATGCTATCCGTCGTCTTCATTGACGTTTCAAAACTTGCTGCAATCACCCCGAAGGAAATTCCCTCTCCGCGGATTTTCAACGAAATGGATCGCGCAAGTACTTTGGATGCCGTGTTACCGGGGTCCAATATCCACCGAGGAGGCAACGACACCCCGCGGAGATTCTTTCGGAAGCAAGTTTTCGATGCTATCGGAGGCAAGCTTGACCCTACTCATGAAACGCTACTCGACACATTACGCGAGATAACGGCAGGCAGAAGGGCCGATCAATGCCCAATCGAGGACTGTTCAAGACGGTACGCGGCCGGAACAAGAGAGTACGTTTGTGCGTGTGAGAAAAAGCAGCCGTTATTCGAAACCGACGCATTCCGCTTTCATGAACGATTCAATGAACTTGGTTCTAATGGTGAAGTTCACGGCGAGGTTCGTCACGTCTTAGAGGTGTTATCGCTAGTAAACCTGTTGAGATACTTTGAGCACGACAGTCGTATTCATTATCTGAAGAGCAGTGCGTTCATTTTGGATGGCCCGCTAGCCGTTTTTGGGCAACCTGCTTGGCTAGCACCATATGTCCGTCGCGAGATAATGAGGCTGAGTGAAAAATCACGCGTCAGTAATAATTGCGACATCTTGTTGATGGGCATTGAAAAGGGCGGCCAATACGTCACGCATTTTTTCGACATCGATTGGACCGACGAGCAAGGGCCTCGCTCGAAATATCGAGCAGGCACAGTGATTGTACCAGATGCGCGTTATGTGAATAGGAATATCGTATTTCGCCCAGAGGATGCGAAGCCTTCGGGAGTTGATACCTATTTCGGTCGGAAAGTGTTCTACAAGAACCGAGTTGGAGCGCATTCGGTTCTCAACTTGGGCGTTGTGAATTCGGAAGGTCTAGACTTCAGCAATACCTCTGCTGCCGCCTTCCCACGGTTAGCCGATGCGCTGAACGTTCTCGACCATCTCTCTACCTATCTTTATCAAGACGCGTTCATGCCGTTGGTTCGCGCTCACGCGCATGCAGCCATTCCGCTAAAGCGCGGGACGGAAAATTCTGACCAATCTGTTTAAGTCACAGTGATCGTGGCATGGCCGTCATGTCTCTCCCTTGGACAGCCTCGTCGGCAGAGGGGCGTTGGTGTGGCTTGGGGCCTTATTATGCGATGTTCCCGGTCGAATTCGTTTGTGGCGTAATTGACGAATTTTGCCCGCCTCAGGGGAGAGTGTTAGACCCCTTTTGCGGTCGAGGCACGACAACGTTTGTCGCTTCGGTGAGCGGTCGTGAGGCCATTGGAACGGAGATAAATCCGATTGGGTGGATTTATGCGACAGTCAAACTCGACCCGTGCCCGCAGCCAGATTATGTTCTGAGACGTGTGGAAGAAATTGTGCGGTCCGTGCAGTGCTCAGATCGACAGCCAAGTAATGATTTTCAAAGACTAGCGTGGCATTCGGATGTGCTTGGGTTCCTGAATGCGTGCCGCCGAGACCTAAACTGGCGCACTAATCGTCTTGATAGGACGGTAATGGCGCTGGTGCTCGTGTATCTTCATGCCAAAAAGGGCGGTGGTCTATCCAATCAGCTGAGGCAATCCAAGGCTGTGGCTCCCAATTATGCAATTGAGTGGTGGTCCAAAAGGAGGTTACGACCTCCTAAAATCGATGTGCTTGAATTTTTTCGGCAACGTATAGCTTGGAGGTACGCGAAAGGCATTCCACAGCGCCGAGGCGTCGCCACGGCAAAACGCGGCGACGCGCGATCGTTACTTCGCAAGCTCTGGCAATTTGACGCTGATTTCGTGCTTACCTCACCGCCATACTGTGGCGTGACCAATTACGAATACGACAATTGGATAAGGATGTGGATGCTTGGTGGACCGGACTTGCCAAGCGGAGGGGTCGCAGCAAGGTTCGGTGATCAAGAGGATTATTATTGGCTACTGTTCGACATCTTCGAGGAAGTGAGGCGATTAGCCAAGGATAGGGCAATTGTGTACGTTCGTACGGATGCGCGGCCCGTCACGTTGGAAGCGACACTCGATGTGCTCAATGAATTCTGGCCGAAACATCGATTATCTTTCAAATATGATTTGGCACCGGGGTCAACCCAAACAGCGTTGTTCCAACGGCGTTGGCACAAAGCTGGCGAGGTAGATATTTTGCTGACGCCATGTATGCAGTCTGCCCCATCGGGGTCATGGTCACATCTATTGTAACCCGGCACTCGGAGGCGCGCCGGCGGGTTCATCCAGGGGAATCTTGATTTCGGGAATTCGGGTCACCCCGGAAGTTCGGCGGTGCGGCAGCTCAGCAGGGCTGCGGCTAGACCTAGACATTGGGCCGTGTGCTTGGAGGTTGGTGCGCCTATTGCGGCTCGACGTTGAGCTCCCTGCCGAAAGCGCGCCACTGCTCCTGCTCTTTGCGGATCACCTGCGCGGTGCTTTCCGGCGTGCCGCCGCCGTCCGTGGACAAGCCCAGCGTCAAGAGCCGCTCTTCGACTTCGGGGCCGCGCAGGTAGCGATCGATCGCGCCATTGAGCTGCGTGATCACTTCGGATGGTGTGCCGGCCGGCGCAACAACGGCAAAAAAGCCGTCCATGACGATGCCGGGAACGGTTTCGTGCAGCGCCGGCAGATCCGGAAGGCCGGGAAAGCGCTTGCCCGAAGTCACCGCAAGCCGGCGCACCTTGCCGGCCTGGACGACGGCGTTCGCGGCCGCGATCGAGCTCATCATTACCGCATTGACGCCGCCGGCGACGTCCTGGGTCACCTGCGCCGCCGAACGATACGGCACCTCGATCAGGCCGAGGTCGGCCCGTTTGTTGAGCAGCCTGGCGGCGAACGCCGCGGCGCCGGCGGTGTTGTCGAACGCGATCGACAGCTTTGCGCGATTTGCCCTGGCATGGGCGATCAGCTCGCCCACCGAGGAGACAGGCAGATCGGCATTCACCGAAAGCATCTGCGGACCGAGGCTGGTGGCCAGCGCCACCGGGGCGAAATCGCGCGTCGGATCGTACGGCAGGTGCTTGAACGAGATGAGATTGATCGCCATGCCGGACGTGTTGGTGAACAGCAGCGTGTAGCCGTCCGGCGCGGCGCGCGCGGCGATCTCGTGCGCAAGAATGCCGGAAGCGCCGGGCATGTTCTCGACGAACATCGGCCGGCCGATTGTGCGCGACACGGCCTCGGCGATCAGCCGCGCCATGATGTCGGTTGCGGCGCCCGGACCGGTCGGAACGATCAGCTTGACGGGACGGCTCGGCCAAGTCTCCGCGCTCGCCGCGCTCGCGATTGCGATCGCAATGGCGCACAGCGCTGCGCACAAAGCTCTCGTCAGCACCGGGTAACGTTGCCACAGCCGCGCTTCACCTCTCCCCAGCGGGGAGAGGTCGGAATGGGCGCGCTTCGCGCGACCATTCCGGGTGAGGGGGGCCGGACTCTCACGTCGGCCGTGGTCCCCCTCAACCGGATCGCGCAAGCGCGATCGGACCTCTCCCCGTCGGGGAGAGGTGACGCCAGCCGCGAGTCCGCGCGAGTACGCATCTATGTGTTGAAGCACTCTACACTCGCTCATGGGCGCTTGTGGCAGGGCTTCTGCACCCCATGCGCCAATCAAGCGGCGCGCGGATGAACCCGCGCCTTGATCTTGGCGCCTATGTTATCCCGTGCCATCTCCAGATCGTATGTGGTCTGCATGCCCATCCAGAACTCGGCGCTCGTGCCGAAGTAGCGGGCCAGCCTCAGAGCTGTGTCAGGCGTGATTGCGCGCTTGCCATTGACGATCTCGCTGATTCGTACCTGCGGGACACCAATGGCCTTCGCCAGCGCGTATTGCGAGCGATGCAGCGGCTTCAAAAAGTCCTCGCGCAGCACCTCGCCTGGATGTGATGGTGGAAAATCGGCCACCCTTGCGATCTCCTCAATGATAGTCGACGATCTCGACAATGCCCTATTATCGCCTGTTGTGCTTATCGCCCGTTGTCCTGGCAGGCAAGGAAGGCCCTCGTGAATCGATTTCGAATGCCTCGTCATTCCGGGTCGAGGCCCGAAGGGCCGAGAGCCCGGAATCCAGTAATCACCGGCGTTGGTTACTGGATTCCGGGTTCGCCGCTACGCGGCGCCCCGGAATGACCGGCTTAATGGAATCGGTGCCCTCTTGAGTGGTGAGCTATTGCTGGTGGGCAGCATCCCGCTCGACACGCCGGAGGACGTGTTCCGCATGTTCGGCACAGCGCTGGGCCGATACCTCTTCGCCATGCCCGACGGCGAGGTGGGCCCGCGCCGGCACTGGATCAGCCGCGTGCATTATCAGGTGCTGGCGGCGCATCCGGAGCTCGATGTCGTGCAGCATCCGGCGCCCGACGACGACGGGGTGGAACGCCAGCATCCGCGCAATGCCGCCGATGCGTGGTGGTTCAAGGTCCGCGACGGCGTCGATCGCGTACGCTTCGGCGATCCCGGCTGGCGGCTCGGTTATGCGCGCGACGCGGTCAACTCCTACTTCGTGTTTCGCACCATGAAGGAGAAGGGAGTGCTGCCTTCGCACCTGCGCTTCCAGGTGTCGATCCCGATGGTCAACAGCGTGCTCCCGCCGCGTATTTTTCCCAACCGCAACGACATCGACAAAGTGCGGCCGGGCTATGAGGAAGCGACGCGCGCGGAGGTCGCCAGGATCGTGGAGAAAATTCCAGCCGGCGAGCTTGCGATCCAGTGGGATTGCTCGACCGAGGTCCAGGATGCTTATGGTGCAATTCCCGGCTATCCGCTCGAAGGTGCCATCGAGCGCAACCTGACCGAGGTGCGCAACCTGTCGCCCCATATCCCGCGCGAGGTCGCGCTCGGCTATCACTTCTGCTTCGGCACGCTCGGCGGCTGGCCGCGCTTTGCTCCCGACGATCTCGGGGCGACGGTCAGGCTCGCCAACGCGTTCGTGGCGGCATCCGGACGGCCGGTCGACTGGATCCACATTCCCGTGCTCGACCGCAGCGACGAGGCGTTCTACGCGCCGCTGGCGGAGCTGGCGCCGCAAGGGGCCCGCGTCTATCTGGGCGCCATCCACAACATGGCGCGCTTCGAGGAGCGCCTCGCAACGGCGCGAAAATATCTGTCCGATTTCG
>Ga0182035_10001339_pt1 | contig 12545 bp, 8 predicted proteins | sample flu12Cox44000170_FD_125969 | JGI IMG/M metagenome (GOLD analysis project Ga0182035, IMG submission 125969) | Lab enrichment of tropical soil microbial communities from Luquillo Experimental Forest, Puerto Rico - flux4day.12C.oxic.44.000.170 | ecosystem: Environmental > Terrestrial > Soil >...
ACGGTAAGAGGGAGATTCAGTCATGAAGAGAACAGTTCTTCCAATCGTTGCTGCGGTTGCGGCGATTCTTGGGATGATTTCGGTGGCGCGTACGCGTCCTAGGCGGGAACCCACGGTTCCGCCCTCGGCTCCGCCTACCTCAAGCTTCGAGCAGGTCGTCGCGGGAGTGGGACTGGTCGAAGCTAACTCTGAAAACATCGACATAAGTTGTGCTGTTTCAGGCATGGTCACGCAGCTGTACGTAAAAGCAGGAGACCGTGTAGGGCAAGGCCAGAAGCTGTTCTCTCTGGACGATCGCGACCTGCGAGCAGATCACCAGGTCAAACGCACTGCACTAGCGGGCGCTCAGGCACGCTTGGCCAAGCTCGAACAGGAACCTCGTGCCGAAGACGTTCCACCGGCCGAAGAGCGCGTGCGTGAGGCCCAGGCAAACTTGGCGGATGCCGAGGTGCAAGTGCGTTTGATCGAAAGCGTTACCGACAAACGGGCGGTTCGTGACGAGGACGTTCAGCGCAGGAGACTTGCCTACAAAGCGGCGCAGGCGCGATTGGCCGAGGTGGAAGCCCAATTGGGGTTACTAAAAGCGGGCGCATGGGCTCCGGATATTGCCGTTGCGAAATCGGAAGTTGCTCAGGCGGAAGCTCAGGTCAAGATGGCTGAGACCAATATTGATCGTCTGACCATGCGCGCGCCGATTGCGGGCGTCATTCTGCAAAACAAAGTGCGACTGGGCCAATATGCGCAATGCGGCCCGCTCAGCGAGCCTCTCATGATTTTCGGAAGTGTCACTCCTTTGCATGTCCGTGTTGATGTGGATGAGCACGATGCCTGGCGGGTGCGGGGCGGGACGCAGGCGGTCGCGTCTCCTCGGGGAAACGGTTCTATAAGAATTCCCCTGGAGTTTGTCCGCTTCGAGCCTTATGTGATCCCCAAGAAATCGCTGACAGGCGACAGCACGGAGCGCGTAGACACTCGCGTTCTACAGGTGATCTATCGGATTCGGGATGCTGAGCCTTCGGTCTATGTCGGTCAGCAGATGGATGTCTATATCGATGGATCGGCGAGTCGCTTGAGTTCCAAGAACTCGGAAAACTCAGGAGCAAGCCAGTGAAGGCGCAAAGCAAAGCTCTAGCGGTTAGATCTGTCCTATTTCTATGCGGATTGATCTTGGTCTGCGGATCGAACGTCAGGGCGCAGACGGAGGAATCCACCAAAACCTGGGCGGCCACTTCAATTCGCGGGATGTCCACGGAGAGGGCAGCTGCGCAGTGGTGGAATTCCTTCCATGACGAAGAACTGACGCGACTGATCCACCGCGCCGTGGCCAACAACCTGGACTTACGTCTGGCCGCAGCGCGTGTCGACGAAGCACGCGCAGCAAGAGGAGTCGCGAAGTCCGCCTTCTACCCATCCGTGGGCGTCACAACCAGCGCAGAGCGTCTGCGCGAGCGGGTTCCTGTTTTCAATCCCAGCACCACTACCGCCGCTTTCCACCCAGTCGAATTCAACAATTTCCAGGTGGGATTCGACTCCGCTTGGGAGATCGACGTCTTCGGTCGGATCCGCAATGAGGTGAAGGCTGCGAGCGCCAACATACGCTCTGCAGAGGAGAACAGGCGCGATGTTCTCGTCGTGCTGCTTGGGGAAGTCGCACGGAGCTATGCGGATCTCCGGGGCTTTCAACTTCGGCTCGATATAGCCGAGAAAAATATTCGGACACAGGAAGATACCGTCCACCTTACGAAAACGAGAGCGGCGGCTGGGTTAGCGACTCAGCTCGATGTCTCGCGCGCAGTTGCAGAACTCGAGACCACGAACGCTGTTGTCCCGTCGCTGCGCAGCGCCATTGCGGCTTCGATTCACCGCATTAGCGTGCTTCTCGGGCAGGAGCCAGGGGCTTTGCAGAGCGAGTTGGAAACATCCACGCCGGTGCCAGTCGTGCCACCTGAAGTTCCGGTTGGCTTGCCGTCGGACCTGTTGAAGCGACGGCCGGATGTTCGCCGGGCAGATGATGAAATCGCTGCCGCCGCCGCAAACGTCACAGCCGCAAAAGCAGACTATTTCCCGAAGTTCACATTATTTGGGTCAGCGGGAAGGCAAGCGACTCAACTCCATGACCTCTCCCTCTCGCTGGGAAATTTCTTTGCGGCGGGACCGGCGATCAGCTTGCCGCTATTCACGGGCGGCCGTATACGCTCGAACATCGCCGTGCAAAACGCGCGCTGGAAACAGACCCAGATCCTCTATCAATCTACGGTTCTGAACTCTCTGGAAGAGACCGAGAACGCACTCGTGAATTACTCGCAGGAGCAGGAGCGCCGCGATCGGCTTCAGGCAGCCGTGTCGCAGAACCAGACAGCACTTGAACTCTCCCGCGAGCTTTACAGGTCCGGCCTCGGGGACTTCCTGTCCGTGCTCGATGCCGAGCGGCAACTCTACGGGAATGAAGACCTCTTGGCGCAGAGCCAGACTGCGGTGACGACGAATCTGATCGCTTTGTATAAAGCACTCGGAGGAGGGTGGGAATCATTTCCCCAATAACGCCTTCGGAACACTAGGACGTTAAGGGGGGCGGGCCGTTACTCAGGCTCCAGATGAAGCTCGACCCAAAGCAAATGACACGGTTCGAAGTAGTTGGCGTCTTTGATCCGCAACCAAGTGCAGCTTCGCAATGGAAGCAGGAAACAATCTGTGGAATGAACCTCGTGCTGCAAGGTCTATTTCCTCAGAAGCTCAGGGTGGAATTTCTGTAACCAGGCTACGGTCGCCTCTTTCAGTTCGATAGCAAGCTTTACCATAGCTTCCAATTCCTGGTCCGAGACCGCTCCGGCAACATCATAGACGGACTTGTTCCGCTTGTTATTGAACGTCTTGAATTTCTGAATGAGTTTGGGATTAGCCTTTACCGTGAGTTCGAGCGACTCGATCGTTTTCACGTGATGACCGGCCTGAATGACCGTGCGATGACCTGAGGCCCGGAGTGCAGTTGTTGCAGCACAGAGAGCTGCGTTAAAAGCAGCGATGAACCTAAGGTCAGTCGATACGGCTTCGACTTTCGAATCGGCAAGACTTCGATCTACAAGCCCCAGAAGATCTTTGATTTCGCTCGGGCTACTCGGTTCCCGCCTTAGCCAACCGTATTCCACCCATTTTTCTAAGCTCATCCTCGTCTCCCAGCAGGAATACCTTCTGCCCTTTGAGCACGGAGGTTAAAAAATGATTCTCCGTTGCGAGTTTTGACTTGAATTCTGCGACCGAATATACGGTCGGGTTGATCGAGCGGCCGATAGCTTTCTCGGTTGTAGAGACCCGCGAAAGCACTTGGTCAAGGGTGGCCTTACCGACGACCATCAAATCGACATCGCTCTGAGCTGTTTCTTGTTCTCGTGCAACGGATCCATACACAAATGCCGCAATAATTTGCTTCGACAGTGGACGTAATGCTGAACGGAGAACGCCGAAGACTCCGATGGTCTTGTTAATCAGAGCCCGCATCTCCGGAAAGATGGGAGTCTCTCGGTTGGCCTGATAATGAACCTGGCTGCCCACTGACTTGCGCAGAATCAAGCCCACTTTAGAGAGGTTTTCGAGTTCACGTTGAACTGCGCCCACGCTGGCATCAATTTCGCGGGCGATTTCCCGCGTATAAAAGGATTGATCAGCACGGCCATAGAGCAGCGCAAGTACAGCGCCGCGCGTCCGACCGAATAGAAGATCCGCCAAACCAGTGGTTGTACTCATTTCGAGAACAAGTGTACTCAATATGAGTACACATTTCAAGATGCCTAAACAGATGATCTCCTTCAAGTCACAACTCCTTCCAGTACTCGCCGCTAACGCTGCGCACATCCTTGCCGCCAAGGGGCGAAGTCGTTTGGAAACTTTCAGGAACAACCACTCGCGTATGCGAATTCTTGGGAAGGTGTTCGTGAGGGCACAACGGCGAACGAAGTGCCGAGACGTTTCTTGCTCCATTTATGATCCACGAAGCCGTTCCAACCGTTACCGAAACCGTTTTTGGTAGCCATCCGTGTTGCGTAGTTTCAGTAACTTACGTCCGGACACATTGCTTTCACGGCGGTAACACGGGTTCAAATCCCGTCGGGGACGCCAAACCTTTTCAATCACTTACAAACAATAGGCCAAATTTGTCTAGGCACAAAATAGGCACAAGAACCACGTTAGAAAATGCTCCCTCTCCACAGTGAGGGTGAAACGTCATAATTTTCCAATCAGTTACAGAGGACCCGCAGGTTGATTTACGGAACATTTCAGGAACAACCGTAGATCGGCGGGTCAGGATCATGAAATTGCTGAAAGAAAGACGAACTAAATTGACCGACTACTATACTCTGAGCATCTCGCTTCATCGAGGTCATCGCCTGTGTATAGGTGTCCATGGTGACACGGATGGATGAGTGGCGAAGAAGCTCCTGGACTACTTTCAAATCAGTTCCCTCTGCCTTCAACAAGGATGAATAGGTATGGCGAAACGTGTGCCAGCCAAAGTGTGTTGTGACTCCCGCCTTAATGGCGGCCGGACGTATGAGACGCCGCATTAGGTAAGGTCCGCTGTAAGGGAACTTGCCTTTGGCATGATCGCTGGCGAATACCCAATCCTCCGGTTGCGTGTAGGGAGTTCGCTCTCGCCATGCCTCAAGAGCTTTTGCCAAATTAGAGTGAAGAGGAACCGGTTTTCGGGAAGCTTCTGTCTTGCAAGGCCCAACTGCGTTTTTGACGATCGAACGCAGGATATGCATTTGATTCGCTGAGAAGTCGACATCCTTCCACTTGATGGCAAACAGTTCGCCCATCCTTAATCCTGTTCCAGCGGCTAGAAAGACTAGAGTCCTTTCCCTCGGGCCCAGGGTGTTGATGATCCGTTCAATCTCGTTTGGTGTGAGGATGTTAGGAATTGCCCGGCGTTTCGCACTCTGCCGCACAAAAGTAATTGGGTTGCGGTCGCAGAGACCATGCCGGATGGCATGATTAAAGATGACGCTCATTAGGTTCCTGATTTTACATTTAGAGCCAGGTGCCAGCGCTAGTTGTCGCAGCCATGACTCAACCTCCACGGCGGTGATATTGGCGAGCTTATAATTTCTCCATCGCGGCACGATCCACTTTCTCAGATAACCCTCATAGCTTACCCGTGTTGAAAGGGTTCTCCATAAAGTGTCGGCCGCCAGCTCTACCTGGCGGAAGTGATCTACCAATGCGGACCACACCGTCAGTCTTGACTTTGTGCTTACATCACTTGAGGTGATTTCTAGCTTTAGAGCTTTAATTGCAGCAAGCGCCGCTGCTTTAGTTTTCAGAGTGACAACGGTATCTACGATCAACCTTCGGTGTTTAGGCTTACCGTCCGGACCTGGCTCTCGCCATCGAAATTCCCAAACTTTAGGTCCCTTCTTCCGCGGGCTAAGTATCAGACTGCCGTTCTGCATTGCGCTCCTCCATTAAGCAACTCAGCTAAGGAGGGGGAAAGTTGTAACGTTTTCTCGCATGAAGTCACTATTCTAAAGAGGCACTTGTTCGTGTCGAGGGACTTCCGCTCGTATTTTCTCCCAGGAGGTTGCCATGACTCCCTATCTTTTCCTGTGCCGTGAAGCGAAGCTTCCGCTGCTGTGGCTTGCTCTTTTTCTTCTTCAGTGTCAGTTCTTGTCCGCGCAAGCGCCTAACACCGCGGAGGATCTTGCACGCCGGTCCACGCTCGTATTCCTTGGGACGGTCGAAAAGACTGCTGCCAGCACCATGCCCGCCGTGAAGGCAAATGAGGCGACAGTCGTGGTGCGAGTGGACCAGGTGATCAGCAGCCCTGGTGCTCCTCCCGGTTTAGCGGGAAAGCTGATCACTGTGCAGCTGCTCCAGCCCGGCTCGATGAAACCCGGATCGCAGACAGTTTTCTTCACCAAAGGATGGTTGCTTGGCGAGAGCATGGCGGTGGTCGAGGTGGGCAGGTTAGGACGTGATACGAACATCCAAGGCCTGACCGAGCAGATCAATAGTGTGCGTCAGAAAATGACCGACGAAGCCCTCCAGAACCAACTGGCCACTGCTGAGGCCGTGATTGCTGGCCGAGTAGTGGCCGTTCACCGCGCCGAGATTCCCAGAATTGGCTCGGAACATGATCCAGACTGGTATGTGGCTGTCATCCAGGTGGAATCGGTAGTTAAGGGAGAATCGCTTGGGCGCGAAGTCACGTTGTTGTTTCCACACAGCGACGACGTGATGTGGCACAACTCCCCCAAGTTCAAGGAAGGCCAGCGGGGCGTCTGGCTGCTGCACCGCAATCAGGTGCGTCTTCCTGGCATTGAGAACCAACTCACCGCTCTTCGTCCTTTGGATTTTCATTCGCCGGAAGAACTCATCCGCGTCGAACGGCTGGTCAAAGCGTCACAGTGAACTGGCTTGGCAAAGTTTTTCATGGGGCATATTCCGAACTGCAGGAGGTTAACATGTTCGGCATAAAGATATCATCGTGGAACAGAATTTTTGCCATCGTTTTGGCATCTTTCACTGCCTATGCTGGACGGGCGCGGGCCCAGCAGGTCCAGCTCGTGGATGTCATCCCGGCGCTTTATAGCAACGAGATTCGGAACGACAGCGAGCCAAATGTGGCGGTGAATCCAGCGAACCCGAAACAGATCGTGGTTTCCGCATTTACGCCTTGCCCGCCGTCTATTTCTACGACTAACGCCCCGATCTACTTTTCTATAGACGGAGGGACGAACTGGCAGTTGAACTGCATTCTGCCGGGCAACAGTTCGACGTATGGAACTGGCGACATTACACCCCGCTTCGCCAGCAGCGGTGTTCTGTATGCAGGAATTCTGAGGGGCGATTCGTTTTACGAATTAAACATTCTTCGCACCGGGGATTTTACGAGTTCCACTCCAATGACTATCCTCAGAGACCGCACCAGCGAAGATCAGCCCTATACACAAGCGATGGCGGTGGGTGGCGATCGCGTGCTTATTGGCAACAACCAGCTCGGAGCCAGCAAGTCAGCGGCCGTGTATTTCTCGCAGGATGCGGCCACGGCCCCGCCACCTGCCGGCTTCGCTTCTGTGCCGACGACGCTGGAGACGCGCCCGACCTGCGGTCAGGATCCGCCCCCAGTGAGGCCGGCAATTCATAACAATGGAATCATCTACACCGTGTACTACCGCCAGCAGCCGACCTCTCCGTGCTTTGCGGGGAGCAATTTGGTTGACGTCGTCGTGGCTCGCGACGACAACTGGGGAAGCGGCGGCTTTACCGCGCTGATGGACTCCGACGGGTTTGCCGGCATCCGCGTGGTTCAGAGCGTGTCGGTGGTTTGGGCCGGGGCTATGGGCAACGAGCGCTTGCAAGGATCGCAACTGTCCATCGCGGTTGATCCCGGCGACAGCTCCAATGTTTATGTCGCCTGGGCCGACGGCGACTCGGCTCACTACACGCTACATGTTCGGCGCTCTACAACCAGTGGCGCAACCTGGGGTCCCGACATTAAGACAGTTACGCTCGGAGATAATCCCGCGCTGGCGGTAAACAAGGTGGGAACGCTCGGCTTCCTTTACCAGAAGTACGTTAATCCCGGCACATGCGGTGGCGCCGGGGGAGGTGCCTGCTGGGAGACGCACTTTGAAACCTACGACGGTACAACTTGGACCGACCTTCCGCATCCGTTAGCTAACGTTCCGGACAACGCGGGCGGCTTTCCCCTCGGCGATTATGACCACGTGCTCGCAATTGGTCACGATTTCTACGGCGCCTTTGCTGCCAACAATTATCCCGACACGAACAATTTTTATCCCGGAGTCCAGTACCTGCGATATGTAAATTTCGGCACCCACCAGTTGTTTGCAGACTCAATGCACACCACGACCGTGACACCTTCCTTCGACCCCTTCTTCTTCCACGTGGTCAACCTGCCGGCGACCTCCGAATTCTACGTGCGCGACTGGACGACCTCTCCCACCAGTCATGACAACGGAGAGGAACCTTCCAATGGACCGGACTGGTGGACCACTTCGGATGTATGGAACCGGGTCACCAACACGAACGGCGGATTTAATGCCAACGACCAACCGAACCAGCAGAACGCCCAGGATGCCGTGAGCGGGCATAACTTTGCCTTCGTGCGCGTGCATCGCAACGCTGCCCCGATGACTGGTCCCGCTGTCAACGTAACCGCTCGCTTCGTTTATGCAGACTACGGCTTCGGAGTTCCATACCAGGACGTTAGCGGTTCGCCCACCGCCACGCTGACTTTCTCTGCGACGGACACGGTTAAGACGTTGGCCGACGGCGCGGGCGTTCAGTGGGACCTTCCTACCACTCGCTCCACGCACGTGTGCATGGCGGTCGAAATATCGGCGCCCGGCGACTCCTACACCCCGGAATTGGTTGGCCGCGCTCCCGGGTGGCCAACCACAGACTGGACGATTCCCGCCGACAACGAGAAAGCACAGATCAACATGGACCTGCCAGCGATGGGGGCGGGGGCAGGGGTAGCAACCTTCCACGCCATCGCTCACAATGCCGCGCTCTTTGCGCGCGACTTGGTGATCCGCTACTCCGTGCCGCCAGCAATCCTGCGCATGTTGGAAGGAGCGCAGATCGGAGTTGTAGGCGGCGAAACGCAGCCGTTGAGCGAGTCCGGAACACTCACGCTCACCCAAATGCTACCAGCCGAAAACCGGTGGATTGAGGTCAGCTATTCCGCGCCCAACGTTAAGCCCGGTCAGTCCATACCAGTCGCTCTCCAGGAGATGAACGGAGACCAAGCCGTCAATGGCTTCACAATCTCCGCACAACCGGTATCCGGTGACGCTATCATCCGGGCAAACATGAAACTCCATCGCGCCGTGTTCGCTCGGCTGGACGCGGCTTTTCACGCTCCACAATCGGCGGAAGAAGCGCATGCGGCGGCCAAGCTGCTCGAATCGAATTCCATCGGTACCAGCGACTATCTCAATTTCCTCAGCCACCATCTCGCAGCGATCACAACCATTGTTTCCGGCCTGCTGCAGTCACAGAAATCTCCCGATGCGTTCTCCGCCGCTCAGGCTGTGAAAGTACTGCAAGGGGCGGTTGCTTTTCAACGCCTGGATCTCACGGCAAACGGCCATGCCTCACTGCTTAACAAACTCGACGCCTTCCAGACCATGCTCCAGAAGGCTGAGGGCGATCCAGCGGACATTCTGCAGATGGTGCTCTGGCAGAAGAATCTCTACTCGACGGCGCCGCGGCTCACTCGCCTGAAAGCTGCCCGGCATGTTGTGGAAGAATCCGACGAATTCATCCGAGCCTATGGCAAGCTTCAGCATCGCGGCGATTCCTATGCCCAGATGTTGCGCGAGCTTCGCGACAGTTTTCACGACACCGCTGAGGCCCTCGAATGCCTGAATAAGGAGTTAGGGAGAGACGTGGAAGAGATTGAGCGCCACGTGGATTCTTCTGCTGACAAATTGGAAAAAGCACACCGCAGCTACTTACTGGAACTGCAAAGCCTGGTAAGGTGACCAAACCCGAGGCCTGATGCGCTCGGTGTCATGTTCGATTGGCGCACAATAGAGGCAGCGACTTGGGGGATGTGTTAAGAGAGAAGACGAAATCGATCGTTAGATCGAGCATAATGACAAGAGGGTTCAATTCCAGGCGGCGAAGGCACAACCGCCAGAGGAAACATTTTATGGACATCGTGAAAATCAAGTTATGGGTGCCCGATCAACAAGCACTCAATGAAATTTTGTCGACGGCGAAGGTCAACCTGGACTGTGGCAGCCCGAGACGAGACGCTACTGGCAACTTCGTGGTCACACTCTACGCTACGAAGGCTGAGGCGAAGAAAATCACAGCGCTTAAATACCAGCATGAAGTAGATGAGAATTACGGAAAAGTGCTGGAAGAGCGACAAAAGGAAGTTGCCAAGGGAGATCGCTTCAAGGGCGGGAAGGTCAAGCCCGAAGGGCTCGGGGTCAAGAGGTAAGCGTCGCGACCAGTCTTTGAGTAATTCAGATACCGCCGCACGCACCATTCGTTTGCTCAGGTTTCGATAACCGTAAAAGGCACCAAGGCGCACGAAGGACTCAGACAGGCTTCCAGGGGCTCTGCGTTGGGTGTAACACCGGCAAAAACATCGCTTCCGAGGGGGTAGCCATGCCATATATGAACGTAACCGAAGTGGAGTCAGCGCTGATTGCGCTGGCAGGGGCACATCCTTCCATCTGCGAATTGATCACTCTTCCTAACCCGACCATCGAAGGCCGGACAACCCACGCCGTGCGGCTCGGCACGCAGGCTGCGAACACCGTGGATGCCTATTACTTGACCGGAGGAGTGCATGCCAGAGAATGGGGCAGTTGCGAGATTCTGGTGAATTTGGTAACGGATTTGTGCGACGCCTACGCCGGCGGAACCGGCGTCGGATATGGAGGCAAGTACTTCTCGGCTGCGGAAGTCAAGGCGCTCATCCAGCAGATCAACATCATCATTTTTCCGTGTGTGAATCCTGACGGGCGTAACTATTCGCAAACAACCGTTCCTCTTTGGCGCAAAAACCGCGACACCGCCGATAGCGGCGGCGATCCGACCAAGGTGGGGATCGATATCAATCGCAACCAGAATTTCCTCTGGGACTTCAATACCGCCTTTGCTCCTGCCGCGATCAACGTGTATTTGGCTTCGAGTGATCCTTCGCAAGATACCTACCACGGACATGCGACGCAGAGCGAACCCGAGACACAGAACATTAACTATATCCACGATACCTACACGAGGATCCGGTGGTATGTGGATGTGCACAGCTATTCAGAAGACATCTTGTATGTCTGGGGCGACGACGAATCGCAGTACACCGACACCAACATGAACTTCCAGAACGCGGCCTACAACGGGCAGCGAGGTGTTCTCGGCGGCTCCTACAAGGAATATCTCCCGGATGGCGATCTTGGGGCGCTGGTTGGACTGGCGAACGCTTTCACCAAATCTCTTGCCGAGGTCAGAGGCAAGCTCTACTTTGCGAAGCCCGGGTTCTCGCTGTATGCGACATCTGGAACTAACGACGATTACGCGTACAGCCGGCATTTTGCTGATCCGTCAAAATCGAATGCGCTCTCGTTCACGGTGGAATGGGGGACGGAATTCCAGCCGGCGTGGACCGAAATGCAGGAGATCATCAAGGATGTGTCCGCCGGCCTGATCGGACTGGGATTGGAGGCGCTGGGCATCGATAGCTTTATCGTCAGCAACCGGGATACCTTCTCGTCATATGAGGTCGAGACAACGCTTTCCTACCCGAATGCGTTTTATGTGATGTACGACGGATTTGCCCCCGGCGCGCTCGGAGTTCCCGGAGCGTCGCCGACCATTCAGTTCCTTGATGCGACTAATGGAACGCCAATCGGCTCGATGTCCGCAACGGCAACCTCAGTCGCTCTGGAAAATCCAGGTGCTCCAAATACCCCGCAGCGAATCACGTTCACCTTTGAAGTGGACTTTACCGATGGAAGCGCGTTCACCGCAGAGACGCGGGAAATTTACGTTCAGGCGAGTTTCGCTGGAATGCAGGATATCGCGCTGATGCAACTCATCAGACAGCCGAACCCTTATATGTTAAAAGGCCCAATCAGTTGGCTGAGCACTGATGTGCGCGTCTTCCAACTACGTCCTAATCAGAAAGTCAATTCCTCGAGTAACGTCGTTCTCGGTAATCCCGACACGGACTCCAATGCTCCGTATACCTATATCCAGGGGTTGCTGAGCGAAATGAGGGGTTACGGAAACACTCCCGCTCCTCCTTTCGAAAATATCTCTCAAGACGAGCAGGCAAGCCAACTCGAACTTTCCCGGACTGTAGGCGGCGTGCGGGTGCTGAATTTTGCGGTCGCTAAGGTACGATATCGCGCCAATACCCAGGATGCGACAGGAGTGCGGCTATTCTTCCGGACATTCAACACCATGGTTTCGGATCTGAGCTATACGACGAATCCCGCAGCCGACGTGCAAGACTACAGGCGGACGGCCGATGGCTCGATGCCTTTGCTGGGCACGAACGCTTTTTTTAGCGGTGCCGGCAATCAGATTGTCTCCGTTCCATATTTTGCGGAGAGACGAGTCAATACGGCCACGCAAAGTATGGACTCGCAAACTGATTCTTGGAACCAGCATGATTTGACGCATGCGGGGGCGACGGAGGCAGTGCAGTATTTTGGCTGTTGGCTCGACTTCAACCAAACAGACCCACAATTTCCGCTGAATGTGCCGAGTGGGAGCGACGGCCCGTTTACGGGCAGGGTGCCAATCCTCCAACTGGTGCGGGGGATCCACACCTGCCTGGTTGCGGAGGTGCGTTACCAGCCTGGGGCAGTCGACCCGATTCCCAATGGCGCCACGCCTTCTTCCAGCGACCGGCTCGCGCAACGGAACTTGTCTATTCTGGAATCGGACAACCCCGGCACAGCAGCCACTCATACTGTTCAGCACACTCTGCTGATTAAGCCGTCCAAGCTAGCCTGGAACCAGACATTCGCGGTTGCGGCGACCGCGGCAGGGAGGCC
>Ga0182035_10001340_pt1 | contig 12542 bp, 10 predicted proteins | sample flu12Cox44000170_FD_125969 | JGI IMG/M metagenome (GOLD analysis project Ga0182035, IMG submission 125969) | Lab enrichment of tropical soil microbial communities from Luquillo Experimental Forest, Puerto Rico - flux4day.12C.oxic.44.000.170 | ecosystem: Environmental > Terrestrial > Soil >...
GATGTATTTGAGCGCCTTTCCCGGAGTCGATCCTGAAACGCTGCCGACGCCGGAAGAGATCGCGAAGGCAATGGTGCCGCTCTGCCTACCGACCTGTACCGAGACCGGCAGACTTTATGATTTTCGCGCCGGGCGTTTTCTGGAATTCCACCCGCCGTCCTAGGCACCGGATCTTTTTCTCCGAGGCAGCGTTGATCACACGGCTTTCAACCGGCCACGCACACTAGGGACGATGTAAACGGTCAAATACCGAAGTACGAGCCGCGCCTGGAGCGGCAGCGTTTCAACCCCATGCCCTTCACCAAAGCGGCGCAAACATCGGGCTCTTCTACCCCTACGATAATGAATTGCGCGTTGTGCTCATGGTTCCGCGTAAGAATTACGCGTGTTTGCAACACTGGGGTACTGCGGCAATTCATCTGCGTGTCAGTGTTTGCGTGGAGCGCGATCTTTGAACGGATTGTCCTTCTCGCGCAGCATCAGACGAATCGGCGTGCCAGGAAAATCGAAATTTTCGCGCAGCGAATTCACCAGATAGCGCTTGTAAGCGTCAGGCAGCGCGTTGGCGTGCCTGCAGAACAACAAGAAGGTCGGCGGCCGCGCTTTCGCCTGCGTGATATAATTGAGCTTGAGCGTTCGCCCCAACACCACCGGCGGCGGATGCGCGCTCACCGCGTGCTCGAACCAGCGATTGAGCACGCTGGTCGAGATCCGTTTATTCCATACCGCATACGCGTCGAGGATCGCCTGCATTAGCCGGTCGAGTCCTTCGCCGGTCAGCGCCGACACGGCGACGAGCGGTACGCCTTTCACTTGCATCAGTTTCTCGTCGGCCTGCGCGCGCAGCTTGCCGATGGCCCCCAAGGTGTTTTTCTTCAGATCCCATTTGTTGACGGCGATCACGATCGCGCGCCCTTCTTGCTCGACGAGATTGGCGATGCGTTGGTCCTGCTCCTCGAAGGCGCTCTCGACATCAAGCAGGACCACCACGACTTCGGCGAAGCGCACAGCGTTGATCGCGTCAGCAACCGACAACTTTTCAAGTTTCGCCTCAACACGTGAACGGCGGCGCAGCCCGGCGGTGTCGTGTACGCGGAACTTCTGTCCGTGCCACTCGAGACTTACCGCGATGGCGTCGCGCGTCGTACCGGCCTCGGGCGCGGTGAGCAGGCGTTCCTCTCCGATCAGCCGGTTGATCAACGTGGACTTGCCGGCGTTTGGACGCCCGACGATGGCCACACGAATCGCATGCGGTTTATCTTTTTCCGCGACGCTTTCATGCTGTGTTTTGTGCTCTGGCAAAACCGCTCGCAAAGCGTCATAGAGGTCGGCCATACCCTCGTTGTGCTCCGCGGAAATCGGAATTGGCTCGCCAAGGCCCAGCGTGTAGGCCTCGAGCCGCCCGGCCTCGCCTGCCATGCCTTCCATCTTGTTGGCGATCAGCACGGTCGGCTTGCCCGATTTGCGTACCAGCTCGGCGAAAGCGCGGTCGGCGGGTACCGGATCGACGCGCGCATCGATCATGAAGAAGATCGCATCCGCCTGCGCGATGGCGGTTTCCGTCTGCGCCCGCATGCGGCCAGCGAGGCTCTCCCGCGCCGAATCTTCCAAACCGGCAGTGTCGATCACGGTGAATTCGAGATCGCCGAGCCTGCCCTCGCCCTCGCGGCGATCGCGCGTAACGCCCGGCCGATTGTCGACCAGAGCGACACGCCTTCCGACCAGCCGGTTGAACAGTGTTGACTTGCCGACGTTGGGTCGTCCGATGATGGCAATAGTGAGTCTCATGGGCCGTGATCCCGCCCGCGCAAAAGCTGACGAAGCACTCTCTTAACCTGTCAGGGTATCAGCGCGAGAAGGTGCCGGGCGCGGGCGCCGACGGCCAGGGCGCCAAGGTCGCGTTCTGGTTCTGGTTCTGGCCTTGCGCAGCTTGCGGCTGGTTCTGATCCGGCCAGGGCGCCAGCGGCTGTTGGGCATTTTGGTCCTGCGGCGACGAGCGCTGCACAGTAATCTGCGTCGCGGGGTGGGAGGCCGTGCTCGGCTTCGGCTTGGACTTCGGTTTGACCTTCGGCTTTTCCTCGGTAGCCGGCTCGGCCGTGGCGGTACGACTCGCAGCCGCGGTCGTCTTGTTATCAGCCGCTCCTGAGGCGTTAGCAGGCTCCGCCGACGGCGCCAGCGCGGTTTCGGGCGCCGGCTGGTTGCCCTTCAGGTATTCGGGCGGAATCCCCTGCGTGACACCCGGCACGCCACCCGGAAACAATTCTTTGCGTTCACCTGGCAGCTTCTTTTTCTGGTTGAGACCGAAGATATCGAGCTTGTCCATGTCGAAATCTTCGCAACCGGCGAGCATCGGCACGACCGCGACAAGGGCAGCCAATAAAGCAATCCGGTGGATGCGGCGCATGGGACTTCCTCAGCTCTTTCCGTCCGCCGCGATCAAAGCAGAGAGTACTTCGGCCCGTGCGCGTGTGCCTGCCGGTGTCTCGGCATCGGTCGCGATCATATCGATATAGCGGCGCGCGGCGGCAAAGTCGTGATTGCGCCAGGCCGAGAGCGCCAACAGTTCGCGCGCGGTATGGCGGAAGCTACGCTCCGGCGCGCTTGCCGGATCGAGACGACGCTGCATTTCAGAGAGCGGCGCATTGTCCACGACGAGCATTCCGGCACGCACCGCGGCAAGGTCCTGCAAGGTCGTCCCCAGCGATGTGTCAGCGGCGAGTTCGTCATAGGTTTTCACCGCCTCCGGGGGTTTTGCCTGCGCGAGATCGGCAGCGGCGCGGAATCGCGCTAGCATGCGGTAACCGGCCGGCGCTTCACCGGCGATCTTTGTGAATGCGGCTTCCGCCTCGTCGTGCTTGCCCGCCTCGCTCAGGCTCAGCGCGGATTCGAACGCAGCACCCGCGGCAGCAGCCTGCTTGGCCTGCCAATACTCGTAGCCGCGCCAAGCGCCGATGACGGCGACGATCAGCGCGGCGCCACCGATAACGTAAATGCTATAGCGGTCCCACAGCTTCTTAAGCCGTTCGCGCCGGACTTCCTCGTCTACTTCATGAAAAATGTCGGCCACGAATTGCTTCACCCTCCGTGCCGCCCGTCCCCCGGGCCGAGTGGCGGCGTAACCTAACGATGTGGCGATGCCAAGGCAAAGTTTGCGCGAACAATCGTTAATATTCAGGCATTTAACCCAAGAATTTGGTGCCAGAAAAGCCGCGCGGAAGGGTAGCTACGGCTTCTTGCCCTTCATCGGATAAACGTGGGCGGGCCCGGGGAACGCGCGCGCGCGCACTTCAGCGGCATAATCGGCCACAGCCTTTTCGATGCCTGGTCCAATGTCAGCATAGCGTTTGACGAATTTCGGCACCCTCGGCGACAGGCCGAGCATGTCCTCGAGCACCAAGATCTGCCCGTCGCAGGCAGCACTCGCCCCAATGCCGATGGTCGGGATACGCACCGTTTCGGTGAGTTTGCGCGCCAGCGGTTCGGCCACCGCTTCGATCACCAGCGAGAAGGCGCCGGCCTCGGCGACAGCAATGGCGTCCTGCTCGATGCGAGCCCAGTCGGCCTCCTCGCGTCCCTGAGCGCGGAACGAGCCTAGAACGTTGATCGCTTGCGGCGTGAGACCGACGTGTCCCATCACCGGCACGCCGCGCTCAACCAAGAAGGCGATCGTCTCCGCAAGGCGCTTGCCGCCTTCCACCTTGATCGCGCCGCAGCCGGTTTCCTTCATGACGCGCGCGGCATTCATGAAGGCATGTTCCTTGGAGGCCTCGTAGGAGCCGAATGGCATGTCGATGACGACCAACGCGCGCTTGGAGCCGCGCATCACGGCACGTCCCTGCAGGATCATCATGTCGAGCGTGACCGGAACGGTCGTCTCGAGCCCGTGCATAACCATCCCGAGCGAGTCGCCGACCAGGATCACATCGCAATATTTATCCACCAAACGCGCGGTGTGCGCGTGATATGACGTCAGACAGACGATGGGATCGCCGCCCTTACGTGCGAAAATGTCAGGCGCGGTGACCCGTCTGATTTCATCGTGGGCCGACACGCCTTACCTCCCGAACACCGGTACGCCGATCACCATCGGGTGGAAGGCGTAGCCGAGCGCCAGATAGATGACGATTCCAAGCACGACGACAATGATGTCGTTGGTCCACCCCGCCGGCACCGTTTGCGGCCCGCTGTCGCCGCGCCGCTTGGCGGCGATGCGCGCATAGACGCCCCAGGCCAGGAAGCTACCGAACAATAAAATCGAGCCGAGGTCGCCGTTCGACCACAAATGCGCGAAGGCCCAAGTCTTCACTCCGGCAAGCATCGGATGCTTGAGCCAGGTCTTCAAGTGGCTCGGCAGGAAGTAGGCGACGAAGAAGATCACCGCAAAAAGCATCAAGCCAACGGTGATGTGACTCATGAATGCCGGCGGCGACCACACCTGAATCCATTCGTGCGCGCGGTATTGCCCATAGCCCCAAATGATCAGTACAAGCCCGACAATCGAAACGATGGAGAAAAGCACGCGATAACCGTTCTCGCCAAACCGCGCCATCATCGCAGCGCGCGCTTCGCGGAAGGTCACGAAGACATGGGCGCCAAGCATGACGACTAGGCCGAGGATGAGGATCAGTAAACCCATGGTACACTTTTCTTGCGCCCTTCAATCGCGCCGCAGTAGAGGCGATGGCGGCCGTCAATGCAAGCCGGCTAGCCGCATAGGATAGCATTGATGACTGCAGCTCTTTACCGCAGGTTGCGGTGCGTTCTTGTGTTGCTTGCCCTATTGCTTACCGCCATGCCGTCCATGGCGCAGGTCTGGCCGGGCAAGACCGTGCGTATCATCGTCCCATTCTCCGCCGGATCGACGCCCGACATAGTGGCTCGTCTGATCGCAAATGGACTGACGGAGCAGTATCCGGGTAGCACGTTGGTCGAGAACAAGCCGGGCGCCAGTGGCAATATCGGCACCGACATGGTGGCTAAGGCGGCCCCTGACGGCAGTACGCTCGGCGTTAGCATCGGCGGCCCGCTCGCCATCAATACGCTGCTGTTCTCTCAATTACCCTATGACCCGGCCAAGGACATCGCGCCGATTGCGCAGCTCGTCACCCAGCCAAGCGCGCTCGCGGTCAACCAAGGGCTTAAAGTGAATACGGTCGGAGAACTGATCGCCCTGCTCAAGGCCAACCCTGGCAAATATAATTTTGCGTCCATCGGCAACGGCTCGCTGTCGCACCTGGCGATGGAGGCGGTTGCGCTGAAAGCCGGCACCAAATTGGTGCACGTGCCCTACCCTAGCTCGCCGCAGGCGATGACAGCGGTGATCCGAGGCGACGCTCAGATCGCCTGCCTGCCGGCTATCGCGGTAACGCCGCAGGCGTCGAGCGGAGCAGTAAAGATTCTCGCCGTCTCTACGGCCAAGCGTTCACCTTATCTGCCGGATGTCCCGACGCTGACGGAGGTCGGCATCGACGTTGAAGCGGATGCCTGGAACGGGCTGATTGCGCCGGGCGGCACGCCCAAGGTGCTCATCGACCAAATCAACCGCGACGTCGTCGCGATCATGCAGAGTAAAAAGGTGCGCGACAAGCTAACGGCTCAGTTGATGGAGCCGGTCCGCGGGACACCGGAGGAATTCCGCGCCCGCATCGACGGTGAGATCGCCCGCTGGGCGCCAGTGATCAAAGCCGCCAAAATCAAGATCAATTGAACCAGAACCTCACTCCGTGCCAGCGAATTTGCTCTTTACGTCCTTGATGTCGGCAAACACGATGCCGGGTGCGCGCTCGGCCGTGTAATCAAGGATGAACTGGTTGCGCGCCATGAAGACGCGGTCGCCATCGAGGTCCTCGGCGCAGCTCGCATAATTGACCTGCACGAAGTCGTGAAGGTTCCTTTGCTCGGCGCACGAAATCCAGCGCGCGAGCTGGAATTCCGGCACATCGAAATCGATCTCGAGGCCGTATTCGTCATCAAGCCGAGCCTTGAGGACGTCGAGTTGCAAGGGCCCAACTACGCCGACCAGCGCCGGAGCGCCGTCAAGCGGGCGGAACACTTGTACCACGCCTTCCTCCGCCATCTGCTGCAATGCCTCTTTCAGTTTCTTGGCTTTCATCGGGTCGCCAAGCTTAACACGCCGCAAAATTTCCGGTGCGAAGTTGGGAACTCCGAGGAAGGCGATATGTTCACCCTCAGTCAACGTGTCGCCGATGCGCAGTGTGCCATGGTTGGGAATGCCGACCACGTCGCCGGCATAGGCCTCATCGGCGAGCGCGCGATCCTGCGCGAAAAAAAATTGTGGCGCCGACAGCGTGATCGGCTTTTCTGTACGTACCAGCTTCACCTTCATGCCGCGACGTAGCTTGCCCGAGCACAGACGCGCAAAGGCAATACGATCGCGATGATTAGGATCCATATTGGCTTGGATCTTGAACACGAAGGCGGTCATGGCTCCCTCGTGCGCATCGATAATGCGCTTGTCGGATGCCTGCGCACGCGGCGCTGGCGCAAAGCTCGCCAGCGCATCGAGCAGGTCCTTGACGCCAAAGTTTTTCAAGGCCGAGCCGAAGAACACCGGGGTCAGAAAGCCCTCGCGGAAGGATGTGAAATCGAAACGGCGGCAGGCGTCTTTTACTAGCCCTAATTCCTCGGAAATTGCGTCAGCATCGAACATAGGGTTTTTCGCCGCCAGCGCCACGAGGTCGAGCGCTTGCGGCACAACGGTCTTTCCGTCATCGGTCAAAAGCCGCATCTCGCCGGCGACGACGTCATAGGTGCCGGCAAAATCGCGCCCGCGCCCGAGCGGCCAGGTCATCGGTGCGGTGTCGAGCGCCAGCGTCTTCTCGATCTCGTCCAAGAGCTCGAAAGGATCGCGGCTCTCGCGGTCCATCTTGTTGATAAAGGTGACGATCGGGATATCGCGCAGACGGCAGACCTCGAACAGCTTGCGGGTGCGCGCCTCGATGCCCTTGGCGGCGTCGATCACCATGACCGCCGAGTCGACCGCGGTGAGCGTGCGATAGGTGTCTTCCGAAAAATCTTCGTGCCCGGGCGTGTCGAGCAGGTTGAACACGCGCCCGTTGTAATCAAATGTCATCACCGAAGTGACGACTGAAATACCGCGCTCGCGCTCGATCGCCATCCAGTCCGAGCGGGTGGCGCGACGGTCGCGTTTGGCCGTCACCTGGCCGGCCAGATTGATGGCACCGCCGAGCAGCAAGAGCTTCTCGGTCAGCGTGGTTTTGCCGGCGTCGGGGTGCGAGATGATCGCGAAGGTGCGCCGGCGTTCGACCTCGGCGGCGAGCGGCGTCGAGGCAGCCGAATCAGCGGCGCTAAGCGGCTTGTTCATGGCGGTGCATGTGGCGATATTTGGTAACGAAATCAAGCGAGCTTGACACCGGCCAAATTAGCGGACTTCGGCGAGGCAATCGGCCAAGCTCACCTTGGCGCATTTCCGGTCGGAATAACCGGCGCAAATTGAGCGAGCGGCTAGATACCATGAACATGCCGTCGCCCATGCTTCGGCATTGGGCGCATGCGCCTTCACGACCTCGAAAAGGAATAAATTATACCGGTCGCGCAGCCGATCGTCGGCAAGCTTAAGCTAGCATAACATTGCGGGATCAGGGCGCCTTGACCTGGTCAGCGGGAATGGCGGTGGACTTGAACTTTTCGAATTTGTCGCCCGTTGAACCCGAGCAATTGCCGATGCCGGCAACCTCCCGCGCAAGTTCGACTGTCGGCACATTGATCACGCATTCCCTGCTGCGGCCCCGCGGGCTAACCGGGCCAGGCTCGAGAAAGCGCCGAATCTCGGAGACGGGAAAGCCGTGGAGATCTTCATCGCGTCTTACTTAAACGCGGCGGCGTATTCTTCCGGCTTGAATCCGATCAGCAGCCTCCCGCTGGAAAGCTCCAGCACTGGCCGCTTGATCATCGAAGGCTGCGCCAGCATGAGGGTGATGGCCTTCTTCTCGGTTAGGCCTTCCTTCTCCTTGTCGGGCAGCTTCTTGAAGGTCGTTCCGGCGCGGTTGAGCAAGGTTTCCCAACCGGCTTTCTTCACCCAGCCGTCCAGCTTGACGCGTTCGATACCCTTGCTCTTGTAGTCATGGAAATCGTAAGCGACGGCTTTCTTATTGAGCCAAGCGCGCGCCTTCCCCATGGTGTCGCAGTTCTTGATGCCGTAGATCGTTACCGTCACCGCCTCACTCCCACTCGATCGTCCCTGGCGGTTTGCTTGTCACGTCGTAAACGACGCGGTTGATGCCCTTTACTTCGTTGATGATGCGGGTCGCTACGCGGCCAATGAAGGCCATGTCGAACGGGTAGAAGTCAGCGGTCATGCCGTCCGTCGAGGTCACTGCGCGCAGGCCTACTACGTACTCATAGGTACGGAAATCGCCCATGACACCGACCGTTTTCACCGGCAGCAGCACGGCGAAAGCCTGCCAGATGTCGTCGTAGAGACCGGCGCGCCGAATTTCTTCGACATAGATTTCGTCGGCGAGCCGCAAAATATCGAGCTTGTCCTTGCTGATCACACCGGGGCAGCGGATGGCTAGGCCCGGTCCCGGGAACGGATGGCGGCCGACAAAGGCTTCCGGCAAGCCGAGCTCGCGGCCGAGCGCCCTCACCTCGTCCTTGAATAGTTCGCGCAAAGGCTCGACCAGGTGCATGCGCATGCGTTCGGGCAAGCCTCCGACATTGTGGTGCGACTTGATCATCACCGAGGGGCCACCGGTGTATGACACACTCTCGATCACATCCGGATAGAGCGTGCCCTGAGCGAGGAATTGTGCGCCACCGACTTTCTTGGCCTCGGCTTCGAAGACGTCGATAAACAATTTGCCGATAGTCTTGCGCTTGACCTCGGGATCATCGACACCTTCCAGCGCCCTAAGGAACGTGTTTTCCGCATTCACATGTACCAGCGGGATGTTGTAGGTGTCGCGGAACAGCGTTACCACCTTTTCCGCTTCACCGAACCGCATCAGGCCATGGTCGACAAAAACGCAGGTGAGCTGCTCGCCGATCGCCTCGTGGATGAGCACGGCCGCAACCGCGCTATCGACGCCACCCGACAAACCGCAAATGACTTTTCCGCGGCCGACCTGAGCGCGGATTTTCTCGATTGCCTCTTCCTTGAAAGCTCGCATGGTCCAGTCGCCCGAGCAGCCAGCGACGTTGCGGACGAAGTTGCGGAGCAGCGCAGCGCCGTGCGGGGTATGCACGACTTCGAGATGGAATTGGGTGGCGTAGAACTTGCGCTTGTCGTCACCGATGATGGCTATCGGCGCATTCGGCGAGGTGCCGAGTACCTTGAAGCCCTTCGGCAGCACCGTCACCCGGTCGCCGTGACTCATCCAGACAGGATATTTCTCGCCCTGCCGCCACACGCCGTCGAATAACGGGCTCTCCGCCGTCACCTCCACCTCCGCACGACCGAACTCCCGATGGTGCCCGCCCTCGACCTTGCCGCCGAGCTGCGCCGCCATCGCCTGCTCGCCGTAGCAGATGCCGAGCACCGGTACGCCCGCCTCGTAGATCGCCTTGGGCGCCAACGGAGCATCCTTATCGAGCACCGAAGCCGGGCCGCCTGAGAGGATCACCGCCTTCGGCCGCATCTCGCGGAGCGCAGCTTCCGCTTTGCTGAAGGGAACAATCTCGCAATAGACCTTCTCCTCGCGCACCCGGCGGGCGATCAACTGCGTGACCTGAGAGCCGAAATCGACAATCAGAACTTCGTCGTGCGGGGGCCCGTGTTGCGTATCGAGGACTTTGGCTGGTTGCATAGTCATGGCTTAGGGGACAGCGCCGCCGCGGGCAACCGGCCGTCGGAACTGTCCACGCTATTTGCTGAGAGCGGTCCTCGTCTCTATCTAATTGAAAATTAGATCGTTTCTAGGGGCCATCGGGACTGCAGCAGGTGCCGGCTCGGCACCGACGCATTCAACGCAACTGGAACGCCAACGGAGAGCTCGCTGCGACTACGGCATGCGATCTTCGGCGCCTTCGACACGTCGCAGCTCTCGCGTGAGCCGAACACCTCGAAGTTCGGGTTTACCGTGCTCTACTGGCACTGGCGCGTTGGCGCTTTACTTGCAACGACAGCAACGTCATGACGCCGACTTGCCACGATATGGGCTTCCACGACGTTCTAATATCCGAGTTTCTCAAGTGGCTGGCTCAGGCCGAACGCCGCCCGGGGAAGAGAGGGCGCTAGCGGTCGAAAGCTATATGGCGACGGTTACCCGGCTCGGGACTAGCGGTTGTCCCAGACAAGACCCAGCAGGGGCACGCGCGAGACCAATCCTCCGAGCCACGATCTCGGCTCCTCATGGGCGGTCGTCTTTGCCTCCGCGGGATCAGGGATCGCGCGTGGCGGCACTGGGTGATCGGCATCGGCCTGCAGGCGCGGCGCAACCGATGGCGCAGGAGCAGGCGTCGACGAAGGAGAAAGCGGCGTCGGAGCGGCTGCGGTCAAGGCAGGCGCCGGCACGGTTACTATCGGCTGGGCCGGAGGGAGCATAGGAGCGGCTTCAATCATCTTAGATCTTTCCGCGGCTGTCTCAGAGTTATGCGTCGCCATCGCCTGCCGTACTGCATCGAGCCACTGCGTGTCGGAAACGGTCTGCTCTCGCCGCGCCGCCATTGGCTGCTTGGTAGGTTGCTGTTGACGCGACTCGGCCTTGCGAACCGTTTCTATCGGCAGCGCTTCCGTCCGCTCAGCCTTTGTTTCGGTGACGACCGGTGCGGGCGCAGCGGGCGACTCCTTGTCCGTCGCCAGCAGCGCTTTGAACGCCTTGGTGGCATCTGGATCCACAGCGCCACAGGTCTGTTCGAACGCCTCGACGTCGCGGCGTACCAGAGCACGGCGAGTGCTCGCATCGACATTCTTGTCGAGCATAGAAATGATTCCAGCGCGCAGGCTCTGGCACGTCGGCTCGGGTGAGAAGTTGGCGCGGTAAAGAGAGTAAGCGCTGCCAAGCGCGACGGGCACCGCCAGCAGCGCTCCAACCAATTGGAAGACGTTCACCCAGCAGGAAAGCCCCGAGCCGTGCCAAGCAGCATAAGCCGGTGGGGAGTCGGGGAGATCGCGTAGCGAGCCGTCAAATTTCGGTTCGCGCCTCGCCTCCAGCATCTTAAGGACCCCATGCACCAATCCGGGTTGCCAATCACGCCATCATCGCGGAAAAATTTGGCCGGGAATGCGGCGCAAAAAGGGAATTCCCTTCCGGCTTTCTTACCCTTGAACTTCAACTCAGGCGGCGCAAAAGCGAGGCGAAGAAGCCGTCGGTATCAGTCGTGCGCGGCGTCATCAGGATGCCCTCACCCCAGAGCCTTGCCGCCTTGGTAAATGCTCGCGCGCGCTGGCCAAGCGCGGCAGCGATCGTAACCGGCGGTTCCGGCAGGAACTGCGGGTGGCGGGCGAGAAAGCCACGCACCTGCACGCGATTCTCTTCGTCCAGCACTGAGCAAGTCACATAAGCGATACGGCCCCCGATCTTAAGCAAAGGCACCGCGCGATCGAGGATCTCCGCCTGCTCCTTCAGCCTTTGCTCGACGGCACCGGGCCGCATGCGCCATTTCGCGTCCGGGTTGCGCCGCCAAGCGCCGGTGCCGGTGCACGGTGCATCGATCAAAACCAGGTCGATGCGGCCCACAAGATCGGCAATTTCGTCTCCGATCGACTGCGGCGTGCGCACTTGAACGTTGCGCGCGCCCGAGCGCTTGAGCCGGTCGTGGATGGGCGCCAGACGGCGCTTGTCTTCGTCGGTCGCGAAAATCTGGCCTTTGTTCTGCATCATCGCCGCCAAAACCAATGTCTTACCGCCCGCGCCGGCGCAAAGGTCGACCACCTGTTCGCCCGCTTTGGCGGCGGAGAACAGCGCCGACAATTGCGAGCCTTCGTCCTGCAATTCGATCATGCCCTTGAGGAACGCCGGCTCGGCGTGGATCGGCGGGCTCTTGGCGTCCGCGGCAAGACGGATGCGTAGGCCCCAAGGCGACCAGGGGCAAGGCTCCGGCTGCAGATCGCCTAGTAGCTCGGCGACCTTGTTGGGGTCGGCCTTGAGGGTGTTTACTCGCAGATCGACCGGCGCGCGTGACGCTAAGGCCGCGCCCTCTTCCGCGCGGTCCTCGCCAAAGACGCGCGTGAAATGTTTTTCCAGCCATTCGGGGTAATCCCCGGCGATGTGCGCGGGTGCTCCCGTGATCTCAGCGGCGTCAAGGCGTTGACGTTCGCTGTCACTCAACGTTTCCGGCGCGTAACGCGTGCCGCTAGCAAGTTTGGCAATCGCGTCCACATCGAGACCGCGCTCGCGTTTGAGCATGCCAAGCAGAATGGCGCGTGGCGTTTCGGCACCCATCACATAGGCGCTCGAGGCGCGCCGGCGTAGCGCGTCATAGACCAGACCGGCAATGGCGGCGCGGTCACTGGATCCGGCGAAGCGATGCGCCCGACCCCACGCCTTGAGAGCGTCAGCGACGGGCTGGCGCTCGCGCTCGATACTTGCGAAGACTTCGATAGCCGCGGCTAGCCGCGC
>Ga0182035_10001355_pt1 | contig 12468 bp, 11 predicted proteins | sample flu12Cox44000170_FD_125969 | JGI IMG/M metagenome (GOLD analysis project Ga0182035, IMG submission 125969) | Lab enrichment of tropical soil microbial communities from Luquillo Experimental Forest, Puerto Rico - flux4day.12C.oxic.44.000.170 | ecosystem: Environmental > Terrestrial > Soil >...
GGTGCCTGGGAGCATCTCATCGACACGCTGCTGGCCTCGCCGCATTACGGCGAGCGATACGGCCGCCTCTGGCTCGACGTCGCGCGTTACGCCGACTCGGCCGGCTTCGAGTACGACACGCATCGACCCAACGCGTGGCGGTACCGCGACTACGTCATCAAAGCGTTCAACGACGACGAGCCATACAACGAGTTCGTGGTCGAGCAGATTGCCGGCGACGAGATGGACGGCCGGACGAACGACAGCCTCATCGCGACCGGGTTCCTCAGGATGGGACCTCGCGTGGCGTTCCGCGAGAAGGACAATCCCGAGCGCCGCTACGACTACCTCGACGAGATTCTCGGCACGATCGGCAAGGGCATGCTGGGCCTGACCGTCAACTGCGCGCGCTGCCACAACCACAAGTTCGACCCCATCTCCCAGAAGGACTACTACGCGCTCGAAGCGTCGATCTTCGGCTACGTCGAAACGGACGTGCCGCTTCTGCCGAAAGCCGAGGCCGACGCATACCTCAAGAAAACGGCGGAGATCGACGGCCAGATCGCCGACCTCAAGAAAGAGATCGAGGGCATCGAGAAGCCGTATCGCGATCAGCTCCAGCTCGATCAGATCCGGCGCAAGTTTCCCGACCGGATCGTTCAGGTCATCCTCAAACCGGTCGGCGAACGAACGCCGGGCGAAGCGTTGCTCGCGGCCCAGGTGCTGCGAGCCGCGAACGTGTCCGGCGCGCAGGTCGATCGTGCGCTCCCGCCAAGCGAAGCGGCTCAGAAGAAAGACCTCACCGCGAAGATCGCCGCGGTGGAGAAACAGCGGCCCCGACGGCCGCCGATGGCCGAGATTGCCACCGATGGCGATTATCGGTCGGCGCCGCTCGGCGCAGGGGACGACGTCGTGAGCTGTCCCAAGTGCCGCATCCCGGTGCCGGGAGCGGGGCCGTACTTGCACAGCGGCCCCGGCCGGTACGAGGTTCCTCCTTCCTATTTCCTGATTCGAGGCGACGTGGAGAGCCACGGCTCGCAGATGAAGCCGGGCTTCATCGACGTCATCACGGTCGGAACCCCGCCGACTGAGATTCCACGTCCGGACGGCCACACATCGGGCCGCCGGCTCGCGCTCGCGCAATGGATCGCGTCCCCACAAAACCCGATGACGGCGCGCGTCATCGTCAATCGCTTGTGGCAGAAGCATTTCGGCCGCGGGATCGTGGCCACGCTCGAGAACTTCGGCAAGATGGGCGAGCGGCCCACTCATCAGGAGCTCCTGGACTGGATGGCGGTCGACTTCATGAACGGCGGCTGGAGCCTGAAGCGGGCGACCAAGGTCATGATGATGTCGGACGCCTACCAGATGGCCTCGGCGTTCGACGATGCCCAGAACGAGAAGACCGATCCCGAGAACCTGTATGTGTGGCGTTTCCGTCCGCAGCGACTCGACGCGGAAATCGTCCGCGACAACATGCTCGCGGTCGGCGGTAACATCAATCTCGAGATCGGCGGCGAGCCGATCTTCCCGTACGTCCCGAAGGATATTCTGGCGAGTCAGTATCGCGGCAAGTGGGTCAACACGCCCGACGGCCCGGCAGCCTGGCGCCGCGGCGTGTACGTGTATCAGCGGCGCTCGCTCCCGTATCCGATGTTCGACACATTCGATCACCCCGATATGAATGTCTCGGCGGGTGCGCGCCGTGTGTCGACCGTGCCCACGCAAGCGCTGTCCCTGTTGAACAACCCGTTTGTGCTCTCCGAAGCGTCGTTGTTCGCGGCGCGGCTCAGACAGCAAACTGCCGATTCCCGCTCGCAGGTCGACCTCGCGTATCGCGTCGCCCTTGCCCGGCCGGCGACGGAAGCGGAAATCGCGATTGGGACCGACTTGATCAAGCACCACTCTCTCGAGTCGTTCACGCACGTCGTCCTGAACCTCGACGAGTTCATTTACATGAGGTGAGGGCATGTCGCATCGATGCACCAGGCATTTCTGGGACCGGCGCGAATTCCTGTTCCGCTCGGGCGGCGGCATCAGCGGCCTCGCGCTGGCTTATCTGCTCGATCGGCAGGGGCTCCTGTTTGCAGAATCGGTGGAGCAAAACGGGAGCGGCTCCGCGTGTGAGGCCGGCACCGTGGGCGTGAACCCGTTCGCGCCCAGGCCGCCGCATTTCAAGCCGCGCGCGACCGCGGTGATCTCCCTGTTCATGGGCGGCGGCTGGAGCCAGGTGGATACGTTCGATCCGAAGCCCGCGCTGGCGAAGTACGCAGGCGAGCCGATCGACGGGAAGGTGCAAGGCGATGTGATCGTGCGGCAGGGGTTTCCCGGACCGCTGATGCCGAGCCCCTTCGGTTTCACGAAACACGGGCAGAGCGGCATCGAGGTGGCGGATCTCTTCCCGCATCTCAGCCGGCACGTCGACGAGATCGCGTTCCTCCGCTCGGTCTATGGGCGATCGAACGACCACGTGCAGGGCACCTACGAGATGCAGACTGGGCAGATTAATCTCGGATTTCCAAGCGTCGGCTCATGGGTCACCTACGGTCTCGGATCGACGGCCTCGAGCCTGCCGGCCTACGTCGTGATGACCGATGCGCGCGGTGGTCCGCTCGGTGGCCCCAACGACTGGAGCGCCGGGTTCATTCCGGCGGCGTATCAGGGCACGCTCTTTCGCTCCACGGGAGACCCGATCGTCGACCTGAAGCCGCCGGCCAGCCTCACGCCCGAGGATCAGCGCGCGCGGCTCGATGCGCTGGCGAAGCTGAACGAGCTCGACATGCAGAAGTTCCCTGGGCACACCGAGCTCGCGGCACGCATCTCCTCGTACGAGCTCGCCTACCGCATGCAGGGGTGCGCGCCGGGCGCCGTGGACGTGGCGAGTGAATCCGAGGCGACCAAGAACCTGTACGGGCTCGGCGATCCGATCAGCGAGCCGTTCGGGCGGCAGTGCCTCATGGCGCGCCGCCTTGTCGAGCGCGGCGTGCGTTTCGTGCAGATCTATGCCGGAGGGGTCGGCAACCAGAACATGGACACCTGGGACGCGCACGACGACATCAAGGCCAACCATACCCAGCACGCCGCCGAGACCGATCGGCCGATGGCCGGCCTGCTGACGGATCTGAAGGCCCGCGGGTTGCTCGACACCACGCTCGTCATCGTGCACTCGGAGTTCGGCCGCATGCCGATTTCACAACGCGGCGTCGGGCGCGATCACAATCCGGGCGCGCAGACGGTGTTGATGGCGGGCGCAGGGATCAAAGGCGGCCAGGTGATCGGCTCGAGCGACGAGTTCGGCTACAAGGCCGCGGAGCAGCCCATCTCTTATCACGACCTGCACGCCACCATGCTGCACCTGCTCGGGTTGGACCACAAGAAGCTGACCTACCGGTTCAACGGGCGCGACATGCGGCTGACCGACGTGTTCGGCACGCTGATTCCCCAGATAGCGACCACGTAGGAGCGAGCCCCCATGATTGCCGATGTGCCTGCCACCGACGCGTTGCTCCTCGCGGCCAGGGACGGGGGTGTGGCGCGCGTGACGCTCAATCGTCCGGAGCGATTCAACCCGCTGTCCTCCGCGATGATCGCTGCGCTTCAAGCCGAGTTGGACGCGATTGCGGCCGATCCCGGCGTGCGTGTCGTGGTGCTTGCCGCCAATGGCCGCGGCTTTTGCGCCGGCCATGACCTCAAGGAGATGCGGGCCCACGTGGGCGACAAGGCATGGCAGCGGCGGCTGTTCGACGACTGCAGCCGCATGATGCTGGCGCTGACGCGCCTGCCGCAGCCTGTCATTGCGCGCGTGCAGGGCATCGCCACCGCGGCAGGCTGTCAGCTCGTCTCGATGTGCGACCTCGCCGTCGCGGCCGACACCGCAGCCTTTGCGCTGCCGGGCGTCAACATCGGCGTGTTCTGTTCGACACCCGCCGTCGGCGTGAGCCGCAACATCGGCCGCAAACGCGCGATGGAGCTGCTGCTTACGGGGCAGCCCGTGTCGGCGCAGGTCGCGCTCGAATGGGGACTGGTGAATCGTGTCGTCCCCGCCGCCGAGCTCGATGCCGCCGTCGCGCACTTTACCGATGTGATACTGGCGCGGAGTCCGGCGACCGTGCGAATCGGCAAAGCGACGTTCTACCAGCAGGTCGATCGGGGCCTTGCGGATGCTTACGACGTGGCCAGCGAATCGATGGCGTGCAACCTTCTGCTGGACGATGCGGCCGAAGGGATGGACGCGTTTCTCGCCAAGCGCCCGGCGCGTTGGCTGGGCAAATAAGCCGCGCATCTGACCGGAAGACGGCGCTGCCGGCGCAGGGTGCAGGAGGGGGTATGACGCGAGCTCTCAGGACGGTTGTTCTTCTGGGAAGCTTTGTGGGCGTTGCACACGCCCAGAGCCTCGACGGGCCTGCGCGGTTGGAGACTGACTTCCGCATCGTTCCTAATATCACCTACGTCACCGCCAGCGGGTACGAGGCGAAACTGGATCTGTACGTACGGCGGTCCGCGTCGGTGCCGCAGCCGACCGTCATCTTCATCCACGGCGGCGGGTGGACAGGCGGGACCAAGGAGGGGCGCACGCTGGCCATTCAGCCGTATCTCGCGATGGGCCTCAACGTCGTCAATGTGGAGTACCGCCTCGCGAAAATTGCGCTCGCGCCGGCCGCCGTTGAAGATTGCCGCTGCGCGTTGCGGTGGGTCATCGGCCACGCGAAGGAGTACGGCATTGACGTCCGGAAGCTCGTGGTCGCCGGCGATTCGGCAGGCGGACACCTCGCGTTGACGACGGCTTTTCTTCCGTCCTCGGCAGGACTCGACCGTGAGTGTCCCGGCGCCGACGATCTACAGGTCGCGGCCGTCGTGAACTGGTACGGCATCACCGATGTCAACGAGCTCCTCGACGGCGCGAATATGCGCGCCTATGCGGTCGCATGGCTCGGCAGCCTCCCCAACCGGGAGGAGGTCGCGCGCCGCGTGTCGCCGCTGACCTACGTGCGCGCCGGCCTGCCGCCGGTGCTGACGATTCATGGCGACGCCGATCCCACGGTCCCCTACGCGCAGGCGCAGCGGCTTCAGCGAGCCCTCAACGACGTGGCGGTCGCAAACGAGCTGCTCACGATCCCCGGCGGAAAGCACGGCGCCGACTGCTGCAATCTGGAACAGCGGGCGAACGCCTATAAGACGATTCAGACGTTCCTTCGCAAGCACGGTGTGCTTACGCCGGCAGCGTCCAGCTCGCAGCCGTGAGAGTGTCCGGCGCGTTGCCGGGGCAATCAGCCGAAAAACACGGAAGTCAGGAGGTGCGATGAAGTCGACCGTCGGGATCGTGGTGATGGCCGCCCTTTCCGTTGGAGCGCCGATCGGCGCGCAGTGGCTGACCTACCCATCGTCTGATGCGCCGCGCACGAAGGATGGAAAAGTGGACATGTCGGCGCGCGCGCCGAAGCTTCGGGATGGGAAGGCGGACCTTTCGGGCCTCTGGCGGGCGGCGCCCGACCCGCAGGGCAAGCCGGAGGGTGTCGAGAACGAGATCTTCCCGCGGTACTTCGTCAACGTTGCCAAAGATCTCAAGCCTGAAGAGATGGTACTGCGCCCGGCAGCCGCCACGCTCTTCAAAGAGCGGCTGCAGGATCATGGAAAAAACGCGCCAGAGGCACATTGCGTGCCGGTGGGAGTGCCGGGAATCAGTACGTTCCCGAGCGCTTTCAAAATCGTTCAGATGCCACGCCTCATGATCATGCTGTACGAAAAAGACACGACGTACCGGCAGATCTTCATGGACGGACGACCGCTTCCACGCGATCCGAACCCTTCGTTCATGGGGTATTCGGTTGGGCGATGGGAGGCCGATACGCTTGTGGTTGAGAGCGTCGGATTCAGGGAGGCCGGCTGGCTGGATCGGATGGGGCACCCGCACGGCGAACAGCTGCACCTGACCGAGCGCTATCGGCGGCGGGACTTCGGGCATCTGTCGATCGAGATCACCATCGACGATCCCGATACCTACGGGAGACCGTTCACCTACACGCAACCGGCTGTTTTGTTGCCGGACACCGATTTACTCGAGCTCTACTGCACGGAGAACGAAAAGGACGCCGCGCACTACAAGTGACGCGTCTCGCACTCTGGGTTTGACCGCATCGTGAGCGTCTGGGCCGCTCCGGTCAAGACACACTCAGACCCGCGACGACGGCGATCAGCCACACACCTGCCGCCAGACCCGCGGCCACTTTCGGTCGCGTTTGCCGTCCGAGGATCATGAGCGACGGCAGGTTGACGATTGGTCCCGCGACCAGCATCGCCGCGGCGGCACCAGGAGAACCGGCGCTCACAAGCACGATAGCCAGCGGAAGCTCGAAGAACGTGGGCAGCGCGACGACCACCGCCAGCGCCGCAACCAACGCGACGACGACAGGCCCACCGGTCGAGAGCCTGAGGGACCACGGCATAACCAGGCTCGAGAGGACCACGCCGACGACGATCAAGGGAATCGTGCGCAGGGCGACATCGCCCAGGGCCTGAACGAACGACCACGCGGCCTCGCGCATTGTAGGGCGTTCGTTGCGCTCGAGCAGATCCCCGACGAGAGGCGCCGCGGCATGCGACAGGCCTGAGACACGCTCGAGAATCGGGGGCAGGAGTATTGCGACGGCCAGCGCGCCGCCGAGCCGCGCCCAGCCAATCTTCGCTGGAAACAAGAGAAATGTCAGCAACAGCGCCGCGGGGTTCAGTCCAGGCGACGCCAGCATCAAGGTCAGCGCGGAGGAAAGGCGGACGCCGGTTTCGTACACGCTCTGGAACACAGGCGTCACACAGCACGAGCAGAGCATCAGCGGAGCGCCGCTCAGCCCCCATACGACCTGCGATCGAATCGAATGGGCCCGGCCGAAGAGCGCCACGACCCTTCGCGGCGAGACGAACGCCCGGACCGTCGCGGCGATCACAAGGCCAAACGCCAGGGCGATCCAGATCCGCCGGAAGTAGAACATCGAGGCCCATAAGGCATTGCCGGTCGTGAGCGCGGCGGCCGTACCGGACCAACCGCCGGTGGCTCGGACGCCAGCGATCGCCGCGGCCGCGCTCCCCCACTTGTAATAGAAGAGACCGCACAGCACGACGAGCAGCGCGACGGGACCGAGCACGAGGAGGCTGTCCTCGTTTTCGCGCCGCTCCGGTGTGGGTTCGGTGGATCGGTTCACTGCGCGCCTCGGCATTGTCGCGATGTCATGAGACCGGCGGTTTGTCCGCCGGCCTCTCCTGGTCGCTGTTTCAAAGACATCAGAACAACGAGCCGTTGTTTTCATGCCCGATCTGCGCGAAGTTCGTGATGGTCGTCGCTGGATCGGCCTCGAACTCGAAGCCGTCCTCAGGCGCCGGCGTAAACGGCGGCTTGGTCGCGGGAGTGGTGATGGTTAGCTCGATGCGCGCGGACGTCTCGACGAAGTCGCCTCTGAACGTCGAGCCGTTGGTAAACGACCGCATGCGCTTGATGCCGCTCCACTCAATGCGCAGGGACTTCATGAAGCTGGTCACGAGCCCCATGGGGTGAAGGGGATTCAGGCTGTTCGCCACCGTGAAGGCGTCGAAGAGGCTGCACACATTATGGAGATCAAGAGTCGCCTCCCCGGCATCGACGTCGACGTGGACGCTGCCCTTGGGAATCTCAATGGTCCACAGCAGGAAGCTTGGCGCCGTTCCCGGATCGTACGAATGCGCGCCCAACTGGCTCGCGGCGATGCTGTCGATTCAAAGAAACGCGAACGCGCCTTTGTGGCGTTTCTGATCGGACGCGATGAAGTCGCCGATGATGAACCGCGAGTCCGTGTGGAACTTGTAGAATAAGTCCTCAACGCCCGTCCTGGTGTCCCGGGCGGTCCCGCTGAAATTCAGGTCGACCTGACCGACGAACCCGTCGAAATTCGTGATCGTCGAAGGATCCCGGCCTTCCGGGTGAGTGCCGGTTGTGTCGGTCGGCCAGGCCGAGCCGTCGATCGGTCCTGGAAAGTATTGATGCACGGGACCGAACGGCCCGGGACGGTTGAACGGGATTGGAAGGGGGACGCCACACTGTTTCGTGTGATCGTCGTCGGCGCCGGCCACCCCTGGTGCCCACAACCCGGAGCCAAGGACGGCGCCTGCGCCCATGGTTCGTTGAAGCAAGGCTCGACGAGAGATTCCTCGCATATCCCCTCCTTGTTCGGCTAGAGTAGCTGGACCTTATACCTCAACAACGACAGGATCAAGACAAACCGAACAACCTTTTTGCGATTGACAGGGGACGCTTCAACCACGGGGCTCTTCCCACGGGAGGTTCTATGCGGCTATCCCTCGGGTTCGTCGTCAGCGTCGTGCTCTGCACCGGCGCGCTCTCCACAGTCCAGACGCAATCGCCAATCGGGCGGGAGGTGGCCATCCCGCGCCACCTGCAGGACGGAGAGGAGTACTCTCTGCCCCTGCGAGATCTCGTGGCATTCGGCAAGCGTCTGTTCACGGCGGTGTGGACGATCGAGGAGGGAGGCGGCCGGCCGAACACGAAGGGGACGGGAAATCCACTCAGCGACCTGAATAGCCGGCTGGTGTTTCCGCGCAATTTTAATCGTATCTCCGCCCCTGACTCGAATTCGTGCGCGGGCTGTCACAACCTTCCGTTCGGCATCGCCGGCGGCGGCGGCGACATCGTCGCTAATGTCTTCGTGCTCGGCCAACGGTTCGACTTTGCGACGTTCGACGGCAGCGACTTCGTCTCGACACGCGGCACCCTCGACGAACGCCCCGAGCCGACCAAGCTGCAGACGATCGCCAACTCGCGGGCGACGCTGGGCATGTTCGGGTCGGGCTACATCGAAATGCTCTCGCGTCAGATCACGGCGGATCTCCAAGCCATCCGGGACGCGACGCCGCCAGGGCGCGCGCGGCACTTGACGTCCAAGGGCATCAATTTCGGCACGATTGCGCGCGCGGCCGACGGCAGCTGGATCACGGCCGGCGTGCAGGGCATCGCGGCGCCGAGTCTCATCACGGGCGGCCCCGCCAGCCCTCCCAGCCTGATCATCCGACCGTTTCATCAAGCCGGGAACGTCGTGTCGATCCGGCAGTTCTCGAACAATGCGTTCAACCATCACTTTGGGATTCAGTCGACCGAGCGTTTCGGCAAAGACACGGACCCAGACGGCGACGGCGTGACGAACGAGATGACGCGCGCCGACGTCACCGCGGCGTCGGTCTTCCAGGCGACCCTGGCCGTGCCCGGGCGCGTGATTCCCAACGATCCGGAGATTGAGCAAGCGGTGCTGATTGGCGAGAAACGGTTCGCGTCGATCGGCTGCACGAGCTGCCACATCCCGGCGTTGCCGCTGGATCGCCAGGGGTGGATGTTCAGCGAGCCGAATCCCTACAACCCCGCCAGTCCGCCCAACCTGCTCGTCGGGCAGGCGCCGACGTTGACGGTGGATCTCTCGAGCGACGAGCTGCCGAGCCCGCGGCTCAAACCGTCGCACGGTGTCGTGATGGTCCCCGCGTATACCGATCTGAAGCTGCACGACATCACGATGGGGCCCGGTGACCCGAACAGGGAGGCGCTGGACATGAACGAGCCGGCGGACTCGGACGCGTTCTTTGCGGGCAACGGGAAATTCCTGACGCGGAAGCTGTGGGGAACGGCCAACGAGCCGCCGTTCTTCCATCACGGCCAGTTCACGACGCTCCGAGAGTCGGTCAAAGCCCATGACGGTGAGGCGAAGGCGACCCAACTCGCATTTGAGGCGTTAGGCCAGTACGAGCAGGATTGTGTGATCGAATTCCTGAAAACGCTGCAGGTGCTCCCGCCGGGCACGCGGGCGCTGGTCGTCGATGAGAATGGACGACCGAAGCATTGGCCGCCGCATCAGGAGAGTGGCGACCGCTGAGCGTCAGGTCGCCTGGCTGCCGTAGGGTCCGCGGAACTCCGTCACGACGCCCCGCAAACGATCGTCCAGTAGAGCGAGCGTTCGGGTCGCGATGTCGGACGGCACGCAACCGTAGTACGCCTCGGCGATCCCTCCGGCAATACAGGCGAGGGTGTCGGCGTCTCCCCCAAGCGAGACGGCCTTTCTCACGGCGTCCTCGAAACTGGTTGAGTCCAGAAACGCCATGATGGCCGGCGGCACGGTCCCTTGGCACGAGACATCGAAACAATAGGTCGGGCGCAGGTCGTCGACCCGTTGACTCAGGTTGTAGCTGAATAGGCGTTCCAACACGGTTCTGATGCCGCGTTTCGATTCGCCCTGGCGCGCCATAAAAATCGCCGCCGCCGTCGCCTGAGCCCCTTTGATGCCTTCGGGATGGTTATGCGTCACAGTGGCGCTGCGCTCTGCGCGATCCAGAACGTCTTCCAGGGAATCACACGCGTAGCCGATCGCGGGCGCCCGCATTGCGGCACCGTTGCCCCAACTGTTGTACGGGGCCCGGTCACGAGAACTTGCCCACTGGAAGAAATTGAAGCCATAACCGGCGCTCGGGTAGGCCAGAAAATATTCGTGAAACGTGTCGACGTAGTCGAGACCGTGAAGGAGACAGTCTGCGACGGGCGAGCAGGCTATCCGGGGGGTCCGCGGTGGCCGATAAGGCGATCGTGACGAAATGCGAGAACTGCGGTGCGCCCATCCGAGTGGACCATGGGCGTTTGGTGTGCGACCACTGCGGCACTGAGCAGGTGCTGCCGGAAGGGCCGGCCGCCCTGGAATGTCTGTCGCTCTTCAGTGAGACGCCGACCCTGTGCCCCCTCTGCTCGACACCGCTGTCGAACAGCAAGATTGACGAGGAGCCGCTGCTCTGCTGCGCCCGATGTTTCGGCATGCTGATCGAGATGAGCCGCTTCGTGACCATCATCGACGCCGTGCGTCTCCACGAGGCACGTGCGCTGCAAACCGCGCTGCCCCGCCGCCGAGAGCCGGGCGACCGGACTCTGGCCTGCCCCATGTGCGGGCGGCCGATGATCGATCACGGCTACGACGGCCCGGGCAACGTCGTCATCGATACGTGCGAACGCTGCCAGGTGAATTGGCTCGATCCTGGTGAGCTCCGACGGATTGCGATGGCGCCCGACGGATATCGCGTTGGGCAAGCTGACGACCGTGATTACGCGTAGGACGACGTCGCTGAGGTCCTTCCGCTGCGCAAGGCTGTGATCCGCTCGAGATAGCCGCTGTGGCGAAACGCCTCCAGCGGATCGGCCGGCAACCCCCTGCCTCGCCGCCACTCCGCGATCGCTGGGCGCACGTCGGTCGAGAACGCGTCGCGAAGCACCGACTCGGCCCGCACCAGCTCGCACCGCGCCTGGGCGGCGGCGAGCACGTTGTGGTCGACGAGCGCGGCCCTCGCGTACAGCTCCTGCGCGTGGACCACAGTCTGGATCATCGCTTCGATCTTTCCCTTCAGGTTGTGGCTCTGGTCGATCATGTACGCGATGTCGGCGCGCGTGCCCGTCTCTGACTCGAAAAAGAGAATCTCGTGAAAAATTCGGAACACCTGATACGGATCGATCGATCCGAGCGTCAGATCGTCGTCCGCGTACCGCCGGTCGTTGAAGTGGAAGCCGCCGAGCATCCCTTCGGCGAGCAGCCAGGCCACGATCTGCTCGATGTTCTGCGACTGGTAATGATGCCCGGTGTCGACCAGCACGCGCGCGCGGGGGCCCGCGGCGCGCGCGAAGGCTAACGCCATCCCCCAGTCGGCGATATCGGTGTGGTAGAAGGCCGGCTCGAACGGCTTGTATTCGACGAGCAGTCGCTGATTTGCATCGACGTCGGCGTGCAGGGTCCGGAGGTTCTCTTCGAACCACCGCTTGCGCTGCCGGATGTTCGCCGTGCCGGGGTAGTTCGAGCCGTCGGCGAACCACAGCACGATGTCGCGGCTGCTCAAGTGCCGCGCGATCGCGACGCTGTCCCGCGCGTGCCCGACCGCCCGGGTGCGCACGCTTGAGTCCGGGTTGCCAAACGATCCGAACTTGTAGTGCTGATCCTCGAACAGGTTCGGGTTGATCGAGCCTGGCGCGATCCCGTGCCGCGCGGCCAGCGACCTGATCCGCTCGACGTCGGCGGCGCCGTTCGGAAGATCCCAGAGCACGTGCAGCGCGAGCGTCGGACAGACGCCGGTCAGCTGGTGCACTTCGGCCGCGTCGGAGAATTTCTCGTCGATTGTCAGCGCAGCGGCCGGCTGGAGGTACTTGCCGAAGCGGGTGCCGGTGTTCGAGAAGCCCCACGACGGCAGCTCGATCCGGAACGAATCGAGCGCCCGCGCGATGCGCTCGACCTGCGAGACGGTCATAGCGTCGCCCCTGTCGTCGTTCTTGTCGTCTTGGCCTCTCGGGGCCAATCGAGAGATTCAGGGATCGTGTCGGTGTGCCGCAGCACGATCCAGAAGTCTGCCTCGAGCGCGTCGCGCGCCGGAAGCCACCGGTAGGTCGGTGTATCAAATAGACGACCACGATCGACCATGGCCCGCCGTGCTTCGGGAAAC
>Ga0182035_10001357_pt1 | contig 12467 bp, 8 predicted proteins | sample flu12Cox44000170_FD_125969 | JGI IMG/M metagenome (GOLD analysis project Ga0182035, IMG submission 125969) | Lab enrichment of tropical soil microbial communities from Luquillo Experimental Forest, Puerto Rico - flux4day.12C.oxic.44.000.170 | ecosystem: Environmental > Terrestrial > Soil >...
CAAGATCAACGAACCGGAATTCATAACATGACGGCGCGGTGGTACGCGGTCCACGCTTACTCGAACTTCGAGAACAAGGTGGCTGATTCGATCCGCGAACAGGCCAGACAGCGCGGGCTGTCGAACTTGTTCGAGGAAATCCTGGTGCCCAAGGAAAAGGTCGTCGAAGTGCGGCGCGGGCGCAAAGTTGACGCTGAGCGCAAGTTCTTTCCGGGCTATGTGCTGGTCAAGATGCAGATGACCGACGAGGCTTACCACCTCATCAAGAACACCCCGAAAGTGACCGGCTTTCTCGGTTCTGATAATAAACCGACGCCATTGTCGGAGGCGGAAGCCCAGCGGCTGTTGCAGCAGGTGCAAGAAGGCATCGAACGGCCGAAGCCTTCGGTCTCATTCGAGGTTGGCGAGCAGGTGCGTGTGTCGGATGGTCCGTTCGCCTCGTTCAACGGCACGGTGGAGGAGGTCGACGAAAGCAGGTCGCGCGTGAAGGTAGCAGTCTCGATTTTCGGCCGCGCGACCCCGGTCGAACTTGAATTCGGTCAGGTGGAGAAGCTTTGATCAGGCAACGTCATCCGACGTCTGAATGTGTGGGAGGTTGAGACGGTCGCCAGTCGTCGACAACCGCACCACTGAAGGAGTGAAGAATGGCAAAAAAAATTACCGGTTATGTGAAACTGCAGGTGCCGGCAGGCGCGGCCAATCCGTCGCCGCCGATCGGACCGGCGCTGGGTCAGCGCGGCCTCAACATCATGGAATTCTGCAAGGCGTTTAACGCACAGACGCAGAAGATGGAGAAGGGCACTCCGATCCCCGTCACGATCACGGTTTATGCGGATCGCTCTTTCACCTTTGAGATGCGCTCGCCGCCGGTGTCGCACTTTCTCAGGAAAGCGGCCAAGCTCGAAAGCGGCTCGAAGACCCCGGGGCGCGAAATCGCCGGCTCTGTTACCAAGGCGCAGGTCCGCGAGATTGCACAGCAGAAGATGAAGGATCTCAATTGCGACACTATCGAAGCTGCCATGCGCATGATCGAAGGGTCGGCGCGCTCGATGGGCTATGAGGTGAAGCCATGAGCCGGCTCGGCAAACGAACGACAAAGGCGCGTGAGGGCGTCGACCGCGAAAAGCTTTATCCGCTTCCTGAAGCGGTGAAGATGGTCAAAGAGCGCGCCAAGGCCAAGTTCGATGAGACTATCGAAGTGGCGATGAATCTCGGCATCGATCCACGCCACGCCGATCAGATGGTTCGCGGTGTCGTCAACTTGCCGAACGGCTCCGGTCGTTCAGTGCGGGTAGCCGTGTTTGCGCGGGGCGCGAAGGCCGATGAGGCCAAAGCGGCCGGCGCGGACGTCGTCGGCGCCGAGGACCTGGTCGAAAAGGTGCAAGGCGGCGCTATCGACTTTGATCGAGTCGTCGCAACGCCCGACCTGATGCCACTGGTTGGCCGGCTCGGCAAGGTGCTGGGCCCGCGCGGCCTGATGCCCAATCCCAAGGTCGGCACCGTCACAATGGATATCACCAATGCCGTTCGTGGCGCCAAAGGCGGGTCCGTGGAGTTCCGCGCCGAGAAGGCCGGGATCATTCAGGCCGGCATCGGCAAGGCGTCGTTCACCGAGGAAAAGCTGATCGAAAATATCCGCGCGTTCGCCGATGCTGTGCAAAAATCGCGGCCGGCCGGCGCCAAGGGTCACTTCATCAACAGGGTCGCCATCTCTTCGACCATGGGTCCCGGTGTGAAAGTCGAGCCCGCGACCCTGTTCGCAACCGCCCAGCCGGCGCATTAAAAGCGCTTGGCAAAAGCGGATGGTCAGGTTAGATAAGGTTATGGGCGTGCCGGCCCCGATTTGTCGGCGCGCTTTTGCGCGCTTTTTCAAACACTGTACGAGCGAGATCGCTTCTTAGTTTCCAGCTCGGATTATCTAAGAAGTCGAAGAGCTTAATGGTGGATGGGGAGCGCTCCTGTCCGAGACTGCGGGCGCCGACAACGGCTTAATCCATTGGCCCGCATAGACGGGTGAAGGACAAGGGATCCACGTGTAATCGAAGGGTCCCTTTGGTTCTGACCTCGATGGCGCGGCGAAACCGTGCCGGAGGGCAGGGTGTGTCAATGTCGTCCTGCCTTAAAGGTCCTGCCGAAAAGCGCAGGCCGTGCGGGATGCCTGGTAACGGAACCAGCGGACCGCCAACTGGAGAGAGCTTTGGATCGCGCGGCAAAAAGCGAGCTCGTAACGGCGCTGGGTGAGGTGTTCAAAAGCACCACAGTCGTTGTCGTTGCGCATTATGCCGGCCTCACGGTCGGGCAAATGCAGACTTTGCGGCGGCAGATGAAGCAAGCGGGCGCGAGTGTGAAGGTGGCCAAGAACCGGCTCGCCAAAATCGCGCTCGAAGGCTCTGACGTCGCCTCGATTGCGCCGCTTCTCAAAGGTCCGACTCTGATCGCCTTCTCGGGCGATCCGGTTGCAGCGCCTAAGGTCGCTGTGGAATTCGCCAAGAATAATGAGCGTTTCATCATTCTTGGCGGCGCCATGGGGACGACCGCGCTCGACCCGAACGGCGTCAAGGCGCTTGCCGCCCTGCCGTCGCTGGATGAGCTGCGGGCAAAGATCATCGGGCTTATTGCGGCGCCGGCAACGAAGATCGCGCAAGTGATCAACGCGCCTGCGGCGAAGCTCGCTCGCGTGCTCCAGGCCTATGCCAGCAAGACCGAAAATGCGGCCGCATGAGGCGGCTAAGGCTAGAACCGAAGGAACTGAATCATGGCTGATCTGCAGAAAATAGTGAACGACCTTTCCGGCCTCACCGTGCTTGAGGCTGCGGAACTCGCCAAGCTCCTCGAGGAGAAGTGGGGGGTTTCGGCCGCCGCAGCAGTGGCAGTCGCGGCGGGCCCGGCTGCGGCAGGGGCGGCAGGGGCGGCGCCGGCCGAGGAAAAGACGGAATTTACGGTCGTTCTCGCCAACGCCGGAGAGAAAAAGATCGAAGTGATCAAAGAGGTTCGGGCCATTACCGGACTCGGGCTCAAAGAGGCCAAGGATTTGGTCGAAGGCGCCCCGAAGAATGTGAAGGAAGGCGTCAACAAGGACGATGCTGCCAAGATCAAGGCGCAGCTTGAAAAGGTCGGCGCAAAGGTTGAGCTTAAGTAAGCAGTACTTACTTAAGGGAAGCCCCGGGGCGAGCGGAGTAACGCCTGGGTTCCCAACTGCTCTAAGTGCCAGTTCAAGGCGTGGATGGCCGGGGCCGGAGCAGTTTCCTCCGGCTGTCGAGAGTGCGGCAGATCGTGCTGCGGCGTAGCGTTGCGGCGATTCGGACAGGTACCCGAATCGTTAAACAATAGGACGGAAATACGGAAATACATAGGGCGGGAACACACGGCGAATGACGCCTGTCCCGACGGTCGCGATGGATTGCGGCCTTCTGGAGAGTCGTCTTGATCGCCTCGCTGCCTCGAGATGGCACACGCAAATACCGCTGCGGTATTTGATGCGGCCGGGTTGAGGCGATGGTTCGAAGTTCGGCTTTGCCGGTGCTTCGGATCTGATGGTTCGATTGAGCGAGAGGATATGATGGCGCAGACGTTTATCGGTCGGAAGCGCGTAAGAAAGTTTTTCGGGAAAATCGAGGAAGTCGCGGACATGCCGAACCTCATCGAGGTTCAGAAGGCATCCTACGACCAATTCCTCTTGGTGCAGGAGCCGCAAGGCGGCCGCCCGAACGAGGGCCTGCAAGCGGTCTTCAAATCGGTATTTCCGATCTCCGACTTCTCGAACACTTCGATGCTCGAATTCGTCAAATACGAATTTGAGCCGCCGAAATACGACGTCGACGAGTGCCGGCAGCGCGGCATGACTTACGCCGCCCCGCTCAAGGTGACGCTGCGGCTCATCGTGTTCGATACGGATGAGGAAACCGGTGCCAAGTCGGTCAAGGACATCAAGGAGCAGGATGTCTACATGGGCGATATCCCGCTCATGACCAACAACGGGACGTTCATCGTTAACGGGACCGAGCGCGTCATCGTCTCGCAGATGCACCGCTCGCCTGGCGTGTTCTTCGACCACGACAAAGGCAAGACCCATTCCTCGGGCAAGTTGCTGTTTGCTGCGCGGATCATCCCTTATCGCGGGTCGTGGCTCGACATCGAATTCGATGCCAAGGACATCGTCTACGCCCGCGTCGATCGGCGGCGAAAGATTCCCGTCACCTCGCTGCTCTATGCACTCGGCATGAGCGGCGAGGAGATCCTCAATACTTTTTACAAACAGGTTGTCTACAAACGCGCCAAGGATGGCTGGCGCGTGCCGTTCGACGCCAACCGGCTGCGCGGCTACAAGGCGGTCAACGATCTAGTCGACGCCGACACCGGCAAGGTCGTGTTGGAAGCCGGCAAGAAGCTCACGGTGCGTCAGGCCCGCCAGCTTGCCGAAAAAGGATTGAAGGCGTTACGCCTCTCGGACGAGGACTTGGTCGGCCAATATATCGCCGAGGATCTCGTCAATCCGAAGACCGGCGAGATTTACGCCGAGGCCGGCGAGGAAATCACCGAAAAGACGCTCAAGACGCTGACCGAGATCGGTTACAAGGAGCTGCCGCTTCTCAATATCGATCACGTCAATGTCGGCGCCTACATCCGCAACACGCTGGCGATCGACAAGAACATGACGCGCGAAGACGCGCTGTTCGACATCTATCGAGTGATGCGCCCGGGCGAGCCACCGACGATCGACACAGCGCAGGCGATGTTCCAGTCGCTGTTCTTCGATCCGGAGCGCTATGACCTGTCCGCGGTTGGCCGCGTCAAAATGAATATGCGGCTCGACCTCACCGCCGAGGACACCGTGCGCATTCTGCGCAAAGAAGATATCATTGCGGTGATCCGCACGCTTGTCGATCTGCGCGATGGCAAAGGCGACATCGACGACATCGATCATCTTGGCAACCGGCGTGTCCGCTCAGTCGGTGAACTGATGGAGAATCAGTATCGCATCGGACTGCTGCGCATGGAGCGCGCCATCAAGGAGCGCATGTCCTCGGTCGACATCGATACCGTCATGCCGCAGGACCTCATCAACGCCAAGCCTGCCGCGGCAGCGGTGCGTGAATTCTTCGGCTCGTCACAGCTGTCGCAGTTCATGGACCAAACCAACCCGCTGTCGGAAATCACGCACAAGCGACGGCTTTCCGCACTCGGTCCGGGCGGGCTCACGCGCGAGCGCGCAGGTTTCGAAGTGCGCGACGTGCATCCGACCCATTATGGCCGTATCTGCCCAATCGAGACGCCGGAAGGACCGAATATCGGCTTGATCAATTCACTGGCGACTTATGCTCGGGTGAACAAGTACGGTTTCGTCGAGACGCCGTATCGCAAGGTCAAGGACGGCCGCGTCACCGACGAGGTGGTCTATCTCTCGGCGATGGAGGAGGGGCGCTACACGGTCGCGCAGGCCAACTCCGCGATCGACACCAGAGGCCGCTTCACCGACGATCTCGTCGTGGTGCGGCACGCTGGCGACGTGCAGCTTATTCCGCCCGACAAAGTCGATTTCATGGACGTGTCGCCCAAACAGCTTGTTTCGGTTGCCGCGGCGCTGATTCCGTTTTTGGAAAACGACGACGCCAACCGCGCGCTGATGGGCTCCAACATGCAGCGACAGGCAGTGCCGCTCGTGCGCGCCGAGGCGCCATATGTCGGGACCGGCATGGAAGGCATCGTCGCCCGCGATTCCGGCGCGGCGATCGCGGCGCGGCGTACCGGCGTGGTGGATCAGGTCGACGCGACCCGTATTGTCATTCGTGCCACCGACGAGCCTGATCCGACCAAGCCCGGCGTCGACATCTATCGGCTGCAAAAATTCCAGCGCTCAAACCAAAACACCTGCATCAACCAGCGGCCGCTGGTGAAAGTGAGCGATCAGGTCAAGCGCGGCGACATTATTGCTGACGGTCCGTCGACCGATCTCGGCGAGCTTGCGCTTGGCCGCAACGTGTTGGTCGCGTTCATGCCGTGGAATGGCTACAACTTCGAGGATTCAATCCTGCTCTCCGAACGCATCGTCAAGGACGATGTCTTCACTTCGATTCACATCGAGGAATTCGAGGTGATGGCGCGCGATACCAAGCTCGGTCCGGAAGAGATCACTCGCGACATTCCGAACGTCTCGGAAGAGACGCTCAAGAACCTCGACGAGGCCGGTATTGTCTATATCGGCGCAGAGGTGCGCGCCGGCGACATCCTGGTTGGCAAAATTACGCCCAAGGGCGAAAGCCCGATGACCCCGGAAGAGAAACTGTTGCGCGCCATCTTCGGCGAGAAGGCCTCCGATGTACGCGATACTTCGCTTCGCGTTCCGCCGGGCGTCCAGGGCACCGTGGTTGAAGTCCGCGTGTTCAATCGGCATGGCGTCGAGAAGGACGAGCGCGCGCTTGCCATCGAACGCGAAGAGATCGAACGGCTGGCGAAGGACCGCGATGACGAGCAGGCGATTCTCGATCGCAACGTCTACGGCCGCCTCGCCGAACTGCTTGAAGGGCGGCAGGGCATTGCCGGGCCGAAGGGCTTCAAGAAAGACACCAAGATCACCCGCGCGGTACTAGAAGAATATCCGCGCTCGCAATGGTGGAGCTTTGCTTCGCCGAACGACAAGGTGATGGCGGAGATCGAAGCCATCCGCAAGCAATACGACGAGTCGAAGAAACGGCTAGAGCAGCGCTTCCTCGACAAGGTCGAGAAGTTGCAGCGCGGCGACGAATTGCCGCCCGGCGTGATGAAGATGGTCAAGGTCTTCGTCGCCGTGAAGCGGAAAATCCAGCCCGGCGACAAGATGGCAGGCCGCCACGGCAACAAGGGCGTGGTGTCGAAAATCGTGCCACTTGAGGACATGCCGTTCCTTGCAAACGGCACTCCGGTCGATATCGTGCTCAATCCGCTCGGCGTGCCGAGCCGGATGAATGTCGGCCAGATTCTCGAGACCCATCTTGGCTGGGCATGCGCCGGTTTGGGCCTGAAGATCGGCTACGCCGTCGACCTGCACAATGGCAAGAAGGACTCCAAGCCGCTCAAAGAGCTGCTGAAGAGAGTTTACGGTGAGGACGAGACCATCAAGTCGCTTGACGAGAAGGGCCTCATCGAGCTCGGCACCAATCTTCGCCATGGCGTGCCGATCGCCACTCCGGTGTTCGACGGCGCCAAGGAAGCAGATATCGAGCATATGCTCGATCTCGCCGGCCTCGATCATTCGGGTCAGGTGACATTGTTTGACGGCCGTACCGGCGATTCCTTCGATCGTAGAGTGACGGTCGGTTTCATCTACATGATGAAGCTGCACCATCTCGTGGATGACAAGATCCACGCCCGCTCGATCGGCCCGTACAGTCTGGTCACCCAGCAGCCGCTCGGCGGCAAGGCGCAATTCGGCGGACAGCGCTTCGGCGAAATGGAGGTGTGGGCACTTGAAGCCTATGGCGCTGCCTACACGCTTCAGGAAATGCTGACTGTGAAGTCGGACGACGTCGCTGGGCGCACCAAGGTTTACGAGTCGATCGTGCGCGGCGATGACGCCTTCGAATCCGGCATTCCGGAATCGTTCAACGTGCTGGTGAAAGAGATGCGCTCGCTCGGACTCAACGTCGAGCTGCATAATTCCAAGCAGCAGCGTGGTGGCGGCGGTGAAGTCGCCGAGGCGGCGGAGTAAGAGACAATAGAGGAAGACGACGGAGAATGGACGATGTCGAATAACGGCGCACACTCGATCTGACGTCCGTCATCTATCGTACGAAACGGAGCGAATGATGAACCAAGAAATCATGAATCTTTTCAGCCCGCAAGTGCCGGCGCAGGTCTTCGACCAGATCCGGATTGCGATTGCTAGCCCGGAGAAGATTCTGTCCTGGTCCTACGGTGAGATCAAAAAGCCGGAGACCATCAATTACCGGACCTTCAAGCCCGAGCGCGACGGTTTGTTTTGCGCGCGCATTTTTGGGCCAATCAAGGACTACGAGTGCTTGTGCGGCAAGTACAAGCGGATGAAGTATAAAGGCATCATCTGCGAAAAGTGCTCGGTTGAGGTGACGCTGTCGCGGGTGCGGCGCGAGCGGATGGGCCATATCGAGCTCGCTGCACCAGTTGCGCATATCTGGTTCCTCAAGTCGTTGCCGAGCCGGATCGGGCTTCTGCTCGACATGACGCTCAAGGATCTTGAGCGCATACTTTACTTCGAGAATTATGTCGTGCTGGAGCCGGGTTTGACCCCGCTCAAGGATCGTCAGCTCCTCTCAGAGGAGGACTATGTCAAGGCGCAGGATCAATATGGCGCCGACAGCTTCACGGCGATGATCGGCGCGGAAGCGATCCGCGAAATGCTCAAAGCGCTCGATCTGGAGAGGATGGCGGCAGATCTGCGCAAGGAGATCGCCGAGTCGACCTCTGAGCTCAAGCCGAAGAAGCTCGCCAAGCGGCTCAAGCTGATCGAAGCATTTATCCAATCCCACAACAAGCCGGAATGGATGGTGCTCACGCACGTGCCGGTGATTCCGCCCGACTTGCGGCCGCTGGTGCCGCTCGACGGCGGCCGCTTCGCCACGTCGGACCTTAACGACCTTTATCGCCGCGTGATCAACCGCAACAACCGTCTCAAGCGGCTGATCGAATTGCGCGCCCCCGACATCATCATTCGCAACGAGAAGCGGATGCTCCAGGAGGCGGTGGACGCATTGTTCGACAACGGCCGGCGCGGTCGCGTCATTACCGGCGCCAACAAGCGGCCGCTCAAGTCGCTCGCCGACATGCTCAAGGGCAAGCAGGGCCGCTTCCGGCAGAACCTGCTCGGCAAGCGCGTTGATTATTCCGGTCGTTCGGTGATTGTCGTGGGTCCGGAGCTCAAGCTGCATCAGTGCGGGCTGCCAAAGAAGATGGCGCTCGAATTGTTCAAGCCGTTCATCTATTCGCGGCTCGATGCGAAGGGCCTGTCGACCACGGTCAAGCAGGCGAAGAAGCTTGTCGAGAAAGAGAAGCCCGAGGTGTGGGATATTCTCGACGAAGTCATTCGCGAGCATCCGGTACTGCTCAATCGGGCGCCGACGCTGCATCGCCTTGGCATTCAGGCCTTTGAGCCGGTTCTGATCGAAGGCAAAGCGATCCAGCTCCACCCGCTCGTTTGCGCGGCGTTTAATGCCGACTTCGATGGCGACCAGATGGCGGTTCACGTACCGCTTTCGCTGGAAGCGCAACTCGAAGCGCGCGTCTTGATGATGTCGACCAACAACATCCTGCATCCGGCGAACGGATCGCCGATCATCGTGCCGTCGCAGGACATCGTGCTTGGCCTCTACTACCTCTCGATCATGATCGAGAATGGCCCGGGCCAGTTCAAGATCGAGCTCTACACGCCGGAGCAGATCAAGCGCGATCCGAAGAAGCAGAACGTCGTGCAGGGCTACTATCGCAACATCAGCGAGGTTGAGCACGCGCTGCATGAAAAGACCGTCGGGCTGCACAGCAAGATCAAATACACCTGGGAAGGCCTCGGCGAGGACGGCGAGCCCGTGCGCAAAACCTACGAGACTACGCCGGGGCGTGCGCTGCTCGGCGAGGTTTTGCCGAAGCATGCCAAGGTGAGCTTCGATCTGGTCAATAAGCTTATGACCAAGCGCGAGATCTCCAGCATGATCGATACCGTCTACCGCCACTGCGGGCAGAAGGAGACGGTGATCTTCTGCGATCGCGTGATGGCGCTTGGCTTCCATCACGCGTTCAAGGCCGGCATCTCCTTCGGCAAAGACGATATGGTGGTGCCCGGCTCCAAGCGCACGATCGTCGAGAAGACGCGCGAGGCGGTTAAAGAATTCGAGCAGCAATACAATGACGGCCTGATCACGCAGGGCGAAAAGTACAACAAGGTCGTTGACGCCTGGTCGAAGTGCACTGAAGAGATCGCCGAAGCGATGATGAAGGAAATTTCCGCCGCCAAACCCGCGACGGAGCACGGCGCCGAAGCGCAGGTCAATTCGATTTTCATGATGGCGCATTCCGGCGCGCGCGGCTCGCCGGCGCAGATGCGGCAGCTTGCCGGCATGCGCGGCTTGATGGCGAAGCCGTCCGGCGAAATCATCGAGAGCCCGATCATCTCCAACTTCAAGGAGGGGCTCTCGGTGCTCGAGTACTTCAACTCGACGCACGGTGCGCGTAAGGGTCTCGCCGACACGGCGCTCAAGACCGCAAATTCGGGTTACCTGACCCGCCGTCTCGTCGACGTGGCGCAGGACTGCATCATCACCGATGAGGACTGCGGCACGTCCCGCGGCATCAAGGTGCGCGCCATTATCGATGCCGGCCAAGTCGTGGCCTCCCTGGAAAGTCGCATCCTCGGCCGCACCACGGCTGAAGACGTCCGCGATCCGTCAAGCAACGAAGTTCTCGTTGCCAAGGGAACGCTGCTGGAGGAGCCGGAGGTGGAGCGGCTCAAGGGCGCGGGTGTGCAGGAAGTGCGCATTCGTTCGGTGTTGACCTGCGACACGGTAAATGGGGTCTGCGGCAAATGCTATGGGCGCGATCTCGCCCGTGGCACGCCGGTGAATATGGGCGAGGCGGTCGGTGTGATAGCCGCACAATCGATCGGCGAACCGGGCACCCAGCTCACCATGCGCACCTTCCATATCGGCGGCGCAGCGCAGATTTCGGAGCAGTCCTTCGTCGAATCCAACTTTGAAGGAACGGTCAGAATCAAGAACATGAACGTCGCCCGCAATTCGGACGGCGATCTGATCGCGATGAACCGCAACCTGATCGTGGCAGTGCTCGATCCGGATGGGACCGAACGCGCGGTGCACCGCATTCCATATGGCGCGCGGCTTAAGGTCGACGATGGCGATCACATCAAGCGCGGTCAGCGCATTGCCGAGTGGGATCCTTATACCCGTCCGATCCTCACCGAAGTTGAGGGAACGGTCGGCTTCGAGGATCTGGTCGAAGGTCAGTCCATGACCGAGACGCTCGATGAGTCCACCGGCATTGCCAAGCGCGTCGTCATCGATTGGCGCTCGGGCTCGGCGCGCGGCCAACAGGATCTGCGCCCCGCCCTCGTAATCAAGGGCAAGGACGGGAAGATCCTCAAGCTGAGCCGTGGCGGCGAAGCCCGCTACATGCTGGCGGTAGACGCGATCATTTCGGTTGATCCAGGTGCGCATGTGAAGGCAGCGGACGTCATCGCGCGTATTCCGACCGAAAGCGCCAAGACGCGCGATATCACCGGCGGTCTGCCGCGGGTGGCGGAGCTGTTCGAAGCGCGCCGGCCGAAGGAATCCGCGGTGATTGCGGAAATCTCCGGCACCGTGCGCTTCGGCCGCGACTACAAAAACAAACGTCGCATCAGCATCGAACCGGTCGACAAGGATGAGCAGCCCAGGGAATATCTCGTTCCCAAAGGCAAGCACATCCACTTGCAGGAAGGCGATGTGATCGAGAAGGGCGACTTCATCGTCGAGGGTAATCCGGCGCCGCACGATATTCTGGCGATCAAAGGCGTCGAGGAGCTTGCCGGCTACCTCGTCAACGAGATCCAGGACGTCTACCGGCTCCAAGGCGTGAGCATCAATGACAAGCACATTGAAGTGATTGTCCGCCAGATGCTGCAGAAGGTCGAGATCGACGAATCCGGCGAAACCGACCTGATCCAGGGCGAGCAGGTGGACAAGATCGAGTTCGACGAGGTCAATGCACGGGTAGTCGCGGAGGGCAAGAAGCCGGCCACGGCCCATCCGGTGTTGCTCGGCATCACCAAAGCCTCGCTACAGACCCGATCGTTCATCTCGGCGGCATCGTTCCAGGAGACGACGCGCGTGCTCACCGAGGCTGCGGTCAACGGCAAAGCCGATACGCTCGATGGGCTGAAGGAGAACGTCATCGTCGGTCGGCTGATCCCCGCGGGAACCGGCGCGATGATGAACAGAATCCGCGAAGTCGCGATTAAGCGCGATCAGCTCATTCTCGCCGAACGCGAGAAGGAAGCTGCCGTAAAGGCCGAGGCAGCGGCCGAGCCGGCAGCGCTGCCCGCGGCGGAGTAACAGGTTCAAGCTACGGCGAGGGGCCGCCCTTGGGCGGCCCCTTTAGTTTGTGTCATGTCCGGCCTCGTGCCGGCATCCGATACGTTGGGCGGTGCGACTGAAGGGCATGATAGCCGCGCAGGAAACCACCTAAAATCTTCAGCGGTGGCGGCATGCGACCGCTGATCGTTGATCTAGTGCCCCTCTTCGAGCGCGCGCATGACGCGATTGTCGATGTCGAATTCCGGCTGACTTCGGCGTTGAAGCAAGCGGTCGAAGCCGGCGCGATTTTTGACCTTGTCATTATGCCCCGTCATTATGCCCCGGCCAGATCTTGACGAATTGATCGCTCGAGGCGCCGTCGCGCCCGGCACCGCTGACGACATAGCGCACTCGTCAGTCGGTCTTGCGGTCAGAACTGGCGCGCCAAAGCCGGAC
>Ga0182035_10001378_pt1 | contig 12385 bp, 10 predicted proteins | sample flu12Cox44000170_FD_125969 | JGI IMG/M metagenome (GOLD analysis project Ga0182035, IMG submission 125969) | Lab enrichment of tropical soil microbial communities from Luquillo Experimental Forest, Puerto Rico - flux4day.12C.oxic.44.000.170 | ecosystem: Environmental > Terrestrial > Soil >...
AACGGCAGCGGCGCAGGTCGATCTCCGGCTGGAACGTGGACGCGTGTGCCGCGCGGATCCGGCTGCTCAGGCCGTCGGCGGCGACGATCAGATCCGCGTCGATTGAGGCGTCATGGGATACTTCACTCTCGAACCGCAGCCGGACCCCCAGCTCGAGACAGCGCGTCTGCAAGATGTGCAGCAGCCGGTGGCGCCCGATACCGCAGAAGCCGTGGCCGGAGGAACGTATCGTGCGGCCGCCAAAGTGAATCTCGATGTCGTCCCAGTGGTTGAAGGCATCCAGGATCTGGGTGGCAGTCTCCATGTCGGCCGTTCGGAGCGCCGACAGCGTCTGGTCGGAGAACACTACACCCCAGCCGAATGTGTCCGCGGCGCGATTGCGCTCGACGACGGTCACCTGGTGCGACGGATCGCGCTTCTTCATCAACAGGGCGACATAGAGGCCAGCCGGGCCCCCGCCGACGCAGGTGATGCGCATAAACCCGATTACTTTAGACCTTGATATTTTAGATGTCAAATAGTTGTTGGGGGAGGCGGCGGAGTGGTTTAGAATCCGTGACGCCGCCGACATGTCTCCCGTTTCCACGGCCAATTCACGACTTGTGTACGACGCTCTCAAGGCCTGCGGTGTCCGCCTGCTCTCGGCGCTGCCGGAAACCTGGCTCGTTCACCTGATCCGCCTGGCCGAGGAGGATCCGGACATGACGCTCGTCCGGCTTGCCAAGGAAGAGGAAGGCGTGGGGATTTCGGCGGGAGCCCACCTGGCAGGCGTCAAGTCCGCGATGCTGATGCAGAACCACGGTCTGCTCGCCTCGATCAACGGGATCGTGTCCTGCGCGCAGCTGTATCGCATTCCGCTGCTGATGCTCATCAGCCACCGTGGCGAGTTCGGTGAGCGCGATCCGTGGCAAACCGAAGGCGGCGCCGTGACGGAAGACATCCTGCGCGCGCTCAGGATTCCATCGGCGTTCCTCGAGCATCCCGACCACGTCGCCCGCCGGATCGCCCAGGCGCAGACGCTGGCCTACGCCTCGAACAAGCCGGTCGCCCTGCTGCTTCGCCGCGACCTCATGTTTGAAGAGTCATGACCCGGCTGGAAGCTCTGCAGACGGTCTATTCGCGCCTCCACGATCGCATCGTCGTGACGATCATGGGCGCGGTTGCGGCCGAGCTGCAGTCGATCGGGCACCGCCCGAACTTCTTTTACCTGCAGCACGCGATGGGTCTCGCGTCGTCGATGGGGCTCGGCATCGCGCTATCACGGCCCGACCGTCAGGTCATCGTGCTCGACGGCGACGGCTCGGTCCTCATGAATCTCGGCGGTCTGACCACGCTGGCGCGCTACAGGCCGAAGAATCTGGTGCACGTCGTGTTCGACAACGAGAGCCTGTTATCAGTCGGTGGGTTTCCGACGGCGACGTCGACGGGCAGCGATCTCGCGGCGATCGCCAAGGCTGCCGGCGTGCCGAGGACGACAACGGTGAGGACGATCGAGGCGTTCAGGGAAGCCTTTGACGAGGCGCTTGCGGCCGGCGAGCTCTCGAGTGTCGTCGCCAAGGTCGAACCCGTCGGGCCATCGGCGTTCGTGACGGGCCTGGGCCTGCTCGAGAATCGCTTTCAGTTTCAGAGGTACCTTGCGAATGCCGTCGACCCTGACCCAGCTCGTTGACGATTTGAACGCCGGCCGGTTGCGTGTCGTGGATCTGACGCAGCCGCTCGGACCGTCGACGCCCGTGATCGGCTTGCCGCCCATCTTCGCCGCGTCGCCGGGCGTGACCATTGAGAAGCTCTCGCAGTACGACGAAAAAGGCCCCGCCTGGTACTGGAACACGCTGCGGTTCGGCGAGCATACCGGCACGCATTTCGATGCGCCCGTGCACTGGGTCACAGGCAAGGATCTCGCCGACAACGCCTGCGACACGATCCCCGCGCGGCGGTTCGTGGGGCCGGCATGCGTCATCGACATCACCGCAGAGGTGGAGGCCAACCCAGATTTTCTGCTGATGCCGGGCCACATCGAGGGGTGGGAAGCCACGCACGGTCGCATTTCGAGCGGCGCTTGGGTGCTCCTGCGGAGTGGATGGAGCCGGCGGACCGATGCGGCGTCGTTTCTGAATGTCGGGGCCGACGGCCCGCACAGTCCGGGCTGCCACGCAAGCGCGTCAAGGCTGCTGGCGCGCGAGCGCGACGTGCTCGGGATCGGAGTCGAGACCGTCGGGACCGACGCGGTCAGGCGGCCACGTTCGACCCGCCGTTCCCCAACCACACGATCATGCACGGCGCCGGCAAGTACGGCCTGGCCAGCTTGCGCAATCTCGACCAACTGCCGGCGGTCGGGGCCATCGTCATCGCGGCGCCGCTGAAGGTCGTGGGCGGGAGCGGCAGTCCGCTGCGCGTCATCGCGATCGTGCCGACCTGATCGGCTTGACAGCGATTCTCTAAACCGCGGCGCTACCGCGCCCCAACGCGCTCGTTGACGCCACGTTTCGGGCCTGCGCGGGCCTCGCGATGGCGCCTACAACAGGATGGATGAGGTCGGCAAAGTCGCCATAGTGCAGCCGGATTGCGTCAGTGTGGGTGCCGGCGCTGAAGACCATCTCCGGCTCGCCCACGAAGCTCCGGTCGACGAAAACGCGCAACCGCCAACGGCTCGTGAAGGGCGATACGGCACCCAATTCGTAGTCAGGACAGAGCTCTCCGAGTTCGCGCTCACAAGCCAGACGCAGCGTCGGGACGCTTGCCAGTAAGCACAACCGTTCGAAATCCACGCGGAGATGCGCGGGGATCACCGCAGCGATTGGCTCGTCACTCGCGAAGCAGATGACTGTCTTGGCCCACGAGCGTCCGGGCACATGGGAGAGTGCGGCTACGCGCTGAGCGCTGAACGCGGCGGCGTGTTGAAATGCCGTGTACGGAACGTGAGCGTTCTTCAGGAACTCGTCGAGGGCGTGGGGTCTCACGGTCCCTCCTCGCAGGCACACGACCAACGGTCAACGGCGTCACCCATGTCCAAGTAGAGCTGGATACGAAGTTGGTCGACAGTATAGGCACATTGCCGGGTTGGCACAACAAATCTGACGACCGGAGAGCTCCCGAAGCCGTGAAGTTGCTAGACCCCGTAGGGGGCAGTAAAATCACTTTGTTTTAGTCCAAACTGCTTTTCATGACACCTCGCAGTCTAGGTGAGGCGACGGGGGGATTCTAATGGCGGGTCGACCACGCTACCCCGGGGTCCGAGTCACGGCCAACGGCAATCAGCTGGTTTCTTATCACACAGAAACTCGGATTGCGGACGCCGGCGTTTTCTACCCGATTACGCCGTCCACAGAGGGCGGCGAGCTCTACCAGCAGGCGTTCGCCGAAGGCAAGCTCAATGTCTTCGGCCGGAACACGATCGCTGTGGAAGCCGAAGGGGAACACGCCGCTCAGGGCGGCGCCATTGCGCATTCGGTCTGCGGGAAACGGGTTGTCAATTACACCTCGGGTCAGGGAGTCGTTTACGGAGTCGAGCAGTACTACCACGCGCCCGGCAAGTGCTCGACCATGGTGCTCGAGGTCGCCGCCCGCGCGCTAACCAAGCATGCGCTCAACGTCCATTGCGGCCACGACGACGTGTATGGGGCGCTCGACACAGGATGGATCGTCGTCTTCGGCAAGGACGCCCAGCAGGCAGCAGATCAGGCGCTCATCGTCCGGCGGGTCACCGAGCTCAGTTTGACCCCCGGGATGAATGTCATGGACGGGTTTCTGACCTCGCACCTCGAGCGGACGTTCTACAAGCATGAGTCGGAGCTGATTCGCCTCTACTTGGGCAACCCCGACGACATCATCGATTGTCCGACCGAGAGCCAGCGGGCGGCGTTCGGGCCCAAGCGCAGGCGCGTGCCACGCATGATCGACCTGACCAACCCCGTGCTCCTCGGCCCAGTGCAGAACCAAGAGCACTACATGCAGGGCGTCGTGGCCCGTCGCAACAATTTCACGGAGCCGATTCTCGACTTCTTCGAAGACGCATACAAAGACTTCGCCGAGCTGACAGGCCGGTACTACGGGCTGGTGAGCCAGTACAAAACGGACGATGCCGACGTTGTGTTCGTGTCGCTGGGATCGGCGGCAGAGAATATCGAAGCCGCCGTAGACTATCTCCGCGAGCACCGCGGCGCGTCGGTCGGTTCGATCCACATCAACGTGTTCCGTCCGTTCCCGGAAGCGGCCGTGGTGAAGGCGCTCGCCGGGAAGAAGAACGTCATCATCCTCGAGCGCACAGACGAACCGATGGCGGGCGACAACCCGATGGGGCGAGACATCCGGACGGCCCTGCACAAAGCGCTGCAAGGCGAAGCGGGGCTTCCGGCGATGACCGCTGACGAGATGCCGCGCCTGTTCGGGGGGGTGTACGGGCTCGGATCCCGGGATTTCCGCCCCGAGCACACGATCGGCGCCTACGAGTTCGCGATCGGCGAGCGGGCGCGCAAGGACGGAAAGCGCGCGGCGGACGGCGTCTCGTTCATGGTGCTCGGTGTCGATCACCCCTACGAAGTGAAGTCGGACGACGCCCCCTCGCTCCTGCCGGACGGATCGATCGCCGTCCGGTTCCATTCGGTGGGCGGATGGGGCGCGATCACGACTGGAAAGAACCTCGGCGCGATTCTCGGCGATCTCAACGACCTCCTGTACGAACGCGACCGCGTCGTTGACGAGTTCGGTAACCCCAAGGAAATCCTCCACGTCAGCGCCAACCCCAAGTACGGATCCGAAAAGAAGGGGGCGCCGACGGCGTACTTCATGGTGGCCGCGCCCGAGCGCATCCGCGTGAACTGCGACCTCCGGCATGTCAACGTGGTGCTTTGCTGCGATCCCAAGGCGTTCACCCACTCCAATCCGCTCGACGGGATGTCGGAGGGCGGCTGCCTGCTGTGGGAATCCGACGAAGAAGGCGAGCAGGCGTGGGAGCGGCTGCCCATGTGGGCTCGGCAACAGATTATCGAGAAGAAGATCAGGGTCTTCACGCTGCCGGGGTTCGAGATTGCGCGGAAGGCGACCGATCGTGGCGACCTCCAGCTGCGCATGCAGGGCAACGCGTTTTTGGGCGGCTTCTTCGCGGTATCGCCGCTGCTGCACGAGTTCGGCATCACGAAGGATCAGTTCCACCAGGTCGTGCACAAGCAGTACGTCAAGAAGTTTGGCCGACTGGGTGAGGGCGTCGTGACGTCCAACATGGAAGTCATGACCCAGGGGTTTGACCGCGTCCGGGAGATCAAGATCGGCGAGCTCCGGGCGCCCGATCGCTCCACATTGCGCGGCGCGCCGCTGCTTCCGGTGGTCGACGGCGGAGGCAACGGGCACGAATGCGGATCCGGCTGCCGATCGCATGAGCGCCCCGAAGAACAGCCGGAACGTACGCCGTTCACGCGAATCAAGGAGTTCGACGACCTGTTACGCTCCGGCTTCGGGTAGAACCAGCCGGCCAACGCCTATTCCGCGCTGGGGATCATGGCAGCCGGCAGCGGCGACACGGCGTCGAAGTACGTGGCGCGCCGCGAGACGCCGCTCTACATTCCGGAGAATTGCACCCAGTGCATGGAGTGCATTGCCGTCTGCCCGGATACGGCGCTGCCGAACTGCTCGCAGGACCTCGAGACGATTCTGCGAACCGCGGTCACCAACTACGTGACCGAGGCGAGCGAGCGCCACAAGATGCTGCAGCTGATGCCAGAAATCGAGAGGCGCACGCGCGCGATGATGCGAGAGAGCCTGGTGAAGAGTCCGCCGGCGCTCCAGCAAATCGTCAAGAAGGTGACCAACGAGGTCGACGGGTTTTCTCCGGAGGCCAAGCGCCAGTTTTTCGACGTTCTGGACAAGGTACCGCTGGCGTACCAGAAGACGAACGCCATCTTCGCGACCCCGGAGAAGAAGACACCCGGCGGAGGCGGCGTGTTCTCGATTTTCGTTTCCGACCTCTGCAAGGGATGCGCAGCCTGCGTGACCGCGTGCGGCGAGCACCAGGCGCTGCGGATGGTGCAGGAAACCGAGGAAGTCAACGCCGATCACGAGACCGGGACGGCATTCCTGAACCTCCTGCCGGATACGCCGCAGAGGTACCTCGGTCTCTACAACGACGCGCGGCCGCAGGATTCGAAAACGGCGACGTTGCGCAACATGTTGATGGTGCGGCGCAACTACGACGCGCTTGTGTCCGGCGATGGCGCCTGCGCTGGGTGCGGCGAGAAGAGCATCCTTCGCTCGGTTGCCGCCGTCACTGAGGCGTACATGCGGCCGGTGTTCCATGCCAAAGCGGATCGGCTCCGCGCCACGGCTGACCGGTTGGAGCGGACTGGCGTGCAGAAGCTCATCGAGCTGAAGGAGCGGAACCCGGAGGAGTACGCCTTGCTTCGCCAGGCTGTCGCCCATCTGCTCATGGGTCTTGGCGGCGAAGACGATAAGGACACCAAGGCGCGGATCGAGGCGCACGGCCCGATTTCGGACGCCGAGATCATCGACGCGCTCACGGCGGTCATGCGGCAGGAGGCGTTCAACCACAAGGACCTCCAACCGATCGACGGGCGCCTCGCCAACGGCATGTCGGTCATGGCCATGGCGGCGCACACCGGCTGCAACACGGTTTACGGATCCACGCCGCCAAACAACCCCCATCCCTATCCGTGGATGAACTCCCTCTTCCAGGACGGCATCACCGTCGGCTGGCTCATCGGCGAGAGCTTCATCGTCGACCATGGCCGCCGGTCGGTGATTCCGGAGCGGCTGGCCGACGCGCTGATGAATCGCGAGAAGGATGTCATCAACCCTCGCGAATACTACGAATACGTTCACTTCAGCGACGCGGTGATGACCGACCAGGAGATTCTCGAGCTGCCAAAGGTGTGGGTCGTCGGCGGAGACGGCGGCATGGGCGATATCGGCTACCAGAACATGTCGAAGGTGATTCTGCAGAACCGCCCGAACGTCAAAGCCGTGATGCTGGACACGCAGGTGTATTCGAATACCGGTGGTCAGAACTCCGACTCGACGCCGATGCTCGGCGGCAACGATATGAACGTCTTCGGGGCGGCCACGCAGGGCAAGAACGTCGAGAAGAAAACCGTGGCGGAGACCTTCCTGGCCGGCCACGGGTCGCCCTTTGTCGCGCAGGTATCGATCGCGAATGCTCCGAAATTGTACAAGGCCATTCTCGACGGGGTCGAGTATCGGGGCACGGCGTTCCTGCAGTGCTTCACGACCTGCCAGCCCGAACATGGCGTCCCCGACGACATGGCGCTGACCCAGGCGCAGCGCGTTCGAGACTCCCGCGGCGCGCCGGAGTTCGTGTTCAATCCGAGACTGGGCGAGACCTATCAGGAAGCGCTCGACGTCAAGGGCAATCCGTCGATTGACATGGACTGGTACGAGGCGAAGTTCAAGGCGACGAACGAGCCGTACCGGTTCACGGTGGCGCATTGGTGCGCCACCGAAGCACGATTCCGGAATCATCTCAAGAAGATCAAGAAGGAGGAGGCCGCTGCACTCGTTCCCCTCGAGGCGATGCTGGTCCGCATCACACAGCAGGATGTGGTGTACCGCCGGTACCTCGTCCCGGCTCACCGTTCATACGTGCCTGACTTCGGCGTGTACATCAGGGTGCAGGGCTCAAACAGCGACGTCGAATATCGGGCGATCTCCCGCCAGCTCGTCCTCTTTTGCGTGGAACGTCGCAAGGCATGGCGGATGCTTCAAAGCAAGGCCGGCATCGAGAATCGGGAGTACAAAGCGCAGCGCTCGATCCTGGCGGATGTCGACGCGGGCAAGATTTCCAAAGACGAGCTCTTCGCAGGCGGCGAAGCGCTTATGAAGGAGCGGCTCCCGAAACCTGCCCCGGTGCACAAACCGGCTGAGCCAAGGGTGGCTTCGCCGGCGACTGTCGTTTCGCCGCCGGCGGGACAGCTGCCATCGACGGCCAAACCTGACGGCGGTGCCGCGACCGCCAGCATGTAAAACCTCAAGTGTGGTTGACGTGGTGTTGGGCGGGTCCCTGAGGACCCGCCCGGACCTGCCGGGTCCGAAAGGGCCCGCTCTGCGTCCCAAAATGGAGCGAGTGTTACTTTTTGACGACGCGAAAGGACCCGACCATGAAGCGAAGCGCCAGCGCGGGATGGAAAGGTGGACTGAAGGACGGAAAAGGGACGGTGTCGACGGGCACGGGCGTCCTCTCCAACGTGCCTTATACCTTCAAGACGCGATTCGAAAACGAAAAGGGGACAAACCCGGAAGAGCTCGTCGCCGCGGCGCATGCTGCCTGCTTTTCCATGGCGCTTTCGCTCTTCATGGCCAATGAAGGGCTGACGCCGGAAAGCATCGACACGACGGCGACGGTGAGCTTCGACAACGTCAATGGAGCCTGGACTGTCACCTCGAGTCACCTGGAGACGAAGGTCAAGAGTCCAAACGCCGATCCGGCCAAGTTCCAGAAGGCTGCGGAGGGAGCCAAGGCGGGGTGTCCGATTTCGCGGCTTTTGAATACGACCATCTCGCTGGAGGCTAAGCTGTTGTGAAGGGTCCGCACTAAGCCGTCGATCGGCTGCGGCTCTCACCGCGGCCACGGTTCATTCAGAAAAATGGGCGGGCGGTTGTCTCGCTGACCGGCCGGTCGGGCACCCGGCTCAGGATGGTGAACGGCGCAGCCTCAAAGACTTTCCTGAACTCGCAGGCGCCGTCCGCAATCGCCGGAGTCATGCCGTCGACGAGCAATACGTGTGTCACGTCGAATTGATCGGCGCGCCTGGTGAACTCGCCGCAGTTCTTCGCTTCCAGTGAGGCCCACATCGCTTGCCACGCCTCGAAACGCGGCGCCCACTCGACGTACGGATTCGAAAAGACCGGCTCCACGAGCACCGTCTTGCGACGGACAATCCCGATCATCGACACACCCGTGTTCTCGGGCGCGAGAAAGACGCTTGATGAATCCGCCCTGCTCATGATCCATTCAACCGCGGCCTTTTGGTTGTCCGAGAACTCCGGCTGCCTCATGTGCGCGTCCCGATCGCGGTAATGTGAAAAGTTCACGCCGATGAGCGCCGCGATCGCGCAAGCGGCAAGCGGCACCTCAGCCGCGAAGCGCGTTCGGCTCTGAGCGAGTCTGATAAGCGCCGTGATCCCGATGCCTCCGAGCAAGCTCTCGGCGGCTCGGATGTAGATCAGAAAGTGATGCGCGGGGGCAATGGCCAGCCTCGCGACCCAGTCCCACGTGGCAAGCCGAACGACCCACGCCGCCCAGACGAACAGAGCGAGTGCGAGCGCGGACCACGCGAGGGTGAGTCGGCGTCCAATCGACGCGGGCTGGACGAGAAGGGCGATGAGACCGATGGCTGCGGCGCCCGTGAAGACACGGTTGGCGTCGAGATTGACGCGGAGAACATCCATTGCGTGCGCCGGCCCCATCCCGGGGTCGAGAAAGACGAACGGCTCCAATTCCCTGATCTGGAAGCGATAGTGGAGCAGCGGAATCATGGCCGGCGCCGCCGCGATGATGCCGATCCCGGCGACGAGCGCGCAGAGCGCGGCTGTTCGCATCTGTTCGCGGGGGGGTCGCGATTCGTGCAGCCAGGTCACCGTGTCGACGCTGAAGACGCCCGCCAGAATCGCGGTGACGGCAGTGTGCGCGAGGAAGGACACTCCGAGGACGAATCCAGCCGCTGCGGCTGACCAGACGCCCGCGTTGCGGCGCAAGTACGCCCACGCGAGAAGGGCCAAGTAAAAAAACCCCTGCGCAAAGCTGCTCGTGATGAGCGCTGGTGCGTACGTCCCCGCTTCACGCGCCGGAAACGGCTCGACGAACAGGAACAAAGCGAGCGCGACGAACGCGACGATTGGATCGAAGAGAACAGCGGCACAGGCATAAAAGGCGATCGGCCCGCCAAGGTTCCAGAACACAGGGATGCGCGTTGCGACAAGGTGCATCGGCGCGCGCGCGATGGCGGCCGACGCAGCGAGAAGAGCCGGCATCAGCGGGCTGTACCAGAAGACTTCGTCGCGGTAGTAAAGGTCCGGAAGCGGCGTTCGCCGGTGCAGCGCGGGCCCGATCGTTTCTCGCATCATCTCTGCTGCGCCGATGTCGCGAAACGTGTCCGGCCCATCGGGCCAGTCCCTGGAGTGCGTCATCGCGAGCCCGTGCGCGAGCGCTGCGAGGACAAGCAGCACGGCGCCGCCGTGGACAAGCCGCGTGTGAACGCAGCTGAGGGAGCCGTTCATCTTGGAGGAAATCCTCCATGGTGGTGCTCGCATCAGCGACGGTTGCCACCGCCCCCCGAGGTGCCATCTGCGCGCGCCATCGCGTCGGCTATCCTCTTCATGCCGTCGGCCAAAGTCGATTCAAAACTGGTTCGAACGTCGCACTCATATGCGGCGGCATTGTGGCCCGATAGGACAATGCGTTGCGTAATGCGTGTCCGTCGGTCAGACACTGCCTCGAACCGCCACTCAAATGAGAGGATGGCCCTGTCGAGCGGCATCTCGATGATGAACATTCTGTCGGGCCGCACGTCACGGATCTCCCACCGCAAAGGCTTCTGTCCGGGAAGCAAGGTTGCGCCCCGGGAGCCCGAGGCAAATGGGCCATCGAGCTGGAACGTGGCGGGCGGATCGTCCCAAGTGGTCACATCGGTCCGCCAGGTCCAGGCGAACGACAAAGCGACGTCGGCTTCGACCGAATGCTCGAGTTCCCAGGCGATTTGCTTCATCCGAGCGCGGCCGTCGCCTGGGGCCCAGCGAAACGCTGGTGCGCGTGACCTATCTTACGCCGGCATGAACGCGGGCGGAGCCTCACCGCTATCGGGCGGAGCCTCACCGCTATCGTCGCCCGATGTACGGAATGAGGCTGATGCGGAAGGCCAGCAGCTGAAGAAGTGCAAACAGCCCAATCACACTTGCGGCCGCGAGCGGTCGTGTCCTGGTTCTCCAGCGGAAACTGACCATCAGTCCAATCAGGCACGCCACGCCGATCACAATCGTCATGGCGATTTCCGTAGGAAAGAAATGGCCGGTGACGATCCGAGCCCACCCGAGAAGGAACAGCCAGATCGACAGAACGATTGCGAGCCAAAAGCCAGCGTCTGAACCTCGTGACGGAACGATCCAGGCGGGATGCTGACAGCCTCCACCACGTAGAGCGCGATCAGGATGGCCAGCGAGCAGAAGGCAAGCTCCTTCGGGCCGTTTGGCTAAGCGCCACCGTCGTCATAACGGGTAAGCGGGCGGATCCAGATGTTGCGATACCGTACCGGGTGCGCGTGGTCCTGCAGGGTCAGCGGCGCCTTCAGACTGTGCGGCGTGTACGCGCCCAGCACCCTGTGGCCCGTGGAGCCGATGAGCGCGGTGTGGTCATGTACGACGACGCCGTTGTGGAAGACGGTGACCGACGCCGGCACGGTAAGGTCTTGACCCTTGAAACGAGGCGCGGTGAAGACGATGTCGTAGACCTGCCACTCGCCAGGTCTGCGTGACGCGTTGACGAGCGGTGGAAACTGCCCGTAAATCGCCGCAGCCTGGCCGTCGGGATAGGTTTGCGCCTGATAGCTGTCGAGCACCTGGATCTCGTAACGGCTCATGAGAAACACACCGCTGTTGCCCCGATCTTGTCCCTCGCCCTTCGGCGGCGATGGCGTGGACCACTCGACATGGAGCTGGCAGTCGCCGAATGCCTCTCTGGTCGAGATATTGCCCGCGCCGGGCGAGACGACGAGATCGCCTGACTCAATCTTCCAGCGCGCCGGGCTGCTTCCGTCTGTCGCCTGCCACTTTGACAGGTCGGTGCCGCCGAACAACACCTCGGCGTCCGATGGCGGCGCACCGAGCGACGCACCCGGCGATACAACTCTCGGTTGCGGACGATTACTGTCGTGGACATGCCATTTCCCGCCCGGCAACATCGGCGTGTCCGTGTAGCCGAGGGATGGCGTCTGGGCGTTCTGCGCGAGCGCCAGGCCCGCGAACGTCAAGAGCGCAACGACGACGGCGAGCACGGGCGAACGACCGATTCTCACACGCGTCATGTACATGTGCGGCTCCTACAGGATTTTTGCGACGAATTGCTCAGGGCGCTTCCGGCCTCGCGGCCTATTCTAGGGCAATGGACTTATCACTGAGGGCCAGGGTTCACTCGCGCGTCGTCCTTGCGGCGGTCAAATACCAGGGCACGCACCAAATCCGCCCGCAATCAAAAGACTGCGCGGGGGGACTTTGCGAATTCCGCAGGAAATCGGCACTAGAGGCCGTGGCACGGAACAGCACTAACCGGAGGTTCCGCCGGGGCGAGGGTAATTCCAGCGATCCTATAGATTCAGGACAACGGACGAATCGGCGGATTCACGGTTCTCATACGAAGTTCGTCACTGCC
>Ga0182035_10001386_pt1 | contig 12343 bp, 9 predicted proteins | sample flu12Cox44000170_FD_125969 | JGI IMG/M metagenome (GOLD analysis project Ga0182035, IMG submission 125969) | Lab enrichment of tropical soil microbial communities from Luquillo Experimental Forest, Puerto Rico - flux4day.12C.oxic.44.000.170 | ecosystem: Environmental > Terrestrial > Soil >...
GCCATCGTGATTGATTTGCCGCGGGGACAACTGGGTCTTGCCCTCCAGCGAAAGCTTGCAAGGCTGCTGCAAGAACAAAAATATGGGCAGGCAATCGTTATGTCGCGGAAATGGAAGGCTGCGCTGCCCCCCTGGCTCGCAGGGATTCCTCTCCGCACCGGCTTTGCCGGCGAGTTCCGTTTCGGCCTGCTCAACGATGTGCGCCTCGGCGAAAGAAAACTCCCACGCATGATCGATCAGATGGGTGCTTTGGCCCTGCCGAAGGACGCACCGATCCCGGCCGAGTGGCCGCTGCCCGAATTGAAAATTCCGGGTCAGGAAGTCGCCACGTGGATTGCGCAGCGCGGGCTTGCCGAGGAGAAACGCCCCATCGTCACCCTGTCGCCCGGCGCCGTGGGTGCCGGCAAGGCATGGCCGGCCCGGCATTATGCGGAACTCGCGCGTGCGCTTACCGCCGACGGCGTCTCGGTCTGGGTGCTGGGGGGGCCAAATGAAACTTTGATCGCAAAGGAAATCGTGGCCAACGGTGGCAACCGTGTGCGGGATCTCACAGACGCCAATTTGCGCAATGCGACCCTTGCGCTTGCCGCCGCTGATGCCGCGGTGACAAACGATTCCGGGCTGATGCACGTTTCGGCGGCGATCGGCACGCCGACGATTGCGATCTTTGGCCCGACTAGTTCGTGGCACTGGAAGCCTCTCAACCCGCTCGCCGCGGTACTCGAACCATCGGGTGACGAAAACATTCGCGAGCGTGCGCGCGTCGAGGGCAACAATGCCGTGCGTCATCGGCGCACCGACGACGTCTCCGTGCAGACCGCGCTCACGACCGTGAGGCAGGTCCTCGCAAAAGCGAAAAATCCTTCAATTTAGTCACGAGTCATGCACTCATGCCTGACGCATTAACGAACGCGCTAGTCAAGCCTGACGTGAAACTCTTTTCATGCTATCAAGACCGCTATGGCCAAACCGAAACCCGCTGACCTGACGAGCGATCGCGCGCAAGCCGCAATTGCATCGGCGTTGCGCACCCTCGAGGCCGAAGGAAGCGGGGTTGACGCACTTGCCGCCGCATTGCGCGATGGTCTTGGCAGCAGCTTTGCGGCTGCGATCGATGTCATCCGCGCGGCGCAGGGCCGAGTCATTGTGACTGGAATGGGAAAGTCCGGCCACGTCGCACGCAAGATCGCTTCGACCTTCGCATCCACCGGAACACCGGCCTTTTTCGTGCATCCTGGCGAAGCAAGCCACGGCGATCTCGGAATGATCGCCAACAATGATATCATCCTCGCCCTCTCGTGGTCTGGCGAGACGCCTGAACTAAAAAACATCACCGACTACTCACGCCGCCATGGAATCAAGTTGATTGCGATGACCGCCATTCCGGACAGCGCCCTGTCCAAGCTCTCGGACATCGTGCTCACGCTGCCTCAGGCGCGCGAGGCCTGCCCCCATAATCTCGCCCCGACGACATCTTCACTGATGCAGCTTGCGCTGGGCGATGCGTTGGCGATTGCACTGCTCGAAAGTCACGGCTTCACTGCGCTGGACTTCGGTCTTCTGCACCCCGGCGGCAAGCTCGGGACCTTGCTGAAAACCGTGGCCGACATCATGCACACGGGCGAGACCATGCCGTTGTCGCCACTCGGCACCCGAATGTCTGACGCCATCCTTGAAATGACGACCAAGGGTTTCGGCTGCGTCGGAATAACCGATACCCGCGGCGCCCTCGTCGGAATCATCACCGACGGCGACCTGCGTCGGCACATGCGCGCAAATTTGCTCGATGCCCGCGTTGACGAAGTTATGACGCGTAGTCCGAAGACAGTGCGACGCGATCAGTTGCTCAGCGAGACGCTCGATATTCTCAATGTGATGAAAGTGACGGCCCTCTTTGCCGTTGAAGCCAGCAAACCGGTCGGCATTATCCACGTGCACGATCTGCTGCGAGCAGGCACGGCCTAAATACTGCTTTCAACGAATGATGCTTTCGACTGCTTCGACCACGGCGTCGACCGAGGGTGGTTTTCCATCGTCGCCCAGAATCGATAGCCGCCCTCTTCCCACCGGCCCGGTCAGGCCTGGTTTGCTGCCCGTGAATATCGCGACAAGCGGAACGCCCAGAGCAGCGGCCAGATGCAAGAGTCCGGTATCGACGCCAACCACAAACTGTGCGCCAGCGATCAGCTTCGCGACCTGATCCAGCGGCGCACGATCGGGGACGCGAGTTCCTGGCACGGCTGCAGCAATGTTTTCACTCCTTGTGCGCTCGAATTCCGTCCCCCACGGCAATACCAACTCGAACTTCTGGACAAACACCCTCGCGATCGCAATCCAATGCGCGTCCGGCCACTGCTTTTCGGACCGCGCCGTCGCATGCAACAGCAGGCCATAGCGCGACGTACCGTCTTTTCCGATCCGATTGCGATCGAGTCCAAAGTCGGGTGCCGCTTGGGGCGTATCGCCAAGCGCCAGGCCGCTCAGGATGCGATTGCGCTCGACCGCATGCAAATTGCGGTCAACGCGATGACGGACGTCATAAAACAGCGAAGCAAGCGGCTCTCGAACGCTCGAAGCATCGTAGCCATGGCGCCTGCCACGGGTGGCACGCGTGAGAATTGCAGTCCGCAACAGACCCTGCGTATCGACGATCTCGTCGTATCGTTGCGCACGGATATTGCGGAAACTTGCCTGAATTTCCGCTATCGTGGCCGGAGTGTACAGAGACCTTCTCCAGCGCCGCCATGCGACCGGAATGACCTTGTCTACCGCGGGATGCAGGCGGACGACGGGTGCAAACGCCTCCTCAACCAGCCAGCTGAAAGTCGCATCAGGGTGCGCCTTTCGGGCATCCGTCAAAGCCGGCATATGATGGACCACATCGCCGAGAGAAGACGTTTTGATGAAAAGAATGTTGGCCATGCCCGTTGTTGATCCATATACCGGGCATTGAGCGCGCCCGCCATAACCAAGCCGTTGCTTCAAAGGATCGCGCCTTGATTATTTGGGACGCCTTTCGCTTGCTCAGGAGAAGCGCTTGATATGACGATTTTGATCACAGGGGGCGCCGGCTACATCGGCAGTCACATGGTCCATGAGTTCGTCGATGCAGGCGAGCCGGTCGTGGTCCTCGACAACCTTTCGAACGGCTTCCGATTTCTGATTCCGGCCTCCGTGCCCTTTGTATCGGGAAGCACAGGCGACAAGACACTCGTCAGTGACGTGATCGCACGCCAAAGCGTTACCGCGATTGTTCATTTCGCTGCGTCGATCGTTGTCCCCGAATCAGTCGCCGACCCTCTCAACTATTACGGCAACAACACCATGAACACTTGCGCGCTGCTCGATACGGCGATCAAGTCGGGGGTTCGGCAGTTCATATTCTCCTCCACTGCGGCCGTCTATGGCGCCGCGCAGGAAAACCCGATACGTGAAAATTCCTCGACGATTCCCGTGTCCCCCTACGGTACATCAAAGCTGATGTCGGAGATCATGCTGCGCGACGCAGCAAAGGCATATGGATTGCGCTTCGTCATTCTGCGCTATTTCAATGTCGCTGGGGCTGATCCCAGATTACGTACCGGCCAGGCGACTCCAGCCGCAACGCATTTGATAAAGGTCGCTTGCGAGACCGCGATCGGCAAACGCCCGAAATTGCAGGTGTTCGGCACGGACTATCCGACACCTGACGGCACCTGTGTTCGCGACTACATTCATGTCAGCGACCTTGTCCAGGCGCATTCTTCCGCGCTTGCGTATCTGCGCAGCGGGGGGGCCAGCGCGACGTTCAACTGCGGTTACGGGCGGGGCGCTTCAGTATTTGAGGTTGTCGACGCTGTGCGGCGGGCAAGCGGACGCGAATTTCCGGTAGAGGTCTCGCCGCGGCGCCCCGGGGACCCACCCGCGCTCGTGGCGAATGTGGATCGCATCCGCACGACACTCCCTTGGCGGCCGCAGTTCCAGAATCTCGATACCATCGTTGCGCACGCGCTCGCCTGGGAAAAACAGCTGGCTGCCCGGCGGAAGACGTCGTGATCCGCCAACCGAAAACCCCAAGGTTTTCGTCGTGTTTCGTCAACTCAATTTTATCTTGATAATTTCCTTGCCCACAGGCAAGGAATGCTCATTCCTGCCATCGAAGCACTTACGCTGACAGCCCACTGAGGGTGGATGAACGATCACAATTCAACAACGGCGGCCGATCCGCGTTATCGCCCGTCTGTCCTCATCCGGCGATTGCTCGCAGAGCAAGGTCTGGCACATTGGCGCCGGTATATTGTCGCGTTCGTGCTCATGGGCGTGGCGGCAGGCTGCACGGCTCTCAGCGCCTGGCTGATTGGCGACGTCGTCAACCAGGCCTATGTGAATCGCAACCTTCAAGGGATCATCACGCTCGGTTTCGTCACCGTCGCGCTGTTCGCCATCAAGGGACTTGCCACTTACGGCCACAGCGTAATGCTTTTGCGGATCGGCAATCGCATCATCGCTGACAACCAGCGTGCGGTGTTTGGCAAGCTGCTGAACGAGGGCCTCGGCTTTTACTCCGACAGGCATTCGACTGAATTTATTGCCCGGCTGTCGACCGGTACTGCCGCGGCGACGCAAGTGATCAACCTGCTGATTACCTCTGTTGGCCGAGACCTCTTGTCGCTGATCGGACTGGTCGCCGTCATGTTTTTGCAGGACCCGCTGATGTCTTTCTTCAGCTTCGTGGTCGTGCCGCCGGCATTCTTGGTTCTTCGTAAGCTGATCCGACGCATCTACTCGATTGCGCGTAGCCAGTTTCACGGCGGTACCCGCGTCATCGAAACGATGCAGGAAACGCTGCAAGGCATTCGCATCGTGAAGGCCTTCACGCTCGAAGACACCATGCGGGAGCGTTTCGACCGCAATGTTGCCGCTGTCGAACATGAAGCAAACAAGATGGCGCGCGTTGCCAATCGCGCCGGCCCCCTCATGGAGACCCTCGGTGGCTGCGCTATCGCCATCGCCGTAACCTATGGCGGCTACAGGGTGATCGAAACCGGCGCGACGCCGGGCCAGTTCTTCTCGTTCATCGCCGCGTTCTTGCTTGCCTATGAGCCAGCCAAAAGGCTCGCGCGTCTGAATATCGAACTCAACAGCGCTCTGGTTGGCGTGCGTATTCTCTTTGAACTTCTGGACAGCCCGCCCAGTGAGGCACCCGATCGCGACAAGCCCAGCCTCAATGTGAATAATGCTCGCCTGGCTTTCGATGATGTGCACTTCGCGTACCGCGACGACGATCTGGTACTGCGTGGAATGTCTTTTGTGGCGGAGCCAGGCAAATTCACTGCGCTGGTGGGTCCATCCGGCGGCGGAAAATCGACGGTATTCAATCTCCTCCTGCGTTTCTACGACGCAAAGCGCGGCAAGGTCCTCATCGACGATCAGGATGTGACTCTGTGTTCGCGTCAATCGCTGCGCCAGCACATCGCATATGTCGGACAGGATGTTTTCCTGTTCCGGGGCACCGTTCGGGAAAACATCGAATTCGGGAAGCCGGGTGCAAGCGAGGACGAGATCGTCGCCGCCGCCAAGGCCGCCTATGCGCATGATTTCATCATGTCGTTCCCGCGCGGCTACGAGACACCGGTCGGCGAGCACGGCTTGCAACTCTCCGGCGGCCAGCGCCAGCGGGTCGCTATTGCTCGCGCGCTCATCAAGAATGCACCGATCATATTGCTGGATGAAGCGACGGCGGCGCTCGACTCCGAGTCCGAACTGCAAGTGCGCGAGGCGATGGAGCACCTCTGTCAAGGCCGGACCACTCTCGTGATCGCACATCGTTTGCATACCGTGTCGCACGCCGATTGCATTCACGTGGTCGAAGATGGCCGCGTGGTGGAATCTGGCCGGCACGAAGAATTGTTGAGAACGGGCGGTCGTTACGCGTCTTTCTATCGCCTGCAGCTCAAGGAGCAGGAGGCCCCAGTCTCCATTACCGCTGTTGCGTCATGAGCGCCGCGCGGTTGACGGCGCCGCATTGCACCTGATACGCACAGCCATCTTTCCCCCGCCATCTTCCGCAACCGGGGCACCCTTCAACGACAAACAATATCCAATGGCTATTTCATCATGAGCGACAGTCGTTACGTCATCCCGCCCGCGCCGCAAGCTGCAATCGCAGTTGCCGAGACCGACAAGGTGTTTCCGGTACGCCGTATCTGGTGCGTCGGACGCAACTACATCGAACACATCCGTGAAATGGGACAAGACGAGCGTGCGCCGCCTTTCTTCTTTGCCAAGCCTGCGGACGCCATCGTGCCGCACGGCGGCACCGTGCCCTATCCGTCGCTGACAAAAGACATGCACCACGAGGTCGAATTGGTGGTCGCGCTGAAAAGCGGCGGCCGCAATATACCGGTCGCCAAGGCCAATGACTGCATCTTTGGGTATGCGGTCGGCATTGACCTGACGCGCCGCGACCTGCAGATCGCGTCACGCGACGTCAAACGCCCGTGGGAAGTAGGCAAGGCATTCGATGCATCCGCGCCTTGTGGCCCGTTGATGCCCGCGAGCAAGATCGGACATCCGACCAAAGGCAAGATCGTTCTCAAAGTGAACGGCCAGATCCGCCAGGATGGCGACCTCAATCAGATGATCTGGAATGTTCCGGAGACCATTTCGAAGTTGTCGGAAATGGTCGCTCTCGAAGCCGGCGACGTCATCATGACGGGCACCCCATCGGGCGTGGCCGCAACGGTGGCCGGCGACAAGATCGAATGCGAAGTGGAGGGCGTCGGAAAGCTGCGCGTCACCATCGGGCCTTCGCTGAAATAGCGCTAAAGCCCGAGATAAGCCTGCCGCACACGATCATCGGCGAGCAATGCCTCGCCTGACCCGGCAATGGTGATACGACCGTTCTCCAGCACGTAAGCGTGACTGGCGAGCTTGAGCGACACCGCGACGTTCTGCTCCACGAGCACGCAGGTGAGACCGTCGCGGTTAAGGTCCCGCACGCATCGCAATACGTTTTGTACAACGGCCGGCGCGAGGCCGAGGGATGGTTCGTCGAAAAGTACCATGTCGGGCGCGCCCATCAGACATCGGCCGATCGCGAGCATCTGCTGTTCGCCACCAGACAGCGTGCCCGCGGCTTGCTGCCGGCGCTCCATGAGAACCGGAAACATCGCGTAGACTTTTTCGAGATTCTGCTCACGCAAATTGCGTGCGCGCGGAAGCATCGCGCCCACTGCGAGATTTTCGGCGACCGAGAGCGTGGGAAAAACCTGGCGGCCCTCCGCGACCTGGCCGATGCCAAGGTCGCAGACCCTGTAGCTCGGCCAACCGGTAATGTTCGTGCCGCGATAGAGAATGCGGCCGTGCGCCGGACTGAGCATTCCCGCGATCGTACGAATCAACGATGTTTTGCCCGCTCCATTGGCGCCGACGATGGCGACGATGGCGCCCTCCCCGATCTCGAGTGATACGCCGTCAAGTGCCTGCGCATCGCCGTAAAAGACATCGATATTTTCCACGGCGAGCATCAGACGGTTTCCGCACCGAGATAGCTTTCGATGACTGCGCGATCGCGCACCACCTGGTCCGGTGCTCCTTCGGCGATCGCGGCACCATGATGCATCACGAGAACGCGGGCAGCGAGCGCCATGACCGCCCGCATGACATGCTCTATCAGCAATATGGTCAGCCCGCGGCTGCGGTTGAGCTCTTTCAGGATCGAGACCATCCGGTCGGTCTCGGTGGGACGAAGTCCCGCCATAACCTCGTCGAGCAGAAGCAGTTTCGGATCGGTGGCGAGCGCGCGCGCCAGTTCCAGACGCTTGCGGTCCGGCAGCGTGAGTCCCGAGGCTCGCTGCGCGCGCTTGTCGTAGAGATCGAGCTGACGGAGAACTTCACCGGCATGTGCGCGAGCATCGGGTACAAGGTGACGATGCAGCAGCGCTGCAACAATCACGTTGTCCTCGACGCTGAGTGCCGGAAACGGCCGCACAATCTGAAAAGTGCGCCCTACGCCACGGCGACATATCCGGTCGGGCGACAGGTCGTTGATGCGTTCGCCTGAAAGAACAATGGTGCCACCGTCGGGGGAAAAGACACCCGCTATCATGTTGAACAGCGTGGTTTTACCAGCTCCATTGGGGCCGATGACGGCAAAAATGTCGCCCTGATCGACCTGAAAGCTCAACCGATCGACCGCGACAAGACCGCGGAAGCGTTTGCTGAGACCGTCGACTGACAGGAGCGCACTCACTCCGACCTCCCCGCCAGTCCCAGACGCCGGTAGAGCCAAGGCCACACGCCCTCGGGAAGGACCGTAATCACGAGCAACAGGCAGATGCCGTAGAAGACCTGCTTGGCGCCCGGCACATCGACGCCCAAGGCGGCCAAGGTCGTGGTGAGCGTTTCGGCAAGGCCAGTCAGCATGAACGCGCCGAGAATCGGGCCAAACAGCGTGCCGAGCCCACCGAAGATCGGCGCCAGGATCAACTCGATCGACCGATTTATGCTGAATACTTCTTCCGGAAACAGGTTGTTGTAATAGAAGGCGAAAAATACGCCGGCGAGCGATGTCATCGCCGCCGAGATGACGACGGCGATCAATTTGTAACGAAAAGTATTGATCCCGACCGCGCGCGCCGCTTCCTCGTCTTCGCGGATAGCCTTCCAGAAATAGCCGAGCCGACTGCGGACCATGATGTGGCACAGGACAACCGCAGCCACCGTCATTCCGAGCGAAAGGTAGTAAAACATGATGGGCTTGCCGCGCAGCGTCCACAAATCGCTCTGCGTGTAATTGGCAACCGGCAGGAAAAATCCAGCCGAGCCTCCGACGTAGCTCAAATGATCGAATCCAATGCGGGCGAATTCAGCGAACGCAATGGTGAGAATGGCGAAATAGACACCCCCGACGCGAAATCGAAAGGCAAGAAACCCAATCATTGCGCCCCACAATGCTGCCAGCAGGATCGCGGCAAATGACCCCACCCACGGCGAGACCCCGAAAAAACTGAACAACACCGCCGTCGTATAAGCGCCGAGCCCGATGTAGATCGCGTGGCCGAGCGACAGCTGGCCCGCAAAACCCATCATGATGTTCCAGGCCTGGCCCGTGTACGCGAAATAAAAAATGAGGATCAGGACGGTGAGAAGGTAATCGTTCGCAAACCAAGGCGCGACGAACAGTGCGAGCAGCAGCAGCACGAGCGCTATTGCAGCGCGAAGCGAAACGTTCTCGGCCAGGCGAGCGATCATGCGCGTCGACCGAATATGCCTTGCGGCCGGAACAGCAGAACAAGGACCAGAATCGCGAAGACGAACATGCCCTTGGCGGACGGCGTATAGAACAACCCCGCCAAAGCGGCGATCACACCGATAAGGATGCCGCCGGCCAAAGCACCGGACATTGAACCGAGCCCGCCGACGATGACGATCACGAAGGCAAGCAACGTAAACGATGGCCCGAGCGGCGGCGTCACGTCCGTAACCAGCGCAAGCATTGCGCCGGCAGCACCGACACAGGCTGCGCCGAGGCCAAAAGTCAGCGCGTAGAGACGCGGCACATTAAGGCCAATGACCTGCGCGCCGGTATAGTTGTCAGCGCAGGCCCGGATCGCGGTGCCGAGTCGGGTGAAGCGGAAAAACGCAAACAGCGCAGCTGCGACAGCGATCGCAGCAAGCCCGGCGAAGGCCTTTGTTGCGTCGACGATCAGCGGGCCGATCTTGAAGCTGTCGAATGCGTAGGATGTCTGGACGCTGCGCGCGTCCGGGCCGAACACGATCAGCAAACCGTTGGCGAGAATAATCGCGACGGCAACGAGCAATATGAACTGGCTGTGTTCCGGCCGGCTGATGAACGGATTAATCAGCCACCGTTGCATGGCATAGCCGAATACAAACAGAACGCCGGCGATCGGCACCATCATCAGCAGAGGATCAAGGCCGAGGGTGGCGAACAGGACGACGGCGAAATACATCGCGACGGTCGTCATCTCGCCATGGGCAAAATTGACCACGCGGACCACGCCGAAAATCACGGAGAGCCCGAGCGCCATCAAGCCGTAGACGAGGCCGGTCAGCACGCCGCTCACGGCAACGTTGAGATAGATGTCAGTCGACACAATGCCCCCGCGGCGCAACGCCCTGGCCGCGGAAGCCGCGGCCGGAGCAAAGTAAGGTTTGGTGCGTCAGCCGCGCTTGTCGTATGGCGTCATCGGCCACTCGACTTTGGCATTGGCCGCGACTTTCGGCGCCACCGTGACGAGTTTGCCGCCGCGATTCTGAATTGCCGAGTCCTTCAGCTTGTCGTTCTGGCCTTTTTCGTTGAATTGAATGCCGGGACCGGGGCTGACGTTATCGGTGATGTTGGTCTGGCGAATTGCGTCGGCCAATGCCTTGGGATCGGTCGAGCGAGCACGCTTGAACGCGTCAGCCGCAACGAGCAGCGCCTCGAACGTATAGACGTGGTTGGTATTGAGATTGACCCCCGGATGGGCTTTGGCGAGCGCCTCGTCCAGCTTCTTGCTCATCGGTTTGTTCGGGTCGTACCAGGGCACGAAACTCAGCGGGCCGTCCGAAAGTTTGCCAAGCGTCTTCAAATACTGATCCTCATACCAGCCCGGGCCCATACTCAGGATTGCCATCGGCGACCAACGCTGTTTGACGAGTTCGCGCGTGATCAGAATCGCATCGTTGAGCCGGCTGACCATCAGCAGCGCATCGGCGCCGGTTGCCTTGGCCTTGGCGACCTCGACGGACAGATCGCGCGACGTCGGGTCATAGGCGATCGTCTCAACAAGATTGTAGGGCATGTTGAATTTCGGCATCACTGCCCCGATACCGCCCTTCATGGCTGTGCCGAATGTGTCGTTTACGTGCATGAAGACCGCCGTTTTCGGCGCCGCGCCCGCGGCTTCGAAAATCTCCTTCTGGTTGGCGAAGGCGTCAGCCAGAATCATGCCGGCTGTCGGAAAGTTGCGGAAGACGAACTTGTAGCCCTGCTCGGTGATCTGCGGGGCGGCCGCGATGTTGATGACGTAAGGAATGCCTTTTTGCTCGGCAACCTGCGCGATCGCGGTGCTCTGGCCGGAATCGAAAGCGCCGACGAGAACCTGTGCCCCGTCGCTGATCATCTTCTCTGCGCGGGAGCGCGCCACCTCGACGCTCGTTTCGGTGTCGCCATTCATGATCTGGAGCGGCGGCATGCCAAGCTCTTTCAAAAGGCCCGCAGCGATGTCGACGCCTCGCTGGCAGTCCTGCCCAATTCCCGCCTGCGCGCCCGAGCGCGGCAGCAGCACGCCCACCTTCAACGTCGCGTCCTGCGCGCGCACAATATTGAATGGGGCGATACCGGCGACGACGCTGGCGCCCAGCCCGGCGGTCACCGTGCGGCGCGTTATACGATTGTCGCCTGAATGCAAATTGCGGTTCATTTCTCTTGTTCCTCCCTGTCGGCTTCGCCTGTCAGCTTGGGCTTGTTGGCCCCATGATGCCGGATATCCGGTCTGGTCAACAAGCTGGAACAGCGATTCAGTCTATGCCGCAAATAGCCGCTCGACCGCAGCCGCAATACGGAACAGGCGCTGGTCCTGCGCGTTGCGCGCGACCAGCATGAAACCCGCCGGCAGGCCGCTCCCCCGCGGAATTGGCACCGAAATAGCGCAAAGGTCAAAGAAGTTCACGATCACGGTATTGCGCAAAAGCATCGCATTCTTGCGCGCGAATTCGTCTGGCGCGGCAACCTCTTGCATGATCGGCGCGACCATTGGTGTGGTTGGCCAGGCCAAGACATCGACATCAGCAATTCGGATATCCATCATTCGGATGAGGCGTGCCCGTTCCCGCACCATATCAATGTAGTCGGCGGCACTGATATTGCGCGCACGCTCAAGGCGGACACGCACATTCGGATCGATTGCGTCCGCGCGTCGAGACAGAAGATCGCGATGAATGGCAAAAGCTTCGGCCGCCTGAACGCCGCCTTTACTGTTGACCTGCGCCATCTCATCCAGAAGCGACAACTTCTCTTCGGAGATGCGCGCGCCGGCCTTGTTCAGTCGCCCGACCGCGTCAGAGAACTTCAGGTCCACCGTCTCATCCAGATTCTGCAGCGGGTAGCCTTCCGCGACACCAATTCGCAGTCCGGCGAGCGGTACCGGGTCGAGCGGCACGTATGTTTCGTTGGCCATGACTGCATCGGCGCGTGCGCACGCCTCGACCGAACGCGCAATCGGCCCGATCGAGTCAATGCTGTACGATAGCGGAAATGCACCGGTCGTCGGGATGCGTTGCCGACTCGGCTTGTATCCGACGATCCCGCACAGTGCGCCGGGAATACGACACGAGCCGCCAGTGTCAGTGCCGA
>Ga0182035_10001398_pt1 | contig 12311 bp, 9 predicted proteins | sample flu12Cox44000170_FD_125969 | JGI IMG/M metagenome (GOLD analysis project Ga0182035, IMG submission 125969) | Lab enrichment of tropical soil microbial communities from Luquillo Experimental Forest, Puerto Rico - flux4day.12C.oxic.44.000.170 | ecosystem: Environmental > Terrestrial > Soil >...
CCGCGTCACGTCTTTGAGCAGCACCGCAAAAGCGTAAAAGTCCTGCTTGCGCGGTGAGGTCTTGCGCCAGGCAAGACCGATGTCACGCTTTGGCTCTGGTGTCGGGAAATGCAGCAGGCAAATATCGCTCCGCTGATGCAACTCGCTCGCCACTGCCATTTCAGGCAAGAGCGTAATGCCATGACCATGTGCGACCATCTGCACAATGGTGGCGAGACTCGACGCGCCGAAGGTCTCTCGGGCCTCTGGCGTCACCATGCGGCAAAAAGAGAGCGCCTGATCACGCAGGCAATGCCCCTCCTCAAGCAACAGCAGCCGCTCACGCGCCAGCATCTCGGTGACCTTGGCGCGCTTACCCTTCATCGCGCGCGCTGCCAACATGAACTTGTCGTCGAAAAGATGAAGGGTCTCGATCTCGGGATCATTAATCGGAAGCGCCACGAGAATAAGATCCAGATCTCCACTAACCAGTTCCCGGACTAGTGTTTCAGTAATGGTCTCGCGGAGATGCAGGGTGAGGCCGGGAAAGCGCCGTTGCAGCTCGGGTAGCGCTGCCGGCAGCAGATAGGGCGCGATCGATGGAATGGCACCAAGCTTGAGCGATCCGCTCAACACCCGTTCCCGATGCTTGGCGTAGTCGAGGAGATCGCGGACCGAGGCTAGAATTGTGCGTCCGCGCCGGGCAATCTCCTCGCCTTGCTCCGTCAACTCAAGCCCCGTCTTCCGACGCTCGATTAAACTCAGCCGAAGCTCGTCCTCGAGCTCCTTGATTTGCATGCTGAGCGCGGGCTGAGTCACGGCGCAAGCGTCCGCCGCCTGCCCAAAATGCAATGTTTCGGCCAGAGCGTCGAGGTAACGGAGCTGGCGAAGAGTCACCACGGCGATAAGTGCCGCTTTGCTCGATATAAAGAAATTTAGGAAGAACTTATCACAGGGCCGACGAGGATAGAAGGTCAGGCCTCACCTTAGGCGTGCTGTTGGGATCGAGGTATACGCGCGCAATCTTTCCAGGCTTCAAGTACCCATCCTGCTGCCGTTCGTAAGCAACGATACAGGCGATGCTGTACTGCCCATCATCCGGTGGGTCTTGCTCAAGCGTTCGTTGGGGGACTGCAAAAACGTGCTTCGAGCCATCCTCGTACTCGGCAATGAAGCGAAGTTCGTCGTCTGGTGTGAAGGTCATCGTTTCCTGCCGCCAGACTGAATACCTTTCAAAGATCGGCCACCAAGGGAAAAGGAAGCCCCGGACGGGGGGACACGGGGCTTCCTCGGTGCCTTGGGGTTTCTCAGTTCCTCCTTGGGGGAGGAACATATGATTGGGGGACCAATCACGGGCGGCCACTTACCAACGCTCAAGCTATAAGCGCAAATCGTCTTTTCTTATAGTCTAATAAGCGACTCTTATCAGAACACGGATGGACGATGCGGCAGTCTGGCGGTGCAGCGGGCGAGCGGGTCAGCGCGCAATGAAAATCGCCAAAAACCCGTGTGACTAGGTTCGAATCTCCGCCAGAAAGCCTGGATTCTCAATGGATTACGGCGGAGCAAGTTAAAATCCCCCGCCCCTCACCAAAGCCCTGTCGCGCCGTTATCGCACGACTCACGATAAAGGCCCCAAAATGCGAAGGCCCCGCGAACAGGGACCTTCTTAAACCTTGCCTTGGCTCGCCTCCTCCAAGTTTGGGTTTCGCTGCTGAAACGCGCGGTTCCGCTCGACGTTTATAGCCTCGGCTACAACCTCTCAGCCTATGGAGGTGTACATGCGTAAGACAACCATTGGGATTTCGGCTGCGATTTCACTCCTGTTTATCGGTGCGTTTGATGCTGACGCTGCGAAGATTAGCGGTAATTTCTGCTGTGGCGTGGGTGGGCATCGGGTGGTGTGCTGTACCAGGACTGGAGGATGCCCTTGCGGGGTGCCCATGCACCCTCACTGCTGCAAGCAGTTCGGCACATGGCATTGTCCCTGCCCCGCTGCCAAGCCCTAGGCAAGGGTGAGGGGACACGCCCTCCAAGGAGTCACCGCCGATAAGCTGCTTCCGCGTCAGTCGGTGGACTCTGGATTAGCCGCCGAGTAATTCGGCAGCTTTGGAACCGGCGAACACATCACGGCAATTGGAGAAATCTCCAGGGCTGACAGATCAATGACCAAGGCTTCGGTATTTGGCCTTGTGGCTGCAAGCGCGCTCGTTTTGCTCATCCTTATCGGCTTGGCCAGCAAGCACGCGGCACCGAATACAGCGCAGCTGAACACCGAGTGGCCAGCAGCTAGTGGTGGTTCGCAGAACCCCTAAAGAGCCATGAGCAACAGCAGCTGGTCCTGGGCCGATTGGGGTCCGAATTTGGACTCATCCCCCCGTGCGGGCGAGCCTCTTTCGAGGAAGGCTCAAGACCTTTGGTACTATCCAGGCGGGGTTTATGGTTTTTTGCTCAGGTTTGCTGTCGTGCTCGCGATTTTCTTGCTCGTGGTTTGGATAGCCTATTTGGCACGCTAGGTGCCTAAGCTACGGGCGCGAGACAAAAGCCGATGCTAACATCGCGCATGTGCTCACGATGGACGAGGCTCGGCGTATCGCCAGCAACATTGCCAAGCTGCCCGTATTGTTGGGAGCCGACAAATAACGCAAGAACCCTTAGGCCGCTCGGACTCGAACTTCGGGCACTGCAATCTCCACTTCTTCAGAGTGTTGACCACGCGCAATACATCGCACGTATGTAAAGTCACACTCCCAGGTTTGCGGACACCGTGCGGACACAAAAAATAGCCGGATATTTTAGTATCTCTAAGACCTTGATTTATTAGTGAGACTAGCAGGCGTGCGCGCCCACGGGCCGAGATTTCCCGTCAGGCGGCAATGCCGGCCTTCGACGATTTGTTGTGGTTCATCGGCTGGATCACGCTCGCCATTCTGCCGCTCCTCCTTATCGTGAAGATGTCCAGAACGAAAGCCATCGTGATCGCCTAGGTCAGGCCGCCGCAGCGACATCGCCCGAAAGAGCTGCGTCGAAAATCTTCCGGCTCCCCTCCTTGGTCAGGGGAACAGGGTTGCCGCCGGCAGTCGGATCAACGAGCGACATTTCGACGATCGTTTCAACCTTGCCCCTGTCTACACCCAGACCGCCCAGAGCGTGCGGCACGCCGGTCTGCTTGCGGAGATCGAGCACAGCCTTGAGGAAGCCGTCGAAACCACCGGTAATCCCTAGGAACCCCGCAAGCCGCGCAATCTTCGGCTCGATCGCCGCGCGGTTGAAGACAAGCACATAGGGCATGAAAACGCCGTTGGTTGTGCCGTGATGGGTGTTGTAGAGGGCGCCGACCGGATGAGACAGGGCATGAATCGCGCCAAGCCCCTTCTGGAAGGCGGCAGCGCCCATTGCCGCTGCACTCATCATGTGTGCGCGCGCTTCGAGGTCTTTTCCGTTTGCCACAGCCTTGGGCAGGTTGGCGAAGATGAGCCGCGTGCCCTCCACCGCAATGCCTTCGGCCATCGGGTGGTAGCTCGGCGCGCAATAGGCTTCGAAACAGTGGGCGAGCGCATCCATGCCGGTTCCCATGGTGATCGAGGGCGGCATGCCGGCCGTCAGTTCGGGATCGCAGATTACCATGCGCGGCATCATCTTGGGATGAAAGATCACCTTCTTGGTGTGCGTCGCCTCTTGTGTGATGACGCCGGCGCGGCCGACTTCCGAGCCGGTCCCTGCGGTGGTCGGCACGGCAACAGTGGGCGCGATCGTGTCGGCCTCGGCGCGCGTCCACCAATCGCCGATATCCTCGAAGTCCCACAACGGCCGCGTCTGCCCGGCCATGAAGGCAATGACCTTGCCGGTATCGAGACCCGAGCCGCCGCCGAACGCGATCACCCCGTCATGGTTGCCTTTACGGAAGGCGGCGATCCCCGCCTCGACGTTCGATTCAACCGGGTTCGACTGGACATCGGAAAAGACCGACACGGGGAGTCCGGCCTCCTTCAGTAGACCAACCGCCGTTGCGGTAATGGGCAACTTGGCGAGTCCGGCATCGGTGACGAGCAAAGGGCGCCCAATCCCGGCGGCGCGGCAAGCTTCGGCCAGATCCTTGATACATCCGGCTCCGAAACGAACGGCAGTCGGATAGCTCCAACTGGCGGTGGGTACGCTTATGTCCTGCTCCGGGATGGTCGCGATCAGACCTCGCGCAGATGAAAGCTCTTCGGCTGCGTCAGCGCGTCTAAGCCGTATTTCGACAGCGCCGCACCGCGGCCGGTATCCTTGACGCCGGTCCACACGAGATAAGGATCGAGATAGTCGCAGCGGTTCATAAAGACCATCCCCGTTTCTATGCGGACGCCAAGCTCGGCGGCGCGGTCTGCGTCGCGTGTCCAGATCGAGGCTGTGAGGCCGTACGGGCTGTCATTCATCAGCGTCACTGCCTCGTCGTCATCTCGGACCTTCATGATGCCGACGACGGGACCGAAGCTCTCCTCTCGCATCAGCTCCATCTGGTGATTAACGTTTACAAGCACCTCAGGCGCGAGATAAGGCGAACCCGAGCGATCGCCTTCGACCTTCATGTCGATCAGCGCCCTGGCGCCCTCGCGCTTGGCCTCCTCGATCTGCCCGCGCACGATATCGGCGGAGGAGCCGCGCACGAGCGGGCCGAGCGTGGTCGCTTGGTCTAGCGGATTGCCGACCACGTATTTGCGCGTGCGGTCGGCGAAGCCCTCGACGAAATTGTCATAGACCTTGGCATCGACATAGATGCGCTCGATCCCGCAACAGGATTGCCCCGAATTGTAGAACGACCCGTCGACAAGATTCTCGATGGCGTGATCGAGCTTGGCGTCGGCCCTGACATAGGCAGGGTCCTTGCCGCCGAGCTCAAATCCCGTCGAGGTGAAGGTGCCGGCGGCGGCACGCTCGACGGCGCGGCCGCCGGGGACCGAGCCGGTGAAATTGACGTGGTCGATGCGGCCGGACCCTATCAGCTTCTGGGCCTGGTCATGTGACATGACGAGATTGTGGAACAGGCCCTTCGGCAATCCTGCCCGGCGGAAGGCCTCGGCAAATCGCTCGCCGACCAGCAGCGTCTGCGCCGCGTGCTTGAGGATGATGGCGTTGCCGGCCAATAGCCCCGGCACGATGGTATTGACGGCGGTAAGGTAAGGATAGTTCCACGGCGCGATCACCAGCACGACGCCAACCGGCTCGCGGGTGATGTAGCGGCGAAAGCCAGGCTTCTCCGGCGGGTAATACGGTCGAAGCGCGCCCTCGGCGAGCGCCACCATGGCCCGCGTGCGCTCCTCAACGCTGCCCTTCTCGCCGCCATAGCGGACTGGCCTCCCCATCTGCCAGGCCAGCTCGACCGCGATGTCGTCATTCGTGGCGAGCAAGGCGTCGAGAAAGGCCAGGATGTAGCGCTTGCGCTCGGCGACCGGGACTGCCTTCCACTCGGGCAAGGCTGCACGCGCGGCTCTTACCGCGGCATCAATCTCGGCATCGCGCGCAACAGGGCGCTCGGCATAAACCGAGCCATCGATAGGAGAGATGATTTTCTGGATTTCGGACATGGACGTTCGGACTCAATACCGCTCGAAGCCGCGCTTCAGCTCCCAATCGGTGATGCGGCGGTCATACTCGAACTGCTCCCACTCGGCGGTATGCACATAGTGGTCGATGACCTCGTCGCCGAAGGCATCTCGCAGCATGGTGGAGTCGCGCATCAAATCAGTCGCCTCACGCAACGTCTTGGGCACCTCGCGCAACGCCTTGCCTTGATATGCGTCACCTGCATACGGCTTCTCCAGCTCAAGCTTTTCCTCGACGCCGGCGAGCCCGGCAGCGATCAGTGCGGAGAAAGCGAGATAGGGATTGAGATCGGCGCCGCCGACGCGGCATTCGATGCGAATAGCTTTGGTGTCGGCCCCGCACAGCCGGAAACCTGCAGTGCGGTTGTCGAGCGACCAGATCGCCTTGGTCGGCGCGAAGGCGCCTGCTTGGAAGCGCTTGTAGGAGTTCACATAGGGCGCGAGGAACCAGGTGATCTCGCGCGCATAGGCTAGCTGGCCGGCCACGAACCGGCGCATCAAGTCCGACATGCCGTGCTCGCTGTTAGGGTCGAAGAACAGCGAATTCTTGCCCGAGGCGTCCCAGATGGAAGCGTGGATGTGACTTGATGAGCCGGCAAGGTCGTAGCGCCATTTGGCCATGAAGGTCACGGCCTGACCAAGCGAGTGGGCGATCTCCTTGCAGCCGTTCTTGAGGATGACATGCCAGTCGGCCATGGTGAGGGGGTCGGCATAGCGAATGTTGATCTCCTCCTGCCCAGGCCCCCATTCGCCCTTCGAGTTCTCCACGGGGATACCGGCGCCCTGAAGACCGTTGCGGATTGCCCGCATCATTGCCTCTTCCTTTGTGGTCTGGAAGACGTGGTAGTCCTGGATGTAGTTGCCGGTGGTTTTGAGGTTGCTCCAGCCTTTCGCCTGCGCCGTCTCATAGGTTTCGTCGAACAGATAGAACTCAAGCTCTGAGGCGAAGAAGGACTTCATCCCCAGCGTGTTGAGTCGCTCCATCTGTTTACGCAGCATCCCGCGCGGGGCGTGCGGCACTGGCTCGTAATGGTGATGATCGAGGATGTTGCACAGAACGAGCGCGGTCGCGGGGAGCCAGGGAACGCGCCTGAGCGTGGTGAGATCGGGCTTCATGATGAAGTCGCCGTAGCCCTTCTCCCAATTGGCTGCCGCGTAGCCAGGCACCGGCTCCATGTCGATGTCGTTGGCAAGCAGGTTTCCTCGTGGGCGCCTTCGAGGAAATACGCGGCGTGAAAGCGCTTGCCGACGAGCCGCCCCTGCATATCGGGAAAGCATGCGACCACTGTGTCGATCTCGCCGGCGGCGGCTTCTTTCTCAAGCTCTTTCAAGGTCAGCAAGCCAGCCATGCAGCAAAGCCCTGTGACGAATGGATGGACCGGTTCGGACGAGCCGGCTCGAGAAGGTTTAAGTTCTCGCGCTAAGCCTTGATCGCCCCTCCGCGGTGCTTTACCGCGAACTCCTCCTCTGGCGACAAGACGAGCGTCTTACGGCCATAAGCCGCGAAATAAAGGATAGCAAGCGCATACCAAATCGCGACCCCGATCACACCCGCCCGATAAAGAGGATCGGTGAGCTGGAAGCCGATCGTCACCAGGGCGATGATCACGGTGAGTGAGGCCCCCAGCACCCCGAACGGACTGCGATAGGGCCGCTCGATACTGGGGAAGCGGCGGCGAAGCTGAATGAAGGTGAGGCCTTGCAGGAGATAAGAGAACATTGCTCCAAACACCGCCATGTTGAGGAGCACGCCGCCGATGAAGGAGCCGGCCGCCTCTCCGCCCATGGTGAACCACACGACCAGCATCACGGCAAGTCCAAGCAATCCTCCGGTGATCAAGGCGACGTTCGGCGTCTTGTGCGTGCCGTGGGTGACCGACAGAAAATGCGGAAAATAGCCTGCCCGTGACAGGGAGTAGATCTGCCGTCCATAGGCGAAAATGATTGCGTGGAAGCTTGCCACCAGTCCGCATACAGCGATCAGGCTCAAGAGCTTCGCCCAGTTCGAACCGAAGATTGCGCGGAACCCGTCGAGGATTGGTTCGCCCGAGGTGCCGAGCGCAAACGCGCCGTGGACCGTCGTTACCGTACCGGCGGCATCCGTCACTTGGCGCTCGATCGGAATCGAAGGATTGAAGAGCAGAACTAGGAACCCAAGCACGATCAGCGTGAACATGCCGAACATGATGCCTTTCGGCATGTCGCGCTCAGGATGGGCCGACTCTTCCGCCGCAAGCGGAAGCTGCTCGATTGCGAGAAACAACCACACGGCAAAGGGAAGCGAAGCGAGGATGCCGTGCACGCCAAACGGCAGGAAGGGACCATGACCGTCCGGTAGTTCGATGGCCGCTCCCGTTGCAGGATTGACCCCGATATTCAGCGCGTATTTGCCGAAGTCGAAGAACGGAATGGCGCTGATAAAGAAAACCACAAGGATGAGGATCGCGAGCAACGTCAGCATTGTGGTGACCAAGAAGGACAGCTCGACGCCGCGCGTGTTGGCCCCGATGAAGAAGGTGTAGCCGAGAACCCACCAGACCGGCTCGAAGGCAGGCGGCGTCTCAAAGATCGCCGTAAGGTAGGTGCCGATGAAATAGACGATCACCGCCGGCGTCAGCACGTATTCGATGTTCTCGGCAATCCCGGTGATGAAGCCGCCCCACGGCCCGAACGCCGTTCGGGCGAAGGAATAGGCGCCGCCGGTATGCGGGAGCGCCGGGCTCATCTCGGCGATCGAGTAGGTGAGGCCGAGATACATGATCGTGATAATGATGGTGCCGATGAACATGCCGCCCCAGCCGCCCACCGAGAAGCCCAGGTTCCATCCGGAGAAATCGCCCGAGATGACCGCGGCGACGCCAAGCGCCCACAAATAGAAAACGCCGGCGTGACGTCTCAGCTCACGCTGGTCGAAATAGTCCTGGGCAGGAATGTGATAAGAGACCCCGCCTTCGTGCTTGCGACCCATTTCCCGGTCCACGTCCCTTTCGCTCACATACTATTCCAGGAGCGGGATTCACACCACGGTGGCATGTCCGGAGCTTCCGGGCAGAGCGGGGTAGCGGTCAAGAGAATGCCGGCCAGCCGACACCCTTTGTCCGGCCTCAACGCCGATTTCATCGTTGCGGATCTCGATCATGGCCGTGGGAAGGCCATACGGGCGCGCGTGCCTCCTGACCGGTCACTTCGTCGCGGAGGTCTCAACCGCGGAACCCTGTCTGCCCATAATCGATCGCGATGGCTCTGATCTCCACCCTTGCCTTTGCCCCGGCAATTCAAGGCACACGCGTCGGTCGCCCGTGGCGGCAGCGGCTTGAGGACTTGTTCGCTTGCGAAGTCGACTATGCAGGTAAGACTGTGCTCGATGCCGGCTGCAATGTCGGCATTCTCGCCTACGAGATTAGCAAGCTCGGTCCCTCCTACATTCATGCCATCGATGGCTCACGCTCCGTGCTCAACGCGGCGCGGCTGATCTTCCGCTCGGTCGAAACGCCGCACCGGCTCGATCTCGTTGATCTTGCTGACGCTCCTCGCCTCAGGGCGCTGCTTGAGCCAAGCTATGACATCGTCCAGCTGCTTGCGGTCTACCAGCATGTGGACCGTGCAAGGGGCGATCTCGCAGCCCGGCGCATGCTGGCAACGCTCGCTGAGCGCTGCAGCGAAACGTTCATTGCAGCCGCCCGGCCGGACAACCTGTCCCCGATCATCGAGGTGCTTTTGGCTTCGAGGCTCCGGCTTGACCGCGAGACATCCTCGCCGATGCGACGCGTCAAACACCTTGTGTTCCGCCGCTAGCGCTCCGGGCGCCGGACTGCAGCCCGGCTCCTGGACTTCGTGCGTAGCAGCCTGTAACAAATCCAGGCGCAAACGAACCCTCCCGCCGCAATGGCCCTTCCCAAGCTCGCCGAAATCCGGATTGGCATTATCGGTCTCGGCTATGTCGGCCTGCCGCTCGCCGTCTATCTCGCGCGGCACTTTGCGGTGCTCGGCTTCGATATCGATCGCGAACGCGTCGCCGAACTCTCGCGCGGCATCGATCGCACCCACGAGGTGAACGAGGAGGAATTTGCGCGCGCCACGCGCCTCACCTACTCGGCCGAGGTGGAGAGTCTTCGAGACGCGAATTTCTACATCGTCACGGTGCCAACGCCGGTCGATCAGGCAAAGCGCCCCGACCTGAGTGCTCTCCTCTCCGCAAGCAGGCTCGTGGGATCGGTGCTCGGAAGAGGCGATGTCGTAGTCTACGAGTCGACTGTCTATCCCGGGGCGACCGAGGAAATTTGTGTGCCTGAACTTGAGAAGGCTTCTGACCTTACCCTTAACCGCGATTTTTTCGCGGGCTATTCGCCAGAGCGTATCAACCCTGGCGATAAGACGCATCGCCTGCCAGCCATCGTCAAAGTCACGTCAGGCTCGACGCCCGAGGCTGCCGACCTGATCGATGCTGTGTATGCCACCGTGATTACTGCAGGCACGCATCGCGCAAGCTCAATCCGCGTGGCCGAGGCCGCCAAGGTCATCGAGAACATCCAGCGTGACGTAAACATCGCGCTCATCAACGAGCTCGCCATGCTGTTCAAGCAGCTCGGGCTTGAGACACGCGAGGTGCTAGAGGCGGCGGGAACCAAGTGGAACTTTCAACCCTTCCGCCCCGGCCTGGTTGGTGGCCACTGCATCGGCGTCGATCCCTATTACCTGACGCACAAGGCCGAGCAGGTCGGTTTTCATCCGCAGATGATTCTCGCCGGGCGCCGCATCAATGACGGTATGGCCGCCTTCGTCGCGAACGACGTGATCAAGACCATGCTCAAGCGGAAACAGTCGATCGACCGCGCCCGCATCCTGGTGATGGGCTTCACCTTCAAGGAGAACGTGCCTGACTCGCGCAATACCAAGGTTGCCGATCTCGTGCGCACCTTGCGCGACTTCGTGGCCGAGGTCGTGGTCTACGATCCGATGGCCGATGCCGAGCTCGCCAGGCACGAATACGGATTGAGTGTAGCAAACGAGCTTCCCAAAGGGCCATTCGACGCGATCATTGTCGCCGTAAAGCACGAGCCGATCGCGAGGATGGGCGAGGCTGGCATCAAGGGGCTGCTTGCGCCCGGCGGTCTGATCTACGACCTGAAAGGTGTCCTGCCGCCCTCCGTCAGCCACGCGCGGATTTAGCAAACAACCCCATGCAAAATAACTTGCCCAGATGCTCCCACGATGAGTGTGGATTTGGCTTTGCCCAAAATTTGATAGCGCACCTGAAGTCCCGCGCTAATTGAACTGGTGAAACCTAGCACCAAGATCGATACGCGTCCTCACGATTGGTGAACCCGAGCGAATTCGCTCAGGAGAGCATCTGCGTTTTATGTCGTGTGTCAACTCTGTCTTATTTCTCGTCATACACTGTCACAGGTCGGGGCGCTGTCCGCGACATGCCGTCTCATCTACGACGCGCACCGCCAGCTCCGACGCGCCAGAATTGCTAAATTGCCTGTATCGGCAGAAAATCTAGCCAGAGCCACGCGCCACCCACGTGACATACGCAAGTTTCCAATGAGTGCATCAGACTCATTCATCATCACAAAAGCACTTGAATGGTTGGCAGAGGGCCGCCGGGTAGCGCTCGCCACGGTTATTCAGACCTGGGGTTCAGCCCCCCAGCCTGTGGGAAGCCATCTCCTGATCGATGCTGACGGTAATTTTCTGGGTTCGGTCTCAGGAGGCTGCGTTGAGGCGGAGGTCATCACTGAGGCAGCCGAAGTGATTGCACGCGGCGAGCCTAGGGCTTTTGAATACGGCGTCGAGGACAACACGGCTTGGAAGGTCGGGCTCGCCTGCGGCGGCTCGATCCGGATCTTCGTCGATAAGGTGGAAGGGGATCGCGACTCCTCGGCTAATGGTCTGCTGCGTCGACTGGTCAACGATATTAAAGCGCGCCGCCAAGTGGCGCTGGTCACGGATCTCACTACCGGCGGTCAACGTCTGGCCCGTTCGCCGGAGGACGTGGATAAAGCCATTGCGCCGGCGCTCGAAGAGGCGTTTCGCTGCGACAAGAGCATCGCAATTGCCGCGTACGCCGGCGAGGTCTTCATCAATGTCTTCAATCCCACGGTGCGCCTCATCATTATCGGCGCCGTGCACATTGCGCAGCAACTTGTGCCGATGGCGCGCGCGCTCGGCCAAGAGGTGGTCATTGTCGACCCGCGCACTGCTTTCGCGACCGAGGAACGTTTCGGCGATGCCGAGATCTCGCGCGAGTGGCCAGATGAAGCGCTTCCCAAAATCGGCGTCGATGCTCGCACCGCGCTGATCGCACTCACCCATGATCCGAAGATCGACGATCCAGCACTGATCCACGCGCTATCCTCAAATGCCTTTTATGTCGGTGCACTGGGAAGCCGCAAGACGCATGCCAAACGGGTAGAGCGCCTGCTGAAGGCGGGTGTCGCCTCGGCTGACATCGAACGCATCCATGCTCCGATCGGCCTCGATATCGGCGCTCAAGGCGCCGCCGAAATCGCGCTCTCTATCATGGCGGAGGTCACCGCCGTGCATCGTGGGAAGGCTGACCGCGGCCGGTGATGGCAAGACCAAAGATCGCCGCCGTCGTCCTTGCCGCAGGTCGCTCCTCGCGCATGGGGCCGTGCAACAAGCTGCTTGGGCTCGTCAAGGGCAAGCACGTCATCGCCTATGCTGTCAGTGCTGCCCTGGAAAGCGGCGCAGAGCCCGTCATCGTGGTCACGGGTTTCGAGG
>Ga0182035_10001400_pt1 | contig 12309 bp, 10 predicted proteins | sample flu12Cox44000170_FD_125969 | JGI IMG/M metagenome (GOLD analysis project Ga0182035, IMG submission 125969) | Lab enrichment of tropical soil microbial communities from Luquillo Experimental Forest, Puerto Rico - flux4day.12C.oxic.44.000.170 | ecosystem: Environmental > Terrestrial > Soil >...
ATCGAGCGGATGGAAGCAGAGGGCATCGTCAGTGCCGCCAACCATGTTGGCAAACGCGAGGTCTTAGCCCGTGGCGGCGATTGACCGCACTCGGCAGCAGCCGCTGGGCTCATTTCTGAGGGACGTCGTGCGACGGCGACGAAACCTGACGGGTCGAAATCGTGGGTGATCCCCTTACCAGCGATCGGGTTCCGACTTTCGTCGAGCGGCGTTGTGTCAGCCGGCGTGTTGTTGTTGCATCCCTCTTGCCGGTGACAATGTTGCAGGCCGCCCTCTCAAACGCAGCCGTTTCACCGCCGCCGGTCGCGCTGACCCAATTGGACATGGATGACTTGCGGCGTATCACCGGATATCTGAATGGCATACATACGATGACCGCTCGGTTCCGACAGTCCTCCTCTAGCGGCGGTACCGCCACCGGAGGCTTATGGATGGCCCGGCCCGGCCGGATGCGGTTCGAATACGACCCCCCTTCGCCGGTCCTGCTAATCGCCGACCGGTTCTATGTCTATTATGTGGACAAGCAGCTCGCCGAGATGTCGAAAGTCGGGTTGAAGTCGACGCCGGCATGGTTTCTGCTGCGCGACCCCATTACCTTTGACGACCTCGTCATCAGGCGTTTCGAGCGAGGCGCGAATGCGTTGGCCATTACTGTCATCGAGCCGACAGAACCGGACAACGGCAGCCTGACTATGGTCTTCAACAGTCAACCGCTGGCGCTGCGTCAGTGGATGATCGTTGATCAACAGCGCAAGACTACGACGGTTTCGATCTTTGACGCGCAGTTCGGGGTGGCTCTAGACCCAGAGTTGTTTGTATATCACGATCCGTTCGCCGCTGGCCGCCGCCAGTACCAACCCTGAGTTCAACCCTGATGCCCGCTTACCACGTGCCGCTTGTCGGCATCCCCGCCTGTCTCCGAGTGATCAACGAGCGGGTGTTCCATGGGGTTAACGAGAGATATCCGAGTGCGGTAATAGATGCAGCAGGATGTTTGCCGGTATTGATCCCGGCGATCGGGTCGAAGGTCGACGTCTGCGTGCTGCTAGACCGGCTCGACGGACTGCTGCTGACCGGCAGTCCGTCGAATGTCCATCCCAGCCATTACGGCGCCGAGCCGAGTCACCCTGAGATCCTGCACGATCCGGAGCGCGACGCGACGACGCTGCCACTGATTCGCGAAGCGGTCCGGCGCGACCTACCGATCTTGGCGATTTGTCGCGGCATCCAGGAGCTGAACGTGGCACTTGGAGGCACGCTGCACCAGCGGGTTCACGAGGTTCCGGGCCGGCTCAATCATCGCTCGCGCAGGGATTCTCCGGACGGGCCGTATGGTCCGGCCCACAGCGTGAAATTGATCGCGGGCGGACTTTTGACGTCTCTTGCCGGCACCGCCGAGGTGATGGTCAATTCGCTGCACTCTCAGGGTATCGATCGTCTCGCTCCCGGGCTTTGCGTCGAGGCAGTGGCCCCCGACGGACAGATCGAAGCCGTGAGCTTGCCGGAGGCGCGATTCGTCGTCGGCGTGCAATGGCACCCCGAATACAAGGCCCTCGGAAACCCGTTCGCGAGCGCCCTGTTTTCGGCCTTTGCGGGGGCATGCGGCGCAGCCACCGAGGGATCCTCTCTATTTTCAACGCGGCATGAGGGAATTACAGTTGGTTCCCGAGCATAGCATGCATTTTTGCCGCTGCGGGCATGCAGAAATCGCCGCTTTGTTTTCCATCATACCGTCCCCATTTGCGTTGTCCGGAAGCGGAGAGAGCAGCAAGCTTTCCTCAGAACGGGCCTGTCTCCCCTGCGGGCTCGGTTTCCCCCAAACGCTTCTGACATGCAGGCGCCCGGTCCTCCCCCCCCCGACCGGGCGCCGATGTTTTTGCCTGCCGGATCTCGTCACACCGGTCGTCCTGGTCGCTGTCCTAATGCTTCAGTGGGGTTTGCGACCCCCGTCGAACGCCTCGGATGAGCCGTGACCTTGCGTCTCGTTACCTGGAACATCAACTCGGTCCGGCTCAGGATCGACAATGTGCGTCGGCTGATCATGGAGTGGGCCCCGGAGGTCCTATGCTTGCAGGAGACCAAGACGCCCGACGAGCTATTCCCGCGCGATGCCTTCGACGCGCTCGGATACCGGCACATGCTGGTACACGGGATGAAGGGGTATAACGGGGTCGCCATTCTGTCGCGAATTCCGTTCCACTCGCCTGAGATCCGCGCATGGTGCGCCCGTGCCGATTGCCGTCATGCGACCGTCGAGCTGCCCGGCAGCATCGAGCTCCACAACATCTACGTTCCGGCCGGCGGGGACACGCCAGACCCGGAACAGAACCCAAAGTTTGCCCATAAGCTCAGGTTTCTCGACGAGCTGACGGCGTGGTTCGCGGCAGAACGGCAGGATAGCCGCTCAATGATCGCCGTAGGCGATCTGAACATCGCGCCACTGGAGACCGACGTTTGGTCGCACACGCAGCTCCTGACCGTCGTCAGCCACACCCCGGCCGAGGTCGAGCGCCTCGGGATCCTGCAGCGGGCGGGCGGCTTTGTCGACGCGGTTAGGCAGTTCGTGCCGCCGCGAGAGCGCCTGTACACTTGGTGGAGCTATCGAGCGCGCGACTGGGCCGCTTCGGACCGGGGCCGCCGGTTGGATCATATCTGGGTAACGGATTCGCTCGTCGGCGCACTTTCTGAGGCTCGCGTTTACCGGGACAGTCGCGGTTGGGACAAGGCCTCCGATCATGTCCCCGTTATGCTGACGATCGGCAAGTGACGTATCGGTAGAGGTTGTAACGGCCCGGAGCGACGCTTTCCGGCAGCGGCACGGGGCTCAACTCATCGCGAGCGATTGCCGGCTCGCTGACCAGCATCCCACCCGGGCGCAGCAGTGGCATGATCAGTGGCGCGAGCTCTGCCGCGAGTGCTCGGCTCGCCGCGCCGTCCCCGGTCGCAGGGTCGAGATGGGCAAGCGCCACCCGGCTCCCAAGCAGCTCACTGGCAGTTTGTAAGGTATCGCGCATGTCGCCGAGGAGGAGGAGTTCGGCCGGCGGTACGCAATCGGGGTGCGCCGCGACCCGCCGATCGAAGACGTAGATTTTTCGATCCGGAAAGAGTTGGCGCAGATGGTCGTAGGTCCGGCCGTTGCCGAGCCCAAGTTCGAGCACGTCCCCGTCCAATTCTCGGACGAGGTGGGCCGCTAGATCGAGGCAGGCCCGCTGAGCTTCCAGTCGGCGAATGAAGCTGTCGAGTCTGCTCATGATCATCAGGCGGTGATGCCGGCCTCTTCGCGCAATCGATTGACCTCGGCCAGCGCGGCGCTCAGCTGATGGTTCGTCGAATCGACCCGCTGCGCCAGTTCCCGCATGATAGAGACCGCCATGGTCGGGAATTCGCGGACCATGCGCATGAAGGGCTCCTTTGAAATTCGCAAGGCGATGAGGCGATCTTTGGCACGGACAGTCGCGTTACGGGGCGCGTTGCCCAATATCCCGCTTTCGCCGACGAAATCGTTGGCGCCGAGCGTCGCCACAACCACCGGTCCGGCGGGGGTCTCGAGGATGACCTCTGCATGGCCGTCGATGATCAGATAGGCCGCGTCAGCTGGGTCGCCTTGCCGCATCAGCTGTTTCCCGGAGTCGAAGCCGATCCGCTCGCTCATGAAGGCCAACAGCTTCAGCTTTGAGGGCTCGATCTCCGCAAAGATCGGCACGCGACGAAGCAGCTCGAATTCTTCCTTCAGGCTCATTCTTTTCCTCCCATGCCCATCTCGGTCATTCGGCGGCGATCAGCAACGACATCAGCGACCCGTTGCCGTCGAGCTCGGACGGGGTGCCTTGCTCCTCCAACTTGCCATTGCTGAGAACGAGAACGCGGTCGAAATTTTTGGCGAGGCTGGCCCGGTGCACCACCCAAATGATGCCTCTACCCGCGAACTCGTCCTTCAATCCCTTGGTCACTCTCGACTGCCCCTGCCCGTCGAGTGCCGAGGTGGCCTCGTTGAGAATCAAGAGATCGGGGCGCTTGAGCACCTCGCGTGCTATCCCCGCCTTTTGACGCTCGGCAAACGACAAGCGCGATCCGCCGGTGCCAACACTGTAATCGAGTCCGATATCGATTATGGTTTGGCGAAGCGATAGAGCGTCGACCACCTCTGCGAGCACCGAGGGGACACGGACCGGCGCATCGGCCTCGCCATACGCGATCTTGCCGAACAGAATGTTGTCTTGTACCGAGGCGGCCGCGTTGTAGCGCTCCGCATCAAAGAACTCGATCTGCGACCGCGCCTCCGCCGGAAGATCGGCCCGAAACGCCTTGCGCGCCTCGAGCAAGCGATTTTGCATCGCTTGGTCGAGAACGTCGAGCCGGTGTCTCGCCGGGATCAATTTGAACGGCAGCGAGAGCAGCTTGGTGCGAACGGCTCTGGGAAGTGTCTTCGTCCCGTCAGCGCCGATGCGCCCGAGGATCGCCACAAACTCCGGCAGGTCACTTGCGCTGATAAAGCTGAATTGCTCGAAGAACTCGTGATCGGGCGGCAGGTCCGCGAACAACTCGATCATCGTTTCGGCCACCTGCCTGCCGGCTTCGACGAGGTCGTCGGTCAGACCGACCTTTGCCAGAACCTGCAACACGTAGGTATTGTCGGCGAGCGCTTCGAAGTCGAAGGCCGGACCGATCGGGGTCCCGAAGAGCAAGTTCTCCGCAACCGAGGCGTTGAGGTTGAACCGATCGGCGTCATAGGTTTCCACGAGGTTGGCGATGCCGTCCTCGCTAAGCCGACGGGCAAGCGCTTTGCGCGCTTCGAGCAGCCGCGCTGCCGCTTCGGGCTGGGCTTCCGGATCGAGCCGCCAGCGCAGCCCCAAAGTGTACACGACCTCGTCGAAGTCGAGACGGGCCAGAACTTCGGCAATGCGCGCTGACAGACCCTCTTTGTCGGCGACCCCGGCACTGTCATAATCGACCCAATCGGCGTAAATGTCGAAGTCGATGTTGCCGGACCGCCGTGCTTCGTAGATCTGGGTTGACCGGCGTTTAGCGGTCGCCGGATCGTATTCGGCCGGGCGGATCGGGCGGTGGCGCAGGCCCAACAGCAGATTGTCGCGCAAGCTTCCGGCAAATAAATAAGGGGTGGCTCCAACATAGCCGATCCGGCGGCCGGTTACGGCCGTCGGAAGAGCGGCAAGGTCCATGCCGCCGATCAGAACTCGGCCGCTTGTCGGCCGGGTCACGCGCGCCAGCACCAAAGCAAGCTCGTTTTTGCCGCTGCCGCCTTGGCCGATGACCGCTACGTGAGCGTCGAGCGGGACAGTAAAGGTAATGCCGTCGAGTACCCGGCTGCCGCCGTCCTCGGCGAGCGACAAGTTGGCGACGGCGAGTTCGCCGGTCAGCGGCGCCACCGCGCTCGGCTCCTCGAGCTGGAGCCGAGCATCCATCATGCCGGCCGGCTGGAATTGTTCGACGATCTGTTCGTATGTGATCTTGGAAGTCTGGAAGATCTGATAAAAGCCGAGCAGTTCATTCCACGGTGACGCTAAGTCCTTGTAAGCAACGAGTACCGCCAGAAGTGCTCCTACGGAAATCTTTTCTCGGATCACAAGGTATCCACCGATTGAATAGAAAAAGAATGGTGTTAATTGTAGAAGGAAATTGTTGAGGAATTTAGTAAAGAATTTTCTCTGATAGATCTCGAAGCGGATGTCGTAGATTGTCCCCAGTAAATGCGCAAAGCCTGTCAACTGCAGCTTAGCGGTGTCGTTGGCAAGGACATCAGTGATTCCGGTCGCCGATTCCTGGACGCGGTCGGCTACTTGCCGAATCTGGCGGACGCGGAGCCTGGAGAGTTGGTTTACCTTGAACTGCAGTTTCGGGATCACATAGCCCTGCACAGGGTATAGTGAGACTGCCGCCAGGCCCAGAATTGGATCCTGCATAAACATGAAGAAGATATTCGTCAGCAGCTGGCCCCCCTGGAACAGCGGGGTAACAAATGCGTCACCGATGAAGCCGCCCAGCTGCTCGCACTCCACGGTGATCATCGGAATGATCTGGGCTGACGAGTTTTTGTCAAAATACGATAGCGGGAACAATAGCATCCGCTGATACAGCTGATAACGGAACCGGCGCAGCATCCGTTCTCCGAGCCGTCCCTTGTATGTGTTGATGTAGTATTTGAACGCGCCATTGATAAACACGAGACCCAAGAAGGCGGCGCACAGGACCATTAAATAGCTGAGGTGATCGAGCTCGAACCCCAGCATGTGCAGTGGAAAATGTTTGCCGCTTTTGATCGCGCCGTCGGTAATTGTCCTCGGGAGCAGGAGCGAATAGTAAAGAAAGGGAAAAGAGAGGAGCGTCAGCACGAGAAGGAAAATCTGCGCGCCTGAGGTGTGCCGAAGGATGAAGCGATAAATCGTCGGCTCGAGTGTGTTTGGATCTTCGGCCTTCGTTTCCGCAGGCTTGGTCGCACGCGGCGCACTCGCTCCCTTCTGCCGCCATGGCAGAAATCCGAACCAGTCTCGCGCCGGTCGAAGCGCATCTTCGGCCGTGCTAACGAGCGCTGCCACTCCTTTCATGGCGATCGCCTTCATGAAAAGATCATTTCGCCGAGGGGTCGGGTATGCAATAGTCTCCTCGCCGGTTCGACCAGAGGGTCCGCGTGGCCGTTCGCCGTCACCATAAGCGGGTGCTCATTTACAGCCATGACAGCTTCGGGCTCGGGCATCTGCGCCGATGCCGAGCGATCGCCCACTCGTTGGTCGATGCGGATCCCGCGGTCTCGGTGCTGATCCTATCCGGGTCGCCGATCATCGGCAGCTTCGATTTTCGTTCCCGCGTCGATTTTGTGCGGGTGCCGGGCGTGATCAAGCTGCGCAACGGGGAATATGTCTCGCTCAACCTGCATATCGATCTCGAGGAGACGCTGGCGATGCGCTCCTCGATCCTCCGGCACACCGCCGATATTTTCGACCCCGACCTGCTGATCGTTGACAAAGAGCCACTCGGGCTGCGGGGCGAAGTACGCGACACGCTCGATCTTCTGCAGCGCCGCGGGACGGCCTTGATCCTCGGGCTGCGCGACGTGATGGATGATCCCGAGGCGCTCGAGAGCGAGTGGGAACGCAAGCACGCGGTCCCGGCGCTGGCCGAGTATTACGACGAGATTTGGGTGTACGGCTTGCCGCAAATCTGCGATCCCCTCGCCGGGCTCTCGGTGCCGACGAGCGTGCGCCGGCGCATGACCTATACCGGCTATCTTCGGCGCAGCGCCGCGGAACCCCAGGTTTCGCCGGAGATCCAGGGCATTATCGAGAGCGAGTTTCTGCTGGTCACCCCCGGCGGCGGAGGCGACGGCGAAGCCCTGATCGATTTGGTACTGTCGGCGTACGAATATAGTGGCGGTCTGCCGCTCGCTGCCTTGCTCGTCTTTGGCCCGTTCATGCTGCCCGAGCAGCGCGCGATTTTCGCGAGCCGGGCTGCACGGCTCGAGAATGTCCACGCCATCACGTTCAACGCACGCCTCGAGGCGCTGATGGCGCGAGCCACCGGAGTGGTCGCGATGGGGGGCTACAACACGTTTTGCGAAATCCTTTCGTTTGACAAGCGGGCGCTGATCGTGCCGCGAACCGCGCCCCGCTTGGAGCAGTACATCAGGACGCGACGCGCCGCCGAGCTCGGCATTCTGACCATGCTATCAGAGCAAGAGGCTCGCGACCCGAGAGTGATGGCTGCCGCTCTCCGGCATTTGACCGAGCAGGCCCCACCCTCGAGCGTCATGATTCCCGGCTTGCTCGACGGAATGCCGAGCGTTAACCGGCTAGTGCGAAAATGGCTCGATGAGGGTCGGGCCGGCTGTTTCGCGGCACGTGAGCGTCTCGAAGCGTGAGCGTGGTTCCGTCATCACCGCCAGCGGCCGGTCGTATCGGTTTTGTTCTGAAAGGCTATCCGCGACTATCCGAGACTTTTATTGCTCAAGAGGTCCTTGCTCTCGAACAACGCGGGCTCGAAATCCTGATCGTCTCGTTGCGCCATCCGACGGATCGCACGACGCATCCGGTCCACCAGCTGATCCGTTCCGCGCTGCTGTACCTTCCGGAATATCTATATCAGGAGCCACGTCGTGTCTGGCGGGGATGGCTGCGTTCGCGCCGACGCTCGGGATATCGCAGGGCACAGCGGGCTTGGTTCGCCGATCTACGACGCGACCCGACACCGAACCGCATCCGTCGCTTCGGCCAGGCTCTAGTGTTGGCGGCAGAGCTCCCCGAGAATGTCAACCACCTCCACGCGCATTTCCTCCATACGCCGGCCTCGGTTGCCCGCTACGCCGCGCTGATTATGGGTCTTAGCTGGACAGTTTCGGCGCACGCCAAAGATATCTGGACGGTTCCCGTATGGGAGAAACGCGCAAAACTTGCCGAGGCCCGCTGGGTAGTAACCTGTACGCAAGCCGGGCTGAGCCACCTCGCGAGCCTGGCGCCTCGCCGCGACACGGTCGCGCTTTGTTATCACGGGCTCGACCTCGAGCGATTTCCGGCGGCGCCACCACGATCGAATGGGAACGACGGCAGTGATCCTGAACATCCAGTCATCCTCCTCTCGGTCGGGAGGCTGGTTGCTAAGAAAGGCTACCAGGACTTGCTTGCTGCGCTTGCGCTGCTGCCCCCGGGTCTGGAATGGCGCTTCGTTCATATCGGCGGCGGGACACTCAGTGCCGCGCTGATACACCAGGCCAGGCGCCTGGGTCTAGCGCGCAAGATCGAATGGCGGGGCGCCTTAGCCCAACCCGATGTGCTCGCCGCTTATCGACGGGCGGATCTATTTGTGCTCGCCTCGAAGGTAGCGAAGGACGGCGACCGCGATGGCCTGCCCAACGTCTTGATCGAGGCGCAGAGCCAGCGGCTCGTTTGTGTTGCAACCGGTGTATCAGGGATCCCCGAGTTGATCGAGCAGGGAGTGACGGGGTTACTCGTGCCTCCCGATGACCCGGTTGGGCTTGCTCAAGCGATGAGCGCGCTAATCCGCGATCCCGCCAGGCGAGCTGCGTTGGGCGCCGCTGGGGAACGCCGTATGCGCAGCAACTTCACTATGAAATCTGGGATCGATGTGCTCGAGGTGCGCTTTGGACTGCTTCCGGCTGATGGGCAGCCGGTTAGCCACGGGGGTGCCTCGCGGCCGTCGCACGTTACCCATCGCCTTGGGGTGGATGCGGTTTTGCAGGCAGCTGGTTCTCCACTCCGCGGGGTTCGTGTGCCTGAACGATCGGAGAAGTAGCTTCGACCGGGTGCTCTTAAGCGCATGCGCATCGCCTTCTACGCGCCGCTGAAGCCGCCCGATCATCCGGTCCCGTCGGGTGATCGTCAAATTGCCCAGCTGTTCCTCGCCGCTTTACGCCTCGCCGGGCATGAGCCCGTTCTTGTTTCGTGCTTTCGCAGCTTTGAGGGGTATGGCGATGCCCTTCGACAGGCCCGACTGGCTGTACTTGGAGAGCGGATCGCCAACCGTCTTCTCAGCCATTGCCAAGAGGTTCCTAAATTTTTGCCAGAACTTTGGTTCTCGTATCATGTTTATCACAAGGCGCCCGATTGGCTAGGGCCGGCAGTCGCAGGCGCGCTCGGCATCCCGTATGTCGTCGCCGAGGCTTCCGTGACCCCGATGCAGGGGTCCGGTCCTTGGGCAGATGGTCATCGCGCCGTCGAAAGCGCGATCCGACAAGCTGATGCGGTGATCGGGCTGAACTCGGAAGATCGGGAGTGCATTTTGCCGTTGTTGCGCGAGCCTTGGCGCTGGGTTGCCCTCAAGCCGTTTGTCGATGCTGCGACCTATGGCCGAATAAGGGAACCAGAGGGCGAGGCGCCGCGCCTGATAGCGGTTGCGATGATGCGCCACGGAGACAAACTGGCCTCTTACCGCCTTCTTGGCGACTCGCTGTCTCGCCTACTTGATTTGCCTTGGTCGTTGGAAGTGGTCGGCGACGGTCCCGCGCGATGCGATGTCGAAAATGCCCTCGTCCGGCTCAACGAGCGTGTGACGTGGATGGGATCGCTTGACCACGAGGCAATCGCGGCGCGACTTGCCTTGGCAGATCTCTTTGTCTGGCCCGCCTGCAACGAAGCCTTTGGCATGGCGCTGCTCGAGGCACAAGCTAGCGGTTTGCCGGTGGTGGCCGGCGCGGACGGTGGAGTCGCAGAAATCGTCGTACCAGAGGTCACCGGACTTCTCGTCGCTCCCGGCGACGCCCCTGCCTTCGCCGCCGCGGTGCGTAGTGTGATGCTCGATCACGGACGCAGGGCGACGTTTGCGAAAGCGGCGCGGCAGCGTGTTCTCTTGGAGCATGATCTCCCGGTCGCCGCGCACCGACTGGGCGAGGTGATCGATGCGCTCGGTCCGGCTTGTGCTGCGTGATACAAGTGTTGGACGAGGTCGTCTGGTCAGCTGCGTGTTTTACCTCCAGCCGACCACCGCAGTTTTTTTCCTTGAGATTTCGTGACTGGCTCCGTGTTATTTTACGTCCAGCACCTGCTCGGCATCGGGCACGTGCAGCGCGCTTTCCGCCTAGCTGACGCGGTCGCACGCGAAGGGATCAGGGTAACCCTGGTCTCCGGCGGAGAACCTATCCCCGGACCCATCTGCGTGCAGTCCGCGCGCATCGTCCAGCTTGCGCCGATCAGAGCCCGCGATGCGAGCTTCAAAGAACTCGTTGGTCCGCGCGACCAGCCGATTGACGAAAAATTGCGAGAAGCGCGGCGGGGAGCGTTGCTTGCTGCCTTCGAAGCGGCGCGACCCGATGCCGTGGTGATTGAAGCTTTTCCGTTCGGACGACGCGCGTTCCGTTTCGAGATCGAACCGCTGATCGAAGCGGCACGATCGCGTTATCCTCGACCGCGAATCCTGTGTTCAGTCCGGGATATTGTAGTTGTACCCGACGAAGCCAGCCGCCATCGCGAGATCGTCGATCGAGTGCGGGCCGATTTCGACTTCGTGCTCGTTCACGGAGATCCGGCGTTCATACCGCTGGAAGGGAGTTTCTCTCCTGTATTGGAGATCGCCGATCGCCTTATCTATACGGGTTACGTCGGTGATCCAGATCAGGCCGATGGAGGAGACGAGACCGTGGGAGCGAACGAGGTGTTGGTCTCGGTTGGCGGGGGTGCGGTCGGCAGTGCCCTCTTATCGACGGCGCTCGAGGCTAGGCGCCGTGGCTGTCTCGCCAGTCTCACGTGGCGCCTGCTCGCCGGACCTAACCTATCGGAACAGGCATTTGGGACGCTGGCAGGTGCTTTACCGGAAGACGTTGTCCTCGAACGCTATCGCCCGGAATTCCCCAAGATGCTGCGGCGCTGTCGGGTATCGGTGAGCCAAGCCGGGTATAATACCGTCCTCGACATTCTCACCGCCGGCGCTCGAGCCGTGGTCGTGCCGTTCGCGTCCGAGCGGGAAACCGAGCAACGGTTGCGAGCGGAACGCTTGGCCGCCTGTGGGGTGCTGGAACTGCTTCCAGAGAACCAGCTCACCGCGGCGCGGCTCACTCTCGCCGTCGAACGCGCAATCGAGCGCGACCCTCGGACGATCTCGGTCGATATGGGCGGCGCGCGCCGCTCGGCCCGCCTAATCGCGAACATGATCCGGGATACGGAATCCGACGTCCCGTCGGAGATTTTGCCTCGCGATCGCCTAGCGTTATGATGGGGGATGAGTCATCTGCCGCGCAAAGATATGGCGAGGACAGCGGGATGGTCCGATCTGGTCGGCGAGTTTGACCAATGGGGAGAGGGGGGACGAGTAGCGACCCTCTGGTGGCGTGACGACGATGCGGTGACGGCGAACTGGCGACTCGACCGCCTCGTTTCTATCGCGGGCGACGTCCCGATTTCGCTCGCGGTGATTCCGGCGGCCACGGACCCGGGACTTGCAGCATTGATCGCCCACCTATCTCGGTCACTTCAAGCAACCCGTATTTCTGTCCTGCAGCATGGGTGGTGCCACACGAGCCGCGCCGTCGATGGTAAGAAGAGCGAGTTCCCATCGGAGCGCTCATGCGATGCTGTGAGATCCGACCTGACGGCGGGCCGAGCGCGGCTGACGGCGTTTTTCGGGACCTGTGCACTCCCGGTTCTGGTGCCGCCGTGGAATCGTTTTGCTTCGTGTTTTCTGCCGCTCCTCCCCGCTTGCGGCCTCGGCGCGATCTCACGCGTAAAGCCGCGCCGCACTCCTTGGCCGGCATCCGGCATCGCCGAGGTCAACATTCATATCGATCTCGTCGCGTGGGCAGAGCGTCGCGGAATCCTACGACAGGAGCCCGCGCTGGGTGGCCTCGTTGGA
>Ga0182035_10001420_pt1 | contig 12213 bp, 10 predicted proteins | sample flu12Cox44000170_FD_125969 | JGI IMG/M metagenome (GOLD analysis project Ga0182035, IMG submission 125969) | Lab enrichment of tropical soil microbial communities from Luquillo Experimental Forest, Puerto Rico - flux4day.12C.oxic.44.000.170 | ecosystem: Environmental > Terrestrial > Soil >...
GCTTCAATAGCGGATTGTCCTCACCGGCTCGGCGCGCGCTTTGCCGGCGCGGCAGCCGATTATTGCCGGCGCTATGACCGCCGATCTGCGCGCCTGCGCGCTCCTTTATCTTCTACGAATGAGGCTTGCCGGCGGGTTTCGGGGCCGGCCTCGCCGGCCGAGGCGCAACCGAGGCGGTGCGCGGCGCGACCGATGTGGTGCGCGGGTGGAAGTTCTTTGGACCGCCGCTGCCCGTGCCCGCCCTGCTGAAGTTTGGCCTGTTGACGTTCGTCCTCGTGATGTTTGTCTTCGGCGCGCTGTGATTGCCCATTGGCAGCGAGGCATTCACGCGTGCGTTGTGAGTCGGACCGCCGGCGCCGGTTGGAGCGGTCGCAGCCGCCTTCATCTCCCTTGCTGCCATCACTCCAGGTCCTGAGAATTGACCGGCATGCGAGGTCGCGGCGACCGCGGGCTTTCCATTGTTCACCGACGCGAGCATCGATTTGTCGGTACTGGCGGTCTGCTGGTGCTGAGCCTGGGCCGCGGTCGCCGGCGTGTGCGCATCTTGCGCGGCAGCCAATTCCTGCTGCGTCGGCTGTGCGGTCGTGCCGCCTGCGCCGCCGTTGTAGCTGACCCGAGTCACATTGACATTGTTGATCACCGTCTTGTTGTAGGTGTTGTTGATGGTGACGCTGCCGAAATTGTTGACGGTCCGGTTGTAGGCGAACACGCCGCCATTCCAGTATCCGCCTGCGTAACCGACCCCGACATAGCCGAAGCCGTAGTTGACGCCGCCATAATAGCCGACGTGCGGTCCCCAGTAGCCGGCATTCCACGCGTAGAGCCCGTCACGCCAGGCCCAGTAACCCGGTGTCCAAAGCAAGCCCACCGCCGGCGGCTCGACCCACGTTCCGGGCACCCAGAAATAACCGTCCGGACCTTAGGCCCAATATCCGGGCGTCCAGATGTAGCCGGGGGCGGGAATGGGCGGCTGCAAATAGACCGGCAAGACCGGAGGGGCGATGGTGATGCTTACGCCAACCACGACCTGAGCAACCGTTGCGGAGGGCGAAAGCATCAGCGTAAGGACGAAAAAGCGTGCAAGGCACAACCGAAGGTTCTGCATGACCGTTCCCCGAATTGGCAAGGCCGCTGCGAAAGCTAAAGAACAAGACAAGCGGCCAGCTCAGGTGTGGACGACGACGATAGGCGCAAGTTCGTCAATGTTGCGGCGGCAATGCCGCCGGCCAGTGGCCCCGGCGGGCCGCTTCTGCGCTCGAAGTTCCAGCCGGCGCTGCGTCTTCAGCGTTTTGCCGTCGGGGTTGACTTTTCGCGACTTTTATCGAGGGCTGACCCTGACAGACTGCTCGCGCGAATCGCTTCGCACCGAGTCGACGTGCTCACCCTACACGAGGACAACCATGCAAGCTCATAGGTTCCTGCAACGCTGCGCTCACGCCGCCTTCGCCTGCATAACGCTGTTTGCGATGAGTGCCGCGGCAAAAGCGGACGACCTGCCGCCCTACATGGCGCCGATCGCCGGCCGTACCGCGGCCAGCGCCTCGGAGGTCGCAACCGGTAACGTGCTGGCGCTCAACACCATGATGTTCGAGCTCTATGGCAATGCGGCCGCGATTTTTCAGAAGAACATCCTGAGCAAGCATCCGATCATCCTCGGCCTGTTCTCGGGAGCGGGCGGGCGCTTCATTCTCTATCGGCCGGGCATGGCGCCGCTCGAAGCGCCGCAGGTGCCGATCGCATACCAATTGCTGAAATCGGCCGGACACAGCACCATGGCGATTAGCGAGGTGGTGGGCCCCTATCTCGACAATCCGGCCGACCAGTCCTGGCGCGGCGCGATGCTTGCCTATCGCAGCCGCATGCAGTCGGCTCTCGACGGCCTCGATGCGACGCCGATGCCGCCAGAATGGCGTGACAACACGCGGGCCGTGCTGGCGAACAATGCCGCGTTCATGGATGACTGCCTGGCAAAAGGCGTGATTACGTTTGCCGCGCTGGAGAAGTTCGGCAAGCAGCAGGCGCCCTACCTCGCGCGCAATATCGCCTGGGCGGCGCAGACCCAGGTCGGCCACTGGATGAGCGTGATCGCGGACTGGAAAAACATGCTGGGCGCCGCATGGGACAAGACCTATGCGGCCAGCAACACCATCTATGTCGCGCGCCAGAACAACATCCTGTTCAGTGTGCTCGCACAGTTCTTCGGCCCCGAGGCCATCAACGACCGCCTGCTCCTGATCGAGACGATCTCGTTCACGACAACGCCGGACGACATGATGGAGTCGCTGACCCGCATCATCGCCGATCGCTCGGTGGGAGCGCTGTTCTTCGGCAATTATCACCTGATGGATTATGAATTGATGGGCGGCGACGCCCGCACCGCCATCATCGCGGAAAGCACCAAGCGCGGAATGAAATCGTTCCTGCCTCCGCCGGTGCCGTTCGGCTCGAAGCAGTGGCCGACATTGATTACGCCCGGCCCCGGCCCGGCTTCCCTCGCCGACCTGAAGCAGTAAATCAATCCGGACCCGGCAACGTCTCGCGCGCTTCGAATGGACGTTCTTTGGCGGCGGGCCCGTAAAACTCGAACTCGATCAAGGTATGCCTCGTTAGCTGCTTGCAACGTCCAATCGGGGGCCTGGTCCCTTTCAACGCATGTCATTGCGGCAGCGGCTTGCCGCGCGTCTCAGGCAGGAATGGTCCCACGACCAGGGCCAGAATATAGATCGTGGCAACGATTATGCACGCGTTTCCGTAGCCCCCGAATTTCACGATCAAGGTTCCGGCAATCAGGGTGCCGATTGCGGCCAGAAACCGCGGCCCGTTGAAGATAAATCCAACGGCAGTGGCACGTAACCTGGTCGGAAAAAGCTCCGGCAACCACGCAGACATCCACGTGAACTGTCCGGAGGCAAAGACACCCAGAACCGCCGCAATGAGCAGAAGCAGATGCAAATCGCTCGTGAGAAGGAACAGGGCCGGCGTGAGGATCAGCGACATTGCAAAGAACAAGAGCGTGATCGGCTTGCGTCCATAAGCGTCCGCCAGGAAGCCGAAACCGATATAGCCGACGATCGAGCCGGCATTGTAAGCCAGCCCCGTGAAGCTCGCCCACTGCGGCGCTGGCAGGCCGGACTTCGCAGCGACCGAGCCGATGAAAGGCGGAATCCAGCTCGATATGCCCCAGAACCCGACCGCGGACGAGGTCGCCATCAAGAAAGCAATGATGGCGCGCCCCCGAATCTCGCGATCCGCGAACAGGTCGACGAAAGTGAAGCGCGTCAACGAACGGTCGTGCGAACCCTCCGCCTCCCCGCCCCGCTTGCGCTGTTGGGCGGCGAGCCGGCGCTCGTTCGATTGCTCCCAAAGCACCGATTCCGGAATGGAGCGCCGGATCCACAGCGTCAGCAGTGCCGGCAGCGCTCCGATCAGGTACATCGTGCGCCACGCGCCGGGACCGGTGGCGCCGACGAACAGCCAGACGAGCGAGGCGATGAAGAAGCCGATCCCGAACCCGCACTGAAACAGGCCTATTCCTTTTCCTCGTGCGTTGTCGGGCCACAATTCGGCGGTTATCGACGTGCCGGTCACCCATTCCGAGCCGATGGCAAGTCCCACCAGGAATCGCATGACCGCGAACGAGACCCAATCCCAGGCAAATGCGCTCAGACCCGTCATGATCGAATAGGTCAAGATCGCGAGGATCATCGTGCGCTTGCGGCCGATGTAATCCGCGAGCACGCCGGCCAGCATTCCGCCGATTCCCCATCCGCACAGCGTCGTCGCGATGATCGCTCCCGCGTAAGCTGGAATTTGCGCGTGCTGCGCCGGGTCGAGCAACTGGCGGAGCGCCACGGCGACAGTGAGAATGAGAGCATAGGCCTCGAACCCGTCGAACACCCAGCCCAGGTTCGACGCCAGCAGCGTCTTCCACTGGGTCCGGTTGAGGGTGCGATACCAGGGCGTGGCCATTGTCATGTCGCTCATTGCAGGTCTCTCCGGATCGGCAATTCAAAGGCCTTTCGGCAGCTGCACGTGGTCGAGCGCGGGCAGACCATAGTCCGCCCACCGCGCAGCGACGGTTTCCATATGCTCGCGCGACGGCAGCGACATCGCCGGGTACTGCCAGCGGCGGGTGGCATCGATGATGACCTTGGAACCGAGCTCCTCGGCTGGAATTTCTTCCGGCGGATGGCCGGAGGGATCGAGCTCGATGGCGGCGGTACCGGGAAGGATGCGCATGTCGCGCGCAGGATTGACGCGCCACGAGAGGATCCACTCGCGCATGAACGGATCGCGTATGTCATCGTCCTCGTCCGCGACGATGATCCACTTGTAGTAGCTCATCCCGAAATAGCCGAGAACGGCCATCGCCACCTGATCGACATGCCCGCTGTACATCTTCTTCAGGCTGACCCACAGCGTCGCAGTGCAGCCGCCCGCCTCAAGCGCATGGAGATCGACTACCCCCGGAATGCGCAGCGTCTGCGTGAGATGCTTGAGCAGGTTGGCCTCGAGCAGATTGCGCTTGATCATGCTGCTCTCGCTGGGCGGAAACTGACTGATGATGCCCAGCAGGATCGGGTCCTTCCGCTGCGTGATGCATTTGACGTTGAAGACTGGGCAATTGCGCCCGCCCGCCATGAAGCCGGTAAACTCTCCGAACGGACCCTCCTTCTCGAGGTAATCGGTGGGAACCTCGCCCTCGATCACGATCTCCGCAGTGGCGGGCACTTCGAGATCGACGGTCTCGCACTTCACCATTTCGACGGCCTCCTCGCGAATGCCGCCTACAATGGCGAGCTCGTCCTCGCCGTAGCGTCCCGGCGCAACGAGGTAATGAACCGGATCAGCCCCGAGGTAGCAGGCCGCGGGCATCGGCTGGCCGCGCGCCTTCCACTTGGCGTGATGAATGGCGCCGCCGCGATCGGGGGCGCCGAACAGAATTCCGGTCCGGTTCGCGCTTTTGACCTGTCCGCGCCGGATGCCGACATTGCGCACGCCGTTATCGGGATCCTTGGTCACCCAGAGAGGGGTGAGATACGGACCCGCATCCTTGCCCGGCGTCCAGGTCGGGATGGGCAATCTGTTCAGGTCGACGGATGAGCCTTTGTGGGCGATTTCCTTGCACGGTCCGGTGCTCACAACGACGGGCGCGATCGGCTTGGCAAGTCCCCGGATGGTGCGCTCATGGATGGCGGCCGGCGTCGGATCGCATTCCAGGGCGACCGACATCATTCTGGTCGATGCCGCGATCACGCCCGAGACGACGCGACCGCCCGGATAGCCCTTGATGTTGCGGAATCCAAAACCGTAGCGACGCTCCTCCGTCATGCCGCGAAAGATCATGCGGCCAAGGGCGGAAATTTCCCAATCCTTGTCGACCTCCCGGTCGATCCATCGCATCAGCCCCTGCTGCTCGAGCGTCGCGAGATACGGGCGAAGGCTGTCATAGGGCATGCGAGTTGCCCCGCCGTGCATCCTGCGCCCCGACGGCGCCCCGCTGGTGCAGACGCAAAGCGGCAGAAGCGCGGGACGGTTCTTTCGCTGTGTTACGCCTTGGCCCGGATTGTTGCCGCATTCGATTCTTTCCTTTGCCGGGTGGGGAAGTTATCAGGGAATTTTGCGGAATCGAGTCCTGCCGGCATGTTCTTGCGCTAGCTGTGCCGTCGCAACGGTCAAGCCCAACACGCGCGTCAGCGTTTGTAGACGCATTTGGGACCCCCGAGTTAGCTCCGCGAAGTCTCGTGCAGTGCGAACTCGCGGCCGTTGGGAGTTCGGAGCTACGGCCGGTCGCAGGACTGCTTCAGGCCCGGCCGAGCATCTGGGCGTAGGGTTTCGAGCGCTCGCGCACGATCCGCCACTCCTCGGCCGTGAGCTTCGGCATTGCGTCCGGCATATTGATCACGTAATCCTTCGCAGGCGGCGGCGTATCGTCCGGCTTGCCCGTGTAGAGCACGACCTGCTTGGCTTGCTGATCGATCTTATCAGAATCGGTGTAGCCGAGCCCGTTCTGCTCGGTCTCAGGCGCGATATTGATTGAAGAGAGCATGCCGATCCCAAGCTCGGTAAACAGTTTTGCATTCTTCGTGATCGCCAGTTCCTCCTGTTCCTTGAGGTGCCGTTCCACCGCCTCTTGCGGATTGAGCATCGTCCATTTCAGCCCGTCCATCATCCCGGCTTGCACATCGCGAACAAGCTGCGGGTTCTTTTCGATGAAGCCCTGCCGCGCCAGCGTGTTCACCCAATAAAAGTCTATTCCGTAGTCGGAGAAGCGAAACAGCTTGACTGGAAAATTCTGCGTCACGAAATTGGGGATCGAGCTCATGGCGAAAGCCACCATTGCATCGACGCGACCATTGATGACCGACGACTCGATGATCTGTGAATCGAGCGACACGATATTCAGACTGGCGTAGTCGATTCCGACTGCCTTGCAGTATGCGGGCAGAAATGGGGTATCGCCGCCGGCGGCGGTTACGCCGATGTTCTTGCCCTCCAGGTCCTTTGGCTTCTTGATCGGTCCATTCGCGGGCGCCAATATGCCAAGGCCGGCATCATAGCCTTGCGTACCCACGATCTTGATGTCCAGACCTCGTGTGCGGCTGAGAATCACGGCGCCCGTTGCGGCGCCGCCCATGTCGAACTTATCACCTGAGATGCCTTGGATGGCTCCCATCGAGCCGTACCCGCGCGATATCTCCATCTCGATGCCGCGCTGCTTCCAGAACCCGAGCTGTCGCGCCATATATATGAAGGCATACTGGCCGATCGGCAGCCATGAAAGCGTGTAGTGAACGCGCACCGGCTGTGCAATTGCCGGCTTCGGAAACGGTATGACCGCTGCCGCCGCGCTTGCAGCAGCTCCTGCGAAAACCGCGCGACGGCTGGGCTTCTCGCCGAATCCTCTCGTATTTGTCATGATGCGCTCCAGTTCAAGCTGCCACTTTTTGCGCTAGCATATCTCGCAATATCGCTCGCGCCATCAGCAAACCGCGATCCGCCTCGATAACGACCCGCGCACCGACATGCTCGGCGCTTGCCCCCGCTGGATCAGTGTCGAGTGAGCGCTGCTGTGCTTCGTAGACTGCGAGATCCTCAATCACGACCTGGTGGCATTGGCGATAGAATTCCTCGCGTCCCGCAGGTACTACCGCAGAGCTTTCGTGCGCCAATGCCCAGAATTGATGACTGCTGGCCTCGGTCTCGGGCGTGATACAATGATGCACCTGAAAGCCCCACTCGCCCTGCGTTTCCAGGCGAGAGCTGCCGTCCGCAGTTGCCCAGCCACAGCGGCCGGAGCCATTGTTGATGAAAAAATAGCCTGGAGGGTAGTACTCTGAAAGTTGCCATCGATCGAAAATGCCCTGGTGCGGCCCGAACTCGGCATAGGTGCGTGCGGCCGGAACACCGTACATGTCACGCGTCGCACGCACCGTGGTACCTCGTCGGCTGAACTTCACGTCAGCATTCTCGGCAACCGGCGCATTACCGATCGTGGAGTTGTGAACATAGGCGACATGGGAGAGATCGAGCAGGTTGTCGAGGATAAGGAGATAGTTGCAACCGATGTGCAGCCGCACTTTCGTGCACCCCCAATTCGGATCCGACAGACGCGAGAAACTGATTGCGTTCGCGGGGTCCGCTCGCGCGGGATCGCCCATCCAAACTGACACGAACTGATCGCGCTCGACGACCGGATAGGATTTAACGCCGATGTTGCGCGGAGTTTCCTGACCCGGAATTTTCACGCATCGGCCGTCCTCGTCGTAAACGAGACCGTGATACCCGCATTCGATGGTATCACCTTGCAGCCTCCCCGCGGTCAGCGGCAGCCGCCGGTGGGCGCAACTGTTCGCTAACGCGACGGCCTTGCCTGCCCCGGTGCGGTAAAAGACGATGTCCTCGCCGAGGATCGTGCGGCCCAGCGGGGAGCGTCCGACCTCGTCGCTCCACGCCCCGACATACCATTGATCACGCAGGAACATTGACTTTCTCCTTGCCGCACGTGCGCGCTTCCGCAGCGAGCCTGCCATCGATCATCCGTCGCGCCTGGAGTGGGCCCGCGTCGTAGCGAATGTGGACAATCGGCGCGAACGGCTGCCGTTCGAGCATCTCCTGCTGCGCCTTGAAGACAGCGATGTCCTCTCCGATGACTTGATGTGACTGCCGGTGAAACTGCTCGGCGGCAGGTAAGTCGTCATAGAGAAAATTATGCGTCACTGCCCAGAAGTAGTTCGTCACCTTGTCGCTCTCGGGCGTCACGCCATGGCAAACAATAAATTCAAAGCGCTGCTCGCCGCCACCGCTCTGTGCGCCCGTCCCAGCCTTGGCGGAGCCGTTGCGGATCACCAACGTCGAAGGCACGAACCAGCGCGAAATCTGCCAGCGGTCGACATTGCAGTCGTAGTTGCCGAACTGTGCATATGTGGGCGCCGGCGGCACATCTAGCGTCCAGCGGCTCACCAGCACGCCATCCTCGGTCGGCTCGGCCTTAACGTTTGCGCTCTCCGCCAGCTCGGGGCTGCCGACCGTTGTGGAGTGGACAAACGATAAGTGAGAAAGATCGAGAAGGTTATCAATTATGAGCTGATAATTGGCGGGGATGCGCGCGTGCAGCTTGGTTTGTCGCCAGCCTTTCTTCGTCATCCACGGGAACCGAGTAATTTTTGTGGGATCGGCGTTGTGCGGCAATCCCATCCACACCCAGATGCAGTTATCCTGCTCGATAATGGGATAGCTGCGAATGGCGGCACCATCCGGCGCTGCCGGCTGCCCTGGCACATGCAGGCAGCGGCCGGACGCATCAAACTGCAGGCCATGATAGCCGCACACGATGCGGTCTCCTCGCACGCGCCCGAGCGACAGCGGCAGACTCCTGTGCGAGCAGCGATCATCGAGCGCGACGGGGCTTGCATCGTCTCTCCTGTACAGGACGATGCTCTCGCCCAGCAGGACGACCCCGAGCGGTTTTGTTTCGAGCTCATCCGACCACGCAGCGAGGTACCATGCCTCGCGAACGAAATCCTGGCCGGCACGCGCGAGATCGCGGTTGAGCATGGGCCGTCACCCGCTCGCGGCAGCCGACAGAGCCGCTTCGGGAGCCGTCTCGGTATCCAGTCGCTGCTGCAGCAGCCGGCGCGCCTGCATCAGCCCTTGATCTGCCCGGATCGTTGCAGTCGAGTGCAGGTCCCAGGCGCTTGGCCCGCGCGGATCCGCGTCCAGCGCCGCCTGCTGGATCGCAAACACCTCGCGATCCTCATTGATGATCTGGTCGCATTGGCGCTTGAACTCCATGATGGCCTCGGCGCTTGCTTGGCTTGTAGGGATCGTCACGGTACGAAATTGATGCGTCGTTCGCTCCGTCTCGGGAATCAGTCCGTGCAGGACCTTGAAGCCCCAGGCGCCATGTGACCAGATGTCGTCGTCCTCGTGCACGGGGACATCTGCATCGCACGAGCCGTAGCTCACGCGGATGTAGCAAGGCGCGCGATATTCCGAGACCTGCCATAAATTGACTCGCCCCTTGAAGCCGCCGAATTCCTTGAAAGTTCGCGCAGGTTCGACGTTGCGTTGCCACCGCTTGATCAGCACGGCATCACCGACTCGTACCACCTTGACGACCGCCTCCTCTGCCAGCGCCGCACTGCCGGTAGTCGTGGAATGGACGTAGGCAAGGTGCGAGAGGTCGAGCAGGTTGTCGACCGTGAGCAGATAGTTGCATTCAAGGTGTAGCCGGATGCGGCTTGTGCTCTCGCCGGCTTCGTCGATGGCGCTGTAGTCGGGAATGAGCCTCGGGTCGGCGAGTTTGGGATCGCCCATCCAAATCCAGAGATAGGTATGCCGATCGAGAACTGGATATCCGCGCACCCGCGCGCCCTGCGGTACGCTCGTCTGTCCAGGGATCTTGATGCAGGTTCCGCTCTCGTCATAGAGGAGGCCATGATAGGCACACTCGATCCGGTTGCCGTCGAGCCGCCCCATGGAAAGAGGCAGCCGCCGGTGCGCGCAGCGATCCTCCAAGGCAACAGGCGTGCCATCCTCCGCACGATACATGACCACGGCTTCTCCGAGGTAGGTCCGTGCGGTCAGCGTGCGCCCGAAATCCTCGGAGAAGCCGGCGGCGTACCAGCAATTGCGTAGAAACATCGACACCTCCCGCGCGGCGTGCAGCCGCCGTTGAAACCTCAGATCACTGTACCCTCACGCAGTCGCGCAATCATCCGGCGTGCCTGCAGCAGACCCGCATCGGCCTGAATGCTGATGCAACTGCGGACGTCCTCGGCGCTAACGCCGTCGCCCGACGTATCAAGTGCGCATTGCTGTGCCTCGTAGATCGCGACGTCCTCCGCGATCACCTGATGGTGCTGCCGGTTGAATTCCGCCCGGGCCGCCGGCGCGATGGTGGCGTTAGCATAGGCGATTGCCCAGAACTGATGCGTGTGCCGCTCGTCCTGAGGCGTGATGCAATGGTAGACCTGGAAGCCCCATTCACCCGGTCCATGCAGGCGGCTGTCGTCGCCAGTCGCGCTGTTCGGGGGCGCGCAGCCATTGTTGATCAGAAAATAGCCCGGCGGCGTGTATTCGGAGAGTTGCCAGCGATCAAATAGCCTCTTGTAGGGACCGAACTCGGCGTAGGTGCGCGCAACCGGCACATTGACCATCTCGCGGGTGATGCGGACTGTACCGTTGCCGGCAGTGGTCTTGACCACCGCATTCTCGGCCACAGGCGCATTGCCGATGGTGGAGTTGTGGACATATGCGACGTGCGAGAGGTCCAAGAGGTTGTCGATGATGAGCAGGTAATTGGCGCCGACCTCGAGGCGCACCTTGCTGTGCGCCCAGCCTGGGTCGCCAAGCCGCGGAAAGCTGATTGCTGCGGTGTCCTCTGCCTTGGCTGCGTCCCCCATCCATACCGAGATGAACTGGTTGCGCTCGACCACCGGATAGGATCGCACGCGCGCGCCTGCCGGGACGCCGTCCTGTCCAGGAATCTTGATGCATCTGCCTGCGGGATCATACACCAGCCCGTGATAAGCGCATTGTATGGTCTCGCCGATCACGCTGCCCATCGACAGCGGCAGGCGGCGATGGGCGCACCTATCCTCCAGCGCGACCACGTTGCCGTCCGGTTTTCGGTAGAACACGATGCTATCGCCCAGAAGCGTGCGTGCGAGAGGCTTGTCCGTCACCTCGTCGGACCACGCGCCGACATACCAGTAGTCTCGCAGGAAGTTGCCGGACACGCACGTCCCCATTGTCAGCCCCTCAGGCCCGCAGTCTGGTGGGCGCGCTAGCGCAATCGCTCTGCAGCATGCTGCTGATGATCGCGCGCGCCCGAATGAGCCCACCATCCGCCTTGATGATGGCCGATGTCTTCACGTCTACCGCCGAGGCGCCGTCGCCGGTCGTGGAAAGTGCCTTTTGTTGGATCGCGAAGATGATGCGATCCTCGTTGATGATCTGATCGTTCTGCCGGTAGAACTCGGCGATGCCCGCCGCGTCAGCACCACCCTTCTCGTGCAGGATATATCGGAACTGATGGCTCGCCGTGCTGGTCTCCGGCGTAATGCCGTGAAAGACCTGGAAGCCCCAATGCCCGGGCTCCCAGATCTCGTCCCCCTCTGGAATTCCAGTGCCTGCCGGTCCCGAGCCGTAACTCACGCGAATATAGCAGGGGGGCTGGAACTGAGAGATCTGCCAGATATCGATCTTGGTAGCCGCCGAATTGGACGAAGGTGGGCGCCGGCTCGACGTTTTCCGCCCAACGCTTGACTTGCACGGTGTTGCCGTGTCGCTCGGTCTTGACGCTCGCTCGTTCTGAAACCGGCGGGTTGCCTGTGGTCGTGCCATGGACATAGGGAAGGTGTGACAGGTCGAGAAGGTTGTCGACGATGAGCTGATAGTTTGCTTCGACATGCAGGGCAATGCGATGCCGGCCCAGTCCTGGAAGCGAGAGGCGGTTGTAATCAGGGATGGTGCGCGTATCGGCACGGGCCGGGTCGCCCATCCAGATCCAGGAATAGCCGTGCGTGTCTGCGACGGGGTAGCGCTTCAGGCGCGCGGTCCTGGGCACGTCGTCTTGACCCGGCACCTTGATGCACGCGCCTGAGCAGTCGTAAACGAGGCCGTGGTAGGCACATTCGACCGTATCGCCTTTGAGGCGGCCCGCGGACAAAGGCAGTCGCCGGTGCGAGCAGCGATCCTCTAGCCCGA
>Ga0182035_10001423_pt1 | contig 12186 bp, 11 predicted proteins | sample flu12Cox44000170_FD_125969 | JGI IMG/M metagenome (GOLD analysis project Ga0182035, IMG submission 125969) | Lab enrichment of tropical soil microbial communities from Luquillo Experimental Forest, Puerto Rico - flux4day.12C.oxic.44.000.170 | ecosystem: Environmental > Terrestrial > Soil >...
TCTTCAACAGACTGGTTACATCGCCGATCAGAACGTCAAAATAGAGTACCGCTGGGCTGAGGGCCATTTCGATCGTCTGCCCTTGATGGCAGACGAACTTGTAAAGCGTCGAGTGGACGTCATCGCCGCTAGTGGAAGCTCGAACTCCGCTTTGGCTGCCAGAGCGGCGACCGCCACGATCCCGATCGTGTTTTCTACCGGCGGTGATCCAGTCGCTGATGGTTTGGTGACCAATCTCAGTAGGCCGGGTGGTAATGTCACGGGCGTGACCAACTTTAGCAATGCCGTTCTTCCTAAGCGATTAGGATTGATCCGCGAATTGCTGCCGAGCGCCGCGCTGATTGCTGTGCTGGTTAATCCAAGCAATACAAGCACGGCATCTGACATGAAAAACCTGGAAGAGGCGGAGCGTCCCAGCAGACAAAACATCGTCATCGCGCATGCCAGTACTGAACGTGAGATCAATTCCGCTTTTGAGAGCCTTGTTCAAAAAGGCGTCGGTGCCCTTGTGTTGGATGCGGACGGATTTTTCAGAAGTCGCGCGGAGCAACTCGTCTCACTTGCAGGGCGATACTTGCTGCCCACAATCTATTCAGATCGCGAATACGCGTTTGCCGGTGGCCTTATGAGTTACGGACCTAGCATCGTGGATGGCTACCGGCAGTGCGGAGTTTATTCGGGGAAGGTTCTGAAGGGCGCAAAGCCGGGTGATTTGCCGATCTTGCAACCGACAAAATTTGATTTTGTACTCAATTTTAAAACGGCAAAGACTCTTGGCATCACATTTCCGTCGGGTCTACTGTCGATCGCCGACGAGGTGATCGAATAGGATCTCCGCTCTTGGCCCAAAGCGGATACGTCCCTAGTTGCACCGCACATGTCTGCTATTGGGGTAAGGCGGACATGGAAAGCTCGACAGCACCTTCGGCAATTGCGGACACTTCGCTCCGCCCCGATCGCTCATATTGAGGAGTGACTTTTTCTTCGGACAGTCGCCGGTCAATTCATCGAGCCAATCGACGAGCTTGCCGTCGCGGCCACGCTTGTCGATCAGCTTGGCGAGACCACAACAGCCATCGCGCCCGCATTTGTCACAGGACACGCGCAGCACATCGAGCTTGCCGATGAGATCGCCGAAGACGATTGCACCGTCGCGGGGCACCTACTCACGGCCCGCGCTGAAAATAAAAGCGCACCAGCCCGGCGACGACCAAGCCGATAAAAGCCCGACGATCAAGGTCACCAGAATGATGCCTAGCGGCGAACCGTGTGTGCCGACAAAAACACGTAGGCGCGGTTCGTCTCTTTCCGCCTGACCTGGCGGAATAATCTCCGGCTCGGAACTTGGGTTGTCAGGGTTTGGTGGTTTGCTCATCGTCTAAATGTAGCGTGTGGGCCGCCGTCGCGGGGCATTGTACCACAGCCGGTTTCTCACGGGAGGTTGGGCAATGCTTAGAGACAAGCAATTGACGCATTAAGGATTTTGGGGGTAAAGCGGTGCGCCTGTCTGACTATTGACTAATATAATGAGCCCAATAACTTTATCAGCAATTGCATTTGTATGCATTTTAACCGGCACGCTAGTCGGCATGTTGTTGCGTAATAGGCTGCCCGACCACTATTTGGGGTCAGATGCAAAGGACGTGGTGAGGCTTGGCGCGGGTCTTATTGGAACGATAGCTGCGCTCGTGCTTGGGCTCTTGATTGCTTCGGCGAAGACCTCGTACGACACGCAGGTTAGTCAGCTTAAGCAGTTGACTGCCGATGTCATTCTACTCGATCAACTCCTGGCCCAGTACGGACCGGAAGCAGCCCCAGTTCGCAATTTGTTGCGGGGCGCGGTCGATGCTGTTGCTGGTCGAATTTGGCACGAAAATGGTTCTGCCCCTGCGAGGAACGCGCCTTTCCAAGCAACGGCAGCAGGCGAAGGGTTCATTGTGAAGCTTCATCAGCTTTCGCCGCAGACTGATGAACAACGTTCTCTTAAAAATCGCGCAACGGAGGTCACCGCTAACATAGCCCGCACGCGTTTGCTGCTGTACACGCAGGGCGACAATCCGATCCCGATGCCGTTTCTGATAGTTTTGATTTTTTGGGTCAGTATTATCTTCGCGAACTTCAGCTTGTTCGCCGAACCCAAGCCAATCGTGATCGGCGCACTGTTTGTTTTTGCGCTATCGGCTGCTGCCGCGATCTTCCTCGTCCTAGAGTTAGGTCAACCGTTTTCAGGGATGATGCAGATTTCCAGCATACCGTTGCGGAGCGCTCTTGCGCCGCTCTAATGGCACCAAACAACAAGACCGCCCTCAGCAATGGCCGGTTGAACTGCCGCAGTGAGGCGGGGCAAACAGACTGTTTTGCTTACCCGGCGCCTTCCCGGAGCCGTGATCTTATTGCGGAAGGTGCACTACGCACCGGCGCTATTGCGCGGCCGCTGCGGCTTTTGCGGTCACACTAGTTGTCTGCTTGGTTACCCGTGTGGGCATCGTGGTCGTTATTCGAGTAGACATCGGGATAAATTACTCCCCACTTGTTGGCGGCTGCCAAAAGCTTGTTGGGCTTTGCCCTGCAGCGCTTTGCACATCGCCAATAGGTGCCCCGGCGTTTCGGTAGAAATGGGCAAAAGCCAGCGGCTTGATAGTGCGGCGCAGCTTGTGTTACGCGCTGACGATGTCCAATCGCAACTTTGACAATTTTGATATTTTAATCGGCACCGCAAAGGATGTTGGCGGGCTCTACTTGAGTGGCAACGCAAAGGCGCGCGACGCGATAAAAGAAACTTTCCCATCCTGCTCAATTGAGTGGGATGTTATGCCAAAAGATTTTGGTTTCCCACCCGACTGGAAACTTGCCGAAATCAATTTGCCGAAATTGATAGCTGCCTGCCCGGACCACAAATTGAAAATGGTGGAAGGTAACCCGAACCAAAGCTTGAACGTTTACGGTCAGCGGCTTGGCGTTACATTGCTCGTTGCTGGTTGCCGTGTTGTTATTGAGGACGCTACCGGTAAATTCAACCCGATCAAGCTTGTGTCCTAAAGGCGAAACGTGCCGATTTGCTCGGCTGCCAGTGCCCTAGAAATGGCTTTGGGTGCGTTGGTCTGTCGGGCTGGGCCATGGGCCATGGTGTGCCCAGCACGTACCGGGCGCAATAATCTGCAAAAGTGCCTTACCTGGCCCTTAGCCAAACCAACATTGTTCTAGGGATTGTCGGCTTAAATCGGCAACTTCTTAGCGCTTGGCCTTACATGTCCGCTTTCGGGGGTAAAGCGGACATGCCATTTTGCAATGCATATGTCTGCTTTTGTGCCAGATACGCGCAATCAATGTCGTTACGGCTTTCCCTTAACGTTACCAAGTGAGCTTACCAAGCTAATCCGTTCGCCGCACATGGGCTGTGCAGCTACATAGGCGCCTCTGATCGGCCTTTTGGCCTGGCCGGTTGATGGAGGAGCCTTTGATTAGATACACCACGCTTTTCTTAGGGGTGCTGATTTCGGGCATTGCTATCGGTGCTGCCGAGGCGAAGCCAAAATTCGTACATCAGCAGACTACAACGATCTTTGACGCGAATGGCACCGTCGTTGGAAGGAGACCCACCGGTTGTCCTCGAGCATTTTGTGGTTGCGAGGCGTCTTTATATCTTTTTGGACACATCCGAGCTGATCTAAATCGCGCTTCAAATTGGATGCGCTTTCCACGCACCTCGCCCTCCCCAAATACGGTAGCAGTACGCAATCATCATGTGATGGTGCTAGTGAGCCAAGTTGATGGCAGTAACTGGCTCGTGCACGATGGCAACTCTGGCGGCGGCCTCACGAGAAATCACGTGGTATCCATCCGCGGGTACAGGATCGTAAATCCGCGGGGCTGACCTCTCGGGATCGAATGAGCCACGTTGAAAGGGCGGTCTGGGCGTCGTTGCAAATGGCGAAAGCCCCGGCAATTGAGCCGGGGTTTTAGTTTGCCTGATGTCCGCCTTTTTTCCCAAAGTGGACATGGCCTTTTGCGCTGCACATGTCCGCTATTGGCCCAAAGCGGACATTACTGGTCGCTTAATAGCATTTTTATGCGCTCGCTCTGACCTAGGGCGATACGATGCGCCGTCCTAAGCCTCGGGGAGGAAATGAGACGTCGCGAGTTCATTACGCTTCTCTGCAGTGCAGCGGTCCTGTGGCCGTTCGCGGCGCGCGCACAGCAGCCGGATCGGATACGCCGCATTGGCGTATTGTCTGGAGGACCAGCCACAGACGATCTGGACAGTCAGGCCCGCTGGGGGGCGTTGAAGCAAGGGCTGCAGCAATTGGGTTGGGTTGAAGGGCGTAATCTGCAAATCGATTATCGCGTGAGCGAGGGCGATGCCGAGCGTTCTCGCAAATTCGCGTCTGAATTGGTCGCGCTTAATCTGGATGTAATCGTCGCGAGCGGCACAACGGCCGTGCAGCCATTGTTGCCGCTAAGCCGGACCGTGCCGATCGTATTCGTAAATGTTAGCGATCCCGTCGGCGCAGGCATTGTCAATAGCTTGGCGCGACCAGGTGGCAACGCTACCGGTTTTAGTCAGCTCGAATATAACTTGACGGCGAAATGGCTGGAACTTCTCAAGCAGATTGCGCCGAGTGTGACGCGAGCTGCGGTCCTTCGGGACCAAACTATTACAGCTGGTATCGGTCAGTTCGCGGTTATTCAGTCTGTGGCGCCCTCACTCGGAATAGACGTAAGCCCAATCAACGTTAGCAACGCTGATGAGATTGAGCGCGCTGTCACCGCGTTCGCGCAGACCGAGAATGGCGGCCTGATAGTAACGGCGAGCGGCTGGGCTGCATCTCATCGCAAGCTGATTATCGGCCTTGCGGCGCGGCACAAACTTCCCGCCGTCTATTACCGACGGCTCTATGTCACCGATGGAGGCCTGATCTCGTACGGTGGTGATTTCATCGAGCAGTTTCGGAGGGCGGCGGCCTACGTCGATCGCATCCTCAAAGGCGAGAAGCCGGCCGACCTGCCAGTGCAGACACCGACCAAGTACGAGCTGGTAATCAACCTCAAGACCGCTAAGGCACTGGGCCTAACAATTCCGCCATCAGTGCTAGCCCGCGCCGACGACGTGATCGAGTGAAAGCCGAATGTCCGCTTTTGACCCATAGCGGACATTGGCAGGCCAATTTATGCTGACTTGCTCTTGCAACCCGACATGCCACGGCGCTCTAAAAAATGATTGACTACTTAACGGCGATTTTACGCGCTCGCATTAATGCAACTCGGTACGATGCTTCATCCGACCGTCGGGGGTCACGATGCGACGGCGCGAGTTCATCAGGGTGGTTGGCGGCGCCGCGGCAACATGGCCACTTTCTGCGCTGGCGCAGCAGGGCGAGCAGCCGAAGCGGATCGCCGTACTTACGGGCGGTGCTGCAGACGATCCCGATTCCCAGGCCCGCATCGCGGCATTTGTGCAGGGCTTGCAGGAATTGGGTTGGGCCGACGGCCACAACTTGCGGATCGATATTCGTTGGGGCTCGGGCAACGCCGCTGACGTTAAAAGATTTGCGGCGGAATTGGTCGCGCTCGCGCCGGATGTAATCCTCGCGACTGGCACGACCGTGGGGGCGCTGCAGCAGGCGAGCCGCACCGTTCCGATCGTGTTCGCGCTCACCGGCGATCCGGTAGGCGCCGGCTACGTGGATAGCCTAGCTCGGCCAGGCGGCAATACTACCGGCTTCATGCTGTTCGAATATAGTTTGAGCGGGAAGTGGTTAGAGCTCCTCAAGCAGATTGCGCCGGACGTAATGCGGGCCGCAGTCATTCGGGATACCCGCCTATCACCTAACGGGATCGGCCAGTGGGCCTCCATTCAATCCATGGCACCATCGCTCGGGGTGGAGGTGAGCCCGCTCAACCTGCGCGACGACAAAGAGATTGAGCGCAACATAATAACATTTGCGCATGGCTCGAATGGTGGTCTGATCGTGACGGCGAGCCCGTTGACGCTCATTCATCGCGATCTACTCATAAAGCTGGCGGGTCGACACAAGTTACCTGCAGTCTATTGGGATCGCACGTTTGTCGCCAGCGGTGGCCTGATCTCTTACGGCGCTGACCTAGTCGATCAATTCCGGCGTGCCGCCGGCTACGTCGATCGCATCCTGAAGGGCGAAAAACCCGCCGACCTGCCGGTGCAGGCGCCGACTCAGTACGAGATTGTCATCAACCTCAAAACCGCGAAGGTGCTCGGGCTTACCGTTCCGCTGTCCGTACTTGCGCGCGCCAACGAGGTGATCGAATAAGTTTCGCGATGTCCGCTCTTGGCCCTTAGCGGACATCCGGGTTTGGGCTGCACATGTCTGCTTTTGACCCAAAGCGGACATCAGGGTCCTTATGTGATAATGTTTGCACTGCCTGGCTTGAAGGAGTTCCATGCGCCGGCGAGATTTCATCAGATTGACTGCCGGTCTGGGTGTCGCTTGGCCTTTTGCCATACGCGCGCAGACTCCGGCCGGAAAAATATATCGTCTAGGCATTTTGCAACCTGCCAAGCCACCTAGAGCCTCTCGTCGACGCCCTCATAGAGAGGTTGAAGGAGCTTGGCTATCGCGAAGGGCGCAACATCGCTTACGAATATCGCTGGGCAGAAGGAAAACTTGATCGATTTCCCGAATTGGCAAAGCAGCTTGTGGATTTAAAGGTGGACGTCATTACGGTGTTCACTACGCCCGGCGCCATTGCTGCAAAGAATGCGACGAAGTCCATCCCCATTGTCTTCGGCGGGGTCGGGGATCCCGTCGGTGCTGGCGTGGTACCGAGCCTCTCTCACCCGGGCGGAAATGTCACAGGTATTTCGATCCTGGCGACTGAGTTAAGCGCAAAGCGGCTCGAAATTCTCAAGGAGATCGTCCCAAACGCAGCTCCCGTCGCGATGTTCTGGAATGACACTAACCCTGGCATGGTGCTTCGCGCCCGCGAAGCGGAGAGTGCGGCCGACAAGTTAAAACTAAATCTTCAATCCATCGGGGTGCACGATCTGATCAGCTTCGATGTCGCGTTTGGCAAGATCAACGACAACCAATTTAATGCGCTGCTCACGCTTGTGGATCCCTTTACACGCGAACATCGTCAGCGCATTGTGGATTTCGCCGCGCAACGACGTCTGCCCGCGATTTATGAGTCACGGGAATTTGTGGACGCTGGCGGCTTGGTTTCTTACGGGCCGAGTCTTCCCGCAGTTCAACGTCGTGCCGCCGACTATGTGAACATGATTTTTAAGGGTTCGAAGCCGGGTGATCTTCCGGTCGAGCAGCCTACAAAATTTGAGCTCGTTATCAACGTCAAGACCGCGAGAGAGCTCGGTCTGACCATCCCACCGACGGTGCTCGAACGTGCCGACGAGTTGATCGATAGTTGATTGAGCGCGTGGGCCCGCTATTGGCCCAAAGCGGTCATCGGCATTTATGCACATGTCTGCTTTGGTGTTGCGCTGCAAAGAGCGGACTTAAAACCATAACCCCCTTAATGGTGGCTTGAACCTTTCCAGTGGATTGTACGGCTTAAGGCAGAATCGCCTTTTCGGAGGCAAGACATGCGGGCGACAGCACTTGGCTTGTTACTGGGCGGACTGCTGATTGCTGGCCCTGCAGCGGCGTATGACGCTTACGACCCGGCGAACTGCAATGGCGTCGGCTGGGACGACAAGCGCCCCCTGGTCGTATCGGCGGTAACAGCCAAGCCACGCGTCAATTTTGTGAAAAGCCCATACGACGACGACTTCACTGCCGAAACCTGTCCAGCCGCAACGGATGCGTGCCGGAAAAAATCTTATCTTGTGACCGGCGACCTCGTGCTCACCGGCGCCACGCGGGGCGAGTTCACTTGCATTTCCTACCATTCGCCGCTGTCGGCGAAGCGGATCTGGGTCACCGGATGGCTGCCAAGCGCTGCGCTGACGCCTGTTGCAGCCATGCAGGCGCCGAAGACATACGACTGGGTCGGCACCTGGCGCCAGGGTAAACGCTACGTGGGCGGCGGACATGTCGAGATCACGCCGGAAGCCGAGGGAAAGCTGCACATCGACGCTGGAATACTCCTGCCCACTGCGCGCGATTTCCACAACGGCTCCTTCGAGGCGCATGTCAAGCCGCAGGGAGACACGATTGCTTTCGAAGACGACGGCCGCAACTACGGAAGCGGGTGCAAGGTGCGGATGCAGCGCATCGGCCCATGGCTTCTAATTGAAGACGACGGCGGTTGCGGTGGGGCGGCGGTGACCTTCACTGGGCTCTACCATCGTGAAAGCAAATCAGCTCGATGAGCGGCTCCAAGATATGATCAATCGGATTTTAGAGAGACGCCGCAGTCGGTGTTTTTTATGTGCGTTCGATGCCCGCTTTTGGCCCAAAGCGGACTTTGTGCGTTTAAACCGGCCCCGTTATTGCCGCTCGTGGCGGCCAGGACGTCTGTTAGAGCGATTATGACTCAAGACAGCTTCCCTCTATCGAGAAATCGTTTCCAGGCAAGCGCCTCACGTTCTGCTTCGTGAAAATGTCCGTCCTCTAAAAGCTTTCCGACAAATTTGAAGTATTCACAAAGGAATGACGCATCCGGAAATTGGTACACGCGTTCGTCGGGTACCCACAAAGCAAATTTCTTGGCGGAGATAAGCGCAGACATGATTTCAGGTTTGAGATCACGCACATTGTTCGGCCATTCCGACGATGCGGTCCGAATCTTGATGGTATCTGACAGAGTGCGAAATTTTGAACCGAGACTTCGGAGTTCGGAAGCTTTTTTTTGGTCCGACTTGCGGGCTAACCAATCTAACGAAAAGCCAAGTACGATTCCGGTAAAAAAGACCAACACGAATTGAAACCAGAGCTGATGACCCACAACAACGAGGTTACTGAAAACGGTCGTGGCCGGAGCGTTAGGATCAGAGAATAAATTTTCCTCCAACCGCTTTTCCAGAATAGCGGCGATCAGAGGGACCAGCAGAAGACCCCAAATCCCAGTAAGAATCGGCTTAAGCGATCTCGACATAGCTCCTATCGGTTAGCACAGCACACACTCACATGCCTCGGTGCAAATGTCACAGAATCTCCGCTTATGGCCCATAGCGGACACACCTAGTTGCACCGCACATGTCTGCTTTTTGACCCAAAACGGACGGGCACCCTTTTCACGGTCGACCCCATTCCACCGGTCGTAAATCCCTGATGTAATTGCTGCGATTTTGTGCCAAGCGGTACCGCGTATGCCCCAAAACCAAAACTCACAAGAGCCGCATGACCGTCAGGGCTCCGAGTCTGATGCGGCAGGGTGGATCATGCTCGGTGATCTTATTGCTAATCTCGATCGTCCTGACGTCACCGCCGCGGTGCTCATGACGCTGGACCCGATCGTTGCCACCCGGATCGAGCAACGCGCCGCTGCGGCGGCGATGGCCGTGGCCGATTTTGCCGCCCGCGTTGTTCGCGACTTCGTGGAGCAAGCAGATGACGAGCGCTGGTTCCAACTGCTCACTATAATCCGTAAGGCGGAAAATCCAGGCGTCGCTGCGATCCAGGCGATTCTGGGATGGGCTGCTGCCAACAAATAGCGTCTTTGGCCCCCGGACAGATCGCGGTTTCCAAATAACGCAATTCGGGCGCCACGATGAGGATGAGACGCGCGTCCACAAATTTAGGTGAAGTTACCAGAAACGCGGCCGGCGCAATGAGGCAATGCCCGCTTGTGGATCATTGATACCGAGCGTTCATTGCGCCTCGCGCGAATAATTTTAGCGTAATTCTAATTGGGACCATTTTGGTGGATACAAGGTATTCTTTCGGTGATGTTGGTCTTGCCTCATCCTTGCGGGGGAAGTGGGCATGCCCTTTTGCACTGCAAATGTCCCGTTATGACCAAATGCAAACATGGGACCATCGTCCAACTCGATTTGTCGGCCTGACCGCGCAAGAATTTCCGCAACCTGCAACCTTCCCCCGGAGCGCGCGAGGGTTCGCCACACATGATCAGGTACAAAATCCTTCACAAGGCACAGCCGTTACACCTGCGTTAGGCCCCTTGCCGCGACGGCATCGGCTACCTTCGTATTAGCGCAGCCACCTTCGGGTGCCAAATAGTCATGAACTGCTTAGCCGAAAGGCAACTTATCTTAGGAGGATCGCGATGTTCTTCTTTCAAGAATCCCTCATCGCGACGCTATGCTTGTGAGCAAAGCGCGTCAGCGGGGTAAGATGTCAACCCTTAGAAGTTACCTGGTACTCGGAGTTACCACTTGGGCATTTGTTGTTTGCTTTGCCGTGTGGCTGATGTTCGGTGTGATCGGCATTCCGATCAAAAACGAGCTGGGCCTAAACGGAGTTGAATTTGGCCTGCTCACATCAACCCCCGTGCTGACCGGTGCGTTGTTTCGCCTGCCGCTTGGCATCTGGACGGACCGATTCGGCGGCCGGATTGTGATGTTCCTGTTGCTGGTCGGCTGCGCCGCACCGGTCTGGTTTTCCAGCTATGCCGGGCAACTGTGGCAGTTCTTGTCGCTTGGCTTAGCGCTTGGCATCGTGGGTGCCTCTTTTGCTGTGGGCACGCCCTATGTCGCTCGCTTCTTTGCAAAGGACCAGCGTGGTTTCGCCATGGGTGTATTTGGTGCCGGAACCACCGGTGCGGCGATCAACATGTTCATCGCTCCGGCCTTGATGGCTCGCTATGGCTGGCAATTCGTTCCCAAATTCTACGCTGTGGCGCTTCTGATCACCTCGCTTATCTTTTGGCTCCTTTCGGCACCGGACGTGTCGGCACCGGGCAAGAGCGGCACCTCGCTGCGGCAGCAATTGGCAGTTTTCCAAGACCCGCGGGTCTGGAAGTATTGCCAATATTATTCCATTGTTTTCGGCGGCTTCACGGCCTTATCGGTTTGGATGCCACAATACTTCGTGAAGGAGTATGGGCTGAGCATCGCGGAGGCTTCACTGCTAGCCGCTTGTTTTTCGTTGCCTGCCGGCGTGTTGCGGGCAGTAGGCGGCTGGCTCTCGGATCGCTACGGCGCACACAACGTGACCTGGTGGGTCCTGTGGGCGGCGTGGATTAGCCTGTTCCTCCTGTCCTATCCGCAAACCGAGTTCATTGTGCATACCATCCGTGGCCCTGCACAATTCCATATCGGTTTATCTACGTTGCCCTTTACGCTGCTGCTTTTTGCGCTCGGAGTCGCATTTGCTTGCGGCATGGCTTCGACATTCAAATATATCGGCGACGATTTTGCGCAAAACATTGGTGTAGTTACCGGTATCGTCGGCATGGTCGGCGCGCTCGGTGGGTTTGTCCTGCCCATTATCTTCGGCTTCATCCTCGACTGGCTCGGAATCAATTCAAGCTGTTTCATGTTCCTCTATGGCGTGGTCTGGGTCTCGTTGATCCTGAACTACACGACAGAGGTACGAAACCTGCCGGTGATGGGCGAGCAGGTACCGGGCAAAACCGCGGGAGGGACTTCGTGAGCCATTTTCTCGAACGCCTCACCTATCTCGCTCGACGGCGAGAAGTTTTCGCCGGTGGCCTGGGCGAATTGCGCGACGAAGATCGCACGTGGGAGGAGGGCTACCGACAGAGATGGCAGCACGACAAGATCGTGCGCTCGACACATGGCGTCAACTGCACCGGCGGATGCAGCTGGAAGATCTACGTCAAAAGCGGCGTCGTCACGTGGGAAACACAGCAGACAGATTACCCGCGCACACGTCCGGGTATGCCGAACCATGAGCCGCGCGGATGCTCACGCGGTGCGTCCTATAGCTGGTATCTCTACAGCGCAAGCCGGCTCAAGTACCCGATGGTGCGTAGCCGTTTGGTCAAGGCATGGCGCGAGGCGCGCAAAACGATGGCGCCGGTCGAGGCATGGGCCGCAATTGTCAGCAACCCGGAAACGGCTAAGTCCTATAAGGCGATGCGTGGGCGCGGCGGCTTCGTGCGGTCCAACTGGGACGAGGTAAGCGAAATCATTGCTGCTGCCAATGTTCACACCATCAAGACTTTCGGGCCCGATCGCGTCATCGGCTTCTCGCCGATTCCGGCGATGTCCATGGTTTCATACGCGTCAGGCGCCCGCTATCTCAGTTTGATTGGCGGAACGCTGCTCTCGTTCTACGACTGGTATTGCGATTTGCCGCCCTCGAGTCCGCAGACTTGGGGCGAGCA
>Ga0182035_10001427_pt1 | contig 12172 bp, 8 predicted proteins | sample flu12Cox44000170_FD_125969 | JGI IMG/M metagenome (GOLD analysis project Ga0182035, IMG submission 125969) | Lab enrichment of tropical soil microbial communities from Luquillo Experimental Forest, Puerto Rico - flux4day.12C.oxic.44.000.170 | ecosystem: Environmental > Terrestrial > Soil >...
AGCTCTTAAACAGACGCTGCGCGTCCGTTTAAGAGCCATTTCTTAAGACGGACGTTCCAGACAACCTGTTTTAGACCTTTCTGTTCAAAGAGCAGCGGAATTCTCCGGCGCCAGCCGAAGAATTCTGCTGCCAGAGCCTGCATTCGGCACAAATCCTTATGGAATTCAATGTAACTGTTGCGACTGCGGCTGAGGATTTGTGATCAATGCAGGCTAGCCGAGTTTTGCCCGCAAATGGTCGCCGGGAAACGGGAAGGTGCCAGTGGATACTACTCCTGAAGTTGAGGCGCGGTTTCGTCGGATTTTCTCTGCTCGCGATTGACTCCTGCCTATCAGGCCGACTGCCAGCACGATCGTTGTGCTACCAACTAACCCTGACCCAGAATGTAATGGAAACCTGTACAATCGTTCCAGATCCAAAGGTCTAAGCTTGCGGTTCGCAAGCATGCGGTTAACAAAGTCAAGAGAAGGGTAGTGAATATCTTCATGCACAGCCCCCTCAATTTGCCTCACGATGAGCGCATGTTCACCAAACAGCCGGCTCCTCATGCGTAGCATAGTGAGCTTAGCCTAGCCTGCTAAGCCTACCCGCGCTTTATGCCTGTGTTGGTAGGGTCCGATCTCCGAGCGGACCGGGGACTCGGAAGCCGCACGCCAACGGCGGTCGCCCTCGGAGGTGCCGCCATCGCACGAAGGGAATCGGCACAAAAGGACGCAAAGATCACGAAGAGATGTGCTCATAGAGGGGAAGGAAGCGTCTGGGCAGAGTAGAGTTGGATTGCCAGAAAATCGGTCCCTGACCCCTTTGCGATCTTTGCGGTCTTCCCAGGAACTACTGGTGAAAGCGCTCAGTATCAACGGGGTAGGAAGGGCCGGATCTCCGAGCCGGCCGGTTCCTGGTTGGCAGCTCGGTACTCGACGGGCGGCTCGGAGATCCGCCCCTAGCTAGTGCGCACCCTTCTGCTGAGGCTAGGCTTGGCGGAGTCGGGACGAGCACGACCACGAGGACGAGGATGATTCCCAAATTTCGGCGAAAGGCATGCTTGTTTCGCGGACACTAGGGCTGCATCAGAAGTTCCACAGCTTTTTCCAACTGGACGTCTCGACCTTGGGACAGAGTGCCTGGATCATTGGCAATAAGCACACTCGGCTCAACCTGGATCTTCTCCAGGAATTGTCCCTCCGGATCCCGCAGCCCAACTTCCGGAATCCCAAAAACCAGCGTTGGATCGATTTGCCTTTCCCACCAGACCGATGTCCCCGTGCCTGGAATTGGCATTCCCACAAGCTTTCCGATATTTAGATACTGGTAGGCCCACGGAAAAACATCGGCATCCGAATAGTTGCTTTCGCCTGCTAAAACCACGCTCTTTTTTGTCCACTTTCCATCCGGTTCCCAGCCGAGGCTTTGACCCCGAGGCACATCTTCCAGGTAGCGTTTCCCGCTCAGAAAGGTTGCAAGTTCGTCGTGCAGATTTCCACCCCCATTGAATCTTGTGTCCACGATCAGAGCGGTTTTGCCGGTTTCCCGGCCCAGGGCCTGCGAATAGGTCTCTCGAAAGCTCTCGTCAGTCATGCCGCGAACATGGACGTAGCCGATTGTTCCATTGCTGAGTTTGTCGACCATGGTCCGGCGCCGTTTGACCCAACGTTGGTACAGCAATTCCTGTTGATCCGCGAGACTGATCGGCTTAATGGCGACTTCCACCAGGTTGCTGGTTGCCGGGTCGAGGATTGTCACCAACGTCCATTGCCCGGCCTTGTGATTTAGAAGAGGGCTGATATCCATACCCCGAGTGATCGGTGCGCCGTCGATCTTTAAAATGATCATACCCGCCCGAATCTCAGCAGCGGCAGTTACCAACGGCCCCTTTTCAATTACCTCCTGAATCAGGAGTCCGTCTCCCTTGAAATTCGGGTCGAAAAAGGCTCCAAGGGCCGCAGTCGCATCCGCCCCTTCCATCCCCGGCGTGTAATAGCAGCCGGTGTGGCTTGCGTTGAGTTCACCCAGCATTTCGCTCGCCATCTCGGCGAAGTCCCGATTATCGCTGATGAAGGGAAGAAACTTTTGGTAGACCCCCTTGTAGTAATCCCAGTCGACGCCATGCAGGTCCTTGACATAGAACTTTTCCTTTACCTGGCGCCAGATATGCTCGAAGAGATAGGCGTGCTCCGCTGCGGGAATGATCTGTTTTTCCGCAACAAACTTGACGGGTTCCATCTTTCCATCGCTAATCTGGATCTTGCTGATGTGGCCGCCCGCCAGGACAAAGATGTTCTTGCCGGCCTTGTCCAGCTCCAGCCGGGAGGGGTAATCGCCCCCAAGTTCTCCTCTCTCGAGAGCACCCAGTTCGGCAAGTCGTTTCAACTCTTTCTTGCGCAAGGCAAGTGACCACAGTTCGTAAGCCTTAGTCGTCTTGGCCAGGTAAAAGAGTGTTTCGCCGTCATTTGCCAGCCTCGCATCGGCTAAGGGAAGCGAGCCGAGGGTGAGCCGCGCAACTCGATCTTCAATATTGGTCAACTCGATTTTAATCGGCTCAACGGGTTTGGGGGGCTCTGCTTCTTTTTGTTCATCCTTTTTTTCACTCTGCTCCTTCCTTTTTTTCTCCTCCTCGCGTTCCTTCAGGATCTGATATTGTGCTTCAGGCAAATTGAAACGGTCGAACGCTTCTTGGGTGAAAAACATTTCGTAAACGTCAAGCTGGGTCGCAGAGGAGTAGCCGTATCCATGCAGGCCCTGGCGATCCGTGGTCCAGATCATCGATTTCCCGTCCAGCGACCAGATGGGGCGTTCTGATTCAAACCCGCTCTTGGTTAAATTCGTGAGCTGCTGATTGCCTGCAGCGTCTACAAGGCCTGCCTCGGAAGAAAATCGATTCGGATTGAGAAAATTTACCAGGAACCATTTTCCGTCCGGGGACCAATCGTACCATTGATCGCCGTTTCTGTAGGAGTAATTGCGATCTCCGGAAAGTATGGTGCGCGCCTGTCTGGTTTCGAGGTTGAGAACTTTAAGTGTTGTTCGATTTTCCAGGTAGGCTATTTCTTTGCCATCGGGCGAATAGCAAGGTTGGAAGTTATCTTGTCCGTTTGCCAGGACCTGATGGATATCGATGACCGTGGAGTTGAAGAAGTAGGGCTCCTTTTCCTTCAACTGCACGATCGTTGCTTCGTTCAAGCTCCAAGGCTGGTTGTATTCGGCCGCAAAGACTAGATGTCGCCCATCTGGACCGAATGAAACGTTTCGCTTTTGTTCAGGGGAATTCGTAATGCGTTTGGTCTGTCCATATTCAATCGAGGTGACATAGATATCGCCGCGCACAACGAGCGCGATTTCTTTGCCGTTCGGGCTGAGCGCCATTTCCGTCGCATGTTCGCTAAAAGACTTTATCCGGCTGGCAGCCTGGCTATCGGTTAATGCGATCTGAATGTGTACCTTTTCCGGCTCCCGAGATTTGGGAGCGAGAACGTAAATCTCCCCGTCAAACCCGAAGCAAAGCGCTCCGCCATCCGATGAGGTTAGAAATCGGACCGGGTTTTTTTCGAACACGGTCAACTGTTCGGGGGAACCTCTAGGACTACCCTCCAGCGGCATTTTCCAGACATTAAAAGAGCCACTCTGTTCACCGAGATAGTAAATGGATTCGTCATCTGGAGCCCAGACCGGATTTCGGCTTTCTCCCTTCAAATTCGTCAGCTTCGTATAAGTCTTTGCTCTGGAATCATAGAGCCAGATGTCGTGACTTACAGAGGAGGTCTCATGCTTGCGCCAGAGGCTTTCGTAGCCCTTGAGATCTTCGTACAACAGACGGGTCTGAGACCGATCGTAGTGCGCATTCAGAGCCGGGTTGGGAAGGACTAACTCCGATTCCTTCCCGCCGGAAACCGAGACACGATATAGCTGTGACATGGTGCGAACCGGGAACTGATCGTTCGTGGCCGACCCTGGTCTGTATTCGCTGAACAGCACAAACTGGCCGTCGGCGGTAAAGCTCCACGGCATTGCATCCGCTGAATAGGTTGTCAGTCTCCTCGAAGAACCTCCCTGAGCGCTGATGAGATAAACATCGTAATGACCATATCGATCCGAAGCGAACGCGATATATCTGCTATCCGGCGACCACACCGGAGCTGTGTCGTGGGCTGTGCCCGCGGTCAGCGGTGTCGCAAGCCCACCCCCAACCGGAACGGTAAACAGGTGGCCGCGAAAGCCGAACGCGATCGTCGCGCCGTCCGGGGAAATTGCGGGATATCGGAGCCAGAGCGGGTTGACCTCGGGACCGAGCGATGTTTCCTCTCCGGAAACAGGCAAAGTGAATAAGCCGTGGGAAAACACGATAAGAATTGCAAGGCGAGCAACATCCTGCAGTGCCTTAGAGAGATTAGAACCACGCGAGCCAGCCTGTTTGCTCTCCGGGAACTGGTGGTGGAAGCGCATGAGGGGCAAAGAGTTAGACTTTCAGGAAGGTAGGGCCGGATCTCCGAGCCGGCCGTTGTATTATGGGAGGGACGCTATTCTCGGCGGGCAGCTCGGAGATCTGCCCCTACCAAGTTAGCGTTGCCGGCATAGTATTTTGCCCAGAATCTCCAAGCCCGCGACAAGTTGTTCTTTCGTCGGTCGTGAGCAGTTCAGACGCATCGCGTTTATCCTGGTCTCTGGCGTCGTGTAAAAAGCAGTTCCCCGGCTGAATGCAACATTTTGCTTTAATGCGGCTTGATAGGCGGCTTCCATGTCGATGGTCTGAGGGACCTCCGCCCATAGCAGAAACCCCCCCTCCGGTATCCACACAACCGTTTCATCCGGAAAATATTCTTTAATGAGCTCGCAGGCGAGTTCGCGACGGATGCGGTTCAACGCTTTGAGAAATCTTAAGTGTCCTTCGAAGTCTGAGTTCTGCAGATACTTGCGAAAAGCCACTTCGCACAAGGTCGCGGAATGCATATCCTGCTGGCATTTCAGAAGAGCGAAACGGTCGGTATTTGGGCCCGCGGCACAGACCCCGACTCGAATCCCTGGTGCGACGGTCTTGGAAAAGCTTGTGACATATGAAACAGTCGTCCCGTCGTCGAAAGATCGAATCGGAGCAAGACCATTGACTTCGGAAAGATCGCCATAAATTTCGTCCTCAAGAATTTGAGTTCCGGTCTTGCGGCAGATGTCAACCAGGGCGCTTCTTGCGTCGTTGGGTATGGTGGCGCCGGAAGGATTGGAAAGGGTTGAGCAGACGACAAAAAGCCGAGGATTGAAGCGTTCAAATAGAGCGGAGACAAGATCCAGATCTACGCCTTGCGAGTTTCGGACAGGCACAGGCAAAACCCGAATACCGAGATCACCTAGAATTTCCAGCGTTGCATAGTACGCCGGCGCTTCGCAGGCAACGATGTCGCCGGGTTGTGCCAAAAGCTTAATCATTCCGTGCAACGCCTGAGTGCAACCGGTCGTTATCACGAGTTGCTCTGCGCTGACTTGGATCCCGCGACGCGAAAAGCGTTGGGCGATCCTTTCCCTTAAAGGATAATCGCCGTCTGGTGTCTGATAGCCTAAAGCGACCTCCCCTTCTTCGAGAAGCGCCGTATCGAATGCCCGCTTCAAATCAGCTTTCGGAACGCATTCCGTGGAGGGCAGGCCCGCAGCAAGATTGACAAGGTTGGGATCGCCCGCCTGCCGCATGAACTCCAGCAAGCGAGCGCGCGGAGTGAATGTGTAGGGCGAGATCATAGGCTAATCATAGAGATGGTAAAGTTCTACCTCGTCGCGGAATCTTCAAGAGCGTTCGTTACGGACCAAACGCGGCGCGCCAGCGCCTGCAAGGGACCGCAGGTGGACATTCGGGGCGCAACGGCTGCGAGGGACCCCAGCCCTCCAGGAACTGTTTCTCGGGCGTTTAGCGATAACACTGGAAATTTTGCCGGTTTGCATTGGATTAAAAAGAGCATGAACTACCGATACCTTGGGAAAACTGGGTTGCGTGTAAGCGAGCTTTGCCTGGGTGCTATGACGTTCGGGCGACAAAACGAGGCTACGGAGAAAGAAAGCTTCGCAATGATGGACCGATTTGTATCGATGGGAGGCAATTTCATCGATACGGCCAATGTCTACGGCACCGGAATTTCGGAACAAATTGTTGGCCGGTGGTTAAAGGAGCGAAATCGGGACGAACTAGTCATTGCGACGAAGGTTCGCTTTCCGATGGGCGAAGGTCCCAATGACATCGGCCTCAGCCGGAAGCATGTTCTCAGTGCCGTCAATGACAGCTTACGCAGGTTGCAGACGGACTATATCGATCTTTATCAGGTCCACTGCTGGGATCCCAAAACACCTTTGGAGGAAACTCTGTCAACCCTGAATGACTTGGTACGTAAAGGAGTGGTGCGCTACATGGGCGCAAGCAATTTCACCGGCTGGCAGCTCCAGCGCGCTCTGGACGTCAGCAGGGAAAATCGTCTCGAGCCCGTTGTTTGTCTCCAGCCGCAATACAACTTACTTTGCCGGAGTACAGAATGGGAACTGATTCCGCTCGTTCTTCGAGAGGGACTTGGTGTGATTCCTTGGAGCCCTCTTCGCGGCGGTTGGTTGTCGGGAAAGTTCAAGCGCGGGATGACTACGCCGCCCCCTGGCTCAAGAATAGAATTGGCAGAAGAAAAGGACTGGGGTGAGAAATGGAGTGCTTATAACAACGAGCAGACCTGGCGTACGCTTGACGGTTTGCACATAGTCGCCGAGGAATCCGGACACTCAGCCGCTCAGGTGGCGATTAACTGGCTTCTGCAAAAGCCCGGAGTGACCGCGCCTATCGTTGGCGCGCGCAGCATGGAGCAACTGGAAAATAACCTCGGGGCATCGGGTTGGTCTCTGACTCCCGAGCAGGTTGCCTCGCTCGATGCCGCCAGCCACGTCCCTCCACCCTATCCCTACGACTTTATCGCAAAATTCGATCGCTGATCGCGCAGAGGGCAGAAGGCAGAAGACAGAAGACAGAAGACAGAAGACAGAAGACAGAACTCCGAACTCGGAACTCCAAACGGTGAACGCTGAACGCTCCCGCAGGCGTGTCACCAAAGTTCCAATTGCGCTGCGCTTGACGAAGGCTCTTCTTCAAAGCGAACCCCTAATCCGAGAAGCCGGACACCCAACCCTTTGCGCCCAAGGCCTTCACGAAGCAAAGTCAGAAAGCTTTCCATTCTTAATGGCAAGCCCGCTCGCTCGACCGTTGTGCGCGTGAAGTCCGCAAATCGAATTTTAACGAAAACGGCTTTGATCCGATCCTCGCCACCTGCGTTTTTGAGATCGGTGACCAGCTCTTCGTAGAGATCGGGTATGCGCGCTTCACATTGCGGAACAGAGGTCAGATCGACGGTGAATGTTCGTTCATTGCTCAGGGATTTCCGCTCCCTGTGCGGCTCGACTTCGCGCAGATCGATTCCGCGGCACAATGAGTAGAGTTCCAGGCCAAATTTGCCGAACCATTCATAGAGTTGAATCCGCGAGTGCTTCTGAAAATCGCCGCAGGTTGAGATCCCGAGCTTAGCAAGTTTCTCGGCAGATTTGGCGCCTATGCCCCAGAGCTTCCCGATGGGGAGTTCGCGCATGAATTCGTCGACCTCTTTCTCGCGAATTGCGAACTGGCCGTTCGGCTTGTTGGTTTCACTAGCGATCTTGGCCAGCATTTTGTTTGGCCCAATTCCAGCCGAAGCAGTCAGTTGCGTTTGCTGGAAAATGAGTTGCCGAATCAGGTAAGCAAGCGCTTCCGGGTCCCCGTCATGGTCGGACACATCGAGAAACGCCTCGTCCAGGGAGAGTGGCTCGACCAGCGAGGTAAATCGAGCAAGGATTTCCCTGATTCGTGCGGACTCCCTTCGGTAAACTTCAAAGCGTGTAGGCATCACGATAAGGTGCGGACATTTTTGCAGGGCTTGAAACGTCGGCATTGCAGATCGGACTCCGTATTTTCGCGCTTCATAATTGCATGTGGTTAATACGCCGCGACGGTCTCGGGCACCGCCTACCGCAACCGGTTTTCCAGCTAGCGAAGGTTTATCCCGAACCTCGATCGCGGCGTAAAAACAATCCATGTCCAAATGGATGATCGCGCGCTGCACAACCCAAACTATGTGCTGGCGCTCAGTCGGGCAAGCACTGGAGAGGCTTGCTCGCAACGCCTACGCTGGCGTTGATTCTGTTTAGCGTGCTTCTCTGGAGTTGTCGGCGAAATTACAGATTGGCGTAATGCTGGATCGCTCATAGTCCCCGATGATGTTCGGTTTTGGTAGGGCCGGATCTCCAAGCCGGCCGGTTCATGGCTTGCACCCCGCTCTCCCCTGGGCGGCTCGGAGTTCCGCCCCTACCAACGACCTTCCAGTCATATACGTCTCGCTAAACACACACCTGGCGTTAGCCAGCGTGAGGCCTTGCTCGCAAACGCCCGGGGGCCGCTCCGCCGGCTTCCTGAAACCGGTGCTGACATCTCCCTACGGCGCCTGCGCGGGACCGTGTAGGGAGAAGACAGAAGTCAGAAATCAGAACCCACCTCAAACGCCGAACCCCGAACCCTGACCGCCGAACTCCAAAACAGCCCTGGAAGGGCGTCGCTAATATCTTCTCCGGACAGGGGGTGGCTGTGCCTCAATATTTGTGAGGTCGATTCCACTCTCCTGTAGCGTGCGAAACACATTGTCCAGAAGCAAGGGCAGACCATCTGAGTGACTATGCGGATTTAAGGCTTGAAAATTTTTAATCTGCTCGCGCAATCGGAGAGTGAGCAATGATTTGTATTGCTCTACTGGATCCGTTACCGGTTCGTCAGTATCCGCTTTTCGACTCACTGCCTCGTTGAAATTATCGTCTGCGAGTTCGCTTAGTGTTTCGCGCAACTGGGTAATTGTGGCGTTTAGCTGGGCATTCTCGTCGCGCAATTTTGAAAGCTCCTTGCTCGATTCGGTCGGGTGCGCATCCGGTGGCCTGTGGGCCGGCTGTGCGCGCTCCAACTGTTTGCGGGCTCGCTGCAATTCATCTCGCAGGTCATTAAAATGACTTTGAAGATGGCGCAACAATTCGGTTACGTCGGGAATGGCCTTTTTATGGGGCGAGTGGGTCTTTTCCGATTTTTGGCGTTGCGAAATATTGTGCCGCCCGGCATCGGAGTGGCGGGGTTTCTCAGGATGTGGCCGCTGCTGAGGTCCCGATCTTTGGCGGGGGGGCTGCGCAGATTCTTGTGCTCGCCTCTCGGGCGTTGATTGCCCGGGCGGCGGCGGCTCTTGAACTCCGGTCTCGATATTCGCGAGCTTTTCAGTTAACGCCTCCCGCACAAGGGGGGGCAGCTCTTCGTTTGCCAGTTGCTTTTGCCAGCGCGAACTCCATTTCTTGACTGTCTTGGCCAGCTCCTGCTGTAGCGGCTCTGAAAGGGCCGCCAGAGGTTGCGACACCTTAGCCCACTGAATGACTGCGATTGCCGAAGGGGGGCTAGCGCCGAGCGAACATTCGATCGCGCTTAATGCCACAAGTTGGGCGTCTGCCGGCTCCAGCGCCCCCAAATCTAGTTGGAGCAACCAGGGCTTGCTCTTGCCAATCAGTACGCTGAAAACGATCTGACGATCTCGCGGGTCCAGCCCGCTCTCCTTTCGGATGCTCTTCAAGGTCGTAACGATCAAGGCCAGTGCAGACGCAGGGTCAATCTTGTGAAGCCCTCGTGCTATGCTGAACCGCATTCTGCGGAATTGTTCCGGTTCCAGGGGCTTTAGCGCTGCCAGGAAGTTTCGCCGCTTGGCAGGCGTTAGCTCTGGCCAGGCTTCGAGGGTTCCGGTGACCGGTAAAAACCAGGGAAGGTCTCCGAGCGATTCGAGCAGACCAGTAAGCGCCTTGCCCCCGGACAGGACCAATTCTTTAAACAGCGAGGCCCCGCGTTGCTCTTCGGCTGTGGGCAAGCGCCCATTTCGACAATTTGCAATGATCGTGCGGAGCTCGTCGATAAGCGGCTGAAAATTTTTCGACATAGCAATGGGAGCGCCTGCGCTGCCTCTATCAATGCAGGTTCAGCTTCCCTTTTCTTTTCGTGAGCGCAGTCATCAACTTTTCACTGCTTTCTGAGGATTGGAATCCTGCCAATTCACTTATCCAGCGGAAAACCGCCTCGATGAGTTCATCGGTCATTATTGGAGGAAATTGGCCGAGCATTTCCCACTCTTTGATAGCGGCATGAACGACACTATCTACCATGCTTTGACCGGCTTTAACCGGAGACATACCTCTTCCAAGACTCAATTTGTATATCTCTAAGCTATTGAGGCAAAGTGTTTTTGTTCGGTGCAGGGTGACCCCGTCGCTAGCTGGAAACGTGCGTCACGTGTTGAATATCAGGAACATGCTCAAGAGGAATTCGGAGAAACATGTTCTTCCATTCGACAGCCAACCATTTGCGCAATCCTTTGAAGATCAGTTTGGAAGACTGAGCGTCGGGCAGGAAGCCTGGGAGAAGCATACGTTGATCCAAATTGTTCGCGCCGTACACTCCTGCTGCAATGCGCCGTTTGGCGACCGCTGCCAATCGTCGATTGTATAGGCGCATTATTCTTCCAAACATTTGCCCGATCGTCCCGGCATACGGCAATTCCGAGTATCGGTGAGGACTCTGGCCGTAGGCCTGACGTACTGGCCCGACAAAATAAGCGCCCACATCCAGCAGAAAGGCGACGGCCATCAGCTCAGCGTCACCCATGTAGTAATATTTGTCCTTGTAGACGCCTTCAAACCAGGTGTGAAACTGTTCTTGAAACTTTTTGTTGTAATCCCTGCGCCTCTCACTGATATCCCTCCCGGCGAGGGCATCCCCCACAATCTCGGCGGCACCCGACGCAGTATAGGAAATAAAATCCAGGCCGGGGCTGTAGAGCGGGTCAAGAAACCCGGCAGAATCTCCAACAAGGGCCCATCCATCGCCGACGGTTTGCTCGCTGAAGTAGGGAAGATTCGACAAGGCACGGACATCGTGTTCGATAAACTGTGCATTCTCGAATAAGCGCCGGCCAAGCGGGTGCTTGAGAAGATGCGTTTTGAGGCGGTCACCGAGGGAGGGTCCGGCTGGCAGTTGATATATTCGAGTGTCGTAAACGACGCCAACGCTGAAATCCCCTCCTTTGAGAGGGATGATCCAGCACCACCATCCATAACCCATTAAGTGATTCGTTGCCCATTGCCGCATCGTCCAGCACGGCTCGGCAAATCCGGGTGCTTCTTTCCACACTGCCGCGCCGTCCAGATCGGCAGTGCTGCGAAATCGCGCCCAAACGGCGTTTGTCGGATGGGATGGCAGCTGCTTAAAGATCTTTAGCTTGCGGGGGATCACGGCTGACCGGCCACTTCCATCAATGACCCAGCGCGCGGAGACGGTGCGCAGTTCTTCTCCGATCTTGACCGTCAGCGAATTTTGACCTTCGCCCCCTAGTTCAAATTGTTGGAGCTTGGCCGGGCGCCAAAGTTCGCACCCGGCGCCAATCGCGATCTCGAGAACCTTCGGATCCAGTTTGGAACGATCTAGCTGAAACGTGGGAAGGCGCGTTTGCGATTTGGGCCCAATTTCGGCGCACCGCGTAAAGCAATCCTTCGAATCCCTGTAAAACCAGAAGCGCAACCCCGATTTGACGATCTGTTCGTGCCCGAGATGGTGCGCGAGATTCAGCACACGAGTAAGAAAACAGGCGCTGACTTCACTTGTCGACTCACCGACCTTGCGATCGAATTCTATCGACTTTTCGATGACTAGAATGCGCAGTGCCGGGTTCTTGCGCTTCAAAAGGTATGCAGTCGAAGCGCCTGCGATGGCGCCTCCGATCACTGCCACGTCGTAAGTGCACTCCATCGGCCGCAACCATTGAGTCTGGCGTGGAATTAATCAAGTGGATTTCCCAGAACGCTCGGAGGCACCCGAACGCCAAACTCCGAACTCCAAACCCCGAACCTGAACGGTGAACGGCGAACGGTGAACGCTGAACGGTCAACAGCTGGCCATGGCTGGCCGATCCTTTGGAGGGCGCCCGCTCCGTCGGCGCCGTGAAAGGGTGCTGATCTATGGCCGGCAACGGCTGCGAGGGACTGAACTCCGAACCCCGAACCCCAAACCCCGAACTCCGAACCCCAAACCCCGAACTCCGAACCCCAAACCCCCAAACCGCTAAGCCA
>Ga0182035_10001432_pt1 | contig 12167 bp, 9 predicted proteins | sample flu12Cox44000170_FD_125969 | JGI IMG/M metagenome (GOLD analysis project Ga0182035, IMG submission 125969) | Lab enrichment of tropical soil microbial communities from Luquillo Experimental Forest, Puerto Rico - flux4day.12C.oxic.44.000.170 | ecosystem: Environmental > Terrestrial > Soil >...
CAGCGTTGTCGCTAAAGAGGATTTGATGAGCGAAGCGCAAAAGTTTGCCGAATCGGTTTTGCAAGGCGCACCCGGCGCGCTGGCGCAAACCAAGCGGTTGATTGACGAGCTCTGGTGGCGTTCAGTGAAGGAAGATGTCGAGCTTGCGTTGAAATATCATCTGCAAGCCCGCGAATCAGACGAAGCCCGGGAAGGCATCGCTGCTTTTAACGAAAAGCGGAAGCCGAACTGGATCGCGTAGCTTCCTTCGGCGCGAGCAGCGCGACCCAACCGAAAAGCTTGCCTAAAGCAAGTTACGAGGGCTAAGAAGTTGCCGCTCCTTATGCCACTTTCCCAACCGCAGGGCCTTGATACTGCGCGCTGCCAAAACCTAGCACAGGAAGGAAAATGATTGGCAATAGGATGAGTCCAACTGCGAAGCCCCCACCTTTCCCGAAACTTTTCGCGAGGTCAATCGACAGAATAATATAGAAGATGGGAAAGCAGATTAACAGCAGGAGAACCCACCATGCTGACCGACCAACGATTTTGCACCACACAATCCAATTATAAATCGGAATGATCGACGGCCAACCCGGCTGGCCAGCTTTGATAAAAATCTTCCAGAGAGCTGCGATCATCAACACAGTGAGCGCAACCTCAATGATCCAAAAGAGTGGCCCGGGCGGCTTGCTATGGGTTTCGTATGAGTATTCGACTTGCGCGAACAGGGCAGCGTTGTAGGTGAGGAAGTTTTGCGTGAGATGTAGGAGTGAAATCATATGAAGTTAACGGGTTAGGCGCTCAGGCATAGTGGACTGCGTTTTAATGGGCAAGAAAAATCTGTTGGCCTTGCAAGTTCGTCTCTCGCATGAATCTCGACGCGATATTTGCCTAGCAGCTAGCCCCGCGTGACTGTGCGGCCTTTACGAATCGCAGCCGAGACGCGATGGTCGCGCGCACATGAGAACGCAAGGCCCGCGGCCGAAGCCCAATTGGCGGCCCCAAGTCGGATGGGGTGTGCCAGTAGCTTGGCTAACGCTTTGCATCGTTTGGAGTTCGACCTGGCTTGCCATCAAAATCGGCTTGCGAGATTTGCCGCCGGTTTCATTCGTGGCGATTCGTTTTCTGATCGCGATTATCGTGCTGGTAGCTGTTTCAATCGGCCGCACCCGATTACTGCCGCTGCGTCGCAACGATTACATGGTCCTGGCAATTACTGGAGTCCTCATGTTCGCTGTGAACTATACCTTGCTCTTCTGGGCGGAGTTACACGTTTCATCCGGCCTTGCGGCTGTCCTGCAGGCGACTATTCCGATCTTCGGCCTGTTCTTCGCCCACTGGATGCTGCCAGATGAACCGCTGCGTTTGCAGAAGCTCGCAGGCGCGATCATTGCACTCGGCGGCGTCGCGCTGATCTGTGGACGACTGCTCGGTTTCAACGGACGACTCGCTTTCTGGGGCGGCCTGGGAATTGTTTTCGGAGCTGCCAGCGCCGCCTACGCCAACGTCCTGGTCAAGGCGCGAGCGCTCGAGCTTGCGCCCGCTATGCTGGCCGCGTGGCAGATGATTTTCGGAATCGCGCCACTGCTGGTTCTCGGATTTGCGATCGATGGAAACCCAACGCGATTTCACTGGACCGTCATGTCGGTCTTCTGCCTGCTGTATCTCGCCGTTATTGGGTCGGCTCTTACGTTTCTGCTTCTTTACTGGCTTCTGCCGCGGCTGACCGTGGCGCAGCTGCAAAGCATCTCTCTTATCACGCCGCCGGGCGCAGTCATGCTCGGCTGGTTGTTAGGCGGTGAGACTTTTCCCATCTCCTCCTTGTTCGGCGCCGCCCTGGTTCTTGCCGGGGTGTGGATGATCTTCCGGAAAGCAGCTCACGAGACGACCCCGGATATTCCACGAGGAAAAAAAATCATGCCGCTGCGATAGTGCCGGGACTGCGGTTTTAACTATGATTTGTAGTACTGAATCTCTGAATTGTTCGATCTGCATGCTCCCTGCGTTCGCCTTTTGCAAGGCGCCGCCATTTGCGCTGCCGCTTTCTGCGATTCCACCAGCCAGCCAAATTCGTCCTCGTCGATTTGTTTGTCGGCCAGGAGTTGCATCCATTTTTCTAACCGGTCACGCGACTGATCCAGAAAGGCTTGCGCATCCTGCTTGCCTTGATCGGAAAATTCTTTCAAGTCCGTTTGCGCCTGTGCACCGACTTGGTCTTTGATGTTATCGAATATTTTATTGAAATCAGCCATATAAATTTTCCTCCGATTAACCGCGTGCTCGCTTGTCTCCTTCAGTCGCAATCAGCGTATCGAAAAGAGCGCTGACTTGTTTTTTTGCTCTCATCCACGAATGCCGGCGACAGTGTTCCCTTTGTTTTCCAGAGATTAAAAAGGTGACTCAGCTGTGATCTAATCGTCTGCCATTGCGCAATGGTGGGCTCGTTCTTGGTCCGACCCTTCTCAACACCAATCGCACTATCGATCTTTTGCATGAGCGCCGCTACATCGGCCGCGACGCTTGGGTAAGCCGCCCGGCCTTTTGCCTTGTCGATCAACGCCAGCGATTCGTCCTTGAGCTCCTTGTCCGTGTCGTAGGCATTTTGACTGAAATGCGTAGACGAAACTAAGTTCGTAGCGGTCTCACAACTAGCGAACCCGAATAATAACGAAAAGCCTGCCAGCGACAGCCATGCCTTATGTTTGCAGAATCGATTCATAATTTCTCTCTTCTAATTTCGATCGCCTGGAGCGATCAGTTCAGCCGCCCGGTTGTGCCGGTTCAGGAACTTCTTTGGGCGACTTCGGCTCCTCTTCAGGTGGCTTTCCCGACGCCCGCACATTGATAAACTTGTTTAGGAGATCGAACCAAAATGGCGCGCCAAGTGAGGCGGCCAGCGCAGTGATAACCCAACCAAAGATCGTAGTAGGTCCGAAGCCGCCCTTAACCCAACCAATTGGCAACGCTAGATTTCCGATTGCTTCTGTGGCAGCACTTAGCTGAACCCCTGGAGGTCCCTGCGGTAAGCCTGCTTCGACAAACGAATGCGCTGCGTCCTTAATTGAATCGCGGAGAGGAGAATTAACTCCAGAAAGACTTCTGTTGATCGAATGCTATCTACATTGGCTATGACAACAATAGCGAGAGCTAGCACCAGCTGTATGGCTTGTGTTTTCCGCTTGTACCAGCCAGAAGCGCGGTCCATCGTATTATTAAACCAAATTTCCAGCTGGGTCTTAAAACGTTCAATATCGTGTCCAGCCTCATCGAGGAGCACGCGGAACGTGACCTGAAGGGAAGCAGGAAGTTTCTCGATTCCAGCCTTCAAATCGTCCAGCGTTCTGTTAGTTCCTTCCGTTGTAGGTGAAACTAGATCAAGCAGTGCCAAGACAAACGTTCGGGACGGGATGTACGACGGCTTCCCGCCGTTCGCAGCCAAGCCCGCAATCAAAGGGTGCTTATAGAAACGAGTGACTAGTCCGTCTGCGGATGGGTCCTGTAGCAATTCCTGGATGCCGAGGAGCAGGTTCCTCGCACGCAACTTGAACAATGCTGCCAACACTTCATTCGCGGCGCTAACGGCAAGGCCGACGGCTAGAAAAACGAAAATCAAGCCAATGGCCGTGTCAAGAATCGCTGAGCCAAACATGTTATTTTTGCGGTATCCGGCCTGATTGTCCTTTACAGCCTATGTTTTCAAACCAACTTCGAATGTAACCTGACACTCGAGTTTTCATTGACTCCAGTTCAAATCTGGGAAGCATTCTTTTGCTTTATCAAGTCCTCCCCACTTTGAGAAAAGCTGCGCTCCATACTGATCGATGTCCGGTTGTGACAGCGGCCAGTTCTGAGCGCTCCCTGGAAAAACAATGTAGGCTATGCCGTGTCCAATCCCACCACTCTTTGGACTCGAAGGAATCCCTAGGGCGTTGGCCAGAGCAATTGACGCCTCGCCAATCTTGTTCGCAGGCCCGACGTCTGCGTAAACTGCATAGTCATAAGCTCCGGTATATGGGCGAATCACCACGGAGAAGTCGCCTAGTTTGGCGCCGAGACCTAGCCTTCCAGGCAACACGATGAAGTTTATAGCCTCTGCGTTTACATACCGGCGTGGATCCTTCGGATCGCGATTGGCGTCCTCCAACGACGTTGTCGAAATGTAAAACCCAGGAGCTGGATCGTCATCGGTCTGAATGAGCGGATTGCCGCTCGGCTGACCGTTGTCTGTGACTAGTGCCCACCAATTTCCAGGATGGCCAGCATTGGCAAGATAATCGAGTCCGGATTTTCCGTCTGGGTTATAGGCATGGTATGCGCCGTTAGCGTCGATCTCCATCCCCGCCTCATAGAAAAAGGCGGAGTCATCGTCGTCCAGCGTATTTATGTTTGAGTAGCCGATTCGTTTTAAGAATTTTGGATTAGCCATATGTTAGTGTTGTTGTGGAGTTTGTTTTTCTTTTGGATCACCATATTACCCTGGATATCGCTTGGAAATCGCTGCCTTTGTTAAATAAGTGGCCGCCATGTCTAATCCTCATCGTTTGCTCCCGTTGGCATCAAGGCGTCAACGATTGGATCAAACCTCTGTCCCAGGATATCGCTGAACGAGAGGCTTACCAACCGCGTCCTTTCGTCAGGGGCTACGCTGGGCATGATTTGCCATTTTGCCCACATGCCGTCGTCCTCTGTGATCCAGGCCCATCGATCATCGGCCTTGATTACATCACCGGTAGGAAAGCGAACCAGAAAATCGCGATGGTAAGGATGTATCTTGTTCGTGAATGCCCGCGTGCGACTGAAAGTCGAAGCCTCCGAGCTAGCGGCAATTTGATCGTACAATGGCTGGATTATTGTGAACTGCTCATTTTCCAGCAGAGCCTTATTGCCGTTTGCAATTCTGTCAGGATCGCCTGATGCAATGTCTCTCCAAGCATCTGCATAACTTCTACGCGCCGGCGAGGTGGCATCTTGAGCGGTGGCGTTATCGATCGCGACTTCTGGGTCATCCAGGAAGGCTTCATGTTGCCAGGCGAGATCGTGGAAAATCGCCTTGCCGATTCGCACCATCGTTTTAGTCAAAAAAGTCTCGCCTCCGGTGACGACCAGATATCTACGCCACCTACAACAGCGCCCCCAGCCATGCGACCCAATCCAGCCCAAAGGAATTGATTCGGTCGTTTGAGGTACGTGTCCCTATAATAATCGTACAGTTTAACGATGCGGTCCCGATTGGCTGCAAAGCCTTGTTCTGGGTCCCAATCGGGTTCGTCATACTTCCCAAACGCGTTAATATAGGCCTGGCTTAGTACGCCCCGCGATCGCGCGGTGCACCCGCGTCGCCAGTTTCGTCTCCATTGGCCATAGTTATCCGGTTTGTTCGAGTTTGTCCAGGTCAACCCATCCGTCGAGTTGCTTTTCTTTAAGGTCAGTGGGCGACTTGAGGATGGGAATGTTATCTTCAAATCGCACGGTGCGAGTTGTGACACTTGCTGTCTGATCAGGCAAGGTGCCACCACCTCCGTCGGCAGTGCGCCATTCCGTTTGTCCCGCCTCAACAAGGATGCCAACGTGGCCAACGGAACTGGCGCTGCCTTTACCGACGCCATTACGCAAAACGATGACGTCACCCGGTTGTGGAGCTTGTGCGCCGTCTGCTTCAACGTAGTAGCCGGGCGCCCGACCTTTGGCATCCTGATCTTTGATCGCAAATGCGCCGACAAAGTTACTTTTCCAGAGTCTGAGCAGAGCGGCAAGAATGTCTCCGCAGCTGGTCACAGGATGCCCGCCTGCATCCTTTTCCTGTTTGGATTGTTGGCCGCGCGATTTTGTCCAATCAGCCGTCTCCAGTAGGTCCTGTGTTTCTCCCTGAGGCACGCGTACTCATCGCCCTCTGATTGCAGGAAAACTTCATCGATGTTGCGGATCGTCCACCTGTAACCGGTTGTCGGATTCTTTCCGGCTAGTGTCGGCGGCACCGATATCCACGGCGCATACTTCACCACGGATGGAACGATTGAGTTGATGCGCCAGATCCTGCGCGGTGTTGATCACAACGTGCTTTCGAACACCGGGAAACTTTCTGGTAGAGCTTGGCCATAGCGCGCCGCTATTCGCGCTGTTACGTAAGGTTCTCTAAGCTCTAAGCTCTCAGCGCACAACGACAGAACACGAACCAACACGGCCGTGATCGTCCAGCGCGGTAATTTCATAATCGCCGGCGGTCGCGGTCCACTCCAGAACCTCATTCGGTGCCGCTTTGCCAACGAATCGCTTGCCGGCAAACCAGAAAATCTCCCTGACGTCGCCCTCGGCTTTGGCGCGTAGCGGAATCGTTTTTATCGAAGCGAGGAGAATTTGTTTGTTACCCGGGGAGACGATTATCGGTTTTTGTCCGCTGCGGCTTGCCAGCTCGCTGCCGTTGTCCGGCAGGAAAGCAGGCGGCACTCTGCGAGGAATGCCGGCCTGCTCGAACAGCGTAAGAAACTCACTGGGCCAGAATTCGTAAACTTCGTGCCTTAACTGGCGTGTGCCGTCATCAACCGGCACGCGGAGTCCACTGGCGGCATCGACCAGGACTTCGCGATGCACATCGCAGGTTTTGATCGGTGAAACGCCGGGAATGAACCAGCCTTCGACACGTTGCGTGCAAAACCGGTTCGGCAGATCACCCGACAACGCGCAGAACTCTACCCGTTTCAAATTTGCACCGGGCGGCGGCAGGTGCGGTACGCTGGGTTCGGGCCATGCCGCGCGCAGACTGTCGATGATCTGAAATAATAGCGGCGCTGCCGCAGTGCGGCCAACAAATGTAGGATTTGCGCGTCCGTCGAAATTTCCGACCCAAACGCCGAGCACGTAATGATCAAACACTGCGATCGACCAGGCGTCGCGGAAGCCATGCGACGTTCCGGTCTTCCAATAGACCGGCGCGCTATGAGCGCCATCGGCGCAATTCATTTCCGGCCGCGGCACGGTGCCAAGCATTTCCAGAGTAAGAAACGCCGCTTCCGGCGAAAGGATGCGCCTGCTCTTTGCGATCGGATCATTTTCGATTCGCCGGAGCGGACGCAGCTCGCCGTTGTTCGCGAGCGCAGCATAAAGGCGCACCAAATCTTGCAGTGAAACTTCCGCGCCACCCAGCGGAAGCGCGAGACCGTAAAATGACTCTGGATTCGGCAAATGCACGTCGGCAGTGTTCAGAAATTCGTAGAGAGTGGGATGCGCGAGATGCGAAGCGAGCTCAACCGCCGGCACATTGCGACTGCGTGCGAGCGCATCGCATGCGCGGATGGGCCCGAGAAATTCGCGATCGAAATTTTCCGGACTGTATTCGCCAAAACTGCGCGGCGCGTCTGCCAGAATCGATAACGGATGAATCAATCCTTGCTCAAGCGCGAGCGCGTAAACGAACGGTTTCAAGGTCGAACCGGGCGAACGCGGACTGCGCGTTCCATCCACCTGGCCGTTAATGGCAGCGTTGTAGAAATCTGCCGAACCAACTTGGGCGAGCACATTCATTGCGCGCGTATCGACCAGAAGCACAGCGGCGTTTTCGATGCTGCGATTGTGGTTGCTTGCTATGTAATCGGTGACTCTTCGCTCAATCGCCCGCTGCTTTTCCAAATCGAGCGTGGTGATGATTTGATCGCGACCGTGTGAACTTTCGAGCACCTGCTGAACAAAATGAGGTGCGAGAAATTTTCGTTCCGTTTGCATCCGCGGGCGAAACTCACGAATCGAAGATTCCGCATCGCTGTCGATCCCGGCTCGATCGTACCAATTGGATTGCGCGATATCGATCGAGTGATTGTCGCGATCGGTAAATAACGCACGGCGGCTTGGGCTTTGTGGGATTACACTGAGCGCGACTGCTTCTGGCCGGGTTAGTTTCGACGCCGGCTTATCGAAATAAATGTGGCTGGCGGCGCCGATGCCCTCGATGTTGCGCCCGTACGGCGCGAGATTGAGATACGCTTCCAAGATTTCGTTTTTCGAGTAATGCCTTTCCAACTCGAGTGCTCGGGTGATCTGCTCGAGCTTTCCGGAAATCGTTCGCGTATGGAGGTGAAAGCGAAGGCGGGCCAGTTGCATGGTAATTGTCGATCCGCCGGCAGTAACCCGATGAAAACGGAGGAGATCCAACGCACAGCGTGCAAGAGCGAGTGGATTCACACCAGGATGATGCGCGTAATATTTATCTTCGTAGCGTAACGTGGCGTCAATCAGGCTCGGTGAAATGTCCGCCAGCGGCGTCCAAATCCGGAACTTTTGATCGGCGCTGAGCGTAACCCGCAGCAATTTGCCGTTGCGGTCGCGCACGCATTGCGAAAAGGTAACTCCATCGAGCAGCGGCGGTTTTGGTAGCGCGAGCCAGACTGCGGTAACAACTGCACAGAAAACAATTCCATTGCGGAATGCGCTGCGCAGATTGCAGATTTTTCGGGAGCGCCTGCTTGCAGGAAGCGCCGCCCGACATCCTGCCGGACGAACGTCCGCGGCAGGAGGCCGCGAACAGCACGCAAGATGCGTGCGCTCCCCAGAGATTGCCGGCCGCATATTCATTCCGTCACCGTGATTTTGCCGCCAACACCGCGCCCTTTAACATTGCGATCGTACATCGATTGGGCGAACACCGGCGGGACGATGAACTGGCCACGGTTGCACGATTTGATTTGGTAATCGATCTCGAGCTCGTTTGTCGGCGCGGTCACGAAGAATACCACGCGATCCTCGCGGACATCGACATAATCGACGCCATGGATTGCAGACGCGCCGGTGCGGGCCGACGAATCGATAGCCTCAAATCCGCCTGGCAAAAGATCGATGACCGCGACATTGGTGATTGGTTGCCGTTGCAAACTGCGGACGTGCAGTCGCACATGGATCGGCTCGCCAAGATGCGTGCTTGTGAGCGTTTCATTGTTTTTGCCAGGAAATTCGCGATAAATCTCCAAGCCATTGGTGAGCACGTCGGTTGGCGCGTGGCGGTCGAAGCCCGCTTCAACGACTTGGAAAAACGCGCCTGGGCCAGTCAGTTTCCGGTTGCTCGCGAATCGCAACGCAGTGGTATTGCCAGAAAATTCCGCGCGCAGGAGCGGCTTTATTCCACTCGTTAGGCGAGTTTCATTCTTACCCTTGCGCAGTTCCGTGACCGTGAGCTCCGGCGGGTTTTGGGCGATTGTATGCGAGTACGCCTTCAAAGCGCGTACGGCATAAGCAGAGGAAAGCGTGTTGAAATCGCCGTCCCCGATCGGTTTGAGGATGTTTTGGAATTGCTCTGCTGAGATTTTGCGCAGCCGCGCGGGGAACTCGCCAGCGATCACGGCGATGTATTGCGAATTCATGCCGAGCGGTTGGCAGAAATCGTCGCGCGCAATTGTTTTGCGATCGTCGAGCTTGTAACTCTCGATCAAACGCTCGGCGTCGGCGTCCTTGTGGAGCAGATGCAGCGCGCCTGCGAGATAGACGCCTGCGATGTCATTTTGCCATTGATCTTTTTCATTCTTGTCGAGCCAGTCGCGCAAATTCAGAATGTAATTTGTCGTGATGACGCCTTCGCGAGTGAGAATGTAGATGGCATAGGCGAGCGTGCGTGCCTCTGCAAAATTCGCCGGATCGCGTTTGACCATTTTTTGCAAATTGCGCAGACCGCTCGTAAACATTTCCGGGGGCGGGGCGAATCCGCTCGCTTTTGCTTCGCTTAGAAAATCCATCACGTACGCTGAGACAAAGCTGATTGAATCGCTCGTTTCCGGCACCCAATAGCCGAACGCGCCCTGGTCATTTTGCCGGCGTGCGAGGACCCCGAACGTGTGTTCGAGTTGTTTGTTAATCTCAGCGCGGCTTAAACCGAAGTCGGATTCGTCAGCCAACATCAGTCGGCAGAACGCGCCGCTGGTGAGTTGTTCGCTGCAGCCGAACGGAAAATCTTTCAGATAAGCATCGAGTCCGCGGGCGAGACCGAGCGGCAGCACCGAGGCGGTCGCGTCGAGTTTGCGAAACTCCGGATGCATTTCTCTAGTCACCGGTATTTCGATCTTCTCTTTGAAACTGCCGCTGTGGACATCGGTCATGTAGGGGACCGGTGGCCGCACGCTCAGAGTGGCGCGGCGCTTTGTTTGCTGACCGTTTGCGCGCGCGATGAACGTGATTTCTCCGGAGCCAAGCTTGTCGGTTGTGCGAAATTTAAAAATCGCAGTCTGTTCCCCGCCCTCAGCAATACGCAGCGTCTGTGAGGCGTCCCCTGAAATCGATACTCGCTCATTGGTTTGCGTGCGCAGTTCGACCTCAGCGTTTGGTCCGGAGCCTTCGACGTTGTTGGCAACTGTCACGCCGGCTTCGAATTCGTCTCCAGGCGCAGCGAGCACCGGCACGCTCGGCGTAATTACAAATGGCCCGCGAATCAATGCCTCGCGCTCGCTTGAGCCGACCGCGTCATCCGCGATCGCGACAGCCATAATCTTTAACGTGCCGTCGAAATAATCAGGCACATCATAAACGACTTCACGCTTCGTGCCGTCGGCGTCGACGATGCCTGACCAAAACACGACTGGCTTTTCCGTTACTCGCTTGAACGGATTCAACCGTTGAATGTCGCCGCCGCCACCGAACGCCGATACCGAGCGCAGGAGCGAAAATTCCGGAATGATGAGATCGACAATCTGCGCGGTGTCGACGCGCAGCATGCATTTGCGGAAGTAAAATCCGAGCGGGTCCGGCGTTTTGTAATCGGTGACTTGAAGGATTCCTTCGTCTACCGCGAAAATGACAATCTTACTCGGCCGATCGGTTTTGTAATTGATGTGCAATGGTTCGCCCGGTTTCGCAGTCGCCGATGCGTTGATTTCAACGTTGAGCCGGCGCTTTTCTTCGTTCGCGGTAAACGGCACGACGCCGTAGCTCAGCGGACTGACGAATATTTCTTTTGAATCAAGCGCGCGAACGAACGCCACGTTGACGTAACCGCTGCCCTCGAATTTTTCCGGAACACGAATGTGCTGCACGCTGCTCGCAGAGTCCGCTCGGAACCATTGCTGCGCGTAAACGCGGTCGCGCTCGATGGTGATTAGTCCGCTACCAGCGTAAGGCGCGGTGATGCTGATCGCGATTTCGTCTCCGCTATTGTACTGGGCGCGATCGAGTTTCACCTGAAGATCGGCATTTTTCTCGAGCGATCGCGAAACTGCGCCGCTGCCAACGACGCTAAATTGCAGCTTCGTCAGACGGCGATCCTGATCATCGCGCAGCTCGAAAATGTAATTGCCTGGCTCATCGGTGGAGAGAGCGTAGCGAAGACCATTTGCAGAAACGGAAATCTTTTCTGATTTTGTGACGCGCTCTTTCAGAACCGATTCGTAGGCAAAGTTGCCGTTTTCCTGTTTGGTCAGCACAGAGACGTGTTCCTGCGCAATCACGTTCACAGTTACATTTGCGAGCGCGATGCGGTTGAGCTGTGGATCGAGAGCAATGAGATCGACGGCGCGCGGTTTGTTCATTTCGATGTAACGCAAGTCGCCGTCGGGTTTGCAGCCGATCACATACGGCAGAGCTGAGACAAGCGCAGTCGTTGTGCCGGTGACGCTGCGGCCGCCTTCCGCCTCGAATCCTTCCGCGATAAAGCGCATCGAGTAGGTCGCATCGGCAAAGCGCTCCAGCTGCAAATCGAACTCCGTTTTGCCGGAGTCGTCGGTTTTGTTTTCGCCAAGCTCGACCGTCTGTTCATGCCGCTCTTTGTTCTCGTCGAAAAGCGGATCGAAGAAGACGTAATCTGGAAATTCTGAGAAAGAGAATGCGCTCGGTGCGAGCTCGAGGCGCGCAGTTATCTTGCGATCGGTCGCTGGCGTTCCATAGAGATTGGCGAGGGCAACCGAGGCGCGCATCTCCTTTGGCTGGATCCAGCCGCGTGCCGCATTTTGCGAAAGCCGCGTCTCGATCTTCATTCGGTCCGGCAAAAATTCTTTTACGTTTGCCGTGGTCGAACCGAGCAACGTTGAGCGCTTGCTGTTTTTAACGAGGTAAACGTTGAAGGTGTAGAGGCCGGTCGGTGATTCGTTGGCTGTTTGATAAGTAAGCTCGGTAAATCCGCTGTCTGGCAAATTGATTTTCCTGGTTTGAACCGCGTGATCTCGCGCGTCTATCACTTCGGTTTCAAGGGGAAGCCCTCCGAGCTGGCCATTCCAGTTGCG
>Ga0182035_10001434_pt1 | contig 12160 bp, 10 predicted proteins | sample flu12Cox44000170_FD_125969 | JGI IMG/M metagenome (GOLD analysis project Ga0182035, IMG submission 125969) | Lab enrichment of tropical soil microbial communities from Luquillo Experimental Forest, Puerto Rico - flux4day.12C.oxic.44.000.170 | ecosystem: Environmental > Terrestrial > Soil >...
GAGGCGCCAGTCGAGACCGTGTATCTCGGCGAGGTCGTCTGCCTCAAGCGCGCGCCACTGTTCGACAGTTATCTTGGCGACGTGATCACACGGCTCAAGGCTGCCGGCAAGACCGTTGTCCGCTCAACGCTGGCCGAGGTGATGTCCAAACAGGAGCGGAAGATGGTCGAGGACCTGTGCGCCGATGACGGCGTGGTGGTCGAGGCCAATGACGGCTCCGCCCTCTACTATCTGCGCGGGCGGCCGCATTACGCCGGTCCTTTCATCAACGTCTACAACGAGCGCAGCGTGGCGGTGCTAGCGCGTGACGGCGTCACCAATGTCTGCCTGCCGCCAGAAATGCCGGCAGCAGCGATCCTCGCGCTTTGCCCGCAAGCAGCCTCGCTCGGCGTCAACCTCGAAGTGATGGTGTTCGGCCGCGTGCCGCTAGCTCTGTCAGCACGGTGCTATCACGCACGCGCGCACGGACGCACGAAAGACACCTGTCAGTTCATCTGCAACACCGATCCAGATGGTATGACGCTGCGCACGTTTGAGTACCAGCCGTTTCTGACGGTCAACGGCATCCAGACTATGTCGCACGATTACCTTAACCTGATCGGCGAGCTGCCGAAGTTGCAGGACATGGGTGTGGCCCGCTTCCGCTTATCGCCGCACAGTTGCGACATGGTTGAGGTGGCCAACGCCTTCCGCGACGCGCTCGATGGGCGCATCGACACCGCCGAAGCCGCTGCCCTGCTCGACGGACTGCAATTGCCCGCGCCGTACTCCAACGGCTTCTATTACGGCAAGCCAGGGCACCGGCAGATTGCTGCAGCAGGCAAACGTTAAAAAAACCACGCGTTGTTAAGCATCAGCGGCGCTTGCGCCTGAATGCGCGGCGCGGTGACACCTTTATCCAACTTTATCCAACGCGAAAAATCGTCCTGTCCGCGATGCTGCTCACCGCGCTGAGCGCGCCGGCGCTGGGCCGACTGCTATCCGGTCACCGGCTGCTGGGGACAGAGTACAAACAGGTGCGCAACGAACCATGCAAAACATGCTGTGTTTGGTTGATAGCGACCACTTACAGTTCGGCAACCTGAACCGGCAGCACTGCCAGTACATCTCAGCTAATTGCGGGCGATAATCTCGCGCTCACCGCGATAGACGGGTGTATCCTCGGTGATCTTCCCGGGGGCGCGGCGCAACGACATCGTCGAACGGCGGCCCTTGAGCGCGCTACGGCGGCGCCGGCGGGGCCGCACGTCATTGACGCGTACACCGCCCATCCGCAGGAACGGCTCGCGCAGCATGCCGTCTTCCTCGGCGACAAGCAGGGGCAGGCCGAGCACATTGGCCCAGGCCCGCCACTCGGCGAAGGCCTCGCCGGCCTCGCCGGAATCAAACAGCGGCAACGAGAGCGATGAATCCTTGTGCTCCAGCGTGACGGAGGCCACGGCCCCGTCGTCGCCTTTCATCACCCGCAGCGCCACGCCGACAAAGACCGAGACCGGCATATTGAGCGCCATGCGCATGCCGCCAACCGAGCGGCGCACCACGACGCGTTCGTGGTAAAGTTCTACATGCCGCACCCGCTCGTCGGCTGCGGCGTCGACTGCCGCAAAGCGCGCCGGCAGGCTGAACGGGTCGAGCCGCGCTTTGCGGCTCGACCCGGCGGACAATCCGCCACTTCGCATCTGACGCCTCGAAACTCCCCACGCCGGGCTTATGCGCTCGGTCGTGCGGTAATCATGGCGGAAAGGCGTCCGAATCCCCTTAATGTTTGCGGTTAACCGCCGGTAGACGCACCCTGTTCGCTTTGCATGATTGACGGGGCGTTGCGAACCATGATTGACGGGACCTTGCTGACCTCGTGCAAAATGTTCGGACCGGTGTTGCGCCCCGTACGACCCGGCCCCATTTCAAGGATAATCTATTATGCGCGTTCCCGCTCCTTCCTTGTTCGACCAGACCGCCCTCACCGACCGCGCCGAGCGGCTGGTGAACGCTGCCCTCAAGACGGGCGCCGATGCCGCAGATGCTGTAGCGGTGCGCTCGATGTCGTTATCGGTCGAGGTGCGCGACGGTGCGGTTGAGGAAAGCGAGCGCGCCGAGGGCGACGATCTCGGGCTGCGCGTGCTGGTCGGGCAACGGCAAGCGGTTGTTTCCACCAATGACCTCGCCGGCGACGCCAGCGTGGCGCTGGCCGAGCGGGCGGTGGCTATGGCGCGCGCCGCGCCGGAAGACAAGTTCGCCGGCCTCGCCGATAGCGCACTGCTAGCCAATGATTTTCCCGACCTTGACCTGCTTGATCCCGACCTACCGAGCGTGGCCGAGCTCGAGGCGATGGCGAAGACCGCCGAACAGGGCGCGCTCACGGTCAAAGGTGTCGCTAAATCGGGCGGCGCCTCGGCGTCGGCCGGAATCGGCGGCATGGTGCTAGTGACAAGCCACGGGTTTCGTGGCGCTTATCTCGGATCGCGTCATGGCATCTCAATGACCGCGATCGCCGGCGAAGGCACCGGCATGGAACGCGACTACGACTATTCCTCATCGCTCCACGCCGCTGACCTCGATAGCCCGGAGAAGATCGGCCGCACCGCCGGCGAGCGGGCAGTCGAACGGCTCAATCCGCGCAAGGTTTCCACGCGTAAGGTGCCGGTCGTCTTCGACCCGCGCATCTCTGGCTCGCTGGTGTCGCATTTGGCCAGCGCCGCCAATGGTGCTTCGGTCGCGCGCAAAACCAGCTTCCTGCGCGATAAGATGGGCGCCAAGCTGTTCGACGACGGCATCCGCATCGTTGACGATCCGTTGCGCAAGCGGGGCCTTCGCTCGCATCCATTCGACGGCGAAGGCGTCGCGCATAGGCGGCTCGCCCTGGTCGATGACGGCGTGCTGCACTCCTGGCTGCTCGACTGTTCCACGGCGCGCGAGCTCGGGCTCACCACCACCGGTCATGCCAGCCGTGGCGTATCGTCGGTGCCCTCTCCCAGCCCGAGCAATCTGCACATGGAGCCTGGACGGCAGAGTCCCGAGGATCTGATCGCCGACATCCACGACGGTTTTTACGTGACCGACCTGATTGGCATGGGCGTGAACATGGTGACCGGTGACTACAGCCGCGGTGCCTCCGGCTTCTGGATCGAGAACGGCAAGCGCACTTACCCTGTGAGCGAGGTCACCATCGCTGGACATCTGTTCGACATTTTCCGCACACTCACGCCCGCCAACGATCTCGAATTCCGCTACAGTACCAATGCGCCGACGCTGCGGCTCGAGGGGCTGACCGTTGCCGGGCAATGATCTCGTCACGCTGCGAGCGCCGCTTGAAGCGGTGATGCGCGAGGCCGGCGAGGTCGCGTGGGTGACCGCACGCGGCGCCTTCAAGTGCTGGACCAAAGGCGACGACAATTCGCCGGTGAGCGAGGGTGACGTCGCCGTCAACGATCTACTGCGCGCGCGGCTTGACGCGCTGCTGCCCGGCGCGGGCTGGCTGTCGGAGGAGACCGAAGAAGTGCCCGAGGACACGTTGCCGATTTATTGGGTCGTCGATCCGATAGACGGCACGCGGGCCTACATCTCCGGCCGCACCGACTGGACCATCTCGGTCGCGTTGGTTGAGCACGGTCGGCCTGTCCTAGCCGCGCTCTATGCGCCAGTAACCGACGAGATGTTCCTCGCTGCGCGCGGCACGGGAGCACTGCACAATGGCATGCGCATCACCGTCCGGCGCGGCAGGATGCTCGCCGGCGCGAAACTGGCCGGCCCCAAACGTTACCTTGACAGACTCGCCGGGCTTGACATCGGCATCGAGGCCCAACCCAAGGTGCATTCGCTGGCGCTGCGCATCGCGCGCGTAGCGCAAGGCAAACTTGACGGCGCCCTCGCCTCCGGCGGCAGCCATGACTGGGATCTCGCAGCAGCCGATCTGCTGGTGCACGAAGCAGGTGGCGCGCTGACGGATTTCGCTGGGCGGCCACTCAAGTACAGCGCGCGGCATGCAGCGCATGGCGCACTGGTGGCAGCCGGTCAAGCCCGCCATGACGCGCTGATCGAAATTGTGCGCGAGCGGCTGAGCGAATTTGCATAAATCGGCCCTGTAGCTTAATCAACGGCAACTATGCCGTTAAAAAAGCGGATCGTTGAATCGCCCGCCTTTCAGAATGCCGTTGCAACGGCCGGGGCGTGGTATTTGCGCCTCGTTTGGTACACCAGCCGCAGAATTCTCGATCCGGCTGACGTCTATGATACGGTCGAAATGCCAGCAATCTTGGTAATGTGGCATGGCCAACACTTCATGATGCCGTTCGTTAAGAAGAACGACCCGCGCCATCGCAGCAAGGTGTTGATCTCTCGCCATCGCGACGGAGAGATTAACGCGCGCGCGGCCGAGAAGCTCGGCATCGAAACGATCCGCGGCTCCGGCGCGCACAACCGCGAATTTCAGCGCAAGGGTGGCACCGTTGCCTTTATGCAAATGCTCGAGGCGCTCAAACAGGGCTACAATGTCGCGCTGACCGCCGACGTCCCCAAGGTCGCGCGCGTCGCAGGCTTAGGTGCGGTCAAACTGGCGCAGCTTTCCGGGAAACCGATCTATCCGGCGGCGATCGCAAGCAGCCGGCGCATTGTTCTTGATAATTGGGATCGCAGCGCGGTGAACTTGCCGTTCAGTCGGTTGGGCATGGTGCTGGGTAACGCAATCCGAGTGTCGGCCGATGCCGACGACGCGACGCAGGAAGTAGCGCGGCTGCAGGTTGAGCAAGAGCTCAACCGGATAACGGCACGCGCATACGAACTCGCCGACCGCACCCCGAGCAAGCCACCGTGAGCGGTAGACTGCCAACATTGCTGCGCGCCTACCGGATCTGTTCCGCGGCGGCGACTCCGTTCACCGCACTATTTTTGGCCCGGCGCTTGCGGCGCGGTAAAGAGCATCGCCTGCGCCTATCAGAGCGGCGGGGCGTGAGCGCTATGGCGCGGCCGCCGGGGCCGCTGGTGTGGGTTCACGGCGCCAGCGTCGGCGAATTGCTCAGTGTGCTGCCCCTTATCGAGCGCATTCGGGCACGCGAACTCAACATCCTAGTGACCTCCGGCACGGTGACTTCCAGCGGACTGGCTGAACAGCGCATGCCACGCGGCGTGATCCATCAATTCGTGCCGCTCGACACGCCGACGTTCGTGCGCCGTTTCCTGGAGCATTGGCAGCCCGATCTTGCACTGTTCGTGGAATCCGAACTGTGGCCCAATATAATTGTTGAGACTTCGCGGCGCGAAGTGCCGATGATGCTTATCAATGCCCGCTTGTCGGAAACTTCATTCCGGCGCTGGCGCTATGTACCGGGGACAATCGTCAGCCTGCTGCGACGGCTCGACCTCTGCCTGGCGCGCTCGGCGGCCGACGCGGAGCGGCTGAGCGATCTGGGCGCTCCGCATGTGGTCGCCGCCGGTGATCTCAAGCTCGACGGCCCCGCGCCGCCGGCCGACAAGACCAAGCTCGCGATGTTACAAAAAGCGGTCGGCGGCCGGCCCCTGATCGCGGCAGCTTCCACCCACGCCGGCGAGGAGACCACCGTCATCGAAGCGCATCAGAAACTGCGCGTAAATTTTCCCGGCTTGCTGACCTTCATTGTGCCGCGCCATCCCGAGCGCGGCGCCGGTCTCGTCGAGGTCGCCTGCGGCCTCGGACTGAAATCGCGGTTGCGCTCGCGTGGCGAGTTGCCGGATGCAGCCACCGATCTCTACATCGTCGACAGTATCGGTGAACTTGGTCTGATCTATCGCGTGGCGCCGATCGTCTTCGTCGGCGGCTCATTGGTCAAACACGGCGGGCAGAATCCGATCGAACCGGCGAAGCTCGGCGCCGCCATCCTACACGGACCGCATGTGTGGAATTTTGCCGAGATTTACGCCGCGCTCGACCAAGCACATGGCGCCGAATTGATTCCCGATGACAGCAAGCTGACCGCGGCCTTCAGCGCCCTGATAGCGCAGCCCGCCGCCCGTGCCAGTCTCGCCGACGCCGCGCGCACCACTGTCGAAGGATTGGGCGGCGCACTGGAGCGCACCTTGCAATCGCTTGATCCCTATCTGATGCAGCTCCGCTTGCGTCAGCGAGCCGACAATGCCTGACCCCGCTTTCTGGTGGCGCAAAGCGGGGCTCGCCGCTGGCCTGCTGTCGCCGGCCGCGGCCTGTTACGGCGCCATCGCCGCCGGGCGAATGATGCGGCAGGGGGCAAAGGCGGGCGTGCCAGTGCTTTGTGTTGGCAATTTTACGCTCGGCGGCGTCGGCAAGACGCCGACGGTGATTGCACTCGCCAAGATGCTGCAGGACGCTGGCGAAAAACCGTTCTGCCTCAGCCGCGGCTATGGCGGAAGACTGGCCGGTCCGAAGCGGGTCGACGCACATAGCGACAGCGCCAAGCAGGTCGGCGACGAGGCTTTGCTGCTGGCGCGCGTGGCTCCGACCGTGGTGGCCCACGACCGGGTTGCCGGCGCGCAAGCGGCGCGCGCGGCCGGCGCCAGCGTTGTGGTGATGGACGACGGATTGCAGAATGCATCGCTTGCCAAGGACTTCACTATCGCAGTGATCGACGGCCGACGCGGCCTCGGCAACGCGCGGGTATTTCCCGCGGGTCCCTTGCGGGCGCCGCTTGCGGCGCAACTTAGGCTCGCCGACGCGCTCATGGTCGTCGGCGAAGGCAACGGCGCGCGCGACATTGCGGCGCGCTCCGGCCTCACAGTTTTTCACGGACGGCTGATCCCAGATACGGCAGCCATCGGCGATCTGAAGGCACGCAAGGTACTGGCGTTCGCCGGCATCGGCGACCCGGACAAGTTCTTTACGACCGCGGCGCAAGCCGGCATATCCATCACCAAGTGCAGGTCTTTTCCCGATCATCACCGCTTCACGGCGGAGGAAGCCGGCGAGCTTGTTATGCAAGCTGAGCACGCCGGCCTGGCGCTGCTCACCACCGAGAAGGATCGCGCGCGCATGACCGCCGAGCCGGTGCTTGCCGCGCTCGCGGCGAAATCACATGTGCTGCCGGTGACGCTGATAGTGGACGAGACAGAGGAGTTGTGGCGGTTGGTGCTGGGGAGGATTCGGCGCTAGCTCCTCGGCTGTCGATACCGCTGAAGCACAGCCTGCGGCGACGCATAGGCCTCCTGCAGATCGACGTTCCAATATTTGAGTTCCTCGAGCGGAATCGACACCCCGGTCACCGCGCAGCGCACGAAAGCGCCCGGCTTGACCACGCGGAAATCGCCGTCAAGGTACTTCACCTCGGCTTCACCGTTCATCGGTGGCGAGCGGTCATAGCGATTGAGCAAGCGCGCCCTCCATTCCTGCGGACGCAAGATAGTGCTTCACGCCCGTTCGCGAAACCCCAACCTTGCCTGTCAAAACAGACTGCCCTGCCCGCCCCCCGAGCGCGACTTCGGAGCGGATTTGGGTTTTGCCGCCAGCGCAACGACACCCTCGCCATCGGCGGTGGCGCCGACGCGGCCATCGCAAAATTCAATGTCGAGCCGCATGCGGGCGGTGACAGCAGCGGAGCTGCGCAGCGGGCGGCCGTCACCGTCGCGAACAAGAGCAAAGCCTCGCGCGAGCACACCGCGATAGGAATAGGCATCCAAGAGTTGCGCGGCCGAGCGCAGCCGCTCGGCCCGCCGGTCGCGCGCGACACGGAAGGCACGCCGCGCGCGGTCGCCAAAGGCTGCGGTCTGTTCCCTGCAACGTTCCAGCCGGTGCGACAACAGGCGGCGCGACAACCGTGCCGCAGTCCGCGCAAATTCGCGATGGTGCAGCTGCGCGTTGGCGATGAGTGCGCGCGGCAGGCCCACGGCGCACGCATCGAGCCGCTGACGCGGGATCGCCAAGAACTCGTCGAGCGCTGGCAGCGCGCGCGACAGCCACCTCAGCTTCTCGCGGTGTTGCTCGATGCCGCGCTGCCAACAAGTTAACTTACGCGCGCCGAGTGCCGCGAGCCTTTCCATTAGATCGCCGCGCATTGGCACGGCGATCTCCGCCGCCGCGGTCGGCGTGGGGGCACGGCGGTCTGCAGCAAAATCGATGAGCGTAACGTCGGTCTCGTGGCCGACCGCCGAGATGAGCGGGGTCATGCTCTCGGCCGCCGCGCGCACTACGATCTCCTCATTGAACGACCAGAGGTCCTCGAGCGAACCGCCGCCGCGCGCGACAATAATCAGATCCGGCCGCGGCAGTGGCCCTGTTGTCGGCAGGGCGTTGAAACCGCGGATGGCATTCGCCACCTCGGCGGCCGAAGTATCTCCCTGCACACGCACCGGCCACACCAGCACGCGGCGCGGAAAGCGGTCGGTGAGGCGGTGTAAGATGTCGCGGATCACCGCGCCAGTAGGCGACGTCACGACGCCGATCACATCCGGAAGGAACGGCAACAGCTGCTTGCGCGCCTCGTCGAATAGACCCTCGGCGGCGAGCTTCTTCTTGCGCTCCTCCAGGAGCTTCATCAGCGCGCCAACGCCGGCGGGCTCCAGCGTATCGATGACCATCTGGTATTTCGACGACCCAGCGAAGGTGGTGAGCCGCCCCGATACGACGACATCGAGACCTTCCTCCGGCTTAACCCGCATCCGAGCGTAGGTGGTCTTCCAGATCACGCTTTCGAGCACCGCCTTGTCGTCCTTGAGACGGAAGTAGCAATGGCCGGAGGGCGCAGGACCCTTGAAGCCGGATACCTCGCCCCGCACACGCACGTGACCGTAGGCATCCTCGACCGTGCGCCTGAGAGCCGCCGACAGCTCGGAGACGGTCCATTCGAAGAGGTTGCCGCCGGTCACGGCGTCGGCGCGTATCGCAGCGTCTTCACTGATTCTGCCGTTACCCATGCATTACCGTATACGACCAACGCGCCGGGCGGGGAACACCCGAGCATCCGCAATATCTCATCAACCCTTTTGGCCGAAGTTTGGGCTGGACGGGACTAGGGTGCAGCCCACAACTTTGTGAGCCTGAAAACATCAAAGCTGCGTGCGCTGCCCGAAATGCCGCACCACCTTTTTTCATGAGTGGCTGAACCGGGTGATCGACGGCGACCGCGTGACCCGCCCGTCCGGCCGCGAAGCGAGGAATTTCCACGGCATCGGCCAATCCGCAACCACCAGAGCCCGTGGACTACATCCATCACGGGGAAGGATACACGAGCCGCCCACATTTTTTATTTTAATGCGGGCAGCTGCGGGCCCATTGTCGATAAACGGCCGCGCCCCCTTGTCCTCTCCGCCCCAGCCCGTTAACCGAAAACGGTAGCGGGTGAATATGCGATGAACATCCTAATTCTCGGTTCCGGCGGCCGCGAACACGCGCTGGCTTGGAAGATCGCGGCAAGTCCGTTGACCACGAAGCTCTATTGCGCGCCTGGCAACGCCGGAATGGCGCGCGAGGCCGAATGTGTGCTGCTTGATCTCGCAGACCATAAGGGGGTGATCGCGTTCTGCCAGAAGAGCAAGATGGACCTGGTCGTGGTAGGGCCGGAAATGCCGCTCTGCGCCGGCATTGTTGACGATTTGGAAGCCGCTGGCATTAAGGCCTTCGGTCCGGGTAAATGGGCGGCGCGGCTGGAAGGCTCCAAAGGCTTCACCAAGGATCTGTGCAAGGCACACAACATTCCAACCGCCGCCTACGAGCGCTTCAAGTGCGCCGTGCCGGCGAAGGAATACGTGCGCAAGAAAGCAGCGCCGATCGTGGTGAAGGCGGATGGCCTCGCCGCCGGCAAGGGCGTTGTCGTGGCCGAGAACGTGGCCGAAGCAGAAGCTGCCATCGACATGATGTTCGCCGGCGGGCTCGGTCAGCCTGCCTGGGAAATCGTGATCGAGGAATATCTCGTCGGCGGGGAGGCCTCGTTCTTCGCGCTGTGCGACGGCGAGACTGCAATCGCGCTCGCTTCCGCGCAGGACCACAAACGCGTCGGTGACGGCGACAAGGGGCCGAACACCGGCGGCATGGGCGCCTATTCGCCAGCGCCGATCATGACCGACGAGATCAACCGCCGCGTCATGGACGAGATCATCCATCCGACCGTGCGCGCCATGAAGGCACTGGGCGCGCCATTCAAGGGCGTTCTGTTTGCCGGCCTTATGATCACCAAGGAAGGTCCGAAGCTGATCGAATTTAATGTCCGCTTTGGCGATCCGGAATGCCAGGTGCTAATGCTGCGGCTGATGTCGGACCTCGTGCCGGCGCTGATGGCGGCGCGCGACGGGCAGCTAAAGAATTTCAATCTGCGTTGGTACCCGAACGCGGCGCTCACGGTAGTGATGGCCGCGAAAGGCTATCCCGGCCCCTATGAGAAGGGCTCGTTGATCGAGGGGCTTGACGCTGCGGAGCAAATCGAGGGCGTTGAAATCTTTCACGCCGGCACCAAGGCCGACGGCAATCGCATTCTCGCCAACGGCGGGCGTGTGCTGAACGTTTGTGCACGCGGCAAGACGGTGCGCGAGGCGCAGAACCATGCTTACGCGGCTGTCGATCGCATCCAATGGCCGCAAGGTTTCTGCCGCCGGGACATCGGCTGGCGTGCGATTGAGCGAGAGACATAGCTTTCGTAAGGTGTGGCCGGAGGTATTACATGCACCCGGTGCTGCGTCTTTACGAAGACGTCCTGTCGACTGCCGAAACACTGGAATTTAAGTTGCCACCTCTGCCGCGCTTCATCCTGGTGGTGCACGGATCGGCTTTAGTCGACGGCGAAACCTTGAACGCAGGCGAAGCCTGGCAGGGCGAAGGCGCGGCGTTGGTGAAGCCTGGCCCAGTTGGCGTGACCTGTTGGCGCTGGGAACTGTCGCCGGGCGATCAGGGCTCGATGGTAGCCAGCGCGCCGGGTATGATGTCGCATGAGAAGCTCACAGCGTTCCTGGAAACGCTGCCGAAAAGCGAACTGCTGATGCGCGGCGACAGCGTCGCCTTCCCGCCCGGCGGCTGCGCCTATCTGCACCGCCACCAAGGACCTGGTATCCGTTGCCTGATCGAGGGGGGCATGCGCATTGACACCCATGGCCGCTCGAATTCGTATGGGCCGGGCAGCGCCTGGTACGAGACCGGTATCGATCCGGTGTTCGCGCAGGCGGCGGATGACAGGCCAAGCCGCTTCATCCGCGTGATGATCCTGCCGCGGGCGCTGATCGGCAAAAGCTCGATCGAGTACGTGAACGAAGAGGACAAGGCCAAGCCGAAATCGCAGCGGTACAAGATCTACGCCGACGCGCCGATCACGTTCGGCGGCGCCCGCAAGTAAGCGATGCCGAGCCTCGACCGCCAGCAGGCTTTTTCCGGCACCAAGGAAACGACGCCTGCGCTGCGGATAGATGTTGTGCGGCTGGAGGGCTTCCTCGCCCGCAACGTGGCGGGCTTCGCCGGCCCGCTGAGCGTCAAGCAATTCAAGGGCGGACAGTCGAACCCGACTTATCTGCTAAAGACACCAGCGCAGAGCTACGTGCTGCGCCGCAAGCCGCCGGGCAAGCTGCTACCGTCGGCGCACGCCGTCGACCGCGAATATCGCGTAATCCGCGCGCTGCACGCGCAGAATTTTCCAGTCGCGGAGCCGCTCGTCTATTGCGGGGACGAAAGCGTCGCCGGGACGCCGTTTTACGTGATGAACTTCGTCAATGGACGCGTGTTCTGGGAGCCGCAGATGCCGGGCTCGAATCCGGCCGAACGGGTTGCCGTCTATGACGCCATGAACGAAACCATCGCGCGATTGCATTCGTTCGATCCCGGGAAGATCGGCTTGAGCGACTTCGGCAAGGGCGAGAACTACGTCGCGCGCCAAGTCGAGCGTTGGTCCAACCAGTATCGCGCCTCGGAGACCGAAAAGATCGACGCCATGGAGCGGCTAATCTTATGGCTGCCATCACACATGCCGCCAAGCGGTCCGGCACGCGTCGTGCATGGCGACTACAGGTTAGACAATCTAATTATCGAGAGCCACGCGCCGCAGGTAGCCGCGGTACTCGATTGGGAATTGTCCACGCTGGGCGATCCGCTAGCGGATTTTTCCTACCACCTGATGGCCTGGCACATGCCGCATTCGGAAAGCGCGGCCGGCACCGCCTCGCTGGTCGGCCACGATCTCAAGGCGCTCGGTATTCCGTCGATGACCGAATATGTCGATGCCTACGTGGAGCGCACGGGGCTCGATCC
>Ga0182035_10001437_pt1 | contig 12151 bp, 3 predicted proteins | sample flu12Cox44000170_FD_125969 | JGI IMG/M metagenome (GOLD analysis project Ga0182035, IMG submission 125969) | Lab enrichment of tropical soil microbial communities from Luquillo Experimental Forest, Puerto Rico - flux4day.12C.oxic.44.000.170 | ecosystem: Environmental > Terrestrial > Soil >...
CGAGCTTACAATAGACTGGAACATCTCTTCAATCACGATGAGATGGGGATCGAGTTCTTCAAATACCGACGATCGCGTCGCTGGCGTATTATCTCAGAAACAACAAAACCGCAGAGCAACCCGACTTCAGCCAGATTCAAGCCCGCATCGGCCATCAGCGGGCAGCCATCCGCCGGCAAGCCTTGCGAAGCAAAGCACAGCGTGGACAAGGGGCTCTTGGGCGATGATTTCTGAAGAAACCCGGGAAGAGCAGGAAGGCATTGCCATCATAGGCCTGGCCGCGCGAATGCCGGGCGCGCCTAACCTGGACGCGTTTTGGCGCAACCTCTGCGGCGGAGTAGAATCGATTTCGCTATTCTCCGAAGAGGAGTTGATTGAATCGGGGCTGAACCTGGCAACAATCCGTCAGCCCAATTTTGTTTCAGCCAAGGGCGTCTTGGCGGATGTGGATCTGTTCGATGCGTCCTTCTTTGGCATTTCGCCAAGAGAGGCAGAGCTTATCGACCCTCAGCACCGGCTGCTGATGGAGTGCGCGTGGGAAGCGCTGGAACACGCCGGTTACGATTCCGAGACTTACGATGGCAGTATCGCTATCTATACCAGCACCGGCATGAACACCTATCTGCCCTTCAACATCCTCTCCAATCCTAGTCTGGCTGCACGCATCGGCGGCTTTCAACTGTCGATATATAGCGATAAGGATTTTGTTCCGACCCGGATTGCCTATAGCATGAATCTCAAGGGGCCAGGTGTCGACATCGGCACTGCCTGTTCCTCCTCTCTGGTCAGCCTACACTTCGCCTGTCAGAACCTCATTACCTATCAATGTGATATGGCCCTTGTTGGTGCCGTATCAGTTCACTTCCCAGTGAAGGTCGGCCATCTGTATGAGGAAGGGACGGCCTATTCGCCGGACTGCCACTGTCGTCCTTTCGATGCGACCCCAAGCGGTTTGATCGATGGAAACGGCCTCGCTGCGGTAGTCCTCAAGCGTCTGGCGGATGCCCTCGCCGATGGCGATTCCATTTACGCAGTGATCAAAGGCACGGCCGTCAATAACGACGGCTCGGCGAAAGTGGGCTATGCCGCACCCAGCGTTGAGGGCCAGGCCAGGGTCATTGTCGAGGCCCAGACGATAGCCGGCTGCCATCCCGATACGATCACCTATGTCGAGGCGCACGGTACGGCCACACCGCTGGGTGATCCCATCGAGGTTGCCGCTTTGACGCAGGCCTTTCGGGCGCGGACGAATAAAACGGGCTTCTGTGGCATCGGGTCGGTGAAATCCAATATTGGGCATGTCGACAAGGCAGCGGGCCTCGCCGGTCTCATCAAAACGACGCTGGCACTCAAATACGGCACAATCCCTCCCAGTCTCCATTTCACAAAACCTAATCCCAAGCTGAACCTGCCAAACAGTCCGTTTTACGTGGTCGACGCTTTGCAGACGTGGCCTAAAATCGGAAAAACTCCCCGTCGCGCCGGCATCAGTTCCTTTGGAGTCGGGGGAACGAATGCCCATGCGGTGATGGAGGAAGCGCCGCCGGTAGAGCCCGGTTCGCCCTCCCGCCCCTTACAGCTCCTGATGCTCTCAGCCAAAACCGAGGCCGCGTTGGCGGCCGCCACTGAGAATATGGCCGCGTTTCTTGAACGGGAGCCAGACGTCAATCTCAGTGATATTTGCCACACTTTGCAGAGGGGACGCCGCGCGTTTGCCTATCGACGGGCCGTCGCTTGTACCTCGGTCGGCGATGCCGTGACCCTGCTTCGTACCGCGCAACAGGTGCGGATCACCGATCGGGCTAATGGCGGCATAGTGTTTTTGTTCCCTGGCCAAGGCAGCCAATACCCGGGCATGGGGCGAGATCTCTATCTGCACGAACCGGTCTTTCGCGAGCAGGTTGATCAGTGCGCGCGCCATCTGGAATCGGAGCTCGGGTTGGATATCCGCTGGCTCCTGTTCCCCGCGGCCGCGGATAACGAAGAGGCGGCTGCGCGATTGGAACAGACCGCGCTGACCCAACCGGCGCTGTTCACGATCGAGTACGCGTTGGCACGGTTATGGATGAGCTGGGGACTGCAGCCGCGGGCTATGATCGGGCACAGCATGGGAGAATATGTCGCGGCGTGCGTCGCTGGCGTTTTTTCCCTGCCTGATGCCTTGATGCTGATTGCGGCGCGCGGACGTCTGATGCAGCAACTCCCCCGTGGCGCCATGGCCATCGTTCCGTTGGCTGAGGAAGAGCTGCGGCCCCTTCTTGGACGCGGGGTTGACCTTGCCGCAGTGAACAGACCAAACCTTTGTGTGATATCCGGGCCCGAGCAGGCGGTTACTGAACTGCAGGAGCGGCTCACCATGCGGGGGCTCTCCTGTCCGCGTCTTCATACGTCTCATGCCTTTCATTCCGGAATGATGTCACCAATGCTCGAAGTTTTTACGGAGCTGCTGGGGCGAATCGAGCTGAAACCGCCGCAGGTTCCGTACATCTCCAATCGAACGGGAAAATGGATTACTCCGGAGGAAGCAACCCAACCCGAATATTGGGCACAGCAACTGCGCCAGCCCGTGCGGTTCGCCGCCGGCCTTGCCTGCTTGCTCGACTCCGGGTCCTCTCTGCTGTTGGAGGTCGGACCGGGACGGACCCTGGGTGCCCTCGCAGCTCAGTCCCAGAGTGACGAGCGGCCGCGGTGTTTTGCCAGTCTGCCTCAGGCTCGGGAGAAACGAGAGGCACAACGCTTGCTCCTTCATACGCTCTCCGAGTTATGGATGGCAGGCGCGGATATCGATTGGGCCGGCTTTTACCAACACGAACGACGTCTTCGCGTGTCCTTGCCCACCTATCCCTTTCAGCGACGCCGCTATTGGATCGAGCCGGGAAATCAGCCGGCACGAGACACCTCAGCCGTCAAGAGACCGGATGTCGCCGACTGGTTTTACCTCCCCTCGTGGAAGGCTGCGCTTGCTCCCCGACCGTCGGTGGAAGCGGGCCCCAAGAAAGGCTTCTGGCTCGTATTCTATGACCAGTACGGGCTTGCGGAGGCCCTCGATGCCGAGTTGAGGCTTCTGGGGTACGAGGTGGTGAGAGTGCGGGCAGGTGCCGTCTTTGCGCGGGAGGATGCGCGGACCTATACCCTGGACCCAGCCCAGCCGGCCGACTTTACAGCCCTGTTTGATGACCTCTACGAGCATAAGGCGCTCCCGCAGCGGATAGCCTATCTATGGGGAGTTACTGGCGAAAATCTCGCTGGGAGAGATTGGGAGAGGGTTGGGCGGTATTGCGGCAGCTTACTGTCCCTGGTGCAAGCGCTTCTACCCTCTCGGCGGGTTGAGCTCATCATCATAGCTGACCAGATGCGAGATGTCAGCGGGGAAACGTCAATTGATCCGGCCAAGGCGGCCCTGCTCGGCCCCTTGAGCACGATTCCGTGGGAGTATCCCGGTCTTACTTGTCGCGCTATCGATATCTCTTCGCCCGGATCAGCAGCCTGGCGTCCGGGGCGCCTAGCCGCTCGACTGGTGCGGGAACTCGGGGCCCCGGAGGCAGACCGGATCGTTGCTCTTCGCGCCGATCATCGTTGGGTCTCCGACCTCGACCCGGTCCGCATGCACGGCGGGGCAAACAGCCTGCCGGCCTCTGGTCTATTCCGGCGCGGCGGGGTGTATGTGATTACCGGCGGCCTCGATGACATCGGGCTGCGGCTTGCCCACGCGGTGGCGGAAATGGCCGAGGCCAAACTGATCCTGATCTGCACCCGGGCATTCCCGGACGACGGGCCTCACCCGTTGTCTGCCGCGCCTATGACGGTCGAACAGCAGCTTCAGGAACTGGAGGCTCTGGGCTGCGAAGTCTTGCCAATCCGCCTCGAGGTCTTCAATACCCAACACCTGGAACAGGCATTCTGTCAGGCCGAAAGCCGCTTTGGACGCATCACCGGTGTGATTCACGCCGCGGATATGAGCAGTCCGCGGTTCCTCGCTCTAATTAAAGATTTGAACATGGCCTCCCTCGATCGCTACTGGGATGAGCGGCAACAAGCCCTGACTGCCCTCGAAGAGTGTCTCCGGCGGCGGGAGGTCGATTTCTGTGTGCTGATGTCATCCTTAGCCTCGGAGGTCGGTGGGATGGGGCAGATGGCTCATACTACCGCCAGCCTGTATCTGGATGCCTTCGCCCATCGGCACAATCGAAATGGGGACTGTCCCTGGGTTGTCGTGAATTGGGACCTGTGGAAGGCGGAAGAAGAGCGGGCGGGGGCCCTGGGCAAGATCGCGATGACTCCGTCTGAAGGGGCAGACGCCTTCCAGCGTATCGCGCAAGCGGGCCCAGTCGCACGCATCCTTGTTGCGACGACCGATCCTCGCTTCCGCCAAGAAGCGATCCGCAAGATGCACGAAAGCCGCACGATGCCCGAGCCGGGAGAAGCCGCAAACGGAGTGACCGATCCCACCGGAAACCACAAACGTCCCGACCTTCCTACTCCGTACGAACCGCCGCGGAATGAGGACGAGAACGCCGTCGCCGAGCTTTGGCAGGACGTTCTGGGGATCGACCAGATTGGGATCCATGACAATTTCTTTGATCTGGGCGGCCAGTCACTCCTGGCCACCCAGCTCGTGTCACGATTGCAGCAGATCTTCAAGATCAACGTTGAACTGGACATATTTTTCTCCGCTCCCACTATTGCCGAGTTGACCGAGGCCCTTCTCCGAAAACAGCTCGAACAAAATGCCGGAGACCAGTTGACCCAGTTGCTCGACAAACTGGAGGGAATGACGGAAGAGGAAGCTGGGGCGCTGCTATCAAGCGATGACCTGCCTGAGGAGTTGCTGGCCGCCCTTGCCGACAAAGCGCGAGAGTCTGATCGCATCACCAGGACGGGGTGATCACAAGCGGGGGATTAAGCAATGCTTGACATCAGCCGATTCCATGGGCGCCTGAACGACCTCGATTCCCACATTCAGCCTTCTCCACGGACCTACGAGCTCGCGGCTGGAGAGGTGGGCAAGCACTTCACAAATATGCTCCACCGAATGATAGAGAGCGCGTCAGAAGAAGAAGCAAAGAAACTCACCAAATTGACCGGCGACGAGTGTTCGCTGTTTACCGACGAAACGGTATGGCTGTTGAAGGGCTCAATCGCGCCAGGGGCATTTAGCCCCGATGGCCGGTTGAAAGCACTGGATCATATGGGCGTAGACCGAGCTTTGATATTCGCGGATCCTGGTATCCAGGCCGCGACGTTCTCAAAGCATGCTATCGGCGTCAAGACGATGCACCACTGGAACGACTTTGTGGTCGGTTTCAGCAAACATGATCCAAACCGGCTCCGTGTCGTCGCTCTGCTGAACACCCATGACATAGACATTGCACTGGCCGAGGCAGAGCGGGTTCTCAAGGCGGGCGGCCGCGCCTTTGTCATGGCGAGCGCCGTCCCACCAGGCAATATTTCCCCTGCGCATCAAAAAATGGACAAGCTTTGGGGCCTGCTCCAGGAAGCGAATGCGACCGCCCTCCTTCATGCTGGTGGAGAGCAAGGCTTCCTGGGGAGCGACTCCTGGGCCGCGGGTGTCGATCATTTGAACTTTCAACCTATGGACATCGCCTCGGAAAGTGAGCAGATCAACACATACACGTTTTCCTCCTTTCACTATTCGCCCCAGAACTTTCTATCCACCATCGTGCTGGGTGGGGTCTTTGAGCGTTTTCCCAGGCTCCGCTTTGGGGTCATCGAGCTGGGGGCGATCTGGCTGGCCCCGATGGCCGAGCGGCTCGATCAGACGGCGGTGATTTACAAGGATCGCCTGTCACAGGTGCTCTCGATGAGACCTTCCGACTATATCCGTCGGAATGTGCGCGTCACGCCGTACCGCTTTGAGCCGGTGGCAGACTACATCGATCGTTACGGGTTCGCGGAATGCTATTGTTTTTCTAGCGACTTTCCCCACCCCGAGGGCGGGACCAGGCCCATCCAGGAGTTCGCCGAACACATCGATCGGCTCGGGCAAGCGGTTGCGGAGCAGTTCTTCGTGACAAACGGCGAATGGTTGGTCCCCGAGCTAAGTTAGCTGGCTTTTACGCTAACTGCTGGTGTCAGCTCCGCGCACACGTTTGCGGCTCCTCCGGCATCTACAGCGTTAAGCGCCTGTCGAAAGTCCGGCTTCGCAAAAGGGGGTAAGAATGAGCGGCTTCATCACGACTGACGGGTCCTCCGCACCCCGGAGTGAGGGAACGAAAACCGCGGGCTTGCCGCGAGTTGGAGGGGACGGAGGCGATCTGGAGGCCCTGGCCGCCACCCTGCTGGATAACGCAGAGGTCAAGGAATGCGTTGTACTTGAGCGGGCAATACCGGCAGGTAGCTCGGACCTCGTGGCCTACGTTGTGGTGGCTGAACCGGAAAACTTCGACCGGATCGAGCCGAATCTCAAGGAACTATCTGCAGGGCGGATCTCGAGGTTTGTACCGGTCTTCTACCTGCCGGTGACGGACCAAGGGACAATCGACAAGACTGCTCTCGCGCGAGTAACCGTGTGGTCAGACGAACTCGCGCCAGCATGGGAAGCCCGCGTCGCGGCTCTGTCGGAGATAGACCGGGTCGCCTGTGTGTCGGGATACTGGGCCGATGCGCCGCAACATGTGCATGTTGCCCGGCTATTACGCGAGTCGCTCCCGGCCACGCCGGTCTCGCGTCAGGCCGAGTCGCCGATGGCATCGCTCGCCGCAGAGCGGAATGCAGGCCCGGCACCAGCCTCGATTTGCCACGGCAAGCCACTGTTGCAACGCGAGGACGCGCCGCAGGTCCTTCCTGAAGTGCTGTGTTCAGCCATGCGGGATACGGCGATCATTTACGTCGACGGGGATGGCTCCGAGCGGGTCGACAGCTATGGCTCCTTAGTCCGGGAAGCTCAGCAGTTGCTTGGCGGCCTGCGCCGTCGCGGCCTCGAGCCTGGTGACAAAGTCGTCCTCCAGCTCGATCGCAACGAAGATCTCCTCCCTGCCTTCTGGGGGTCTCTGCTCGGCGGGTTCGAGCCGGTGATTGTCCCAGTCCCAATCACCTATGACGGGGAAAGCCGTGCACTCGTTCATTTGCTTCATATCTGGAGCCTGTTCAATCGCCCGCTTCTGGTCGCGGCTGACAGTAGGATTAAAGAAATTCGCCGGTCATCGTCAGCCTCATTGCTCCCGCACGCTCGTTTCGCAGCGGTCGAGGAGTTGCGTGACAACCCCGCCGATACGAACGCGCATAAGGCCGCGCCAGATGATATCGCTTTTTACACGCTGTCTTCAGGAAGCACCGGGCTTCCAAAGGCAGTCATGCTCTCCCACCGCAACATCCTGGCCCGGGCGCGGGGGACGAGCGCATTGTGTCGTCAATCAGCCAACGATGTGATCTTGAATTGGTTGCCATTCGACCACATCGGCAGCATCTCCGACTGGCATCTGCGTTGCGTCGAGCTCGGCTGCAAGGTGGTCTATGCGCCCAAAGAATATGTCCTGGGGGGTCCGTTGCGATGGCTGGACCTGATCGACCGCCATCGTGTAACTCATAGTTGGGCACCCAACTTTGCCTACTCTCTGGTGAACGCAGCCCTCAAGAGTGAACAGCATCGGGAGTGGGACCTCTCCAGTGTCCAAATGCTGCTGACTGCCGGTGAATCGATCACCCGAGCGACGATCCGCGAATTCCTCGACAGTCTGGCGCCGTTTGGCCTGCAAGCATCAGCGGTTCAGACCGCTTTTGGCATGGCCGAGCTCGGTTCTGGCGTGACCTATCATCAACCAGGCGCCGGGAACTCACTGACTTTTCATCACGTCGACAGGAATTCCCTCGGTGGACCGCTCGAGCCGGCCGATCCGAATGCCAGCAACTGCGTCTCCTTCGCCAGCTTAGGACCGGTCATCCCCGGCATCCCCATGCGCATTGTCGATGACGAGCAACACGTTGTCCCCGAGGCGACCAGAGGTCGTGTCCAATTCTCAGGCGACGCGGTTTCGCCAGGATACTACAACAACCCTGAGGCGAACGCCGTATTTCTCGCTGATGGATGGTTCGACACTGGAGACGTGGGTTTTATCTCCGGTGGGGAGCTTGTGCTTACGGGACGAGCTGACGCCGGCATCACCATCAACGGGGCCAACTTCTACAACAACGAGATCGAGGCGGCCGTCGAGCAAGTCGTTGGCGTAACCGCGTCGTTCACGGCCGCCTGTGCGGTACGGCCGTCCGACAACGAATCGCAAAAGTTGGCTGTTTTTTTTCACACGCCCCATAACAAGGATGCTCTTTTGCGCAAACAGCTTAGAGCAATCCAACTGCGACTGACGAAACAGCTAGGCATCAAAGCGGATTTCCTGATTCCAGTTGATCAGGACTCCATACCCAAGACCGGGATCGGCAAGATCCAACGCAATAAGCTAGTCGAGCAGTTCCATCAGGGCTCCTTTCGGGAGATTATAGAGCGGCTGGACCTGTTGGCCGGTAACGAACACACCCTCCCAGACTGGTTCTACAGGAAGATGTGGCACCGAAAAGAGTTGAATCATGGTCCACGGAATCAGCGCGGGGCCTGCCTCCTCTTCCTAGATCATCTCGGGCTCGGACAGCAGATCGTAGTGGAGTTGACCACAATCGGTGCCCCGTGTGTAGTCATCGAGGCTAGTGAGACATTTGCCCAGTACGGACCGAGGGCTTTTTCGATCCGCCCAGATGAACCCCGACACTATCACGAGCTGGTAAAGCGGCTCAGGGACTCAGGAATCCAATTGGGTTCCGTCATCCATCTCTTCAGCTATGACGCCGAGGAGGGGACGATTGAAAGCCGGCAGACCATCGAGCGGGTTCAGGAGCAGGGTCTTTACAGCGTGCTGTCCCTGGTCCAGGCTCTTAGCACCATTGAGGTCGAAGCTCCCATACGACTCCTGGCGGTTACTAGCAATGCTCAAGCGGTTCACAGCCACGAGCGGAGCGCCTACGCCCAGGCCAGTCTTTCGGGCCTCCTCCGTACCATCAATCAGGAACTGCCCTGGTTGCGCTGTCTCCACGTGGACTGCCCCCGAGAGGTAAGCCGGATCTACGCAGCAGCTATCAGTCGGGAGTTCCTCGGACCGGCGGCCGATCAAGAGGTTGCCTACCGCGACAACCAGCGTTGGGTGCCGTGCTTGCGGCGGGTCGATGTCGCTTTGCAGACGAGTGGGCCGAACGGCGAGCTTCCCTTTCGACGACGAGGCGTGTACGTCCTGAACAATGGCCTGGAAGGTATTGGACCCCGTCTGGCAGAGTTCCTTCTCACACGGTTCGACGCCCGCATCCTCCTTTTAGGCAAGGAAATGCTGCCGACGGATGGAGAGGAGGAGCAGGGGAAAGCCGCCGAGCGTCGGGGAATTTACAATCACCTCCAGCAACTGGCAGGCGATTGTGCTTATGCCGCCATTGACACCGACGACCAGGGAGCTTTGCAGCGGGCGATCGAAGCCCGGCCGGTTCAGTGGGGAGATACTCTGGACGGTGTCATTCACCTCGCGGTAGTTCCGCCCGAGTGCCCGCTGCTGGAGGAGAGCTGACGACCTTGTCCACAGCTGTAGGCCGGGAGGTACTCAGTGTTTGGGCGCTCTCACAGATCATCCAGCAGCACCAAGATAGCATATTTGTCATCCTGTCGTCAGCCACTCACTTCTTCGGCGCAACCGGACGTTGCTCGCTCGCGGCCGTCTCTGCCTTCCAAAATGGGCTGATCTCGCACTTAGCGAAGTACAGCAACACTCGGGCTTACGGGTTGAGCCTGGTCTCGTGGGAGGAGCTTACAACTGCTGCTACAACGGCACAGGGGGTTGGACCCGCCCAGTTGGCCGTCTCGATGCGCCGAGGCATCAATTCCGTTTTCGTCGGTCTCCGACTTGGGGAAGGGGGCCTGCTGATCGCTCTGGCTGGAGGCAGCCCGGCCATCCGGGCTCAGATGTTCAACAGCTCGCTAGACACCCGGAAGACAACAATCTTCTTTACCGCTCGCCAGCCGGTGTCTCAAGACGTGCTTCGCGCGCTCCCGCTGGTGGATCGCTATGGCTCGATTGCCCAATGCGACTACGTACAGATGAGAGAACCCGAAAGCGCGGCCATCGAGCAGGTCGAATTGTGGCCGTCAGTGGCCGAGTACTTCGTTTACGACGATCTGATCTACTATGCCCTCGCCAACGACGAGCGTCGGAACCAGAAATATCGGATCGCCATGGAGCAAGCGGTCCGGGACAAGGTCGTCGTGGATATTGGTACCGGCAAGGAAGCAATCCTCGCGAGGATCGCGATTGCTGCAGGAGCACGCAAGGTCTACGCCATTGAGAAGGGGGACGAAGCTTTCGCGCAAGCCGTCGCCAATATTCAAAAACTTGGTCTCGACGATCATATCTCCATCATTCACGGAGACTCGGCCGAAGTTAAACTTCCCCAACTGGCTGATGTGTGTGTGTCCGAAATCGTCGGACCTATCGGGGGCTGCGAGGGAGCAGCAGTGGTGATCAACGATGCGCATCGCTTCCTGCGTCCAGGTGGAGTGATGATTCCTTCTCGCAGTATCACGCGAATCGCGGCCGTCCGTTTCCCCGATCCCTTGCTTTCCCATCCCGGCTTCTATCAGGTTCCTGGATCGTACACGGAGAAGATCTTCGCCCAGATCGGCTATCCCTTCGATCTCAGGGTATGCATCAAGAAGTTCCCGCGGGGAAATCTGCTCTCGAACACGGCGGTCTTCGAGGATCTGGACTTCAGCTGCATTGTGTCGCCTGAGCATCGTCATGAGATCGAGTTGATCATTGACCGGGAGTCGAGGTTTGACGGGTTCCTCGTGTGGTTGAACCTGCACACCATCGCTGGAGAGGTGGTTGATATTCTCGAACACGAGTACAGTTGGCTCCCGGTCTACATGCCGGTGTTCCATCCTGGAGTCGCGGTCACCCCTGGCGATCGCATCAGCGCGACCATTACTCGAACCCTGTCCGATAACGGGCTCAATCCTGACTATGTCATTACCGGAACCCTTGTTCGCGAGAGCGGGGAGGCGATCGACTTCACTCATTCTTCTTACCATCATAAGAGGCAATACAAAGAGCACCCCTTCTACGAGCGGCTGTTCAGCGAGGACCTGGCTGGCCGCTACCCTGGTTGTCGGCCGGAGAGCCCCTTACGGTATCTGACCGAGATGCCGCTCACGCCGACGGGTCTGGTGGATCTGGGCCGGTTGCACAATCTCGCACGCGGGCAGGACCAAGAGGTAACCCCACGCGAGCTGCCGGTGTCAGAGATTGAGGTCCAGATCGCTCAGGTTTGGCAGGACATCCTGGAGGTCGCAGAGGTCGGCGTCCATGACAACTTCTTTGAGCTAGGCGGCCACTCCCTTCTCCTGGTGCGGGCGCACAATCGTCTCGTCGAGATTTTGGGTTCCCGGCTCACGCTTGTTGATCTCTTCAAGTATCCGACCATTCACGCCGTCGTCCAGCTGCTGACCAATGAGGGGCTAAAGGAGGCGGCATCGCAAAGAGGCAGGGAACGCGCCCAGGCCCGAAGCCGCCACCGGACCTCCCCGGACAGCATAATCGCCGTTATTGGGATGGCCTGTCGCTTTCCGGGAGCGGATACCCTGGACGAATTTTGGCGTAACCTTGCCACCGGAACCGAGTCGGTTACATTCTTCGACGACCCCGAGATCGCCCGGTCAGGTATTGATCCGGCCGTGGCGCGCCATCCGGACTATGTCAAAGCAAGCCCCATCCTGTCTGATATCGAGAGCTTCGATGCGGACTTGTTCGGCTACTCGGCGCGGGATGCCATGCTAATGGATCCACAGCACCGGCTGATGCTTGAGTGTGCGTGGGAGGCGCTCGAAACCGCGGGCTACGACCCCTTTACCTACGCAGGGGAGATCGGCGTCTATGCCGGGGCGAGCATGAACACCTACCTGCTCAATAACGTCCACCCTAATCGTGACACGTTGGACACGAATGACAGCCTCAACGTGACCACCCTCGACTCGATGGGTGGTTTCCAGCTCATGGTCGCCAATGACAAGGACTACTTGCCGACACGCCTCTCCTACAAACTCAATCTCAGAGGCCCGAGCATCAACGTGCAGGCGGCGTGCTCCACCGGCCTGGTAGCGATCCAC